>Ga0222429_100087_pt1 | contig 172106 bp, 159 predicted proteins | sample 1B50Ametagenome_FD_182475 | JGI IMG/M metagenome (GOLD analysis project Ga0222429, IMG submission 182475) | Enriched microbial communities from leaf-cutter ant dump, University of Wisconsin, Madison, United States - 1B50A (version 2) | ecosystem: Environmental > Terrestrial > Nest > Insects... | reverse complement strand
CAAGGATGCCGCGGTCATTTGGATGGATTTCAAATACGACCGGTCAAAGATTGATTTGGTCAAATCGCTGAAAGGTAGGTGGAGCAGGTCTGAAAAGTGCTGGTATGTGCCGGACAACACCCATTTCCGCACACTGTTTGGGATGGAAATCCCACCGGTTGGCAAAGGGGTATTGTCCAAATTATCACCTTTGAATGCTCGGGAGTTGCAACGCATGAAAGAGGTATTGCAGATGAAAGCCTACAGCCCGTCCACCATAAAGACATACATGGTAGAATTTGCACAGCTACTGTATATTTTGAAAGATGTGCCCGTTGATTCGCTCGGCTACGACCGTCTCCGTGCTTACATCCTTTATTGCATCAATACATTGAAGATTTCGGAAAGCCAGCTGCACAGCAGGCTCAACGCCATCAAATTCTATTTTGAACAGGTGCTCCATAAACCGGATTTCTTTGCCGAAATCCCACGGCCGAAGAAGCCATCCACTTTGCCAAAAGTGCTGAGCCAAAAGGAAGTAAAACGGATATTCGACGCGGTACGAAACCGGAAACATTTGCTGATGCTGCAACTGTGCTACGGAATGGGATTGCGAGTAAGTGAGGTTGTCAATCTGAAAGTGAGTGACATCGACAGTGGACGGATGCAGGTACTCATCGAAGCGGGCAAAGGAAAGAAAGATAGGTATGTACCGCTACCGTCCGCGGTGCTGGATTTGCTGCGGGAATATTATAAAGCGTACCACCCTAAAACTTACCTTTTTGAAGGCCAGTACGGTGGGCGGTATTCCGTCCGCAGTGTCCAAGCTGTGTTCAAGAATGCGATGAAAGCCGCAAAGGTAAACAAGCCGATAGGGATACACGGTTTGCGGCATAGCTACGCCACACATTTACTGGAATACGGCACGGACATGTCATTCCTACAGCAGCTACTTGGTCACAATGATATCAAGACCACGATGCTTTATGCAAAGGTCGGCAATGCGCAACTTAATTCAATCAAAAGTCCGTTGGACAGGATTTTGTAGCTACAGATTTAAAGATTATCACAATGGGATTAAATTACTTCAAAAGCAGAAAACGTTTTGATTTTTCCCCACATCCGTTTGATGTTGGCAACGTACTTGGTTTGAAGAGGGGGTATGGTAACAACCATTTCCTGCTCAAAATCTACGGAATTGACAAAACCGGGTTTGAGGACTATTACACCTACCACCTGAATCATTTCCTGTCCACAGGGCAGGGTTCCGAAAAAGATTTCCTTTCCCACGTGTGGCACATCGTGCAGAAACGGATTGAATATTTCGAGCGGAAAGACCCGTTCTCATCCGGGCATCCCCGGCATTTGTCAGACATTGAGAAACTTACCGAATTCCAGCAATACCTCGGCACACGCGATAAATGGAACATCCGGCCTAACGACGTGCTGCTGAAAGAAAAAGACGGAAAGATAGCCGAACTCCAAGCCCGTATATTGGATTTGGAAGAACAGTTGAAAGCGCATACGAAATATGGGATTTCACAGAAAGTGTACGTAGAGGACCGCTACCTGCCCACGCTCATCGACCTCATCCAGCAACTGCGCGAAGTGGAACTACCAAGCGGGAGGAATCTGCTCAAAAGCGACCATCATAGCCCGTATTACAAGCTAATAGCGAAATACTTCAACCACGGCGGCAAGGAAATCCCATTGGATACGGCACGCAATTATTTCGTGGGCAAGGGCGAAGCCCCGATAAAAGGTTCGCAGGTTCCCGAAGACAGGAAGCTATTCCGCATTGTCCCCGCAGACCAAGCCTGACCCAGGCCCGTTCAATTTCCGAACATGACCATGCCGCCCCGGTTGGTCATCCACATCCCCGTTTTATCCCCCAACTTTGCCCCAACGGAATGGATGCCGCCCGATAGAAACACCGGATACCACCCTGTTTGGTCGCAGAGCCAAACCGTGCTGTTCGCACGTTCCGCCAAGTTGCCATTCCCCGATGGGAATGGAGCAAGCGGAAGTTGGGCATAGCCCTACTTGCTTGCCCCCACGCTATCGCCATGGGGGTTTCGGGTATCCTCCGGGGATACCTGGGTACGCTGGGATAACCCCAGCATAAGGTTTCGGTATACTGGGCGGTATACTGTACGCCGCGTAAACGGCGTAAATCATTATCCCGATATCGGGATATACGGATATGGAAATATAATGATAGGGATATGGAAATAGACATCGTCACACGGGAGGACCTCCGGCAGTTCAAGCGGGAAATGCTGGAGGAATTAAAGCAAATCATCGGAAACAGGGAAAAAGACAATCTTGGCAGGGAATGGCTGAAAAGTGCCGAGGTACGCAGGCTGCTGGGCATATCGCCCGGTACGTTGCAGAACCTCCGTATCAATGGCACGTTGCCTTACCGCAAGTTGGGCGGCAGCATGTACTACCGCAGGGGAGACATCAGGAAAATGATGGAGGGAGGTAACGGCAATGGCTGAACGGATGGAAATGCCCAAGCACGCGTTCAGCGCGTTTTTCGAGCGGATTGGGGATGATGGGCGTTTGCTGCCCACGCACATCGGGTTAGTGGCGGCATTGTTCTACCACCACGATTGCGGCAACCCGGAAAACCATTTCCACGCCAGCCGCAGGAAGCTCATGCGCTTCTCGCGGATACGCTCCATCGCCACCTACCACAAGTGCCTGTCGGAACTGGTGGCCTACGGTTATGTGGAGTACCGCCCCTCGTGGCATCCGGCCAAGGGCAGCAGGTTCAGGTTCATCATCCGCACGGAGGGAGGGGTAAATGGTCAGGATTGACGAGAACAAGAAATCCGTCCGTTTCCCCGAGGCGGTGGACGAACGGCTCACCCTGCTTGCGCGGAAACTTGGCCGCACCAAGCGGGAAGTGGTCATGCAGATGGTGGATTATTTCTACAAAAGCAAGAAAGACCCCGCCGACCTGAACGACGAGGTGCTGAAAAAGGAACTGTCAAGCGGTATCAGCCGCATCCTCTCGTTCATCCGCAAACAGGAGGGTGACATGCTGGTGCCTATGTATTCGGCAATGGAGGAACTGATGGCCATCGCCAAAGCACAAAGCCCGCTTTTGAGGAACATCGGCAAAGGGCAGTCGGAGGCAACCATCATGGGCAGGGAAACCAGCGGATACCTGAAACTGGTGGACGGTACTCTGAAAAAGGTACTCGGCAATATGCGGGAAAGGGAAACATTGAAGTCCCGGTTCCGGCAGATACTGGATTACTACATCACCCAGCGTGAAGCCCTCGGCTGGCCCGTATCGGCAGCCAAGAAAGAGGAACTGGCCAAGCATGCGAGGCAATCACTGGATAATCTGTAACGTATGTACATCAACATTACCAAATCGGAAACGGGAGATAACAAGGGCAGTAGCGGAGCATTGGTGCATTACCTCGAAAAGGAAAACCGGATGAAGCCGGAAAACGCAAATGAAAATAAACCGGAACATTGGTTCAACGGAATGGCCAGAGACATCAAACCCCACGAGGTGCGGATGGGTATCGACCGCAACGTGGCGAAGCTGGGTAGGGAAGATAGCAAATTCTTCCTCATCAACATCAGCCCCAGCCAAAAGGAACTGGCGCACCTTGTGTCGCAATACGGCGAGGACGGCGCAAAAGAAAACCTAAAGGAATTTGCCATGAGGGTAATGGACGAATACGCCCGTAACTTCAAACGCCTCGGCATAAACAACCATCGGGATTTGCTTTGGTTCGGCAAGCTGGAAAGCTACCGCTATTACAGCCACAACGACAAAGAGGTGAAAAACGGGCAAAAGAAAAAAGGTGCGCGCAAGGAAGGGCGGCAGATGCACGTCCAGATCATCGTGAGCCGTAAGGACATCACGAACCGTATCAAGCTAAGCCCGCAGAATACGTCACGTGGCAAAAACAAAGCCCATTCGCAAAAGCTGGGGCAGTTCGACCGCACCGCGTTCAAGCAGTCGGGCGAGACGCTGTTCGATGAACTGTTCGACTTCGAGCGTAACCTGAAAGACAGCCTGCAATATGCCAATACGATGAAGAACGGTACAGCACGGCAAAAGGCACAGATGCACACGCTCACGGAATTGACGAGGCGGCATCCGCAAGGTCAGCCGTTGGCAATGGAGCTGGCGCATGATGTTGCCCAAGGCATGTTCGAAAGCGTGGGCGAAATGCTGACCACCACGGGCAGCATGGCTGCCGACCTATTGGGATTACTGATGGCTCCGGTGGAGGGAGCGGGTGAGCAGCAAAGCCCGATCGAGGAGGAGGAGAAGCGGCGCAAACGGAAAAAGAAAGCGCAGTCACGGGGTATCAGGCGGTGAGTTTACCGATGGGTGAAAACATCCGGCCTTTACACCGCCCGGCCAAAATTACCCACGGCGGGGGAAAGGTCAAGGGTATATAAACGCCCCCTCCCGCAGGCCTTTGCCCTCCGGCGCCCTTGACCCGATTCCCACGCCGTGCGTTCGGTGGCCTAAGCGGTGAAAATGCCTTGGTGCGTACAAGGGGTGGGGGGATACGAAAAAAGCCATCCGTTTTGGGATGGCTTACTCTATAATGGTGAGCGTTCTGTTAAAGCTTTTCGATTTTCTCGATGGACAGCTTGGTAAATTTGGCAATCTGCTCAACGGAAATGCCGTCCATTTTCATTTCACGGGCAATTTCCATTTTTTCTTCTTGTTTGGCCTCCTTTGCTGCTTCCTTTGCCGCCTCATTTACTGTATAGTCCAACACAGCTTTGTTATCCCATTTGCGTTTCAGACTTGTATCGTACATGGTCTTTTCCTCCTTTGTCAGATTGCTGTATTCAGCAATGTTAAACAGTTTTTCAAAAATCGGTTTGCGCAGATATACCGGAATCTTATTCATGCTGCTCATGTTCTTCAAAACATAGAGCCATTTGTCAAGGTCGGTATCCAGTTCCGCTTCCGTTTTTACAAATTTAATCAATTCAATGAATATATACCCCAGCCCCTCATAAAAAACTTTGCCTGTCTCCCTGTTGCTCAGGCAAATATCATGCAGAAAACCACCATCACTTTCAATATTATCCAGCGAGAAATCTTCCAAGAGCGCGATAAGGTACACTTCTTTCACGTTATACGCCCATTCCGAACGCTTTCCTTTGGGAGCCTGTTCGGTGACCAGGCGACTGGTATAGAAGATTGCCCGCTGCTTGAAGTTACCCTGTTTTCCCCGTTGCACCTCGATGATGAATTGTTCCCCGTCATTTCCGGTACAGGTAAGGTCGAATATGGCACCACCCTCATTTACCGTTTCGCCGGGATGCTCGTTTTTGTTGTATACCAGATCCGCGATGTGTTTCCGTCCGCGGAACACACCATTGAGGAAGTCAATCAGCAAATCCTTGTTGGGTTCGCTCCCAAAGAGCCTTTTGAAACCGAAGTCGGTCAACGGGTCTATGTACTTCTTTACGGTAGGTTTTTCTGTTTTTGCCATGGTCAAATATACTGTTTTAGTCAAACGTTGTTAAATCAATGGGTGCCGTTACCAATCACATTCCGGCCAGCCGCTTCTGTAAGGCCTCCATATCGCTGCCAATCCGCGTGTCCAGCAGCTTGGCATAGTGCTGGGTAGTTTTGATATTGGTATGTCCCAGCATTTTGGAAACCGTTTCGATAGGCACGCTGTTGGCCAATGTCACCGTGGTGGCGAATGTGTGCCGTGCCATGTGGAATGTCAGCTTTTTGGTGATGCCGCACAGGTCGGCAATCTCTTTCAGGTAGCTGTTCATCTTTTGGTTGCTCAACACCGGAAGTACCAGCCCCTTTGCCGCGCATGGGGGATAGTCCGCATAGCCCCCGATGATTTCCAAGGCCTGTGGCAGCAGCGGGATGTTGGAGGGAGTTTCCGTTTTCTCCCGGCTGGTCAACACCCACAGTCTACCGTCAATGCCCTTTGCAATGTCCGTCTTTTGCAGTTTCCTTACATCGGCGTATGACAGCCCCGTATAGCAGCAGAACACGAAGATATCACGCACATGTGCCAGCCTTGGTATTCTGAATTCCCTAATGGCTATCCTGTCCAATTCATCCGGTGTTAGGAATTCCTTTTCCCTTGGCTTGGCTTTCGTTTTGTAGAACGCAAAGGGGTTTTCCGTAATCCATCGGTGTGCAAGACACTGGTTTATGATTTTACGCAGGTGCTTCATGTACTTGGCTGCCGACACCGCACTACATCCCATGTCAGAGCGGAGGAAAAACTCATAGCCTATGATGAACGCATGGTCGATGCGCCGGATGTCGATGTCCGTTTCACCATGGCATTTTTCCAAATAGGAGGTCAGGTGTGCAACAGATGTATTGTAGCCTTTCAGCGTGTTGGGTTTAAAGCCTTTCCCAAGCAACGCTTCCATCTTCCGGTTGTGTTCGGTAAACGTTTCCATCAAATACCGTCGTTGCACGTCCTTGCCGAGGAATTTCAGTTTCAGCGATTCGGCGGTGATTTCCGCGCCGTCCTTTACGAGTTGCAGGTGGGCATCAGCCACCTTTCGCTCCAGCATGTCGAGGTAGGCGTTCAGGCCACGGATGTCCTCTTTGGTGCCCTTGGCACGGTTGGCCTTGGCATTCCAGCGTACGGGGTCGCATTCGCGGCCAGTGGATATTTCCTTGGGTTCACCGGCCACGGTGATACGCATGTAAATGGGTTTTGCACCAACAGCATAGTTTTTTGGTTTCTTCAAGTAGAAGAGCAAGGAATAATTCGTACTCATGATAACACATCATTTAAGTGAAACAAAATTAGCCTTGCAGCGTACGGCAGTCAAGATGTTCAATGATTGAACACGTTGTTTTACAATTAGTTACAACGTTTTCAGTGAGTAAAGGTATGCGGGGATTTGACTCACTGAATTACTCACTGTTTTTATGTGAATAATTGAATGAATCAGGATGCTGTAAAAAACAAAAAGCCCGCAAACGTTTAATTTGCAGGCTTTTGTATGTTTTGACTTCAAGATGTGTAGCCCGTAGGGGAATCGAACCCCTGTTTCAAGAATGAAAATCTTGCGTCCTAACCCCTAGACGAACGGGCCTCTTGGCTTACGGTGTGCAAATATAGAAAGGATTATTTATTGTGCAAAATAATTTTAAAAAAATGTAATCCCCCAAAAATTCAGTATTTTTAAAACCATCACTATTGCTATTATTTTTACATGAAAAAATATTGTTTTATTGCATCGATCTTCTTTATACTATTGGCGTGGACACTTCCAGCTGTCGCACAACCCAGCCAACAGAAACTGCTGATGACATGGCAAACAGCAACGTTATATAACGGGAAAGACAATCTGGATCTAGTTTTAATTGTAAAGAATCAAAGTCAAGAGGCCATTAACTTTGATAAAATAGAGCTTTGGTTTAATGCCATTTTTCCCATCTTAGAAAAAAAGGAAAAAGATTACGAAGTGACCTCCGAAAACGGCGATCTGTTTCGTATCACCTTTAGGAAAGGCTTAACGTTGCAACCTCAGAATTCGCTGACGTTACAGTATACGTCAAAATACCCAATGTTTAACATATCCAACGTACCATACGGCTTCTATTTTCAAGATAAAGAAGACGCATCCAAAATATATCCGATAGATGTAAAAATTAATCCGATAAAATGGAGTCCAGATGATCAAAATATTTTCTGGGCTACATTGTATGATAAGAATACCGAGCGATTGAACCATGCGGAAAGCCGATTGATCTTGCCTACTCCTCAAACCGTTCAATCCATCCCAGGTGTATTGACACTTACAAATTCCATTTCTTATTGGATAGATCCAGCTTTTCATGGCGAGATGGCCAATTTAGCCGAATTTGCCGCCTTATTTTCCAACCTTCAATTTCATGAAAACACCGAAGAACAGCCTGTTGTGAAAATTAAAAAAGGAGAAAACATTTCCAAGGAGGGCTATACCCTTCATATCGAGCCAGATGGCATCACTATTGAAGCAAGCCATAATGCCGGTGTGTTTTATGCACTACAGTCATTGCGTTCATTGCTAAAACCTGCTGATTTTCAATCTTCGTCCATTCAATTGCCTTGCTTGGCCATTCAAGATGAACCTCGTTACGCTTACAGAGGATTCATGATGGATATCGCCCGAAATTTTAAGGACAAAGCCACGATCCTTAAATACCTTGACATGATGTCAAGGTACAAGCTGAACATCTTTCATTTTCATTTTATAGACGATGAGGGATGGCGCATCGAAATTCCACCTCTACCGGAGTTAACAAAAATTGGTGCAAATCGCACACCGCGATTCAGAGAAGGACTGGGCATACAGCCAGCTTATGGCTCAGGTGGACAGTCTACCGAAAAACATTTCCTAACTCGGGAGGATTTTATCGAGATCCTAAAATATGCCAAGCAACGTCATATTACCGTCGTACCCGAAATCGAAACGCCTGGGCATGCCCGTGCATCAATTAAGGCCATGGAGGCGCGTTATCACCGTTATATGGCAGAAGGCAATAAAGCCGAAGCTGAAAAATATCTGTTGCATGATTTTGAAGATAAGTCGGTATATAGTTCCGCACAATATTGGAACGACAACGTTATGAACGTGGCCCTGCCATCTGTCTACAATTTTATTGCCGTAGTACTCGATGAGTTCAAACAGATGTATGCTGATGCAGGCTTGGAGCTGAAAAAAGTATCATTAGGAGGTGATGAAGTGCCAAACGGTTCTTGGGAGCAGTCGCCCAAAGTCAAACAACTCATGGATAGTTTGGGATTCAAGTCCGTTTATGAGGTATGGCCCTATTATATTAAGAAGGTAAATAAGATATGTCAGGAAAAAGGTTTACAGATGGCCGGATGGGAAGAAATCGGTATGGTGAATCAAGGCAAAGGTATGGATGTTAATCCGGCATTGGCATCTGCTAACATGCAACTGGACGTATGGAATAACCTCATAGGAGGTGGACAGGAAGACCTCGCCTACCGTTTAGCAAATGCCGGTTACCAAGTGGTGTATATCAGTGCCAACAACAACTACTTTGACATGGCTTGGAATACAAATTTTGAAGAACCGGGCTTAAAATGGGCAACCTATGCCGATTTGTACCAATCCTATACCTTCCTACCAGAAAACTTTTTTGCCAATATTGAACATACCGTAAATGGGTCAAAAATGGAAAAATCGGCCTTCGCCAATAAAATTAGGCTGACAGAAAGCGGAAAGTCTAACCTGATCGGTGTGAAGGGCGGACTATGGGCCGAGACCGTAAAAACAAGCGAACGCATGGATTATATGATATTTCCACGTCTTCTTGCCTTGGCTGAAAGGGCCTGGTCACCTAAAAAAGCCTATGAAGACGATGAAAAGTTTCATCTCGACGATTTTAACGGGGATTATAGTTCTTTTGTACATAAAGTAGGATTGGAAGAATTGCCTAAAATCGCAAATATCGTTCGCTTTCGCTTACCTGCTGTCGGGCTGAAGGAAATAGATGGAAAATTGCATGCCAATACCGAGTATCCGGGGTTTGCCATCCATTATACGACAGACAGCAGTACTCCTACCAAGGATAGTCCGAAATACGAACAGCCTATTTCCGTGAAATCCGGGCTACAATATACATTTGCCACTATCGCAACAGATGGACGGGCAGGTCTAACATCAGTCTTTACAAAATAAAAGGGAGCAATCTGCCTATGTCAATATCCTGATGTGAAGCATGGTAAAGACATGTATCTCCTTTCAGCACCAAGATCTGGGGGGATTCGTGCCTTATTTTCCAATATGCAGCAATATAGTTGGACACATCCCGATGTGCAATCAAGTCTAACAGATAGATAGTTGCATTTTCAGGGAGCAAGCCAAAGTCAAATTCCATATTTCTTTTGGCCATACTACTCACTACGCAACGTGTGCTATGTTTGAAAACGACAAATACATGGTTTTCCGTTTTCAACTCTTGAAGTTGTGCCAACGATGTTAATGTTGTCCAAGCCATCCCTATAAGCTGTTAAGTTTAGATTCTTCCATATCTGTGAACGCGGCAACTGTCGAAAAAACAGTGCTTTTGCCAACATCACTCATATTCTTAAACGTTGTTGGAAGAAACAGCCCACCACCAATATCCTTATATCCGTTAACAAAATACGTATTGCTGTCTTTGTCAACAACTTGTTTGACGAGGCCAGTTTCGGGATTGAACAAGATATCACCACTCAATCCATTATCAGACAATTGGAACGAAAACAACTGTAATTTCTCCGCATTCACAATCTTTGAGGAGGTTTTGCCAATTTTCGTATCTGGTTTATCAAGCAGTATAGGAAGAAAAAGCAACGAGGCATCCTTTCTGAACTGACCAAGAATTTTGCCAAAAGAATCGTTAGCCTCGCTCATTAGAGGCACTACTTCTTTACCGTTCTTATAGTACTTGTGAAGCTTCTCCGTCTTGAAATTAAACAATACTACCAAGTTTTCGCCTCCGTTTGTAGTGCCTTCAAATCGTGACTTTCCTGATCTTTTGTCAATTAAAAATGTTCTTCCATCCTGAAGATATGTGGTCTTATTGCCATTAACCGTAAACAGGATAAAGTTGGTGCTGTCCCACTTGGTTTTTCCTCCCACACCCTTCAATAACGCTGTAATACCTTCTTGTACAGATTGTCCGTAGGATGGAATAAAACAAAAACCAAGAAATATAAGGGATAATATGGGTATGATTTTCCTCATGATGACTTCATGTAAAGCTGCAAAGTCCTGTTTGATTAAGAAAGACATTGCTGATTTTAAAGCTTGGACTATTTAGCCCTGCCTTTTTTCTTTGGATATGTGCTATATGCGGCACACTGTTGTTGTGATGCACAAGAAGAAAGAAATATAGATCCTATGAAAAGGAATCCAATTAAAAGAATAAAATAACGTCTCATATCGATCAAACAATATCATGAATATTTCTGGCTCAACAAAGCCATTTGAATGGCAGTGATAGCTGCTTCTTCACCTTTGTTTCCGTGTTTCCCTCCGGCACGATCCAAAGCCTGTTGGAGATTATCTGTTGTTAATACGCCAAAGATGACCGGTTTATTGTACTTGAGTGCTACATTTGAAATCCCATGGCCGACCGCATCGCAGATAAAATCAAAATGTCGGGTTTCACCTTGTATGACACATCCCAAACAGATAACGGCGTGTATTTCTTGCTTACGGAGTACAATATCTGCCCCCGAAATCAATTCATAGCTTCCCGGCACCTGTACGACTTCGACATCCTCCTCCAAAGCTCCGTGATCTGTCAATCCTGCCAAAGCTCCGTTTAACAATGCTTCCGTCACTTGGGCATTCCACTGCGACACCACAATGGCAAATTTCAGTCCCTTGGCATTACCAACTTCCATATGTGAAAAGTCAGATAAATTTTTTAAACTACTTGACATGGGTGCAAAGATACATAAAAAAGGTTGCCTTTTCACAAAGCAACCTTTTGTTCTCTTTTGCGTTATACCTTCTTATTGTTTTGCTTGCGCTCTGGCGATAGGACCGTCAATCATAGAAGCCTCTGGGCTTTCCGGATAGTCAGTTTTAATCGTTTGATAGGCCTTTTCTGCATTTTTGAAATCTTCCAAAGCCTCATAGACCAATCCCATTTTTTTCAAAAACAACGGTGTCGTATACGAATTTTTGCTTTTGTCAGCTGCTTTTTTATAGTAATCAACCGCATTCTTGTAGTCTTTGGATTCAGAATAAGCATCTCCTATCAATCCCGTAACCAAAGGATCCAAGATTTCACTGCCTGTATCCGAATACTTTTGAAGATATTTAATTGCATCTTGGTATTTTCCTTCACGTAGGTAAAGTCCTCCCAAGTAAGCATTAGCAACATTGGCCGATTTTGTATTGGAATATTCCTCTGCAATCTGCTTAAAGCCTAAAAAAGAACCGTCTCCTTCAATAGCTTTAGACTGCAATGAATCAATCAAGGCAAATTCTTCTGCTTTGTATAATAGATTGGCCGCTTCTGTAGCCCGAGGTGCTAAATATAGCCTTTGATAGCCTAAATATAATAATATCAAAACGATAATACCTCCTACAATAAAGGCGATGCTTCTCTGATTATCTTGAAAAAATGAACCTGATGCTTTTTTAGGTCCCGTTGGATTTACATTTTTGTTTGACATTTGTTCTATTAAATATGGAACGCAAAATTACACTTTTAAAATTTTATTACAAGTTTTATTGAAAATTTAGGCTTGCTATCAGTTAGTTGTCGTCGAAAACTCCTTATCCAACTGTTCGTATATCGAGTTTTGACTTTTAAATTCGGGAACAATACGCTTCATTTGCCTAACAACTTCCATATTATTGTTCGTCTTGGTCAAATCAAAAAGCAAGTTTATCTGCTTCATCACAAAATTAAAGTCATTTTCCCTTACTTTGGCAATCATGATCTTTTTGTGATGCGTCGGTACGGTATTTTCCATATCGTTGAGCAATTCTTCATATAGCTTCTCACCGGGGCGCAAACCGGTAAATTTAATATCGATATCCTTATATGGAGTCAGACCAGAAAGCTTAATCATTTTTTCCGCCAAATCGATGATTTTGACAGATTTTCCCATGTCGAACACATATATTTCGCCTCCATTGCCCATGCAACCGGCTTCGATGACGAGTCGGCAGGCTTCGGGAATAGTCATAAAATAACGGGTAATATCCGGATGCGTAACAGTCAACGGACCGCCTTTCTCAATCTGCTCTCTAAATCGAGGGATCACAGAACCATTTGATCCCAGCACGTTTCCAAACCTTGTGGTCACAAAGCTCGTTTTATTTTCATCGCTTTCCTTGGCAATGCGGTGACTCAACGATTGCACATAGATTTCAGCAATGCGTTTGGTTGCGCCCATGACATTGGTCGGGTTAACAGCTTTGTCTGTAGATACAAAAACGAACTTCGACACACCAAATTCCACAGCCAAATTAGCCAAGGTAAACGTACCCAACACATTGGTCCGTACACCTTCGATGGGATGACTCTCCATCATAGGCACATGTTTATAGGCGGCTGCATGATATACATATTGAGGTTTCAATGTTTCAAACAACACACGCATCCGTGCCTCATTTTTGACATCGGCAATAAAAGAATGATATGCCTGATCTTTAAATCGCTCTTGCAAATCCAGATGCAGATTATGCAACGGCGACTCTGCCTGGTCGCACAAAATAATCAGTTGCGGATTAAACTTTCCCAATTGCTTGGCTATTTCGCTTCCTATTGATCCTGCTGCCCCCGTAACCAATACTCGTTTGCCGGCCAATTGTTCAAGAATATTTTCATAAGGCAACTTTATCGGGATGCGCTCCAACAAATCTTCGATCTTGACTTGTTTGATTTGATTGGGTGTCAGATTTCCATTGATGATTTCACTCACGGGGGGCAACGTCAACACATTGACCTTGCGTTCCAAGCACATATCAATGATTTGGCTCTTGCTATCGGCATCAATATTATGTGAGGCAAAGATTAACTCGTCAATATTGAGTTTGTCAATCATTTTCTCCAAGTTGCTGGAGGCATATATTTTTACCCCATCAATGAGTTTTCCGATCTTGTCTTCACTGTCGTCCAAATAAGCCACAATATATTTGTTGGACTTCAGATCATGATCAAACGTTCGCTTAACTGCAATTCCTAAGTCTCCGGCACCATACACCACAACGTTCTTTCTATTGACACCAATGGACTTGGAGTATTGGAAGAATATCTTAATCAATGTCCGGTAAGTAGTTAATCCCGCGAAAGCAAATAGGCTATAGATAATGATAAGGTTAGTAGAAAGAAGCGAGGGCATTTTTAAAGCAATCAAGGCTAACTTGATTACAAACAAAATAATTAAGTTGAAAAGAACGGTAGAAAGTATCCGAATGGAGTCTACAGCACTCGTATACCGCACAATGCCAGAATATAACTTAAACAATAAAAATGAAAGCGATGTCACGCCCAAACAATACAACATCTCTATGGCAAACGAGGGCCTGGTAAAAGCGTTAATGTTAAAAGAATAAAAAATAGCATAGGAAAACAGGAAAGCAATTGCAGCAATTGCTAAGTCAAAGATGAAAATAGTCCATCTCGGAACGATACCAATTTGGTTAAAGATAGAAATCTTATGCATTCTCTTCGTACGGGTTTACAGTAAGTAAATTTATGCAAAAATAATGTATTTGTAGTATTTGCGCTATTTATTTTAAAGAATAATAGCTAAATTCACTCTCTCAACAAGCAGGACAGTGACGAAAAGAAAATGAACGACATCTCAAAAATTGCCCAAAAAGCGATACTGCAACCCCAAGAAGCTTTGGCGAGTAAGCAAAAGAGCAGACATTCCTTAAAAATAGGTGTTCCAAAGGAAATATCTTTTCAGGAGAAAAGGATCCCGCTCACACCATTATCGGTTGCCCTTTTGGTAGAATATGGACATGAAGTACTTATCGAATCGGGAGCTGGCGATGCGTCAAATTTTCTGGATAGGCATTATAGCGAACAAGGAGCAAGAATATGCTACGACAAAGAAGAAGTCTTTCAATGCAATATCGTTATTAAGATCGCTGCTCCTACATTGGAAGAAGTGGGCATGATGAAGAACAAACATGTTCTATTATCATCTCATCAACCTTCCTTGATGAACCTCAACGTATTGCAGGCCTTGATAAAGAAGCAGATTACCGCATTATCCTATGAATACCTCCAAGATGAGGGAGGGCATCTCACAGTGGTTCGGGCGATGGGCGAAATCGTAGGTGCTACTTCCGTATTGATCGCGGCAGAATATCTAAGCAATATCTTTGATGGAAAAGGACTAATGCTGGGCGGTATTACGGGCGTGCCTCCAACGGAGATGGTCATTATTGGTGCAGGCACCGTAGGCGAATACGCTGCTCGGACAGCTGTGGCCTTGGGTGCACAAGTGAAAGTCTTCGACAATTCCGTTTACCGGCTTCGGAGATTGCAAAACAACATCGGTTCTCGGGTTTTCACTTCTGTCATACAGCCATTGGTTTTAAATAAAGCTGTCAAATCCTGTGATGTGGTTATTGGCGCTATGCGTGCCAAAAACGGACGTTCGCCTTGTATTATTTCAGAGGAAACTGTATCCAACATGAAACCCCATTCGGTATTGATCGATGTCAGTATCGATCAAGGTGGTTGCTTTGAAACATCGGAAGTCACCTCGCACGATAAACCTGTATTTAGAAAATACGACGTCATCCATTACTGTGTGCCAAACATTGCATCACGCGTAGCACGAACGGCAACCTATGCCTTGACCAATATCTTTACACCTCTACTCATACAAATCGGCGAGTGTGGGGGCATGAACAATATGATATGGGGCGATAAGTGCATACGAAGTGCCGTATATCTATACCAAGGCATGCTAACCAATAAAGACGTGGCCGATAGGTTTAATCTACCTTCAAAAGATTTGGATTTGATTATTGTCGCAAATCAATAGATCATGAAAAAGTTATCGATTTTTATACTTTCGCTGCTAATGAGTTATTATCTACTTGCACAGGAAAAGGTATCCCTATACAAAGACAATATCCCCAATGCACGCATCTCGCAGGAGGAACTGGGCGAGGAAAATATTCCTGTACTTTACCGATACATGGTAGAAGGGAGCCGTAAAGCCGTGCTGGTGATCCCGGGAGGAGGCTACGTGAATGTCGCCATTCATCACGAAGGGCACGACATTGCCAAAGCCTTCAATGAACAGGGCTACAATGCTTTTGTGCTATACTATCGTCTACCGAAGGACGCTACCATGCAGGAAAGAAAAATAGGTCCCTTACAGGACGCACAACGGGCAATGCAATATATTCGCGAGCAGTATGACTATGCTAAAGTCGGTGTGATCGGCTTTTCGGCCGGAGGCCATTTGGCCGCTTCGCTATCCAATCATTTTGATGATGTTAAAATAGAAAACCCGAAACATACATCGCTACGACCCGATTTTTCAGTATTAATCTATCCGGTTATTTCCATGGACGAACAGATTACCCATAAGGGATCAAAAACAAACTTAATCGGTACTACTCCAAGTGATGCGGATGTACAATACTTTTCACTAGAGCAACAGGTGTCTAAACAAACGCCACCCACATTTTTAGTACACGCTAAAGATGATAAGGCCGTCGTATTGGATAATTCGTTGCGTTACAAAAAAGCTCTGGATAAATATGCTGTCCCCAATAGTATTTTTATCTACGAAACAGGTGGGCATGGTTTTGGCCTTAACAACAAAACCGATGACAGAAAATGGTCCGACCAGCTATTTGATTGGTTAAAAACAGTTTTATAAATGAAAACGATTTTGTTATGGCTCTGCCTTGCGATATATGCAACGGGTATCAGGGCACAAGAGCAAGAATGGAAAGTATCCCTGGGCGAACAGGTACCATCTTTTGTTATCAAGGATAAAAAGGATAACATCTTAAAAATAGAGGATTTAAAAGGCAAAGTAGTTTTGATAAACTTCTTTGCCACTTGGTGTCCTCCCTGTAGGCAGGAACTGCCCCGAATGCAAAAGGAAGTTTGGGAGAAATGGGGTAAACGTGACGATTTTGCTGTCATGGTGCTTGCCCGTGAAGAGGGTTGGGACAAATTGGATCCTTTTATGAAAAATAACGAATACACCTTCCCCATTTATCCAGATTTGAAGCGAGAAGTTTTCTCCTTATTTGCCGAATCGATGATCCCTCGCAATGTTCTTATCAATAAGGATGGGAAAATCATCTATCAATCCATTGGCTACAGTGCCGATGAATTTTCAAAACTAATCGAGCTGATCCGTAAGGAACTGACAGAAGAGTAATTAAGCGAACTGGATATATTTTTTAATCGAAACGTCTACTCTGTTTCCTTTTTGGATATCCACAAGAGGGTAGAGCACGGCATGCAAAATAACGTTGCCATCAGTAATAACCAATTCTTTATAAAAGCCCCGGAACCGAATATCCTTGATCCAGAACCTTCCGTTTTGATTCTCGAAGCAATGGATGTCTTCTTGATGGATGGCGATCATCTCCCCCGCAACAGCAATACCTAAAACGGTGGCCTGTTGCGCATGGAGAATATTGCTTTTGGCTAACAGTTGCGCAGTATAGGTATTTTGTGGTGTATAATATAACTTATCGGGATGACCTTGCTCGATGATTTTCGCATTTTTCATAACAATAAGCTCATCGGCCATAGCCAATACTTCGGACGGATCATGCGAAACCAAAACAACCGTCAATCCGGTATCTTCTACAATATGTCGAATATCTTGCTGTAGAGCATCTCTAAAAGCAGCATCTACCTGATTGAACGGCTCATCCATCAATAAAACCTCCGGTTCATTGATCAATGCCCGCGCAATGGCGACCCGTTGCTTTTCACCGCCACTTAAATCCGCTACGCGTTGCTGGGCCAAGTGGGCTATTTTTAGCTTGCCCAGCACCTCTTCTGTTTTGGACTGCTTGCGTGCCAGGTTCGAATTGGATAGCTGGGAAGCGATGTTGTCCCAAACTTTGACGTATACGTTCAAATCGTCAAATCCCTGAGAAACCAACCGCATGGCATCGTGTCCTGGAATCAATTTATCCTTTCGAGTGGGTACCAACCAACCTCGGTAACGCACCTCTCCTGTTGAAGGTTCCAGCAAGCCGTAAATCAGCTTAAGCAACGTACTTTTTCCACTGCCCGATTCACCGATGATCGCTGTGATTTTTCCCTCTTGGATACCAAAATCAACATCATTTACAGCAATGATCTCATGCTTCCCCTCAAACACATGTGAAACAGACTGCCCATGAATAACAGGTAAGTCCGGCTTATGGATGTCTGTCGGAATATATGAACAAGAAGAAGATTGATACGTCATTATGTTGCGAATTTAGTGAAATAAAAAGAGAAAGGCTCCAAAAATGGAGCCTTTCTCTTTTTATTTTATGATGATCTTACATCATGCCACCCATGCCACCGCCCATTGGAGGAGCACCTGCACCTGCTGCATTATCATCTGGTTCATCTGCCAACACACATTCTGTGGTCAACAACATCGATGCTACAGAAGCCGCATTTTCCAATGCTACACGTGAAACTTTCGTAGGATCAATAACACCTGCACCGATTAAGTTTTCGTAAACATCTGTACGGGCATTGTAACCAAAATCTGCCGAACCTTCTTTCACTTTCTGCACAATGACGGCTCCTTCGATACCGGCGTTGTCACAGATTTGACGTAAAGGTTCTTCGATGGCACGCTTGATGATTTCAATACCGATCGTTTCGTCCTCGTTGGCACCTTTCAAGTCAGCCAATGCTTCGGTTGCACGAATGAAGGCTACACCACCTCCGGCTACGATACCTTCTTCAACAGCTGCACGCGTAGCATGCAATGCATCGTCAACACGGTCTTTCTTCTCTTTCATCTCTACTTCAGTAGTTGCTCCTACATAAAGAACAGCAACACCTCCAGACAATTTAGCCAAACGCTCTTGCAACTTCTCGCGATCGTAATCTGAAGTTGTCGTTTCGATTTGTGAACGGATTTGCGCTACACGAGCTTTGATGTCATCTACATTTCCTGAACCATTAATAATCGTTGTGTTGTCTTTGTCAACCACGACTTTTTCTGCCTGGCCCAAGTAGGTTAGATCAGCATTTTCTAATTTATAACCTCTCTCTTCGGAAATAACCGTACCTCCGGTCAAGATGGCGATATCTTCCAACATGGCTTTGCGACGATCGCCAAATCCAGGGGCTTTTACCGCAGCCACTTTCAGTGAACCCCGAATTTTGTTCACCACTAACGTTGCTAAAGCTTCGCCATCCAAATCTTCCGCAATAATCAACAATGGTTTTCCGGTTTGCACTTGTTTTTCCAAGATAGGCAACAATTCTTTCATGTTGCTGATCTTCTTGTCGTAGATCAAAATATAAGGGTTCTCCAATTCTGCTTCCATTTTATCAGAATTGGTCACAAAGTATGGTGATAAATAACCCCGGTCGAATTGCATACCTTCTACCGTTTTCACCTCTGTTTCCGTTCCCTTGGCTTCTTCCACAGTAATTACACCGTCATTGCCCACTTTTTCCATGGCTTCTGCAATCAATGCACCGATCACGTCGTCGTTGTTTGCAGAGATTGTTGCTACTTGTTTGATTTTGTTGTTGTCAGCACCGACTTCTTGCGATTGTGCTTTCAAGTTGGCCACAACAGTAGCTACCGCCTTGTCGATACCACGTTTTAGGTCCATAGGATTAGCACCAGCAGCAACCGATTTCAAACCCGGTGCGATGATCGCCTGTGCCAAAACGGTCGCGGTAGTTGTACCATCACCTGCCTGGTCAGCTGTTTTGGAAGCTACCTCTTTCACCATTTGTGCACCCATGTTTTCCAAAGCATCTTTTAATTCGATTTCTTTAGCCACTGTTACACCATCTTTGGTAATCATTGGAGAACCAAATTTTTTCTCGATGATAACGTTCCGACCTTTAGGTCCTAAAGTTACTTTCACCGCGTTTGCCAAAGTGTCCACACCTTTTTTTAGTGCGTCACGTGCTTCTACATTATATCTTACTTGTTTTGCCATTTTAATTAGTATTTATTTAGATGCTAGATGTTAGACCTTAGACGTAAGATGTTAGATATAAGATATTAGATGTTAGACATAAGATAAAAAATATAAGTGTCAGATGTAGAACCATATTTCCGGCTTTGAGTCTAATGTCTTTTGTCTAATGTCTCTTATCCCACATCTAATGTCTTTAATCTTTGTTCTTTATTCCTTTTTATCTCTTTTATAATACCGCGTAGATATCTGATTCACGCATAATTAAATATTCTTTACCTTCGTAGGTGATTTCTGTACCTGCATATTTACCATACAAGACCTTGTCGCCTACTTTCACAGTAAGAGGTTCGTCGGGTTTTCCAGATCCAACTGCCACGATTGTACCTTGAGAAGGTTTTTCTTTAGCAGTATCCGGGATGTAGATTCCTGATGCTGTTTTTTCTTCTGCAGGAGCTGCTTCTACCACAACTCTGTCTCCGATAGGTTTAATACTTAATGCCATAATTATTTCGCTTTATTTTTTATTTACAATTAATATCACATCTGCATTATCACCAACTATGCCAAACCGAAAACAAACGAATTTCTTGCCATTTTTTCACCAATAGGCCGTAAAAATTGACAGGCATTCTAAAATCAATGTCATCCTGTCATTCCCTCAAAAAAAAAAAACCTCGCCACTCCAGGTGTGCGAGGTCTCTCTTTTTCTTTATGTGCAAAGCGCCTATTTTGTGCTGTCGGCTTCGATTGGTGCAGGGGTTGTTTGTGGTGCTGTCGTGTTATTCAGGTTCAATGGAGAAGTCTGTTGTGCCGGCGCTTCGATCTGATCGCTCAACCCTCCTGCTCTGCCACTTCCCGATGGACCTAAAATATTAATGGCCAAACAAAACACCATCAACGCAATGGCCAACCCCCAAGTACCTTTTTCCAAGAAGTCTCCTGTACGTTGTACGCCCATCAAATTGGAGCTTCCCGCAAATCCTGACGACAAACCACCCCCTTTAGGGTTCTGAATCAACACAATAAACGCAAGCAAAACACTTGCTAAAACAATCAGGATAATTAAAAACGTTTGCATTTTGTTATTTTGTTAATATAATTTTTCTTCCAAATTTTTAATTTGGGTCGCAAAATACGATTTTTTTTCTGGAAATCTCAAAATTAATTTTTTATACACCTCGATGGCCTTTACATACATTCCTTGGTCGGCATAAATACTGGCCAGTGTTTCCGTTACCAAATCAAAATGCTCTTCCGAACTTTTCCTCGCCTTATTCTCCATCGTCAGCTGATCTGCTGGAGGTGGCTGAATCTGGGGCTCCTCACGAATGAATTTTTCGATGACTTCTGCCGTCTTATTCGTGTCCGTCAGCTTCACTTCATTCTTCTTGACTTCTTCACTCAGCTTATCCTCCGGATCTTGAAGATGGATAATGTGTTCGCGAATCTGTTGGTCCAGAATAATTTCATCCAATTTAGCGCGGTCAAATTGACCATTGCTGGCCACCGGCAACACGGGATTCACAAATGGCTGATACGTCTCGGCATGCTCCAACCGTGTTTTGTGCAACCACCAACGGAAACTGTAAGGCATCAGCTCATCATTATATAAGCTGATATTTTCGGCTTCCTTCTCCTCAGTTTTTTCTTCCTCTTGAATCGTCGGTTGTGTTGCGTGAAGGGCAAAATAATCACCACCTCCAATGCCCTCCATCACTAAGGTTTCCAACGTGTTTTCTTCCTCGTCAACACTTTCCTCTCGATCACTCGCCAAAAAAGCTGTTTCCAAACCCTCCTCTTCGGCTACTGTCTCATTATGTCCATCTGCCTCCTCAGAAATAACGACAGCATCTTCTAACTCAATTTGGTCTTCCGCAAATTCTTCAAAAGGCACGTAATCATCGTCAACAACTTCAACGGATGGAATAGTTGCAATAGGTTTCTGCACATAGTTCTGCAACCAATAGGGGCTTGAAGCAAATAGAATAGCTTTATCCGATAAAGGATGCCCCTCATCTTCCAGAAATTTCTTGCGAGCAAACGCAAAGTGCAACGGTTGTGCATAAGGATATTTGGAGAGCAATAGTTCAAAATCTGCCATGCTCAGTGTTTTAGGATCCACGAGCGCTCGGTGAAATAATGATGCCATTGACGCGTTTATATGCTCCATACTATAATATGCTCTACCAATTGGCAAATGCCCTGTTATAAATATCTTCTGTCAACAATTTGATGATTTCGTTAATCATCGCTTCTTCTTGCCCCTGTAGAACCCCCGAAAACTCGCGGAATCTTGAAAAGGACTGCTCAAAATTACTTTCACCTGTTTCATCAAGCTGATTGGTGTATTTTACCTTAACCGTAATGGTGAGGCGATTCATCGCCGCGCGATCGGTATTTGCTTCCACAGCCACCGGCGCGATGTCGTATCCGGTAATGACTCCTTCAAACATGGCATGGGCATCACCATTAACTTGGCTTAAGCGTGATTGGCTACGAATGCGCTCCTTCAAGCCTTCAGTGAAGTTTTGGCTCAGCGTAGGATAAACCATCGGGGCAATATTTTCAAAAAACGCCACATTGACGGTTTTCATGTTTTCCGGAATGGACCCGCCAGAAAAGCTATACTTCACACCACAACCATGGAATGCCACACATATGAAAACAGCAAGATACCAAAAACGCGAAAATACTCTTTGCATGGTTGCCAATTTACTAATCTAAATTTAAGTCTTTAATTTTTCTGTACAATGTTCTCTCTGAAATGCCGAGCTCTCTTGCCGCCGCCTTACGCTTACCCTTATGTTTCTTCAGTGCTTTCTTGATAAGATCTGACTCTTTATCCACTAATGACAGCGACTCTTCCACTTCTTCAGCATCTTGCGTGTCGTACGGCATGAAATCTGAGTTGCCTTTGTTCGCCTGTGCCGGATTGTGGATGGTTAAGGTGGGATGTGTGTTCCGTTCCTCACCTCCTATATAAGCTGATGAAGGTGCTACTTCATTATACAACTGACTGATATAAGGAGAGTTTTGTTCAAATGTACCCGGATTCACACCGTTTTGGAGGAGTTCCACGACCAACTTCTTTAAATCCACCATATCCTTCTTCATGTCAAACAGAACTTTATAGAGAATATCCCGTTCGGAGAAGTCTTCCTTGTTGGCATCTTTCACAAAAACAGGCAGCCTGGATTCTACATTCTCCATAGGTAGATATTTTGCCAAAATAGCCGCATCTACGACTCTTTCTTTCTCCAACACGGCAATCTGTTCAGCAATATTCTTTAACTGGCGCACATTGCCAGGCCAACTGTAATTCATCAGCATTTCCTGCGCATCGGGTGTCAACTGGATACCCGGTGTGCGGTATTTATCTGAAAAATCGACAATAAACTTACGAAACAACAGATTAATGTCCTCCTTACGTTCACGTAAGGAAGGAATACGCAAAGGCACGGTATTTAAGCGATAATACAGGTCTTCCCTGAATTTGCCTTTCTTTACTGCCTCATAGACATCTACATTGGTGGCTGCAACTACCCGGACATTTGTTTTTTGAACCTTAGAAGAACCCACGCGAATGTATTCGCCTGTTTCCAGCACGCGCAATAAACGGGCCTGTGTACCCATAGGCAATTCCCCCACTTCATCCAAAAAAATGGTACCGCCGTCTACCACTTCAAAATATCCCTTCCGAGCCTCGTGTGCACCGGTAAACGAACCTTTTTCATGGCCAAACAGTTCCGAATCGATCGTTCCCTCAGGAATCGCACCACAGTTTACAGCAATGAATGAGCCATGCTTACGGGCACTCATCTGATGGATGATATGTGAAAAAACTTCTTTTCCTGACCCGCTCTCGCCTTGAATCAGCACGGAGATATCGGTCGGTGCCACTTGTCGTGCGACATCAATAGCCCGATTCAGCAAAGGAGAATTTCCAATGATACCAAACCTGTTTTTTATATCTTGAATATCCATTCGTTAGTATTGAGTATGGCGTATTGAGTATTGAGACGCTAATTGTGAGAGTTGAAGTGTTAGGCTTGCGTATTCATTACATTACCGCAAAAACCTCAATATTCACATCTCAATATGCAATACTAATTTACAATTTTACCAATCAATGTAGCCGATGTACATCTTTCGGCCAGCACATGCACATATTGTCCTGGTTTAAATCGCTCATCGACAGGGAAAACCACCATTGTATTCTGGTCATTGCGTCCACAGTAATCAGCATCTGAACGTTTGGAGAAGCCCTCAATCAAAACTTTCTGTATCTTGCCCACAAAATTTTGCAAGCGGTACAAACTGTGTTCCTGTTGCTTGTTCACCACTTCAGTCAACCGTTTTTTCTTCACCTCCTCGGGAATATCGTCTGCATAGCGCTTAGCCGCCAATGTTCCCGGGCGTTCCGAATAGGCAAACATATAGGCAAAATCGTATTTCACATAGTCCATCATGGAAAGCGTCTCCTGGTGCTCTTCCTCCGTTTCGGTACAAAAACCTGTAATAACATCAGTGGAAATACCACATTCAGGAATGATGCGACGAATGGCATCTACACGTCCTTTGTACCACTCCCGGTCATACGTACGGTTCATCAGTTCCAAAATTCTGGAATTCCCCGATTGCACCGGCAAGTGGATATATTTACAGATATTTTCGTAACGAGCCATGGTGTAAAGCACTTCATCTGTGATATCTTTCGGATGTGATGTGGAAAAACGTACACGGAGCTCGGGACTGACATCGGCCACCAAAGCCAAAAGTTGCGCAAAATTAATCGTCGGTGCGGGACTTTCTCCCTCAGTCACAGATGGAGTGTATTTGTAGGAGTCAACATTTTGGCCCAACAATGTCACCTCTCTATATCCGGCGTTAAATAAATCTTGTGCCTCTTTGAGTATTGACTGTGGGTCACGACTTCTTTCCCGTCCACGGGTAAAGGGAACTACACAAAACGAACACATGTTATCACAACCCCGCATAATCGAAATGAATGCAGAAATACCATTGGAATTCAAGCGCACCGGACTAATGTCGGCATAGGTTTCTTCACGGGACAGCAGTACATTTACCGCCTTATTTCCGTCATCAACCTTATCAATGAGGTTCGGTAGATCACGATAAGCATCTGGCCCCACGACAACGTCCACCAATTTCTCCTCTTCCAAAAATTTTGACTTTAAGCGCTCGGCCATACAGCCCAAAACACCAACAATCATTCCCGGGTTTTTGGTTTTGGCAGACTCAAACTCTTTTAACCGGTTACGAACACGCTGTTCGGCGTTCTCCCGAATAGAGCAGGTATTGATAAACACAACATCGGCTTCTTTGTAATCCCGAGTGGTCTCAAAGCCGTTATCCAACAAGATAGAAGCAACAATTTCACTGTCTGAAAAGTTCATCTGACAGCCGTAGCTCTCGATATAGAGCTTTCTTCCAGAAGACTTTCCGGTAGGAAGCATCTCCAAAGCTTCTCCTTGACGCGATTCATCGTGGGTTTTTGTCGTATGTAGTAATTCTAACATGGCACAATTTAAAAGACTACAAAGTTACGAATAAAAAGTTATTATGATGACACTTTGGCAGAGCTTGACTAAAATTTAACAATACGCTCTTAACATATTGAAATTAAATCGACCAAAAAAGCAGCTAATTTTATAGCTTTGACAAAAATTAAGTAAACATGGCAAAGCTTGAAACCTCTTTAATCCACGAAGGAGAACATTTTAACACCACCAACGCCGTAGTTGGCCCTATTTATCAAACATCAACATATTTTGCTTCTGAAGACGCCGCCACGTTTGTACACGCGGCCACGGCACCAAAATATCCTGAATTTTACCACCGCCACGGCAATCCGACTAACAGCCAAGTTGCTGCAGTCATTGCAGCATTAGAAAAGACCGAAGATGCGATTGTTTTGGCAACCGGTATGGCTGCAGTCAGCTCGGCCATATTGGCCATTGTCAAAGCTGGCGATCACATCATCGTACAGCAGGCCCATTACGCAGCTTCTTTGCTGTTTATGCGTGACTTCCTATCGGAATACGGAGTGGAAGTGACCCATGTGAACCAAACCGACAACCAAGCTTTTGTAAACGCTATACAACCCAACACCAAATTAATATTCGTAGAAACTCCGTCAAACCCCAATCTCGATATCACCGATCTGGAATTTATCGGAAAGCTAGGGAAAGAGCATCATATATTGACAATGATTGACAATACGTTTGCTTCGCCAATCAATCAGATCTCAACAGATTTTGGTATTGATATTGTTGTTCACAGCGCGACCAAGTATCTTGGTGGACATAGTGATCTAACTGCCGGAGCGGTATGCGGGACTAAAGAATATATCGAAAAAGTATGGCGGAGGTCTTTGCTTTTGGGGGCATCATTAAGCCCCTTTGATTCTTGGTTATTACTCAGAGGATTAAAAACACTAGCTCTACGGGTTCGACAAGTCAACGAAAATGCCTTATCGCTAGCTACTTGGTTGAGCGAAAATCCCTATATCAAAAAGGTAAATTATGTGGGCTTGACATCGCATCCACAACACGAGTTGGCTAAGAAACAAATGAAAGGTTTTACGGGAATGCTGTGCATCGAAGTGTTGGGAAAGGATGACGAGGAGGCTTTTCATCGGGCACATACCATCATGAAAAATCTACACGTATTTGCCAATGCCGTCAGTCTTGGTGGGGTAGAATCGCTGATCGCTCATCCTGCCAGCATGTGGTGTTCCAACCAAACTCCTGCACAACGAGAAAAATCGGGCATCACCAGTGGATTGCTTCGCATATCGGTAGGAATTGAGCACATCGATGACCTTATCTACGATTTTGAACAGGCTATCAAGAAGATCGGGTAGAAACTATTTTTTCTTCCCCTTTCAGGAATTTAGAGGCAATCACACATTCAACCCCATTACCCGTAGTGTTGAGCGGAGCGCACTACGGATCACATAAATAAAAGGCAGTCTTAGACTACTTATCAGGGCTAGTCCGTAGACACCCTTCGGAAGTCTACGGACAGTAAGGGGCATTGCACCTGCTAAGTTGAAAACTTAGCTTATGAACAGTCACAAGTTACGCTATGCTAAACTTGCGACAGCATAAACATCACCAACAGAGATAAAGAGCAGTAGCTCATATCTTCTCCCCCTTGGGGGGAGTTAGAGGGGGAAAATCCACCTCCAACAGCACGGGGCAATGGTCGGAGTGCACGGCATTGGGGAGTATATCAGCCGCGAGCAACTTACCTTCCAAAGGCCTGGATATCATGTTGTAATCAATGCGCCAACCCAAATTTCTGGCCCTCGCACCTGCGCGATAGCTCCACCAGGTATAATGGTGGGGGTTCGGATTCAAATGCCGGAAGGAATCGACATAGCCCGATTGGATGAATTGCTCCATCCATTCCCGCTCGGGAGGTAGGAATCCGGAGGTATTGGCATTCGACTTGGGGTTATGGATATCAATAGCTCGATGGCAAATGTTGAAATCACCCGAAACAACCAAATTCGGTTTCTCGAGCAAGAGCTTGTTGCTATATTGCTGAAAGTCGTCTAAAAAACGGTATTTGAAGTCCTGCCGTACATCACCGGTGGTTCCAGAAGGGAAATAAATACTCATGACGGACAGTTCGTCAAAGTCAGCCCTTATGATGCGCCCTTCAAAGTCATAGTCTTCGTGGCCACAACCGTATTCTACATGCTTGGGCGATACACGGGTAAAAATGGCCGTACCGCTATAGCCTTTTTTCTGTGCAGGATACCAATAATGCTCATATCCCATCTGCTCCAATAAAATAATTTCAGGGATTTGGTCAAGCGTAGCCTTAATCTCCTGCAGGCAAATCACATCTGCATCCACTGTTTTCAACCAACCTAGCCAATCTTTTTTTAGGGCAGCTCTCAGACCATTCACATTATAGGTTACGATTTTCATTGTCTAAAGTTAGTTGTTAAATATTAGATGTTAGATATTAGAAGTTAGACGTTAGAACTCAAAAGTAAAAAAATCCAAAACATAATATTTCCCTCTTTGGGGAGCTTGTCCCGGTTTTTCGGGGTTAGAGTGATTAGCAATATAAGGACGTCGCAGGCTGTGATCTATGAGAGGACGAGCCTTAATAATATTTAGAAGAAAATAAATCCAGCACCCGCGTAAAGAAACCTGTTTTTGGTTCCAAACCAGCTGCCTCACGTTCTAAGTTTAACGCTTCCCGACGAGTTAACAAGGTCATGGACATGCGTACATTTTCCAATGGCCTGTCGCGATCATCGGTCTTCACTTCCGCAATTTTATCGATGACTTCCACACCTCTCAACAGTTCTCCGAACACTGTATAATTTCCATCCAAATGCGGTGTTCCTCCAATCGTGGTATAAGCTTTGCGTTGCGCAGGTGACAATTTTTTTCCCTGCAAACGAAATTGTTCTAAGGAGTCCAAGCCCGCTTCTGTAAATACACGCCCTTGTACCAAATAAAATTGGGATCCCGAAGATTGTTTTGCCGGATTATTGTCACGCGCGGCACCGATGACACCTTTTTTGTGGAACAGTCCTTCTTGAATCTCGGCTGGTATAGTATAATCGGGGCCTCCATTCCCTAAGGCTTGTTTTTCCGCTGCATAGCGAGAATCTGGGTCACCCCCTTGAACCATAAAATTATAGATTACCCGATGGAACATCAGACTATCGTAATAGCCTTCCTTCACCAATCTGACAAAATTATCGCGATGTTTGGGTGTTTCATTATAAAGCCTCAATAGGCATTCACCCTTATCCGTCTTGATGAGCACATAGTGATACAAAGGTGTCTTGTCAGCCAAAGCACTACCTGACAATGCCAAACATAGTATAAGAATCGATAATCTGCTTAAAAGTACCTTCATAAGAGATGTGCATAATTAATTGATATTATCTTACTGTCTTTTACAAACCACATAGGCCACATAGTCTTCGTCTTTAAATTGACTAAAAATGTACTATACCTGCCTGACGGCAGTCAGGGATGTCAAAGACATTGCAATAGTGTCACATAGGCTATGTTTGGAAACTTGTTTCCCTAATGTAGCCTTCAAAATAGTATTTGAAAGGCTTAAAATTTCTATGTTTCTATGTGGTTTCAATTTTTTCCGTATCCGGAATTGTATAAATTAATTTTGATTACTAACTTATAAAAATAATCAAGATAATGCATAGGTGTCTTCAAAGTAATCTACGATGAGCGATTTTAGGATAAGTTCTTGCTCTAATAAGGTATAGTTTGGAATAGGTTTAACCAATTCCCAATGAGGCCAACCTTGCTCGTCCAGTCCTTCCAGTTCATAAAAGCCCATGGCGCTGAATAATCTGCACGTAGCTATGTGCATCAATTCTTCTTTTTCCCTTTTGGAGAAGGATTGAGGCCCCTTACCTAACTCCTGCACGCCAATTAAAAAAAGCATCACCTTGATATCCGGCAGTTCCATGCCAAAATCCCTCGCAATAGCCCCTTGCAGGATGACCCATTTTTTATTTATTTCTGATGCTTTCATTTTCGATAGCTAAAGTAGTAAACTTATTTTAACTCCCACAAAAGCTCCCGGCATCTTTTTTCAATCATCTGATAAACCGGTTCAAACTGGCTGGCATCAAAGTAAGGATCAGGAACAATCCCCTCCAACAGAAACATGCGAACTTTCGCACGCTCCTCGTCATCTTTCGCCAAAGCCATTACATCGCTGTAATTGTATTCATCCATGACCAAGATATGGTCGTAATATTCAAAAAAAGAAGTGTCAAACAATTGTGCCTTTTGCGATGAGATATCAACCCCATATTTCCTCGCCACAGCGATAGACCGTCTATCCGGTGCTTTGCCTATATGCCAATCACCCGTGCCTGCCGAATCAATCTGCCATCCTAACCCTTGTTCATCAGCCATATGTTGCAAAACACCATGTGCTAATGGAGATCGACAGATATTGCCCAAACAAACCATTAAAATTTTCATGTTGCCAAAATTACGGTTATTATGGGAAAATAGAAAAGGTGGATCTATACAACAATCCACCTTTTCCGACTAACAATAAAAATTTATCGTTAATATTCCACAGGGAAGTTAAATTCTACTGTTCCTCCTTCAGAAACACCTTTGATACGAACAATATTTCGCTTGGTCTCTGCTAAAGCCGTTTCTACTTCATCTACATTATTAACAGGTTTACCGTTTACATGCGTAATGATTAAGCCTCTTTCGACACCGAAATATTCAAATATACCGCCTCGGCGCACCTGTGTGACGACTACTCCGGAACTTACGCCCAATTCTTTCTTCTGTTGTGCGGATGCTGGCGCAAAGCTTGCCCCCAACTTATTAAAGATTTCGGTTGCGCTTCTATTCGATTCCTCATCACTGCCACTCGTTTTCTTCAAGTCTTGGGCTTTCAATGTAATCGTCACTTCCTTCTCCTTGCCTTCTCGTTTGTAGGTCAATTTCACCTTGTCACCCGGACGCAAGCGTGCCACGCGTTCCTGCAGATCAGCGGAAGAATAGATGACGTTACCCTCAATTTTCGTAATGATGTCTCCTTTTTTGATACCCGCTGCCTCAGCCGCACCATCTTTAACAACATCTGCCACGTATAATCCATACAGATCGTCAATACCAAATTCTTTTCTCGATGCTTCGTTCACTTCTCTAAAGTTGATGCCCACGTAGCCACGCTGTACCGCACCGTATTCCTTAAAGTCATCCATGATCTTCTTAACCAAGCTCACCGGAATGGCATATCCATATCCAGCATAGGCGCCTGTGGGCGATAGAATTGCCGTGTTAATACCCACCAATTCGCCACGAGCGTTTACCAAAGCCCCTCCACTGTTACCTTTGTTAATCACCGCATCCGTTTGGATGAATGATTCAACCGCCGTGTTGACAATAGGCTCTTCTGATGGATAGCCATAAGGCGATTGCTGTTGGCTTTGTCCTAGTATGCCCATTTGTCGGCCTTTCGCGCTTACAATACCCGCCGTCACAGTTGATTGCAATCCCAACGGATAGCCAACCGCCAAAACCCATTCGCCGATACGGACATTATCCGAATTGCCAAAACGTACAAAAGGAAGCTTCTCTGCTGTTATCTTTATCAATGCCAAATCAAAGTCCGGATCGCGACCGATCACTTTCGCCTCAAAAGTTCTCCTGTCCGTCAACTCCACTTGGATCTTATCTGCATTTTCCACCACGTGGTTGTTGGTTACGATATATCCATCAGGCGAAATAATTACGCCAGATCCCGAGGCTTGCCCTTGACGGGGTTGCGAACGGCGTTGTTGTGGCATGCCGAAAAAATCTTCAAACATATCGAATGGTGACGCTCCCCGCTGTGAACCCCGAGCCGTCACGGTCACTTTAATATGCACTACTCCCGGTATGACTGCCGCCGCTGCTTCGGTAAAATCCGGATTACCCGTAGAGGATATAATTTCTGCTTCCGGATTGTTGGCGTAGAAAACCTTTTGCTTCTCCTCAAAGCTCATTTTCTCGGCTTGCTTATTTTCGAAAAGTTTGTACCCTCCGATGGCAATCGCTCCACCGATCAAAGCTGTTAATAAACTTAGTCCTATTTTCTTCATTTTTTTATTGCTATAAGTTAAAATCTAATTATTCTGTTCTCCTTGTTAAAAAGGTTTAGTCAAATGTAATACCATTAGAAATCGTACACTAATTTTGTCAGTTAAAAAATGTTAACAACAAATCTTCGTCATTGTTTTTAACATGTTTTAACGATCAGCGCTGTTTTTGTAACAAGATTATTAAATTTGCAATAAAATTTCAAATAAATGAAAGCGAAAATCAAATTTTCAAAATACGAAGGAGCAGGGAACGATTTCATTCTGATAGACAATAGAAAAGGCTCTTTTGATCGAGATAACGCAGATTTGATCCAAAAGCTCTGCGACAGAAGATTCGGTATCGGGGCAGACGGACTGATGCTTCTTCAAGATACGGAAAATTTTGATTTTGAGATGCTCTATTTCAATGCCGACGGCAGAGAAGGTTCTATGTGTGGCAATGGCGGGCGTTGTATCGTTGCCTTTGCACGCGACTTAGGCATTGTTGAGCACAAAACTGTCTTTTTGGCAGTGGACGGGGAACATTATGCTGACATTGTCGGCCACCAGGTCGATTTAGGCATGGTCAACGTACATGCTGTACAAAGAGATGGAGACGCATATGTTCTGAATACGGGCTCGCCCCATTTTGTACAAGTAGTTAGCAATCTGGCAAATATGGATGTCTATCAAGAAGGGTACCGCATTCGCCACAACGATACATATGGAAAAGAAGGGATCAATGTCAATTTTATTGAAAAAGAAGGAAATGGATACTTCGTACGAACCTTCGAACGTGGTGTCGAAGATGAAACGCTGGCTTGTGGTACAGGTGCCACCGCCGCCGCTATGGCAATGGCGATGGCTGAAAATAGAGAAGGACAATTGGAAATCCCTATCCGAGTATTAGGTGGTCAACTCTATATATCTTTCTGCCGGAAAGGAAACAGCTTTACCAACGTACACCTCAAAGGACCAGCTACATTTGTGTTTGAAGGAGAGATACACGGTCAATAATGGTTCTATGTGCTGCACCTACGGCGCAGTATGTATTGTTTCCTATTTTTTTCTACAAGTGTTTAATCTCCCGAAGCAAGCAGATCTCCGATAAATTACAGGTTCAACCGCTTCGCCGCTTCCATGATATTCTTGGTCAATACGATCAGGTCCTCATCAAATTTAGCATCATATGATCGCGAATTTAACAGCACAGCCACACTATACTCCGTTCCATATATCCAAAAAGTAGCCGTTCCCCTTAGGTTGCCACCATGGTAGTATCCTGCAAATAAATCGTGGTTAGCTCGCCAGCCTTTTGCATATCTATTATATACTGCCGAGGGTGTAAACATCAGCTGACGGATATCACTATTTAAAATATCCGGTTTTTTAGTCCCACCATCAACAGCATATAGCATCTTGAACAGGTTATCCGTATTCGTCAGGATTCCGCCGGCGGCTTTGTACACTTCAATAGGGGTCCCATAGGCATTACCGCCTTGCGGATATAAAGTGGCTTCATTTGAACGAAGTGATGAAGCGTCTTTCGCCGCCAGATACACATCCGTAGCACCGGTCGGCGCAAGCAACTCCCGGATGTATGTAATGTAGTCTTTGCCACTCACCTTTTCTATAATCTTTCCAAGCGTTCCATAGCCCATGTTGTAATAGATGTATTTCGTACCCGGTGTCTCTTGTGTCGAAGCCAACATAATATCTATCCTCCTATCCAACGTATTGGGTGTGGCCGATGAAAACATGGGATCACCCGAATAACCTGCGGTATGCTCCAACAGATGCCTGACCGTCACCTGGGACGACTTAGCGCCCACACTTGGCCATTGGTCTTTTAATATGCCGGTTGGGCCGAAGACCAAGTCGTCAATGCCTATTTTTCCCTGTTGGATAAGAGACATAATACCTATCGCCGTAAACTGCTTGGACATGGAAGCCAGACGAAATAAATGATCGGGGCGCGCCCGCTCTTTTTTATCAACGTTGACATAGCCCAGTGCATTCTTATACACCACCTCTTCTGCACTATTTTTGCCGATAGCATACGACGCCGCAGGAATATTATATTTTAAAATGAAAGGGTATACCATTGCATCAATAGTTGCTATGCCATCTTGTACAATGATCTCATAATAATCTCGAAAACCTGCCTCGGAAGTCACTTGTATGGCAATCCGGTCCGTTTCGTTGATCGTCATCTTAGCTTTGGCGATCTCGGCAGGATTACCTTCAAATTTACCAGCCGACGAGGCGACCTCCGTGCCATTGACCGTAATCTTACTTTTCTCCGATGTAACCAATTCCAGTTGCAGATTCCTATCCGAAACACCCAGCGGAATCGTCATATAATAAATATTGCCTCCCGTTGGTTTGTAAACATACGCATCTGTAGCAAGGGCAGGGTTATCTGCCTTCAGGATATTCACCGACAATAAATCGCGACCAGTAGCCTTGGGTACCGAAGGACCGCTCGGTTTAGGAGGTTCGGGTATCGGTGCGGGATCATTATCCTTTGAACAGGACACAACAAAAAGGAAAAGTAGCAAAGCAAACTGTAATGCTATCTTAACAGTATAATTCTTACGATTCATGGATTATGTGGATGTTAGTGATGTCCTTCCGTATGGAACGGAAGAAGGATATGAAGCTCCGCAGGTTTTTTTCGAAGCATGGAAAAAGAGTCCGGTTGTGTTAGACAACCGGACTCTTTTTTATCCCTAAAGCATTAAGGTCTGGAAACCTTGAACTCAATGGTAAAGTCTCCCAAAGCTCCGGATACATTTGGTGGTGTGCCGGTAACCTTTATCGCCACATACAGATCCCTGTCTTCAGAATGCAAGAAAATGATATCATTGACAGCTAATGAAGACAATCGATTTGACGGTGTACCTGTCGAGTTATTATAAGCAGTAGCCATCTGCTCCCTATCCATTTCGTCCAATCCATCATATAGTGCAACAGCTCCCGCAGTTCTATCTAATTTCAATTTCGCCACATTTCGCACCGGCCAAGCGTTTATCGCATTCTGCCAAGCCGCGGCAAAGGCTGAAAATCCCGTACCATCTATAGTAAATAAATTACCTCTTGAACCTGCACCCAATGCATAACACATATCAATATCAGCTCCTAGAGGTGTTGGCACATTAACTTCAAGGAATCCGCGAACCAATTTAAAATCGACATAAACAGCGTCTGTATAGGATGCACTGCTAAAGGTTAAGGAGTTTCGTTTTGTAGCAACCAAATCTAAGTCTATGGTCTCCGTATAAAAATACTCAAAAGCATTGGCATGTGGACGATATGCACTTTTTAGGGTGATTGCCTTATCTGGATCAGCATCATGGAGCATCGTTATCATCTGTGTTCTAGGCACAAAAATATTCTGTTTTACCCCTGCATTGTCCGTAAATTCAATTTCGTTTCCTAATAAGGCTTCTGGCAACAGTGTTGCCTCGGTCCATATGATAGCTATTGAATCAGGGAACACCACGCTGTAGCTGAGATTTCTTTCCCTCATTGTATTTCTAAAAGCATCACCATATACCGTAGTGCTCAATTCTATTGGAAGGGAACGATTACCTTTTCTATCAATCGTGTAGGCATTAAATACATAATCGCGTTCCTCTAAATCTTCAACAAGTATGAATTGTCTTTCCACATTATGGTCAATGGGTACAACCATAGAGTCCGTACCCCAACTGATCACTAAATCCTTGGCTTCAGCGTCTTTAGGCGTAAGTATCCCAATCCGCACGCGCTGATCGCCCGGTTGCACCCAGATGGAATCGGGCTTTCCGACATAGGTCCGTTCAATCACGTAATCTTTATAATAGTGGTCCATCTTTGTGCAGGAGGTCAAAAAGATCGCCCACACACAAAAGATGCCACTGATTATTGAAACAATATTTTTTCTCATAACATTTTATTTCTTAGCTTTTATTGCTTGTTATTATTTTATTGGCCTTCCCCAGAACGCCAACTCCGGATAATACACCTGTGTCCGAGGTTCCCATGTTGTCACTGCTTCAATACGAATATAGCGTACGCCCGGTATATCTAATGGAAAATCAAAGTCATTCCCGTTTTGTGCGGCTTCAAGGTCTTCTTCCGTCAGACCAGCATTTCCGGTGGTAGGAGGTCGTTTAGACGGTCTCCAATCATCCCATTCGCCTAATAAATGCCAGTTATCATAATTCGGATCCAATGTCGTGTTTCCCCATATCCGGATATGTTTAGCATTGGCCGATTGATAATACAAGTTGCCGTTCTGCCAATACTTAAATCGACTGAGTTGATACGTATTCAGCAAATCAATCGTAATAAATTTAGGGAAGGGCTTACCATCTGCCACCGAATAAAATCCATCTGCCCACGAGAAATTTAATCCATCAAACAAGCGTCTTAAGCCATACGATGCTTGACCCGCTACGTCTCCCGGCATAACAATCTGATTGAAATTCTGATGAGTCAACGGTAATTTGATCTCTTCCCAAGGCTCAAAAATAACACTTATAGTATCACTAAAATTCTGCCATTGATCTCGTGTATAGATACCAAATTCCGTTTCTACAGGAGCCTGGTTACGAAAATTGAAATAAAAGCTTTGGCTTTCCGTAAAGAACACTTCTACATCTTCCCATTCACCGGTTTCAGGATTCTTCTTCACCACACCGATCATCAACTTTGCACTCGTTGAATTTGGTCCGGTAATCCTACCTCCACCCCAATCGGCATTCATTTCCAATTCAGCTAACACGGTTTGATAAGGCGGAGTATCTGGATGCACCGTAATATAAACGGGGTCTGATTCTTGTTCGTCTTTTCCAACGGCATAGATTGCCACGGAATATTCCTTGGATTGAGCAAAGCCGTCCACCGTGAGCTTATTGTCATATTTTGAAGCTTTTGCCTCTCTAGTCAATCCATGTTCTAACGTATACACCGCCTTGACATAGGCTGTACGCGGATCATCAAGCTTAAAAGTAATCGCCGCCGCTCCAGGCAAATTTTCAATCGTATATTGGGAAACCGCATTCGGAGCCTCGCCCGAAAAAAGCGGTCCGTGCTTTTCCTCTTCACATGCGAACAGCATGAATACGAAAATGAGAAAAGCCGATAATTTTAAATTTTTCATGACACTGTTGTTAACGAATATATAAAATAGTATATTTTTATTCAAAACTTACCAACCCGGACTCTGAAGTAAGTTCTCATTTCGTTGTAACTCATACTCCCGAATTGGCATAAAATAATCGCGTTTTCTGAACTGGCGCTGGAATATTATAGTTTTTGTGTAAAACTCTTCTGGTGTTACGCCTCGTTTGTCCCATCCCAAAATCGGCTGGCTCAGCACATTTTCTGCTATTTTCCAACGCAACAAATCCCAATACACCTGCGACTCACTATTCATCTCAATTCGACGCTCCTGCCGAATAATCTCCCGCAATCCTTCCTTAGTATTATATTTACCCGGCGAATTAGACCAAGCACCATCCCAAGATTCCTGTACTGTTGGGATACCAGCTCTCGCACGGACAGCATTCAATGTAGCAAAAACATCTTCGCTTGGACCACCAACTTCATTCGCAGCCTCTGCATATGATAGATAGAGTTCCGTTAAGCGCATATTCGGAAACAAATAACTGCTTACAAAATAGCTACTTCCTTCCAAATAGTTTGTATAGTTAATCGGCTTTTTGGGATAATAACCAGTAGGCGAATGGGCAGATGTCTCCCGCACCGACGTATAGCGGCCACCTCTGATTTCCAAGTGAAAGTTGTCTTGATCATCATATCTTCCCTGACCATACCATATCCCACCATCAAAACCGATATTAGCATAAAACCGTGGCTCGCGATGAAAGTGGAGGTTGATCGTTTCATACCCTTGCTTTACATGGTGATTATTTTGCACATCACCTGTACGGAAACCGTACCGACCATTATAATCCCAAGTCTTGTCTTGATCGATCGGCAAGCCTTTATCGGTATAGAACATCTCGACGATCTGCAATGGAGGACCATAGGCCCCAGCAGTACTTGCACTAGTTAGTTCCGAACTCCAAGAGCGTGGTGTTAGTGCACTTTGTAAAGCGTAACCAGCCGTATTGGGCCAAATCACCTCCCCTCGAATGTTGGCATCACGTGAGGCAAAGGCTTCCCGAATATTCAATTCAAGGAGTGTGGTGTCCGAAAGATTTAAAGTTGGTCCGGGCTCAAATTCATAGAGCTTCATGCCTATACTTGTAGCATTGTCCATCGCCTCTTTGGCTGCAATCATTGCTCTCTGCCACTTTTCGGCAGAATAAGTCTGGTTGAACAAGGGACCAAGCTCTGGATCCACATAATCAGCGTAATCTGTATTCCCATTAAAAAGTGGACTAGCGGCAGTTGTCAATACTCTTGCTTTCAACCCCAAGGCCATCATAGCCGTAACCCGTCCATAATTTTGTCGATCAATTTGTTGTAAGGGCAGATTGGGTAGGTACACCAAGGCCTCATCAAGTAGCTCGATAATATAATCGACACAGACGTCCACGGGCTGTCTTCTAACCCTTACCTCTGAAATCCCCGCATCGATTGGTAAATTCTCCTTAATTAAAGGGATAGGTCCGTACAATTGCATCAAAAAGAAGTGGTAGTACGCTTTTAAGAAGGTCACTTCAGCTGCCCATTCGTCACGCTCAGGTTGTTGCATATCAGGAACTTTCTGAATATTTTCCAAGAAAATATTACAATCTCGGATACCTTGGAACAAATCTTTTCCACCAGACCTTCCTTCCCAATAATTTAACAAGGGCTCCGACACATTTTGTTGCCCCATCACAAACCGGGAAGTATTACTCTCGCTAAAGGCCAAAGGCCACATTTCAAACCCTGCGAAAGAGGGACTTGCAGAGGTTAATTGACCGTGTTGTGGCAAATAGGAATAGCAGGTGTATAGAAACCGCTTCGCTTCAATGCGCAAAGCAAACGAATGCTCGATCGTTCTCACATTATCCGGGACAACATCCAAGTAGTTACACCCCAGAAAACCCTGTAAGGTTAAGAAAACCAATGATATTTTTATAATTCTCTTCATAATCTTCTTTATTAAAAATCCAGTTTTACCCCAACATTAATCACGCGCTGAATGGGATATCCCAAACCATTGCCTGCCATCTCCACGTCCCATAGTTTAAACCGGCTAAATGTCAACAAATTGAGACCGTCACCGTATATGCGTAGAGAACCAACGCCAAGTCTATTCAACATGCCTGTCTCCTTCTTTTGGAAGGTATAACCGACCGTCAGTTGCTTTAGTCGCAAAAATTCCCCGTTCCTCATCCACCAGGTACTCCTAACTTCATTGTTCGGATTCCCAGCTTGGGAGCTCAATCGTGGAAAAAGCGCATATACATCCCTGTTCTCCTGCGACCAATGGCTATCTGCATACACCTGCAAGACATTGTTCTGAATATCGCCCGCTACTGATTCACCATCGTAAACATATCTCCGGAATGGCCCGGTAGCTGCGGGATCGATAAAGAAAGATTCTCGGGCCAAACCAGTGAACATCACATTGAAGTCAAAGCCTTTATAACCCAGTGAAAGGCCGAACCCATAGTTGATTTCCGGAACAGTTGGATAGCCTAACGGAACCCTGTCCAATGTTGTAATCTTGCCATCGCCATTCACATCTACATACTTGATGTCACCGGCCATGGCAGGTCTACCCGATCCGCTACCGCCAAGTTGCTGTTCGGGTGAGTTGCTCACCTCTTGGTCATCAATAAACAGACGTTCAGCAATATAGCCTCTAGCGATATTAATGGGATATCCAGCCTGGTACAGCCACGGATATTCATAAGCCGGCTCTTCATACGTCACGAATTTGCTGGTAGCATAGGTAAAGTTCGCCATTCCCTGTAGCCATAGGCCATTATAGAAACTTTTCTTATAGCTGGCGGTCATATCAAATCCAGACCCTCTTGCCTCTCCAAGATTGGCGTGTATGGCAGCCGCCAATCCCATTGTTGCGGGTATATCCGCACGCTCTAAGAATATGTTTTTGCGCCTTTCGGTAAACCAGTCACCCTCTATCTCCACGGCATTGTTGAATAGCCCCAACTCGAAAGCCACGTTGGACTTATAGGAAGTCTCCCAGGTAATGTTGGGGTTTGGATAACGACGAACCGCAATTCCAGGCAATGACTCATCCAAGGCCGGGCCAAATGACCAACCTGTGCCATCAACAATTTCTGACATGTAGTAGAAACGTTGTGATGGGGAGCCAATCGCATCTTGACCAACCAGACCATAGGTACCACGCAGTCTGAAATTAGACACTACGGGTTGCAAAGGCTCAAAAAAACCTTCCTTAGATACATGCCAAGCAGCCCCAACAGAAGGGAAGAAACCAAAGCGAAACTCTTTCGAAAAACGTTCTGAACCGTTATAGCCAAAGTTCGCCTCCAAGTGATATTTACCCAAATAACCGTATGCAAACCGACCGGCCAAGCCCAAGTTACGGTGTGGCAAAGACAATTGTAGGCTACTAGGATTTCCTTCTAACTCACTATTCATCGTACCGACCAACATACTATTGACCGAGTGGTCTCCAAACTTCCGCTGGTAATTAATGATACCATTCAGAAAAAAGATGGAAGTCACTTCTTTACGTCCTTGACCGTAGTCCAAGGTTTCTCTACCCGTATCTTGATTATGAGGCGTATACACGTTATTGCCATTTTGATCTACTCCGCTATATTCATAGAAGAATGGAACGTACGACCTACTCACTTCATAATACGCATACCGCTTTGTTGTTACACGTCCGGTAAACGACAACCCCTCGGTAATCGAATCAAAATCTTGGTTCAGTTCCAACTGTGCCTGCATTCTAGACTGGGCATATTCTCGATATCCCTTAACCATTTCTGCATAGGGATTCAAATATTTCCCTTCGTCAGCGTTACCGAACATAATATGGTTTAAATACTTATAGTTCTCTCCTGGAGGATAGTAGGGCTGGAATCTCGTTGGTACCGCCCGCATAATATCATGGTATGCTTTGGTTCCGCTCTGCATGGGCCCGTTATAGTCATCGAAGGTCCCGCTCAAACGCACATCCAATTGTGTCTTCTTTGTTAAATTGATCTTAACATTACTCAAGAGCGAATACGTTTTTAAATTCACGTTATTATTAAAGTTGGACACTTGAGGTACTTTGAGGATTCCATTGTCTTGGTTAAATGCCCCTGAGACATAATACTGTGCCACACTTCCCCCACCTCTTACACTCAGATTTGCCCGTTGGTTCATAGCGTAATTACTCAACAGCTCTTTTTGCCAATCTACTGCCGGATATTCCAATGACCCTCCAGGAGGCGTCAATTCGATTTGTCTCTGCGTATAGTCGCCCCTTGTCAAGGGATCCCTTCCGACAGTGGCCTCATTGGCAAGTTTCATATAGGTGATGGGATCGACTAGTTTGACTTGCTTGGTAGCTGTAGAAAGTGAGTTTTCGAGACGGAAAGATACACTCATACTTTCTCGACGCCCCTCTTTGGTCGTAATCAATAACACTCCATTCGCCCCCCTAGCACCGTATACGGCCGCTGCAGAGGCATCTTTCAAGATAGAGAAGCTCTCGATATCATCCACTTGCAAGCGAGCAAGATCTGTAGTTGTCGATTCGACATTGTCAATCAAAATCAGCGGGTCTACTTTGTACCCAAAGGTCGTCACACCACGGATAAAGAAATCGGCGTTATCCGCGCCAGGCTCACCCGAACGTTGAAAACCAATAATACCCGCTGCTCGTCCGGCAAGAGCTGTGGTCAAGTTACTGGACGGAATCTTCAGATCCGATGGGTTGACCGTTGTGATGGAAGCCACTACGTCCTCTTTCTTAGCCCTTTGGCCGAAAGCCGTAATCACCGTCTCGCCGATCAAGAGCGAGGCTTCCGTCAGCTTGACATCAATCCGGTTTTTACCGGCGACCTCCACTTGTTGCTGTGTGTACCCTACGGTACTAAACGTCAAAACAGCACCTTGGACAAACTCTTGGGGTATGACAATAACATACCGGCCGTTCTGATCTGTTGTTGTTTCGATGCCGGGTCGCAACCGTATCGTCGCACCCGCTAATGGCGCACCAAGCGTGTCGGTGACTTGTCCTGTCACTTCAAGAGAGCCTTGCAACATTGCTGGCGCATCGTCAATTAAGGTAATAGGCTCGTTTACAGCGCGTAGAACCTCTGCTTCCGCCGTCAAATAAGATAGCGAAAACAAAAGGCAAAAAGCAAAGGCGCCGCGAACAACCGACATAAAAGTACTTCGAGCGTACTCACGCGACGTTAACTTGAGCAACTCAAACCGTCGTAATGTAAAATGTAAAAAATTGCGCATTTAGTTTTAATTAATGATCCGTTTAACTTTCAATTTTATTAACCAAATCAATGCAGGGACCTTCCCTACATCATTATACTTACATAAAAATCAAAATCTCGACACGGCCTACGATCGACTCGCGCCAACCTTCGTCCTTATATTGAACCGCCCACTCTTTGGATACCGTTTTACCCATCTCCTTACCGGTCCGTTCAAATATTTCAAAATTCATATCCCTTCAGGTAAATCCCCTCTGGAACGCTAATCTTTATTATCTTATAAACTTGTTATTAATGCTAAAATTTAGTTAATCTCGCTTAGTAGTTTTGATCGTCAGTGTTAAATCCGGATAAGTATGTGACCCTGAAAACCTTGAGCAATCATTTATTAATAATTTAGATTCGTTTTGCTGTACAATGATAAATAATATTTTTTAAAAACTGCATACTTTAGCATGTTTTTTTTAATTTTTTTTTAAAAACTGCACAAAATACACCTAAAACGTATTTACACCGCACAAACAACAGACACAAACATGCAATATTATCGACTATCCTGCACGGCAAATATACAGTAACGAGCGATGATTTTTAATTTTTACTTTTTAATTTCTACTTATTATCTGCATATTAGAGCCTTTTTTGGTAAGTGAAGACAACAATCGATGCAACAGGCTAAGCGAAAATTATCTTTTAAATTGGTTTATTCTTTGGGGGAGCATCCTTATCTGGGGTATCTCCTCGAACCACATATTGTGCATTTAAACCCAAACGGAACATATTCGCTAAGTTATAAACGAATATTCACCAATACCATCGGCGAATATGCCCCTGCGTTAGATGAGATTGACTACCAAATCATCAAACTTCTGGACGAAATTGAGCAAACTCATCTCATCAAGCGATATACCAAAAAAGCGGTTCGGCCTGTGGATTTTTTCGGGAATATATTTGACAAAAAAATATTTGACTATCTGAGGCCTCGAATCGATCAAAAAATGATGGATGTTCTCCATATACTCGGCGAGAAACCCTTATTCCTAATGAGCAAGGATGGTTATCCAGCTGATCGGCAAATCCATATTGCCGAGGAACCTACGTCCATCCTTTTTCATTTTCGGAGGAATGAATCTGAGACACGTTATTTTCCTACCTTAAAATACAAAGGAAACCGATTAGATTTCATGTACAAGGACGCGCAGGTCATCATCAACAAACAAGCGTGGTTGCTACTTGACGATACCTTGTACCATTTTGAACAGGATATTGATGGAAAGAAACTAAGCCCTTTTCTAAACAAACGTTTCATTGCTGTATCGCGAGCCACCGAGAAAAAATATTTTGAAACCTTTGTAAAAGGGTTGATCGAGAAATACCATGTCTATGCGGAGGGGTTCGACATTAAGACGTATAAGGAAAGTGCTAAACCCACTCTCAAGCTCTTTTATGTGGAACATGGAGAATCGTTCATCCAATTATCTTTCACTTATGGTCCTTACGAATTTTCTTCAGGAGCTGAGCAACCTGTCACCGTCAGATTGCACCATGATAAAGAAACAGACAGATATACTTTCCACCGCGTAAAACGATCTTTAATTTGGGAGCAAAAGCAAACGGCCTTTATCGAGCATTTGGGATTGCATAAAAAAGACATGCTGTTTGGCGCTTATACCACTCGTGATGAAAACAGCTCCGTGGTAGATTGGTTGAACCTGCATCAAGACATCTTATTGCAACATGCGTTTACCATTACACAGGAAAAGGGGGATAAACGTATCTTTATCGGTAAAACATCTTTGGAAATGACCATCGAAGAAGACCACGATTGGTTCGATGTTAAAGCCATGGCAAATTTTGGTTCTTATAAAATCCCTTTTATAGAACTGCGCGGCAATATCCTAAACAAAATCCCTGAATTTAGGTTACCCAATGGCGAAATAGCTGTTATTCCGGAAGAATGGTTTGCCCGATATGAGCACCTGTTCCATTTTGCCACCAAAAAAGATGCACTCCAATTCAGCAAGGTACATATCGGCCTATTGTACGAAATCTCAGAGCATACTGAAGTTTCTTTCCACCGAAAACTGGAAAAGCTGTTGGAGTTCGAGCACATAGAGGATATACCCACCCCCACCCATTTTGAAGGAACCCTTCGCCCATACCAAAAAGCCGGATACAACTGGTTCCATTTTTTGCAAACCTACAAATTTGGAGGTTGTTTGGCCGACGATATGGGATTAGGAAAAACTGTGCAGACCCTGGCACTATTGCAACAACAGAAAGAGGCACTCAAGCATACTGATCATGCCAAAACTTCTTTATTGATTTTACCAACTTCATTACTATACAATTGGCAAAAAGAGGCCGAAAAATTTGCACCTCGTCTACGCATCCTCTCGCACACTGGGACTAATCGGCTTAAAGACGCTTTCGGTTTTTCCCACTTTGATCTCATTATGACAACATATGGCATTGCCCGCAGTGATGAGGATCTACTGGGGAAGTTTTTCTTCAATTACGTTATTTTGGATGAAAGCCAACATATCAAAAACCCGACATCCAAATCCTTTAAAGCCATAAAAACCTTAAAAAGCCGGCATAAATTAGCTTTGAGTGGCACACCAATTGAAAATTCTGTATCTGATATTTGGTCGCAAATGCATTTCACCAATCCTGGTTTATTAGGATCTTACAGCTATTTCCAAAAAGAGTTTGTTGTGCCCATCGAGAAGAAAAAAGATGAAGACAAAGCATCTCGCCTGCAAGCAATTATCAAACCTTTTATCCTTCGTCGAACAAAAGATCAAGTCGCAAAAGAACTCCCTCCAAAAACCGAGCAGACGATTTTCTGCCAAATGACAGAAGAGCAGGCCGAACGGTACGAAAGCATTAAATCAGAATATCGAAACGCCTTTCTGGACAACGCGCTACAGCATCAAATGAGTGGCAATCAAATCATGTTGTTGCAAGGGTTGACTAAATTACGGCAATTGGCAAATCATCCTCAAATGCTGGATGCAGCATCACCACTCTCTTCGGGTAAATTTGAGGCTGTATTGGAAATGTTGGAAGCGATCTGCTCAGAAGGGCACAAGGTCCTGATTTTTTCCCAATTCGTGAAACATCTTCAACTTTTCAGAAACCATTTTGACCAGCAAAAGATCCAGTACGCTTATCTGGATGGCAACACGAAGGATCGGGCCCAAGCTGTTTCCCAATTTAAGGAAGATAGACAAACAAAGATTTTTCTGATCTCCATTAAAGCGGGAGGTGTAGGACTGAACTTAACGGAAGCTGATTATGTGTTTGTCCTCGATCCCTGGTGGAATCCAGCCGTCGAACAGCAGGCCATTGACCGTTCGCACCGCATCGGGCAAACCAAAAATGTGTTTATCTACAAGTTCATCAGCAAAGATACTGTTGAGGAAAAAATATTAGCGTTACAACAACGCAAAAAGGCCCTATCTTCGGCCTTAATCACCACCGAAGAAAGTTTTATGAAGTCTTTGACACAAGAAGACATTCAAGAGTTGTTGAAGTAAATGTGCTCCATGTTTTTTTAAGGACTGTCCAAAAAGTTTGTCCTACTGACGAAGGAAGCATCTAATATAACGTGAACTCGGGATAAGCATTCGTTTGACGAGATATGTCACCTCTCTGGGGCCTATGGTGTAATCGACCTTCTGAAACTATAATCATTAAACCACCCCGTTGTGCATTATGAATAAAAATCATAGCTATTGTCATGTTGAGCGTAGTCGAATTGCGAAGCAATCATGAATGCCATAAAAAGCAAACAAATGATGAATAAAAATCATAATCGCGCCCTTTAGATCCTTCGACTGAGCCAGTACTGAGCGCAGTAGAAGTACTCAGGAGGACAGTTTAAGAGCCCATAATCCAAATCCACAACGGGCTAAACCACTACCATCGCCTGTGGCGAGGCACGGCGTGGTTATTTAATAAAGCCCAAGAGAGCCTATCCCGAGAATCGCATACGTGTCAAGATAAGGGCTTTGGTGTTGGTTCTGCACCTAACGGAGCAACTGGAAATGGCTGTTAATTTTCTACAGATATTTAGCTTCCCGAATGCATTCGCATACGCGTCAACTTAACAGAGACTATATTGTCATTCCGACGAGGCACGAGGAGGAATCTATAGATCTAAAGATTTATTCCCTACTCTTTTATAGATTTCTCCCTTCAGTCGAAATGACAAAAAACGCGTTAACTTGACGCCAATGCGAGAATCGGAAACCGAAATGATGGTAAAAAATGAATTTCAGTAAAAAAAAGCCACGCAGTGTCTCGCCAAAGGCGATGATAGCGGTGACATTATTTATTATCCCGCACTTAGGTTAATATAGCTTTTTTTGCGTTAATAGATAGATTATCTTCGATGAGCCCTTCGGATTCCTCATGCCTCGGAATGACAAAAACAATAGGGTCTGCTGCTTTTTAGAAGACACTCCTATCTTTTACAGCAACGCTCTCAAATTAGCGGCACTCTGCTTCACATCGTCTGTGTTATTCTCCCAATTGTATTCATATTCGGCAGACAGCATGCCATTAAACCGCTGTCTTTTCAGCTCTTCAATAACCGATTTTAAGGGTAATTTTCCCGTGCCCCAATGCACATCGTGTGCGTGTTTATCGCCAAAAGCATTCAAGTCCTTAAAATGCAAATGCGTGACCCTACCTTGCAATTGTTTCAAACAAGCCACCGGATCTAGTCCTGAACGCATCCAATGCCCTACATCTGCCGCGGCACCCATCTTGGCACTTCTGCCTTCCAAGGCTTTCAGAACAACTTCCGGATTCCAATAGTGTGACGGTTCAGGATGGTTGTGAATTGCCACTTTCACATCATATTTATCACATAAGGCAGAGATAATATCTAAATGCTCTCGCCGGGGTTCACAAGTGATGACTTTTATGCCCATATCTTTTGCAAAAGCAAATATATCTTCCCATTCCTTGGCGTCCTTCCCATCGGTTACACCAAAAGCATGCAACGTAATTTTTTTCTCTTTTAATAGTTTTTTGACAAAAGCTCTCCCTTCTGCAGACAGGGTATAGTTCATTTTTTCCTGATTACCCGCACCAATCGTTTGCCCTGGAAAAGCTTCTACATAACGCATTTTCGCACTGCCTATTTTGTCAAGGGCTTCTGCAAATGTGAACAGACGGAAGGTATATGCTTGCGCACCAAGCTTCCAATCCAACTTTTCTTCTGGATATTGGGCCACCTGTTTGGTTGTTGAACAAGCCGAAAAAAGAAGAGAAATGAATAATGCAACTAAATAAAATGAATTGTTTTTCATTGTTTCTAAGGTTTAGAGATTCCAAGATAGGAAAAATAATGATTAAATCTATTAATTTTATTAGCCAGGGCGTTGCTCTGGCTAATAAAATTAAAAACTGTTTTATACAAAAGTGGGCAATGCGGCATGTATGCGCCTAATTACCTCCTCTTTACCCAAAAGCGCCGCGATATGGAACACATCCGGGCCAAACTTCCCTCCTACCAACATGATACGGAAAGGCATCATCAACTCTCCTATTTTCATACCTGACGTGGCTATTTTATCTTTGAAAAAGGGTTCAATAACTTCTGGAGTCCAATTTTCCAACAGGCTAAAATCAGCAGCAATTTGTTGAAAAAAGGCTGTCTTATCAGTATTCCACTTCGCCTTTACAGCATCGGCATCATATGCCTCCGGAGCCGTAAAAAAGAAAGAGGCTTGTTCCCAAAAATCCTCTACAAAAGTCATGCGCTCTTTGATGAGTGACAGCACCTCCCCCATGTACGTATCATTGGTAGCCAAAACTTCATGCTGTTGTAGAATCGCTTGTATTTGTGGTAACAGTTGGATATTGTCAGTTCGCTTAATCCATTCGTGATTGAACCATTTGGCCTTTTCAAAATCAAATTTAGCACCCGACTTGCTGATGCGGTCAATCGAAAACGCGGCAATCATTTCTGCCATGGTGAAAATTTCCTGATCAGTACCGTCATTCCAGCCTAATAGCGCCAACATATTGACAAAAGCTTCGGACAAAAAGCCCATTTCGCGAAATCCTTTTGTTAAATCGCCTGTCTTCGGATCTCTCCAATTCATGGCATACACGGGGAACCCCAAGCGATCACCGTCACGCTTACTTAATTTGCCGTGACCATCCGGTTTCAGAATCAATGGCAGGTGCACCCAATGCGGCATAGACGATTTCCAACCCAAATATTCCCACAGCAGGATATGCACCGGTGCCGAAGGCAACCATTCTTCACCACGGAAGATATGGGAAATCTCCATTGCTTTGTCGTCCACCACAACGGCTAAATGATACGTCGGCATACCATCGGCTTTTAACAAAACCTTGTCGTCCACCAAATCGGTATCAAAAGAAACGTAGCCACGGATCATATCCTCAAAAGATACCGTTTCACCCACAGGTATTTTGATACGGATAGTGTGGGGATGGCCTTCAGCCAATAATCTTTGCGTTTCTTCTTCCGACAGACTCAACGAATTTCGCAACCGCATGCGGTTTTCATGTGAATATCGAAAGTTGGGTTGCAACTTGCGCTGTTCTTCTAGTTCTTCAGCTGTATCGAAAGCATAATACGCATAGCCTTCCTGAACAAGCTGTTCGGCATATTGCCGATAGGACAGCTTACGTTCGCTTTGCCGATAAGGTCCGAATGGACCTGGTTTATCAGGGCTTTCATCGGGCGAAATACCACACCAATCCAAACATTCCATAATATATTCTTCTGCACCAGGCACAAAACGTGTTTGGTCTGTATCTTCTACCCTAAGGATAAAATCTCCACCGTGTTGGCGGGCAAAAAGGTAATTGAACAATGCTGTACGAACACCCCCCAGGTGCAAACCTCCGGTAGGGCTTGGCGCAAAACGCACCCGAACTTTTCTTTGCGAATCCATAGAGACAAAAATATATAATTTCTAACGGAATAAGGCCATATAAATCGCGTCCGGGCGCACGACAAAATGCAGATTGTTGAAAAATCATTGTCATTCCGACGGTAGGAGGAATCTATCTTTCCAACTAATAGATGTCTCCTATCGTCGACATGACATAAAAACGGACTTTTGTCATGCACCCATCGCGTCCTAATCCCGCCAAGCTTTATATTGATTGATCAGTCCATTAGTCGATCCATCATGGCTTGACACTGGAGCATTGCTAACCAGTTCCGGCAATATCTTATTAGCTAACTGCTTACCTAACTCCACACCCCATTGGTCGAAACTGAAAATATTCCATATAATGCCCTGCACAAAGATTTTATGTTCGTACAACGCTAGCAGCATTCCCAAGCTTCGGGGCGTAATTTTTTTAATAAGAATGGAGTTGGTCGGTCTATTGCCTTCAAACACCTTAAAGTTCTTCAGGCTTTCGATCTCCTCCGGAGATTTTCCCAATTGCTGTAATTCGGCCACGACTTCTTCTTCCGTTTTTCCGTTCATCAACGCTTCGGTCTGCGCAAAAAAATTGGACAGCAACAACTGGTGATGATTACCAATAGGATTGTGCGAGATGGCCGGGGCGATGAAATCGCAGGGAATCAGCTTCGTGCCCTGATGAATCAGCTGATAGAACGCATGTTGGCCGTTGGTGCCCGGCTCGCCCCAGATAATGGGGCCTGTTTCATATTCTACCCGATTGCCGTTACGGTCTACATACTTGCCGTTGCTCTCCATATCACCTTGTTGAAAATACGCAGCGAAACGATGCAGATATTGGTCATATGGGAGAATGGCATGGCTTTCAGCATTAAAAAAATTATTATACCAAATGCCCAGCAAGCCTAAAATAACCGGAATATTTTCCTCAAACACTGCTTCCTTAAAATGGACATCGGCTTCGTAAGCTCCTTGCAGCAACTCTTCAAAGTTGTCAAATCCTATGCCCAAAGAGATGGAAAGCCCAATGGCTGACCACAACGAGTAACGACCGCCTACCCAGTCCCAAAACTCAAACATATTGGCCGTATCAATGCCAAATTCAGAAACCCCCTTAGCATTTGTACTCAAGGCCACAAAGTGCTTGGCTACATCAGCGTGTGTTGCGCCTGATTGCAAAAACCATACTTTTGCAGAGGCCGCATTGGCCATGGTTTCCTGCGTTGTGAAGGTTTTGGAAGCTACCAAAAACAAGGTGGTTTCAGGATTTAGTTTTTTTAACGTCTCGGCAATGTGGGTACCGTCTACATTGGAAACAAAGTGGAGGTTCAAACGTGTTTTATAAGCTTTCAAGGCCTCGGTTACCATCACGGGTCCCAAATCAGAACCACCTATCCCGATGTTTACCACATCTGTAATTTCTTTCCCGGTATAGCCTTTCCACTCGCCCGACAAGATGCGATGCGTAAAATCCTTCATGTGTTGCAACACCGCGTTCACCTTGGGCATCACATCCTCTCCGTCCACGACAATTGGGTTCCCCGACCGATTGCGCAACGCGGTATGCAATACTTGACGGCCTTCAGTCTCATTAATCTTCTCACCATTAAACATGGCCTGAATAGCTTCATTCAACTGACATTCCTTGGCCAACTGTATCAATAGCGCCATCGTTTGATCGTCGATCCTATTTTTGGAATAGTCCAATAAGATATCGTGCAATTGAACCGAAAATTTCTCAAAGCGTGACGGGTCTGCCACAAAGAGATCTTTCAATGTTTTTTCATTAAGGGTAATATAATGATCCGTTAGATACTTATACGCTTGGGTTTTGGTAAAATCAATTTTTGGTAACATATATATTTTTTTATCAGACTTAGAAAACTTATTCTTATGCGCAATATAATTACTCTACGACAAATCCCAACATATACTGTTGGAATTTTTCATAATACACTTGGAAAGCGCGCATTTTCCCTTCTTTTCTTAATAGCAACGTCATGACGCCCTGAGGCTTATATTGAAATGGGAGAATGGTCATATCCTCCAAAAAAGACACACCCTTATTGCCTTGAAGCTTATACACCGCTTCCTTCGCGCACCAACAAGCATATAACTGCTCAATGTTGTCTCCTCCCTGGATAAAACTCAATTCTGTTGGCTTCATGAATTTCTCTTTGATATGCAATACCTTTTCCTTCACGATTTCCAAATCAATGCCACATTGACCTTGGGTGCTCATCATCACACCTGCATACTCATAAGAATGGGTTAATGAAATTTTATATGGAAAATCCGGAAGGTAAGGTTTACCGTTCTCATCAGACGGACAGTCAATATATTCTTCCGTTTTCAGCAAATACCGCAACAAAACCCGCGTCGCAAGCCAGTGCAATGTCCGCTTGCCCTTGCTCAAACTTTCCAGCTTTGCTTTTTCACGAGCGTCCAACTGTAGCCTACTCAGCAATTCATCCGCTGTTTCTTCAATTTTCCAAATGGCCAATTTGGTTTGCTCGTCCAATTCTCTAAGATATGCTAATGCCATACATCAAAAGTAAAGATTTCGTGGCGCAAAAAATAAAAATTCTTTCTTCGAACACGCATATAAAGTTGCTCGAATAAAAGCAATAGTGTATTTTTGATGTCCCCTTATAAACGACTTGGGAACAAGCATATTAAGCGACACAACATGATATTATCAGATAAGAGAATTTTAGAAGAAATCGAAAGAGGATCCATTGTCATCGAACCTTTTGACAGAAAATGTCTAGGTACAAATTCATATGACGTACACTTGGGTAAATATTTAGCGACCTACATACGCGAAGAGTTGGATGCAAAAAAACACAATGAGATCGAACATTTTGAAATTCCTGAGGAGGGTTATGTGTTGCAACCGGGCAGGCTCTATCTCGGGGTTACACTCGAGTATACAGAAACACATGGACATGTTCCTTTTCTAGAAGGTAAATCGAGCACTGGCCGCTTAGGTATCGATATTCATGCTACAGCCGGAAAAGGCGATGTGGGCTTTTGCAACACCTGGACGTTGGAAATTTCAGTCGCCCAAGCGGTAAGGGTATATGCCGGTATGCCCATTGGTCAACTGATCTATTTTGTCGTGGAAGGCGATATCGAAACCTTATACAATACGAAAGGAAACGCTAAATACAATCGCAAAACCATCCGCCCAGTCGAAAGCATGATGTGGAAGAATGCGTTTTAAAAATAAAGAGTAAGGACTGTTCTTATTTCTTTCTATGTTAAGCTTTCATCTCCCTCTATCCTCGTCGAGATGAAGAGGATACTAACTGTTATTCTTTTGAAACATTTTTAAGAAATCTATGGGAGTCATAACAGCGATATCCGCACTTTTATAATCTTTTATATTTCGGGTAATAATTGCATCCAATCCGCTAATAGTTAAAGCGGTAGAATATTGAATAGAATCTTCATAATCTGTGAAATTGTTCTTCAACGCTTGTAAAATTTCTTTTTTTGTCGTTCCAATAATTTTCGTCATCTCTGCCAGTGTTTCCACGGCTTTGAGTGTCTTGTTATGTCCTAAAAACCTTCTCACGATATAGTAGATGTTATTAATGCTTACAGCTGATAAATGCAAAACAACGGCTCCCTTTTCACTAAGTTCAAAAAGTTCACTTGCAGGGTTTGCATAGGGTGCCCTATCTGTAAAAAAATCAATGACTATATCAGTATCTATAAACAATTTAAAGACCATATTTTCTAGATAATTCTTCTGCTAAAACTTGTTTATAGTCAACATCTTCATCGGTCTTTATTATCCCTCGAAGTTTTTGAACTTTAGAGGAAAGTTGTCTAGGTTCAATTTTTCTTCTATCCTCGGTTATCAGTTTGAAATAATTCTCAACAAGTTCGGAAAGACTCTGTCCTTTTTCTTTTGCATATTCTTTGGCCGTTTCGATAACTTTCTTTTCGAGTGTTAAAGTCAATTTTGTGCTCATGATTTCCTCCTTAAAACAAATATACGTGTTTGTTTCATTAAACACAATACGTGTAGGCAACCACTATTTGCCATTCTTCGGTTCTTTCAAATTTTACTATATAAAGCGCCCTTTCGGTGGGTAATTAACTAAAAAAACAGGGCCTCCAATGATGGAGGCCCTGTTTTTACAGTCAAAATATTAGTCATTCTCAATTTGCATCCCACCACACTTTGATAACCATTGCTTGCAATGGCTCTGTTGGAATGTCAGACGGAATATTGTCGTTGTTATATTGTCGTTCTGCTGATGGATAAGGGAAACGAACAGGAATCTGTTGAAGTCTTGGAGCTTGATCTAACGGAGCGCCAGGATAGGTATCATTATTAATAGGTAGTTCGGGATATCCTGTTCTTCTAAAATCATTATAGGACTCGAACTGAAGGAAATTAGCAATGTACTTTTCACTCATAATTTGTGAATATGCTTCATCAGCATTGGAACTTAGGGGATTTGCAGCAAGATAGGCATCTGCATCTTCTTCACTTATTCCGTAAAAATCCATCGAAGCCCTAACAGCCTTATCGTAAGCCACTTCAATAGCAGAGTTGACAACTTTATTTGCCTTGAGAAATTCTGCTTCTGCCTTGATAAACTCTATTTCAGGATAAGCAAACCAATACAAAGGAGCTTCCTTTGCACTATAAAAAGGTCCTATTGCAGAGAAATTGCCGAGTGATATCGCTGGAGCCTCGTTTACAACGCCGATATATTTACCAACATTATCCGGTTCAACATTCGTTCCCGCAACAACCTTGGTGACCTGAAAGGCTAAACGAGGGCCGTCAGACGCCAACAATTTGTTAACATAATATTGAGAAGGACGATTAGTGGTACTCCATTTCCCATCAATAGCAAACTGATGCATTCCCGTATATAATTCTTACTATATCCATATTTTTTATGGAGACGGTCAATTACTAAGGTATTGTATGAGGTTCTTTTTTTAGTATTTTTGTCCATTGCGCTAAGTGTAACGTAACTAACAACTGGTTCATGTCGAAGAATGAATCAGACAACCGGACAGATATATATATCAAAATTGATATAATCCAAAAGGAAATTAGAAATAATGATAGATTTTTTTCGACAGATTGGACAAATATATGTCTTTCAAGGGATTGAATGACAATAAATTAACGATTGAAACGGGAATATCTAATGGAATTATCGGGAAGGCCCGGAAGAGAGGGGCAATGTCACAAGACAATATATCAAAAATACTATATACCTATAGGGACTTGGATGCAAACTGGCTCTTCACGGGAGAAGGCCATATGTTGAAAGAGTCATCAGGTATCAATTTAACAGAACAGGACCCCTTTCGTTACAAAGAGCTGGCAGAAGCTCGAAAAGAAATCATTCAACTCATGAATGAAAAAATAACCCAATTGGAAGAAAACATCAAATCTTTACAACGGCAACTGAAAGGTAAAAGCATGGAATAAATCCCGGTAGAAGCAAAGAGCAAGAAACAAAAACAGTCTTTATTCTTTGCTCTTTGTTCCTTACTCCTTTCTTATCCCCCAAATTCCATCAGATAAGCCTTCAAAAATTCGTCCAGCTCACCATCAAGGACAGCTTGCGTATTCGATGTCTCCACATTTGTGCGAAGGTCTTTGACCAGCTTGTAAGGATGCAACACATAATTCCGGATTTGCGATCCCCACTCGATTTTCTTCTTAGAGCCCTCGATAGCCGCAGTAGCTTCTTGTCGCTTGCGCATCTCCATTTCATACAACTGCGACTTCAATAAACGCAAAGCATTTTCCTTATTCTGAAGTTGCGAACGCGATTCCTGGTTTTTGATGATGATACCGGTAGGCTTGTGATGCAGGCGTACTGCCGTTTCCACTTTATTGACATTCTGCCCACCTGCACCTCCCGAACGGAATGTATCCCATTCGATTTCGGAATCTTTCACATCGATTTCAATATTGTCGTCCACTAAGGGGTAAACATATACTGACGCAAAGGAAGTATGGCGCTTGGCATTAGAATCGAATGGTGAAATGCGCACCAAACGATGCACACCGTTTTCTCCTTTTAGGTAACCATAGGCAAATTCGCCCGAAAACTGCAAAGTCACCGTCTTGATGCCGGCCACATCGCCCTCTTGATAATCTTGCTCGATCACTTTACAACCATGCTTTTCACCCCACATGATGTACATTCGCATCAACATCGAGGCCCAATCGCAGGATTCTGTACCACCCGCGCCGGCGGTAATCTGCAGAATAGCATCCAACTGGTCTTCGGCAGCGCTCAGCATATTTTTAAATTCCAACTCCTCGATTTGGTTTAGCGCTATCTGGTACTGTTCATCAAGTTCCTTCTCTGTGGCATCTCCACTTTGAAAAAATTCATACAAGACAAATGTATCATCCACTGCGCTATCTACCTTATCAAATTGATCTGTCCACACTTTTTTGTTTTTAATGGACAGCAGGACTTTCTCCGCTTCTTTGGGTGCATCCCAAAAATCCGGTTTTAACGTAATTTCCGTCTCTTCATCTATCGCCTGTTTTTTCGCGTCGATGTCAAAGGTGCCTCCTCAGGGAAGCTACTCTATCCCTCAAGTCTTGAATTTGTTCTTTGGTCATCCCCAAAAGTAGGAAGTAAAAAGGAAAAAAGGCAGTTTTTCTGTAAAACTTTCAAATAAATAAAGCCTATTCTTAATGTCAACTCGGGGTAAGCATTCGTTTGACGACTACGATTAGTGGGACAGAAAGCGATCCCCAACCCAGCCGTAGCACCTCGCTAAGACCGCTTTCAACCGTTACTTAAATGTCGTAGGATGAGATACCCTCTAGAAATTGTAAAATCGTGCCATTTTTAGAGGGAGTGTAAAAATGCTGTTGGCACATTTTTACAACTTTTTCATCTTAAAAAAGGCGTATATTTTTAAAAAACATGCCTTAATAACATCATCAGATCCGTTTTACAGCTAAAAAAAATAGCACCCTAAACAAACACCAACTCTAGCGTTTCTGTCAGAAAAGGCAGCGTTTCCGTCTCAAAGCCTAGGGTATCCGACAAAAAAGGTAGCTTTCCTGTTCCAAACGCTAGCGTGTCCAGTAGAAAAGGCAGCCTTCCTTTCCTAAACCCCAGCTTATCCGACAGAAAAGGTAGCTTTCCGGGCCTAAACCTTAGCGCGTCCAGCAGAAAAGGTAGCCTTATGATCCTAAAGCCTAGCGTATCTGGCGGAAAAGCTAGCCTTCCTGTCCTAAACCTTAGCTTGTCCGCCAGAAAAGGTGGCGTTCCTGTCCCAAACCTTAGCGCGTCCAGCAGAAAAGGCAACATGTTTGGCAAAAACAGCTATCTTCAGCAACCAACTTCTGCACGTTACGTTTAAACTGAACGCACGTTTTGTTACATGCCTAGCAAACACGTGCACGAGCGCTTCAAACTTCTTTGCATTTGTCGTAACCACTATTCCGTTTAGGGCATGAACTTCCTACTGAACACAGTCTCCTGACCATGCTCGTTTTTAAAGAAATTAAAAATTCGGTTTCCGTTTTTCCAAAAAGGCAACGACTCCTTCTTTAAAATCCGGTGTCGTGAAAAGTTGCGCGAAACCATTGATTTCTGCAACATATCCTTTTGTACTGTCCTCTAGTCCGGCATTAACAGCATGGATGGCACTGGCGATGGCCGTCGAAGATCTGCTGTACATCTTTTCCAAGAGGGCTTCACATCGACTCCGCAATACGGATATTTCCACGACATCATTTACTAATCCCCATTTCAAAGCATCTGCCGCAGTAATCATGTCACCCGATAAGATCATTTCCAGCGCTTTTCCTCTTCCAACAAGCTGTGGCAGACGTTGTGTCCCTCCATAACCGGGAATAATGCCTAACGATACTTCCGGAAGACCCATTTTTGCATTTTCAGTCGCAATACGCACATGGCACGCCATAGCCAATTCTAAGCCGCCACCTAAAGCAAAACCGTTGATGGCCGCAATAACAGGTTTGGGGAAATGGTAGAGCACATCCATAACCTCCCGTTGTCCCCAAGCGGCCAGCTCCCGCGCTTCAGATTCCGAAAGACCTCGAAATTCTGCGATGTCTGCTCCGGCAACGAATGCTTTCTCACCTGCTCCGGTGAGGACAACACCCTTGATATCCGTACGGGATTTGAGTTCTTTTAATAACCCTTGCAGTTCCAACAGCGTGGCTCGGTTTAATGCATTCAGTTTTTCCGGTCGGTTAATGGTCAAAAAAGCCGTTCCATCACTGATTTCGAACAAGAAGTTTTCCAAGTTTTCCATCGTACTAAAAGTTTATGTTGATACTAAACCGAAGTCTATCCTTATTAACATCCGGTAGATCTAAGTAGCTCAGTCTTCGGATATACTCTACCCTCAACACCCGAAAAATGTTATCAAGACCCACACTCCCTTCCCAATAAGGTGATTTGTCCATCACATGGGTCATGATTTGTCCATCCTTATCCGTATCAAAATGGATAACCTCGGTGCTGGTATATGGATTATTAGCTGCAGATAGGTTTCCATAAAACATCTTGGCTCCCCATAATTCCCGAAGTTTGAGTTTTTTAATCAAGGGTAGTTTATTCAGTATAAAACCTTCCAATTGATGTTCAAATGCAAAGCGTACATATGTATCCGCTACAAATTCGGCACTATTCATCATCGAATAATCAATGATATGCCGTTCTTCTTCCCTAAAGACATCCGGTATTTCCAAGAGCAGATAAGGAAGTGCTCCCCAGATTTTACCTCCGGCCAACGTGGCATCGGCAAAACCAAGCTGATTCAGGAAAAAACGTTTGGATACCGAGCCCCTTAAGGCATCATAAGCATATCTCCCTTCCCAGAATCCATCCAAGCCCTTGTTGTATTGTAAGTTAAACACCGGATATTTTTCAGGTATGGTTGTCCTTGTCAGATTCCTAAAGAAAAACTTTTCGTGAGGGGCCCATCTTAGGATAAATTCCATATCATTTGTATGGATATTGGTCAAACGTTTATCGAGATCTCCTGACGACACCAATTCAAAGTTACCGATAGGATTTCTGCGCTGATGCGTAAAACTGCTTTGCAGGCTCACGTGGTTACCAAACTCGATCAGATGCCGCAATTGATAAGCATAAGTATCTAACCATTTGGTCGGTCTATCGCTCCTAATCGATTGGAAAAAGCTATCCCCTTTTCTAAATCCCAATGTCCTGCCAGGATCAAAAATATCATGTTGTATCGAAAATTGCATGTAATGTGCCGGATAACTGGCCACAGATTTTCCATTGAGTGCAAAGGTCGGGCGCACAAAGTACTTGAATGCCCTATCTCGAAAACCATATGCTAAATAAGATTCCACAAACAATTTTTCCGAAAACGCCGCCGTTGTGCGCCCACCTATCCGTATGCGGTTTCCTTCTATATTATTTAGGGAATAGAGATATTCTAAAGGCCCCAGCTCAACTGGTCCCATATTGTGGTATCCTTGCGCCACTAGATAGCCAATTGCTAAAATCGAAGTAAACGTTCTATTATGGTTTAGGGAATCGACATTGCTGTATACTTTTTTTTCAACGTCGGATAGCTCAATGGGCCGTTGATCAAAAACTGCCTGTTTGTTTTCTTTTGCCGTCAATGCTATTTCGGTAGGCGCCCCTGCAAACACGTTATCCGTAAATGATGGTGAAAAATCATATGCATAATTTACCGTCGTCCTTCGACCGAAGACCGCATCCCTCCGATTGGTCGCTCCAAACAAAATTCGGACATCGCTTTCATCCAGAAACATATACTGTTCTTCATTGGGTTTATAGGTTAACGTAATCAAAATATCATTTACCCAATTCAGATTGGCGTTTCTATCCACTTTCAGTTCAGCAGCACGAACAGCATACCGATAATCGGTCGTAATCTGCAACTTTCCACTCAACAAGACATCCGTCGGGTTTCGAGGTTCAAAATACAACTCGATAAAACGACCTTCAGCGGTAGTTATCGTATCGGAAATGTAATACTTGTAGAAAGTCGGGGCATTGGAGGCAATCGGACTCAAAAACAGCTTATTGATCAAGAATATATTTTCATCATAGATTTCGATATCTTGAAAAAGATAGGAAAAATACGATTGGATATTCTCGTTATTGATATAACGCTCATCATAATCGGTCTGCACAAGGGAAGTTACCCGTTTTTTGAATGCCTTCGGATTGTTTCGAGAATACACATCACTTACCTGCTCTTTCATAAAGAGCGTTAACAATTTATTTCCGGGAAAAGACAAGGTATCTAAATTCTCAAAAAAGAATCCTATGCTTCCCAGTCTTTTGTTATATTGATCGGAAGGATCTACAAGCCCAAACTGCAGTTTATCGTACTGTTTATATGTCAATTTAGGATGATTTTCCAACCTATTGGAACGCTTATGCTTAATAACTTGATGTATAATATCTACAGCAGGGTTACGATTTCTGTAAGTTTGTTTCCTCGAGATTTCTATGGCATCAATCAGTTGCTCATTAGGTTCCAGCACGATGTTCATCGTGTCCGTCAAGGCGAGAACGCGAGAGGTTATGCTTTGAAAGCCAACAGCCGAAACAAGGATATCAAACGGTGGCTTTTGTTGGCTTGTCAGCACAAAATAACCATCGGCATCACATGACGTTCCCGCCGTTGTTCCAAGTATTTTGATCGTGGCCAGTGGAATGCCTTTCCCGGACTCTTTACTTAGGACAACTCCCTCTATTTTTTGCTGTCCTACACTCTGACCCAAACAACAGCACAGCATGAAAACCAATAAAAATATGTTCAACAAACAAAATCTCCGCATATTCAAGTCGCCCTTTTGTAAAGATACAATTTGTCGTATAAGATAAAAATCAAAAGAAAAAAAAGCGTAACAAAAAATATGTTACGCTTTCTTTGAAACTGTATAAGAAGACAGATTTTTACAATAACTTGATTAAACAGTCTGGATAGATACCGATAACGATCGTTAAGATAGCCGCCAATGTCAGCACTAATGTGTAATTGAGTGGCGTTTGAAACGTAGTGGTTGCCGTATCATCAGCCGATTTGAAATACATATTTACCACCACATGCAGGTAATAATATACACCAATGGCGGCATTGACAACAGCCAGCACCAACAAGATGACATTGTACACCCCCATGACGTTGTTAAACATCATGAATTTTCCGATAAATCCGGCTGTCAGCGGAATTCCAGCCAAAGAAAACATCGCGACAGTCAATATGGCCGCCAAAAATGGGTTTCTTTTACCCAATCCGTTGAACGACTCAAATAGATCAGAACCCATGTTCTTTCTGACTAAAATCAAGGTGCCAAACGCAATAATCGAAGCCAACGAATAAGCCGTGGCATAGGTAAATATGCTTCCGGCAGATTGATTCCCGATAGCAACAATGGCAAAAAGCATATAACCTGCATGCGAAACACTGGAATACGCCATCATACGCTTGAAACTCGACTGCATTAACGCCGAAATATTACCTACAAACAATGTAATGATAATAATGGTTAACAATACCGGAACCCAAAAGTCTCCTAATGGCACCATCACCGTACTGAACAACCGTAAGAAACCGGCAAAAGAAGCCACTTTAACCACTGTACTCATGAAAATGGTAATGAGTGTGGGTGCTCCGTCATAAACATCTGGTGTCCAAAAATGGAAAGGTGCAGCGCCAACCTTAAAACACAAGCCACTCAACAATAGAAGAATGCCTGCATAGAATAGTGGCGAGATTTCTTCAGTAGACAGCACGTAGCTTTTTAATCCCTCCAAATCAAAGGTCCCGGTAGCACCATATAACAATGTAATACCAAAAAGCAAAAAGCCCGTAGAGAAGGCTCCCATTAAAAAATACTTCAATGCGGCTTCATTAGAGGCAAAATCTTTCTTGCGGATGCCCGCCAAAATATATAACGCCACCGACATAATCTCAATGCCGATGAACAGCATTGCAAAATTGTGGTATGAATTGACTAAAGTTGCTCCGGTTAGAGAGAAAATGATCAAACAATAATATTCAGCGATATTTCCACTGATATGGCTAAAATATTCTTTGGAAAGCAATAGGGTCAACCCAGTGACCAAAATGCACAATATCGTAAATGCCAACGCAAATCGATCAAATATCACCATCCCGTGATACAAGGGTTCAGCGTCTTTGCCCCAATCAACAATGGCAAACCCCAAAGCCACCACCAAACCTAATAGCGTGACAGGAAGCAATGCATTTTTGGCTTTAAAAAGCCCCAAATACAAAACTAAAATCCCCAAAATACTTAAAGTAATAATCGCTCCCATAATATTTGATAGTCGCTATTTTAAAATTTAATTTGATTCAATAAGTTCAAAACCGATGTCTCGGAAAGCTTTAATATCGTGTTTGGCAATACGCCCAAAAGCAAGGTAAAGAATGCAATAACAGCTAATACCACTAACTCCGCACCTTTAATATCACCTACAGAGATTGTTCGGGAAGTCAAGTTCCCATACATGGATTTCTGATAAAAACGCAACATATAAACAGCTCCTAAAATCAATGTCAAACCAGCAAATACAGCGTACCAAACCCCGTAGTCATATAGACCTTTCAATAGCAAGAACTCTCCGATAAAGCCATTTGTCAACGGTAATCCGACCGCTCCCATCACAATGATCAGAAACGCAATGGCCAATTTCGGCAAAGGATTAGCTAAACCACCCAAGTCGTTCAAGATACGCGTACCTGTTCTATTTTCCAATATATCGATAATAAAGAACAGTCCCACAACACTCAGACCGTGGTTCACCATTTGTATGATTGCTCCCTGTAAACCTTCCGAATGCCAAGATACCACTCCAGCACTGATTAACCCCACGTGGGCAATAGAAGAATAAGCAATCAAACGCTTGGCATCCTGTTGCTTGAAAGCAATAATGGAAGCGTATACCACACCAATCACACACAATACCATTACCACATTGCTATAAGCCAATACACCAAATGGTGCAATAGGCAACAACCATCTGATTAATCCGTAAACGCCCATCTTCAACATAATCCCTGCCAACAACATGGTCCCTGCGGCAGGCGCATGGGTATACGTATCCGGTTGCCATGTATGGAAAGGCAAAATCGGAATCTTAATAGCAAACGCTATAAAAAAGGCCCAAAATATCCAACGTTGTGTCGCTTCCGGTAAATCGAGCGCGACAAAGGAAGTCCATTCGAAATCTTGTGATGGAACCTGGTTGTACAGATAAAGGATACCGATCAGCATCAGCAGGCTTCCCAAGAACGTATATACAAAAAACTTCAAATTGACCCGGATACGGTCGCCTTCACCCCATAGTGCACAGATAAAATAAATAGGAATCAGCGCAATCTCCCAACCCACATAAAACGAAAAGGCATCTAAGGCAAGAAACACCAATAAAAGCCCTGCTTGCATAAAAGATACCAATGCATAAAAATTGCCTTTGAATGTCTTGGAGAACGTCGTTAAAACAATCAACGGAATAAGACCATTAGTCAACAATACCATGGGTAAGCTAATGCCGTCCAAACCAATATGGAAATGAATCCCCAATGAGGCTATCCACATCCAGTTTTGTTCAAACTGCATGGTAGCATCCGGTTGGAAAGCACATAGAAACGGGATCGTCAGCCCAACTTGAACAAGCGAGAAAATCAATGATGTCCATTTCGCCACTGGCGATTGCTTCACAAAGATCAAGACAATCGCTGCAAGGAGAGGTACTAACAGTAATATAAATAAGTTACTCATTCAGAAAGCAAAAATTAAAGATTAAAAATTAAAAAACCTAAAGTCTCCATGCACATTCTCCATTCCCCACAATACAAGCTTATCCCAGGCAGACACATATCGCAATACTCACATCTCATACTTAGTACTCAATACTTAGCACTTAATACTGCAAAAGACCATACAGCAACATCACGATTACACCTATCACCATCATGATGATATAAAACCCTACATAACCACTCTGCAATAAACGGATGCCTTTTCCTGAACCTACGAAAAATTCGCCCACACCATTTACAAACCCGTCGATACCCAAACGGTCGATATATTTATAGAAGAAGGCGGAAGCACCTTTTAGAGGCTTCACGATAAGCAAGTCATATAACTCATCAATGTACAGCTTGTGATACGACAAGTTGTACAAGCCTCCCTGCACCACGCTATCAGCTTGTGGGACAGATTTTTTGCTAACATATTTGTTGTAGGCAACGATCGCCATCACTATCGCTGCAACGGAAGACACGCCCATCAAAATATACTCCGTCGAATGGCTTAATGTCAATGCTACTGTATTTTCGTTGCCTGCAAAAACCGGCTCCAGGAAATGGGCCAACGCATGGTGCCCCCCCAATACACTTGGTATATTGATAAAACCGCCTACTATTGACAAAACAGCCAATACGATTAACGGCACCGTCATTTGCCAAGGCGACTCGTGCAGATGGTGTTTTTGTGCCTCCGTTCCTCTGAAAGCACCAAAAAATGTCAAATACAACAACCGGAACATATAAAATGCTGTAAATAGAGCGGTTAGAAAACCAATACCCCAATACAGCATATGATGTTGAAAGGCATACGCCAAAATTTCATCTTTGGAAAAGAAACCTGCCAACGGAGGTATACCACTAATGGCTACTGTACCGATCAGCATTGTGGCAAACGTTACTGGCAGTGCTTTGCGCAAGCCTCCCATTTGCCGCATATCCTGTTCGTTACCCATGGCATGGATAACAGAACCTGCCCCAAGAAACAATAAAGCTTTGAAGAATGCGTGCGTCAAAACGTGGAAGAACGCTCCCGTAAAAGCACCAACACCCAAACCTAAAAACATATAACCCAATTGCGAAACCGTCGAATAGGCCAAGACTTTCTTGATATCGTTTTGTGTTAAGGCTATAAAGGCGGCAATTAAAGCCGTTGCCAGACCGATAACGGCCATAATCTCCATCGTAACGGGAGAAAGCGCAAACAGCACATTGGAACGAACAACCATATAGATACCAGCTGTAACCATTGTTGCCGCATGGATTAATGCCGAAACCGGAGTAGGCCCTGCCATCGCATCAGGCAACCATGTAAACAACGGAATCTGTGCTGATTTTCCCGTCGCCGCCACAAACAGCAACAACGTAATCACCAACACCGTTGAATCGCCAACGCTCAAAGTAGAGGCCTGCGAGAAAACGTCGAGGTATTCCAACGAGCCAAAAGAAGCCAGAATAAAAAACATTGCAATCAAAAAGCCCAAATCCCCTATACGGTTCATTACAAATGCTTTTTTCGCAGCAGAGGCATACGAAGAATTTTTGAACCAAAAACCGATCAGTAGGTAAGAACATAAACCAACACCTTCCCAACCGATAAACATGACCGCATAGTTAGATCCCAAAACAAGGATGGTCATGAAAAAGATAAACAAGTTAAGATAGGCAAAAAATTTGCCGAACCCTTCATCACCAGACATATAGCTGTAAGAATACAGATGGATCAAAAAACCAACACCCGTAATAATCAGCAACATCAGTGAACTCAACGGGTCTACCAAGAAAGACAAACTGACTTTCAAGTTCCCAACAGAAAACCAATCAAAGATATGTTGTGTGATGCTCGCAGTCTCTCCGGCATCTCTTGCCACTTTTATTTCACAATATAGTAATATACTCAGCACAAACGATGCAAGCACTGTTCCGCATCCCACAAGTCCAATCATCGACTTAGGAAAGGCTTTCCTCGCCAAGCCATTTATTACAAACCCTAAAAACGGGATAAGGGGGATAAGCCAAATTAATTCAGACATATAATTCCTATGCTAAAAATCTTTATATATTAGTTACCAACGCAATTTACTCAACGACTCCACATCTACTGATTTGGTATTTCGATACACCATAATGATGATAGCTAGTCCTACAGCCACCTCAGCTGCAGCCAACGCCATAACAAAAAATACGAAAACCTGACCACTGGGATCTCCTCGATAAGCCGAAAAAGCAGCCAACAAAAGGTTCACCGAGTTCAGCATCAGCTCGATCGACATCATAATGATAATCACATTGCGGCGAATCAAGACACCTGTCACGCCAATGGCGAAGATGATACTACAAAAAATGAGGTAGTGGTTTAACGGAACGCCCTGGATTTGTTCTACAATATTTCCCATTATGCTTCTTTAACGTCTTTTTTTGCTAATAAAACAGCCCCGACCATCGCTGTTAACAAGAGAATGGATGATATCTCAAAGGGCAACAAAAATTCATTGAATAACACTTTGCCTAAGTTTTTCACCAGGCCGATATCTGCATGCGAAGCAACCACCTCACTGCTAGGTTCCAATACGCGGAAAGCACCCAAAAGTGTTGCAATCAAACACATGCCTGCAATAGCACCAATGATTTTTAACAAATTCGATTTCATGGGTTCCGTACTTCCATTGAGGTTCAACAACATAAGTACAAACAGGAACAGCACCATAATGGCACCCATGTACACAATAAAATTCACCACAGCCAAAAACTGCGCATTCAACAAAATATAATGTATTGTCAAGGTGAAAAACGTAATAACTAAATACAGAACACTATGCACAGGGTTCTTCGTGAAGATAGTCATCAGCGCAAAAAATATAGCTAAAAATGCTACTAAATAGAATACAGACATTTTAGTTAGAATTTGCTTGGTTCAATTTCGTAATATCAAAAACAGGCTCTACCAACTTATCCTTGCCATAGATAAAATCCTTACGAAGATAATCGGCCGTTACATGTGGTCCATCTAAATAAATCGCCTCTTTCGGGCAGGCCTCTTCACATAATCCACAGAAAATGCAACGCAACATGTTGATTTCATACACCGTGGCGTATTTCTCTTCTCTATACAGGTGTTCCTCTCCTTTTTTACGTTCAGCAGCAATCATCGTGATCGCTTCCGCAGGACAAGACAACGCACACAACCCACATGCCGTACAACGCTCACGCCCTTGTTCATCGCGCTTTAAAGAGTGTTGCCCTCTAAAGTTTTTGGAATATGGCCGTTGTTCCTCGGGATATTTAAACGTCGGGATTTTCTTAAAGAAGTGCCGAATCGTGATTCCCAGTCCTTTGACAATGGCCGGCAGATAAATCCGCTCCCAAAAATTCATGGGTTGCTGTTCGATAACTTTCTTTCTATTGGATAATGATTGCATATCTCTTTATTTTCTCCATCTTTAATACTCCGTACTCAATACTTTGTACTTTATACTCCATACTAAAAATACGTATCCTTTATAATTGTAATTAATCCGGTCAACACAATATTGGCAATGGCCAGCGGAATCAGCATCTTCCATCCCAGATTCATCAATTGGTCATAACGGAAACGGGGCAACGTCCAACGAATCCACATGAAAAAGAAAATAAATCCGAATATTTTAAGGAAAAATACCAACACGCCGATGACGGTTATCCAATTTTGAGATAGCCCCAAATCGTTCATAAACGGGAAATTATACCCTCCGAAATATAAAGCAGCCATCAACGCTGAGGACACAAACATATTAATGTATTCCGAGAACATGTACAGTCCCAATTTCATGGATGAATACTCCGTATGATACCCCCCTATCAACTCCGTCTCACACTCGGGCAAGTCAAAAGGTACCCGATTACATTCTGCGAATGCGCAGGTCATGAAAATCAAGAATCCCAAGGGTTGTACCCAGATATTCCAATTGACAAAACCCGACTGTTGTGCTACGATTTCTCCCATCGACAATGTTCCGGTCACCATCAGCAAAGCGATGATGGAAAGTCCCATACCGATCTCATAGCTGATGCTTTGCGATGCCGCCCGGACAGCTCCCATCAGGGAAAACTTATTGTTGGAGGCCCATCCGCCCAACATAATGCCGTAAACCCCTAAAGCAACTACACCAAAGATATAAAGCACGCCTACATTGATATCAGCCACCTGTAGCGAAATGACCCGATCACCAATCGTGAGTGACTGTCCCCAAGGAATCACTGCCGAACTGATACAAGCTGTGATAATCGCTAACGTAGGTCCCAACACGAAAAGTACCTTATGCGCTCCTGCTGGGATAATCTCTTCCTTGAAAAAGAACTTTCCTCCGTCGCACAAAGGTTGTAAAATCCCCCACAAGCCGGCTCGATCGGGGCCGTAACGGTCTTGCATGAACCCTGCCACTTTACGCTCAGCCAATGTAGAGTACATTGCGATAACTAAGGAAATCACAAAGATGATGACCACCAATATCAATTTCTCCAATATAAAAGCTACTTCCATGTGCTGTTATTGCTTATTTCAATTTTTCTGTTCTTGCCAATTGTTCCGCATTAGCCATCTGCAATGCCGGATCCTTTTTAATGACCGGTGGCAGATTAAACTCCTCGTAATGATTGGCGGTGATGACAGATCTTTCGTCTAATTTCGTCGGTTCTTCCAATACCCAATCACTGGTATGCTTCTTCTCGAAACGACATGTGTCACAGATAAAGTCTTTCACCTCGTTGTACTCGTCTTTCCTTCCCGTCACACGCAACACTTCCTCTCCTTTATACCATAATGTCACTTTTCCTGAACAAGTCGGACAATCCCGGTGTGCATCCACCGGTTTGGAAAACCAAACCCTATTCTTAAACCGGAATGTCTTATCCGTTAGTGCACCAACGGGACACACATCGATCACATTTCCAATAAAATCGTGGTCAAGCGCCTTCTCAATGTAGGTCGATATCTCAGAATGATCACCACGATAGATAATTCCGTGCTCGCGTTGACCGGTCAATTGATTAGCCACGTACACGCAACGGTAGCACAAAATACAGCGATTCATGTGCAACTGTATTTTATCTCCTATATCAATGCGCTCGAATGTCCTTCGCTGAAACTCATAGCGGGTATCGGCCACACCATGCTCATAACTTAAATCCTGAAGTTTACACTCTCCAGCTTGGTCACAAATAGGGCAATCCAACGGGTGGTTAATCAACAACATTTCCACGACACCCTTACGGGCTTCCAGAACATCCGGTGAAGTAATATTTTGCACTTCCATGCCATCCATTACCGTTGTCCGACAAGAAGCCACCAATTTTGGCATAGGGCGAGGATCTTTTTCCGATCCTTTAGATACCTTCACCAAACAGGTACGACATTTTCCACCGCTACCTTCCAAACTGGAATAGTAACACATAGCCGGAGGTACAATGTCTCCGCCTATCTGGCGGGCGGCATTCAAAATGGTTGTTCCCGGCGCCACATTGACCGGAATCCCATCTATGGTTACTCTAAACTTTACTTCTTCTTCAGCCATCATGCTTATATATAAAGTCAGAAATTAGATATCTAAAGTTAAAAGTCTGAAATTAGAAGAAACTGATTGAGTCGTCAGTGGGACAATAGTCCGTACCAGCAACACCAAACTCTAAATCTTAAACTTCAAACCTTAAACCATTTCTAAATTATCTCATTTCCAAATTCTCAAATTCCCTAATTTTGAAACCCTGCTGGCGCGGGTTTGCAACCCGTGCCTTTATACTACAACCCCTACCTCATACTCGCCATTACTCAGCCATAACCAACGGATCCGCATAATGGGCTAATCCGAAATTTCGCATTTGCGATTCTTCCGGATGCAGGATATGCCATTCAAACTCATCCCTAAAATGGCGTATAGCACTCGCTACTGGCCACGCCGCCGCATCACCTAATGGACAAATGGTATTACCATCGATCTTGCGCTGAATATCCCATAGCAAGTCGATATCCGCTATGGTTCCGTATCCGTATTCAATTTTATACAATACCTTTTCCATCCAACCCGTGCCTTCACGACAAGGCGAACATTGACCGCAACTTTCGTGGTGATAGAATCGGGTGAAGTTCAAGGTATTTCGTACGATACATTGATCCTCATCAAAAGCAATAAAACCACCCGAGCCCATAGCAGTACCGGTGATAAATCCTCCATCTGCCAACGATTCATAGGTCATCAGTCGAGGTTCACCTTTAGCCGTTTTCAAGGCTAAGTTTGTCGGAAGTATGGGCACAGACGACCCTCCTGCAACCACTGCTTTCAATCGCTTGCCATGTGCAATACCTCCACAATATTCATCGGAATAGATAAACTCTTCCATGGGCAAGCCCATCTCTATTTCATAAACGCCCGGACGCACCAAATTACCAGAGGCTGAAATTAACTTCGTACCGGTACTGCGGTCAATCCCAATTTTTGCATATTCCTCACCTCCATCGTTAATGATGGGAACCGTAGCCGCAATCGACTCTACGTTATTCACCACCGTCGGACAACCATACAACCCAGCTACAGCTGGGAAAGGAGGTTTTATCCTCGGGTTACCCCGTTTGCCCTCCAACGATTCCAACAGTGCCGTCTCCTCCCCGCAAATATATGCTCCGCCACCTGGCTGTACATAGATTTCCAGGTCATAACCACTTCCCAGAATATTCTTTCCCAGGAAACCTGCTGCTTTCGCCTCTGCTATTGCCTTTTCCACAATACGGATCTGAGGCATCATTTCACCACGGATATAGATATAAGATGTATTTGCGCCTAATGCATAGCTCGATACAATCATACCTTCAATCAAGGCGTGTGGAATATACGTCATTAGAAAACGATCCTTAAACGTGCCGGGTTCCGATTCGTCGCCATTACAAACCAAGTAACGTGGCACACCCTCAGGTTTGGCCAAAAACCCCCATTTCATCCCCGTCGGGAAACCGGCACCGCCACGCCCACGCAAACCAGATTTTTTCACTTCTTCCACTACATCGTCTGGCGACATGGTTTTCAATGCTTTCTCTACAGCGCGATAGCCCCCCTTTTGACGATAAACCTCAAAAGTGTTTATGCCGGGGACATCAATATGTTCCAATAATAACTTACGTGCCATATTTAACTCTCCTGCGCTTTTTGTTTCAAATCACGAATAAGCTGATCAACGCTTTCCTCCGTCAAATTCTCATAAAATGTATATTCAGGTCCAATTTGCAAAACCGGCCCAAACCCACAGGCGGCTACACATTCAACACCTCTCCAAGAGAATAAACCGTCAGGTGTCACTTCGCCCTCTTTCACGCCTAGCTTATTTTCAATATGTTTCATGATACGTTCAGCTCCCACCAAACAACAAGGCCCGGTACGACACACCTCCAATACATATTTTCCTTGAGGTTGCAAAAAGAACATAGTATAGAATGTAGCCACTTCATACACTTCGATAGGCTTGATGCCCAAGTAGGCGGCCACTTTATCCATAGCATCCACACTCAACCATCCATATTCAGCCTGTACCAAGTGCAAAATCGGCAACAAACCCGATTTTTGCTTACCTTCCGGATATCGAGACACCACCTCGGCAAACTTATCCAATAGTTCGGCCGGGAAGTTGACGATCATATTTTCTTTAACACTAAGCATCTAATTCTCCTGCGATAACATTTAAACTACTCATATTGATAATGGCATCCGAAATCAACATACCACTGCTCATCGGTGCAAACATCTGATAGTTGATGAATGAAGGCCTCCTGAAATGCAAGCGGTATGGTGACCGTCCACCATCGTGAATCAAATAGAACCCTAATTCACCATTGGCCCCTTCTACGGAATGATATACTTCCGACTGTGGCGTTTCCCACTCACCCATCACAATTTTAAAATGATAGATCAGTGCTTCCATATTCGTGTACACTTGTTCTTTAGGTGGAAGATAAAACTCCGGAACATCGGCATGGAAAACCCCTGCAGGTTCTTTTTTGATTTTCTCCAACGCCTGTTCGATGATGCGCAGAGATTGCCACATTTCCGCATTGCGCACCATAAAACGATCGTACACATCACCTGTTGTACCTACAGGTACGTCAAAATCAAATTCTTCGTAAGAGCAATAAGGCGCAACAGCGCGAACATCATAGTCCACACCCGTCGCACGAAGGATGGGACCCGACCAACTGTAGCTCAATGCTTCCTCGGGAGTGACTGCCGCTACACCTGATGTACGCTCGATAAAGATCCTGTTCCGAACAAACAACTCCTCAAACTCCTTCAACACTGGAGGATAACGCTTTAAAAATTCTTCTATTTTTTGGAAAGCAATTTCATTGAAATCCCGCTCGAAACCACCTATCCGACCGATGTTAGTTGTCAAACGCGCACCACAAATCTCTTCAAATATCTCGTAGATAAATTCCCGTTCCTGCATGACGTACAAAAAGCCCGAAAACGCTCCCGTATCTACACCTAGAATTCCATTGCAAACAATATGATCAGCTATACGAGCTAGTTCCATCACGATGATACGCATATATTGTACACGCTTCGGAATCTCAATTTTCAACAGTTTCTCGACGGTCATATGCCATCCCATATTATTAATAGGGGAAGAACAATAATTCAGACGATCCGTCAAAGGAGTGATCTGATAAAAAGGACGGTGTTCCGCTATCTTTTCAAATGCACGGTGAATATACCCAATGGTAGACACGCCGCTTACGATACGCTCGCCATCAACCTGAACCACATTTTGGAATACACCATGCGTAGCCGGATGCGTGGGGCCGATATTCAACGTAATCAAGTCATCTTGTGGATCGTTGTCGTCCAATATCGGTTTATTGGGAGTTATTTTGGTTATGGGTTTGCTCATCTTCTCCATCCTAAGTTTTAACGTCCAAAATAAAAATCTTTCTTATCCACCCGGTTCGGATCTTCCAATGGATATTCCTTGCGCATAGGAAACACCTCAAGATCATCCATATTCAATATTCTTCGCAAATCCGGATGTCCTTCAAATACGATTCCGAAGAAATCATAAGTTTCCCGTTCCATCCAATTGGCACCCTTCCACAACGAAGTGGCGGTTGGAAGGATCGGCTCAGGGCCATTTAAGTATACCTTCAACCGCAAACGATAGTTTTGAAGCATGTTGTATACATGGTATACTACACAAAACTCCTTTTCCTGTTTGGGATAATGGACAGCAGTGATATCGGTCAAATAATTACATCGCAACATCTCATCCTCCTTTACGAAGTGAAGCACATCCAAAATCGACTCCCTCGGCACATCAATCGTCAATAAACCGTGCGGATCGCCGAGGGATTTCACCGTTTCGCCAAAAATCGCTTGTAGACGATTTAAAACCAATTGATTATCTAACCTATCCATTATCTGTCGCAATTCCGTATTTTTCCAACAATGCTTTATACTCTGGTGTATTTCGTCTATTTAACGATTCGTTTTTCACAATTTCCTGCAGACGCAATACCCCATCTAATATCGCTTCCGGACGAGGCGGACAACCGGGGACATATACATCCACCGGGATGATTTCATCTATTCCCTGCAGGACAGAGTAGGTGTCAAAGATGCCACCACTGGAAGCACAGGCGCCCACAGCAATTACCCACCTCGGTTCGGCCATTTGGGTATAGACCTGCTTGAGCACAGGCGCCATTTTTTTTGCAATCGTGCCCATTACCAATAGCATGTCCGCTTGTCGCGGCGAAAAACTAGGGCGTTCGGCTCCGAAACGGGCCAAATCATATGTCGAACCCATTGTGGCCATAAACTCAATCCCGCAGCAGGAGGTAGCAAAAGGTAATGGCCAAAGCGAGTTTGCCCGTGCCAATCCAATAGCTTTATCTAAAGACGTTGCAAAAAAGCCTGCCCCCTCTACACCTGGAGGTGCTTCTGCCAATGTCACTTTACTCATGACGATAGTTTTTGATTTGTAAACACCTAATTTTGATGGGAACCGAACCCCAAAGGACTTGCCAATTGAGATTAATCCCAGTTTAGCGCTTTTTTCTTGACGATATAGATAAACCCTAATAAAAGTAAGCCCATAAAAATGAACATCTCTATAAGTCCCTCCATACCAAACTCGCGGAAATTGACAGCCCAAGGATACATAAATATCACTTCCACATCAAAAATTACAAACAGTATAGCAACCAGGAAATACTTAATGGAAAACGGCTGTCGGGCATTGCCGATAACCTCAACCCCAGACTCGAAAGCACCAAGCTTGTTCTCTGTGCGTACTTTAGGACCTATCATGTGTGTACCAATAATCGTCAAAACACCAAACGATATAGCTACACCTAATTGAATCAAAATAGGCACATAATCTACGGGTGTACTACTCAAATCCATGGTTTCCATAACTGTTACTTAATTATCTTCTTTGGTAACAAATATAGATTTTTTTTACAATAAAAAAAGGGACTGAAATCAGTCCCTTGAAGTTTTTGGTTATTTATAATGATTACAAATACTCTTGGAATTGCAATGCAAATTCGTCTTCCGGATTGATGCTCAACACCTTATCAAAATACGCTTTTGCCTTCTCATTATCACCTTTACTGAAGGCGTATACAGCTAAGTAGTTGTTCGCATCAAGGATATACGTCTTGTTCTTGTCATCAATTGGCTTACCCTCGTAATACTCCAATAGCTTAGTGAAAGGTTCTACAAAGGAATCACTCAAAGATTCCAAATCGCCTAAGTCTTCTTTTGCCAACAAAGAATATGCTTTATGGTACAAGGAAGAAGCATAGTATTTCTCACGGATATCTTCTTTTGTCGCACCTAATACCACATCAAATGCTTTGATTGCCGCATCAAACTTTGGTGTGGCTTCCGGTCTTTTGTCTTCTCCTTCCTGAGCTCCATCAATAATTTTACGACCTTCTGAATACTGTCCCAAACCAATGTAGTAGTTGGCATCGTAGTAGTAATCAGATTCCGGTGTCGAGGCTGGAATAGCAAAAATCTTCACCGCATAGGCTATTTCACCTTCTTGGTATTTTGCAAAAGCGGTTTCTGCGACCTCAGCCTCTATGTTATCATCTTCTGTTTGTTTAGCGATACCGTCTTTCAAATACTGAAGACCTTTTGCCTCGTCACCACCTTCCAAATTCGCTAAACCGGCATACAAGTAATCACGCGGAATCAAACGCTCAGCCTTTACTTGGGAAAACAGCGTGTTCATGTATTCTGCTGCTTTTGCATAGTCTTTGTCTTGCACATAAGTAGTGTAACCCAAATAACGGTATACCTTCGCATCTACGCCTGGCATATTAACCAATTCTTGCGAAACGGTCTTCAGCTCGTCATAATTACCCGAATATACCAAGAAGTCTGCATAACGTGTTTTCGCCTCTACAGAATTGTCACCTGTCAAGCTTAAGTATTTTTTGTAGTTCTCCAGAGCTTTGGAATTGATCTCGCGATATTGGTCTTCCGGTGCTTTTAGAGAGTAAAGGTAATATGTTTCCGCCAATTCACGGTAAAGCGGCGCATGATCTGGATTTTCTGAAATCAATTTTGTCAACTGCTCTAAAACCACGTCGTATGCCTGTGCTCTACGGCTGATAATCGCTTGTCCGATTTTAGGTGCCAACAAGGTTGGATCAATATTCAGTGCATCACGGTAATTGACAAATGCTTGACTACTCTCTCCCAGTCCCGCATATGCATCACCCAATGCAACCGGGATCAATGGATCTTTTGCATTTTTAGCCTTAGCCTGTGTCAAATACTCGATAGCCTTTGTATAATCCGGTTTAGGAGCATTGATATAAGCACGGCCGATGTAATATAGTGGCAAATAATCTTTTCTACCCAGACCAGCTACGGCGGTCGAGAACTTTGATTCCGCAGCACTTGCATTGCCATTCATCAAATCAACAATACCCAGCCCCACGTTATTCAATTGCTCTTTTGGTGCATTGGTCAACCCCTGGTTAAACACATAGGCTGCAGAGTCCACCTTGTCATTAATTAAGTGAATCTGACCTAAATAGAAATAGTTTTCTCCATCCTTAGCCTTTTTCTCAACCAGATTTTGAAGCATGCTCTTGGCCTTGTCATATTGCTCTATTGCCATGGCGGCCTTTGCATCTTTCAAACTCTGCGCGCTAACAGACCCTACTGTACCTGCTAATAACAGACTTAAAAATAATTTGCTGTGTGTCATAATTTATTCCTGTTCTATTTTATTCTCAACTTTTGTTTTTAAATCCTTAAATATTATCTCTAATTATAATCTCTCGTCCAGGCATGGTGGCCGGCACAATCCCAGACTTGAGCACAATCCGCTGCCCTCTATCACCCGTTAAAAAGGCAGAAAATCCTATTCCTAAGCCCATATTTGGCTGATAGTTCAAAACATAAAACATCCTACGTAAGGGATACTGCTCTGCTGCAAGAGTAGATTGATTCGGCCGGTAGTATTGATGATCGGCCTTCTCTCCTACTGAATTTTGCACGCTCAATATACGAATATTATTTAAATCTGAAACCTTTGATTTTAAATCGAGGTATTCGCTATAGCCCAAAACCCCTATTTTCGTCTCATCCAGCACAATTTCGTCCAAAACTTCTTTTGCAGAATTTTTCTCTTGCAGATTCGCTGACGAAACCTTTTCTATTTTCCCAAGTTCTTTAAGATATCTAAACGAACTGGAATTCAAATTATTAAAAACCAATTTGTCTCCTCCCTTCACCCTTCCTTTCATCATATCAAAAATATACTCCACAGTAACGCTCGTATCTGCAGATTTCGTATGCTTAACCAAAATAATTCCATCTACAGCCACAGGAAAAATTCTCGGCGTAATAGAACGTTGCTTGAAATAATCGTTTTCGATTTCGTTTAATTCTCGCGCTAAAATGGCAACCATTGCCTTATCAGCCAACAGCTCTTTTACGGCAAGCACCTCCGGACGTGCAATAATATTCAATTTTGCATTTGGATAGGAAGACAGAAACACTTCTTCTTGCTCTTTAAGCAAGGGCAAGATAGATTCGTCCACCACCAAATCCAGCGTACCAACCAAAATGTCTTCCTTTACCGTGTTTACAATGGCAAGGCTATCACTCGTTGCCCCTCCGCCTTGCTTCGCAGTGCGTGAGCACCCTATTGCGAACAGCGATAGCACGGCCACCCATACGATATACCTTTTTTTTGTTCTCATTTGTATATTTGAATCCTTCACGCAATTAAAAGTTTAATCTTATTCCTTTTTTTGTTCAGCGCATAAAATTATTCTGCCACAGTCGGGCGAACCGCATAAAGGAGTAGACTAGCAGCAAAACGCCAAAAATTGTCTTATACGTTGGATCGATGGGTATCGGAAACTCATTCCAGAAGATGATCAATACGCCTAACACAAAATAAAAGAGGAACATCGCAAGTCCCAAAATGGACAGAAATCGCTGTGTGGGCGATTTCTGTCTAAATTTGTTCGATTTTTGTTCAAAACCGCTCATCTAATTCTGCAAGTTAAGTGAGAATGGAAGCTGATATTGTACACGAACCGGACGTCCGTTCTGAATACCAGGGTTCCAAGCTTTCGCCTTTTTAAGCAAATTGACCGCTGCTTGACCCGTACCATACGATAGATCTCTCACCACTTTGATATCGGTCAGACTTCCGTCTCTCTCCACCACAAAAGAAACGAGAATCTGTCCTTTCACGCCGGCGTCAATCGCTCCTTGTGGATAAACATAATTATCGGCAAGCCATTTGCGGAAGGCATTCATCCCCCCAATCGGCTCCGGGTTTACTTCTACGGCTGTGAAAATCTTATTGACATCCTCACCTCCGTTAGGGTCACCACTTAAACTACCCGTGATACCACCTTCTACCTTCTTAGGTCCGATTTCACCCGTAGCAATACTTGTCGCCTTGCCCGTTCCTTTTAAGGTAATACGTGCGGGAGCGGCTTTGTCCTTAAACTCTTCCTGAGCAGCTACTTCTTCAGTTACCTGATTTTGAGGCACAACTTTTGGCTCAGGGAACCGGATAACATCCTCTGCGGGGGGATCTTGTGCGATACGTTGCGGAGGGGTTTCCTCTATCGGAAGAGGCTCTTCTTCTTCTTTTTCAGGCTCCGGTATTTCCAAGTCCTCCAAGGTCACTTCCGTGATCATCGGAGCCTCCTCAACAGGCTTGTCTGGAAAAACCTTAATGTTGAACATTTTTGGTGCACTCAAAAGAAGAACAGATGCCGATATAATCAACAAGCCAATATTGGTAGCCTTTGCCGAATACTTCCGCAAATCGTAGGCACCATACGCCTTATTTCTATTCTCAAAAACGACATCGAGCCATTCCTTTTTGAATATATCTAATTTAGAACCAAACATATCTTTATTAATTAATGCGATTAGTCATTAAATAGACCCTCGCTTTTCAATACTTCTATTTCGTCACTCGTGATTTTTGAAATCATATAGCGCTTCACGTCTGTAATTTTCATCTCATCCAAGATATCGACAAGATTACGTTGAACAGATTTTTCGCTCGGTCTGATTACAACAATCAAATCTTTCCCTTGACTACGCGCAGGCACTTCTTTTTTCATTTTCAGCAACACTTGACGAATACCCTCTTTACCATACTCGACAGTTGCCGGAGGGAAAATTGGGTTTGCCAGTTGCCCGTAATACCATGAAATCTTATTGTCCGAACCTAATAAAAGGGTGATTGAACGCGTATCGGCAATCTCCAGATTGTCGTTCGCGTCCACCTTATTCTTATCAGGCATCGCCACGTCCATAGCCTGTGGCTTGTTTAACGAAGTGGTAAGCATGAAGAAGGTAATCAATAAGAACGCTAAGTCCACCATGGCGGTCAAATCGACCTTACCACCGTTTTTCTTGGCTCTTACTTTCCCGCCTTTGTCGCCTTTGCCACTATCTTGATTTAATTCTGCCATTTTCTTCTTTCTTAATTAGTCCTCCGCTCTCAAACCAGTAACAAAGCTAAACTTATTCTGCTTCTGGTTTCTTAACGTTTCGATAATCAAATTGATTGTCGGATACTTCTCGTTTGCATCGGCTTTGATTGCTACTTTCATCGGTCCCGGATTCACAAAGTCCTTGTCTCCCTCCCGCTCGTTATTGTATTCGAGGGTGGATAAGCGCGCCTGTTGCACCCATTGGTACAACTCGTTGGAAACCGTCTCCGTACTGTCGACAGGAATACCCGGTTGGATATTTTCCTTACGCGCATCGTTCTCAAGTGAAAGTAACTGCCGCATGTTCTTCATCGGAACACCAAACTCGTCCATCATCCTAAACTCTTCGTAATCCTTCTCAGAGAACGCGATGTTATATTTAGCAGACATTTTCTTTAACGTCTCTTCGCGAACAATCGGGTTCTTAATGCTGAAGAACACCTTGCCTCCTTGGCCTACCGATATGATGGATACGTTGTCGTCCGGTAATTTATCGGGGATGGAAGAGGCTGGAACGTCTACCGGCAATACTTCCGGCTGACGTGCCGTGGCCGTCAATACGAAGAATGTAAGAAGCAAGAACGATACGTCACACATCGCCGTCATGTCGATGGATGTACTGGCTCTTTTTACTTTTGCTTTACCCATTTTCTTTACTTCCTTTTATTTAACAATTCCTATTCCTTTAACTAATGATGATATATATGCACAAATTCCATAAAGAAATTTGATTTTTTTTCATCATCCTTATTTGTGGTTTGCCGCGTACGTTTGTACGATAGAGAAACCAGCTTCGTCGATAGAATAAGTCAAGTTGTCAATTTTTGCCGTCAAGATGTTGTACATAACGATGGCGAATGTAGAAGTTGCGATACCTGTAGCCGTATTAATCAAGGCCTCAGAGATACCGTTTGCCAATTTTGCTGAATCTGGAGCACCACCTGTCGCCAAGGCAGAGAAAGCCTTGATCATACCCGTTACTGTACCCAATAGACCGGTCAATGTACCGATGGATACCAACGTAGCGATAACGTTCATGTTTTTCTCCAACATAGGCATTTCCAAGGCTGTAGTTTCTTCGATCTCTTTTTGGATTGCCAACACGGATTTTTCTGCATCTAAACCTGTATTAGATGAAACGTCTTTGTATTTCAACAAGCCTGCTTTTACAACGTTCGCTACGGAACCTTTTTGCTTGTCACACTCCGCGATTGCTGAATCAATGTTGCCACCGTTAATCAAGGATTGAATCTTTCTCACGAAGTTACCTACATTACCTGTACCGGCTGCTCTATTAATAACGATAAAGCGCTCAATAGAGAACACCCATACCATTAAGAACAAACCAATCAAAATCGGAACGATTACACCGGCGTGGTAAACCATACCGCCATAGTTTCCGGGAAGTGGCTGATTCTCACGGTTGCCATCGATGAAATTTGAGGGAGCCCCCATCACAAATTCCCATACGACATAACCGATTATGAAACAAATGATAATTGCTAGACTCGCAAATAAATTACCCGAATTTCCGCTTTCTTTGTTAGCAGGAGTAGTAGTTTTTGGTGCGTTTGCCATTTTTACTAATTTTTAGATTTTTACTGTTGTTTAATAATATGTTTAATTCAATTTATGCAGTTTTACTGTCATTATTTTGCCATAAAGCAAAACAAATATACCATTTTGTATCAAAAATAAAATTTTATTTACATTAATTACCTTTATTTCTATTGGGTCAATACTTTGCGAACCTACAGCGGATCCCGTCCATCCAAATATTACTTTAATACAATTTCTTTTGCAATGAAAACTATTTTTTTTGGTTTATGCAAATTAAAAAAACATTAAATTTTAAAAATAAGTAAGTGTTCACTCATCGTTGCCTTGAGAACAACGATACATAAGGATTTTTATTGTGTATCGCTTTAAAAAAAATTGCCGACAGTTTATTCTCAAAACATGCATAGATAACCTGTTAACCGCCAGCCAATTTAACTTGGTAGCCTTCGGACTTAAGAATTTCGAAAATTTTGTTTTTGAAATCCCCCTGAACCAAAATCTCCCCTTCTTTTGCCGATCCGCCTACACCACATTTTTGCTTTAGCTTTTTCGCTAAATCATTTAAGTCCTCATCTGTTCCAACGAATCCTTCCACTATTGTAACAACTTTTCCCTTTCTGGCTTTCCGATCCAAAAATACTTTTAGCCTTTGCTGCTGATTGGGAAGGGTATCAATTTCTTCTGAACTTTCTGCTCCAACATAGTTGAAATCATCGGCTGTTGAATAAACAATGCCTTCAAATCGTTGTTTCTTTTGCTTCGCCATGGGGGGGTTAACAGATTATTTTTAATGATTTATGTTTAATGGATATTTCCAGCTTTTCTCCCATCTCCACCGGCTCTCCGTCTACATGGACCGGTCCTCTGCCTTCGCGAGAGATAGTGATATTTTTTCCCGGAATAATTTCTACATACTCCGATTGGTCGGCACTCTTGGTAAAGAGGTGGAAAATCATCTTTGGCAGAAGATAAAGTGGAAACTCGTGCACAACGCAAACATCCAGTATGCCATCAGTAATCGATGCGTTAGGTGCAATGTAAGCATTGTTTCCATATTGCGGCGAATTGGCAACGCTGATCATGAATGCCTGCCGAACATATTCCTCACCATCAATCAGCAATTTGTATTTGCTCGATTTGAACCTGCTGAACACATTAAGGGCCGACCGCAGATAACCTATCGGTCCACGAATATTCTCCGTCGCGAAATGGTCGCTCACCGACGCATCAAAACCCATACCGGCTATATTGAAAAAATGTCGTCCGTTTACTTCTCCTGTATCAACCTCTACCGTTTCAAACCGGTTGATTCGTCTTATCGCTGCCGACTCGTTCAAAGGAATACCTAAATAAAGCGCCAATCCGTTACCGGAGCCTTCCGGAATGATGCCTAGGGGCATGTCCGAACCCAATAGAGCTGAGCCCAACTCGTTGATCGTACCATCGCCTCCTACCGCAACCACAGCATCATACTTTTCTGCCAAGGCCTGTCTGCCTAATTCGAAAGCATGATTGGGATGATCGGTAATCTTAAAAGTAGGATCAAACTTAGCCAAGTCCAATACCTCCAGCACCTGCTTATTGAAAGCGGTTTTCTTCTTCCCTCCCGAAATAGGATTAACCACAAACAATATTCGCTTACGTTCACGCATACCTGTCTAGTTATGGTTATAAAGATATGTAAAACCCTGCACAATCTTGCAGAGATCAAGACAAAAAAGTATAGGATATCAAACCTGCCAATCGATAGGCTCTTTACCTTTTGACAGGAGGTATTTGTTTGCCTTAGAGAAATGTTGACAGCCAAAGAAACCCCGATGTGCAGATAAAGGCGAAGGATGTACCGTCTTTAATACACAGTGTTTTTGAAGGTCTATTAACATGCTTTTTTTCTGGGCATAACTTCCCCAAAGCATGAACACTACGCCATCTAACTTTTGGGATATGAGCTGTATGATTTGATCTGTAAACACTTCCCAACCCTGTCCTTGATGTGAAGCCGCCTGATGTGCCCGGACAGTCAATGTGGCGTTGAGAAGCAACACACCTTGCTTAGCCCAAGAAGTAAGATTTCCCGATCGGGGATATACAAAGCCGGGTATATCCGACACCAGTTCGGTATAAATGTTTTTCAGCGAAGGAGGCAAGGCTATGCCGTCAGGAACTGAAAAAGATAAACCGTGTGCCTGTCCATCATTGTGGTAGGGATCTTGTCCCAAAATCACCACCTTAATGTCTTCAAAAGGTGTCAATTTAAAGGCATTGAAAACCAGCGGTTCGGACGGGAACACTAAACTTTGCGCGCGTTCGCGTTGCACAAAGGCAGAGAGCCGGCGCATGTAATCTTGCTTGAAAAGGGGCTTTAATAAAGGTTCCCAGCTTGCGTGATATCTATTGGACATAGTACAAAAATACGATTTTACAATTTTATCACCTAAACAAGTTGTATAAGCTCTAAAATAACCGGATATTTGTAGACAATTTAGGATTTATTGAAATTAAATGTATATGTCAAATATAGTTCGCATTATCATTAGTAGTCTGTTGTTAATCGGAACCGTGGTGTTGTTCTGGTTTGGCCATTGGGGATGGGGTATCTTGGGAATATTGGTCACCATTCTGGCTTGGGTAACCGTTTTCTTTAACGAGAACATGCTGATCGCCCAATGGTATCTGCGAAAAGAGAATATGGCTAAAGCCGAACGCTGGCTAAAGAACATCAAGAACTACGAAAAACAGCTGATCAGTGCACAACATGGTTATTACCATATGCTATTAGGTGTTATCGAGTCGCAACGGGCACCGTTGCAATCGGAGAAGTTTTTCCGGAAAGCACTGTCTTTAGGCTTACATATGGATCACAATGTGGCGATGGCGAAGCTTAGTTTGGCGGGAGTGGCGATGGCCAAACGCAATAAGCGTGAAGCTGAAAAGCTTTTGGCAGAGGCAAAGAAAGCAGATAAAAACAAGCTTTTAGCCGATCAGATCAAAATGATGAAAGATCAGATGTCCATGTTAGACAAACAGCATTTCCGTTATTCGCGATAAGCAACATAAACGAACAAGAGGTTGAGCCTACAACTCAACCTCTTGTTGTATAAATTTCCCCTCTTCCTGGCTGTCTTCAAAAACCAGCACTAATTTCTCTGGCTTCTCTCTCTTCCAATTAGCTATTTTCAATTGGAAGAGTACAGGTTCGTCTTCTCCAAAAAGATAATGAAGATAATTCTGTCTTTCAGCGATATCAATCAATACACGGCCCAATTTCATCGTCGTGTACATATGCTTTTCTCCAGCTTTATCCTGCACTTGCGTGGCAAATGTATTCAGCTTGAATTCCCGTGGATTCATCTGATAAGATATGAGAAACAGTTCGATGCTCAGGGTATCGGTTTTAGGGTTCACAACCACTGATTTTACATCGATTTGTATATCGTCGATGATCATCCGAGTTGTGTCTTCTTGTGCCAATAATGTATATGGCAACAAAAAGAATAAACCCAAAAGGACATGCTTAAAAAAAAGTTTCATAGTCACTATCTTAGTCTATCTGCAGATTTAATGAGTTTTTCATCTTTGCGAATACCACCAATGGCCATGGCTAAAAAAATGATGGCAACAGGCAACAGAAAAAAGCCCACTCCTATATTACCGGCTTGTACCTTTTGGGAAATAACACCCAAAATAGTATTAGCTGAACTGAACATCCAAATGCCCAAGAAAATAATCAATACGATTTCAACAACGATAAAAGTAACCTGCTTTTTGCGGTTCTTATACTGAAAGATGATAAAGAAAGGAAAAAGAGCAATGATTGCGGTAACAATAGCCTGCAGCAAAGAAGTGCTTTCCCGCATGGATTCATTGTTGACAGAAGAATATACGCCTGTAACCATAATCTTCTTTCCAAGCCCTACCAAATCAATAAAACTAACATAGGGAAATATAAACAGCCCTAAAAGCATCACGGCCGACGCCAATAACCAAACGGTTTGAATACGTTGAATCATAACTATTGTTTTTTACTATAGCAAATATAACTATAAGTATGGCGTATTGAGAAATGCGACGTCCCTTTTTTCGCTCACAAGTAAGCCCTCTTAGAAATGGAACGTTTAAAAATTTTAAGTGTATGGGTGATATAAAAAAGAAACATATTCTTTTCGTCCCCTGCTACCTTTGGGGTTTAGGGGATTTACGTACCTTTGCAAGGTGGAAGAGAAATCGCAACGATATTTTCTGGAAATAAGCTATGACGGCACAGCGTACCATGGCTGGCAGCTGCAACACAATGCTGTATCCGTACAGCAGAAACTCAACGAGGCTTTACGGAAAATCTTACGCCGCGAAGTAGACACAACTGGAGCAGGAAGGACAGATACTGGCGTTCATGCGAAACAACTATTCGTGCATTTCGATATTCCAACGGATATTATCGAAGAAGAAGATCGCTTTTTGCACGCTTTAAACGCCTTGCTTCCGCACGACATCAGCGCTAATCGCCTCCTGAAAGTTGCTGACGACGCCCATGCCCGATTTGACGCCATTGAGCGGTCTTATGAATACCATATCCATTTCGGCAAAAATCCTTTTCTCATCAACAAATCTTGGCAACTGCGGGACAAACCTGACGTGGAAAAAATGAACAGGGCCAGCCAATATTTGCTGGGGAGACAGGATTTCGGATGTTTTTCTAAAACACATACGCAAGTTTTCACCAATATTTGTACGGTGAAACGTGCGGAATGGGTACTCTTGGAAGATAAGCTGATTTTTCACGTCACCGCAGATCGATTTTTGCGCAATATGGTGCGTGCCATTGTTGGCACATTATTGGAGATAGGATTGAAGGATCATTCTCCCGAGATGATGGTGGATATTATCAAAAGTCAGGATCGGTCACGCGCAGGTGCATCCGTCCCGGCACATGGTTTATATTTAACAAAAGTAGTGTACCCTTATATTTTAAAATCTTGAGCGAACAAAAAGTTACCGGAAAGACATACGATAGCAAGCTGTTAAAAAGGATGGCTAAATATATGGCACCCTATAAGGGCATATTTTGGGCTTCCGTGATACTGACCATCTTGTTGGCTGCCGTTGCGCCTGCATTACCTATGCTGATCGAATATACACTAGATAAATACATTCTGCGATCTGATTCTTCCGGATTGACGTGGATGCTAATCATCATGATGGCATTACTCATCGTACAAACCATCATTCGCTACTATCATACCTTGACCACCAACGTATTAGGACAAAATGTCATCCGCGACATACGTATTCAGGTTTTTAACCATATTGTCAACCTGCGCCTGAAATACTTTGATAATACCGCCATTGGTAAACTTATTACCCGTACCATTTCCGATTTGGAAACCATTTCCAACATTTTCTCCCAAGGGTTGATCCAGATTATCGGCGATTTGCTGCAACTCGTGGTCATTTTAGGTGTGATGTTCTATACCGATTGGACATTGACCCTCATCGTATTAATTCCTATGCCTTTGATGATTTGGGCAACCTATATTTTTAAAGAAGCCATGAAATCGGCTTTTATTGACGTCCGGACTTGGGTGTCTAACTTGAACACGTTCTTGCAGGAGCATATCAGTGGAATGGCAATAATCCAGTACTTTTCGCGTGAAGAGCAGGAAACAAAGAAGTTTGACGAAATCAATGCCAAGCATCGGGATGCCAATATTCGTGCTAATTGGTATTTTTCCATATTTTTCCCTGTTTTGGAAATCATCATGGCCATATCTACCGGTTTGCTGGTTTGGTACGGCTCCAAACAGATTTTGGGCAATACTATTTCCCCGGGTGTAGTTGTTGCCTTTTTAATGTACATCAACATGATTTTTCGCCCTATACGTGAATTGATTGACCGATTCAACACTTTGCAAATGGGAATGGTATCGGCCGAACGCATCTTTGATGTCTTGGATACTAATGAATTTACTCCTAATAAAGGTACGCTGCAACCCGAAAAAATAGCTGGGGCAATCGCATTCGACGGCGTTTGGTTTGCGTATAACGAGGAGAAATGGGTACTGAAGGATGTTAACTTCAAAGTCAATCCGGGTGAGACATTGGCACTTGTGGGCGCGACGGGGGCCGGAAAGTCTTCCACCATCAATATATTGAGCCGTTTTTACGAAATCCAAAAAGGAAGTATCCGCTTGGACGGAATCGACATTCGTGATTATGATCTCCATTACTTGAGGCAACATATTTCCATGGTTTTGCAGGACGTCTTTCTATTCTCTGATAGCATTTTAAACAACATTACTTTGCATAATCCCCATATTGATTTTGATACGGTAGTTGAAGCGTCCAAGAAGGTGGGTGCCTATGATTTCATCATGCGGTTGCCGGGAGGCTTTGACTATCAGGTGCAAGAGCGGGGCGCAACTCTTTCGGCGGGACAAGCACAGTTAATCTCCTTTATCCGTGCTTTAGTACATAATCCCACTATTCTCATCTTGGATGAGGCAACCTCTTCCATCGATACGGAAACGGAACAGATGATTCAGCAGGCAATTGAAAATATGATGTCCGGGCGGACGGCTATTGTCATTGCCCATCGCTTGTCTACTATTCAAAAGGCCGATAAGATTATTGTTTTCGACAACGGCGAGATAAAGGAAATAGGTTCACACAGTGAATTGCTGGCTATGGATGGGTATTATAAACGGCTTTACGATCTACAGTTTCATTCGTTGGGGATATAGGTCAGCACAATTCTTCCGTCCCCTCTAGCCGGATAGACCGGTCCTCCCCCTTATCTTCCCGCAGCGAGTTCGGGACAAACTCTCTAATAAGGGGATATAAAAAGTGGCATTTGACTTTGTCTAAATAAACACACGTTGACCCTGTATAGTTCCGTCTACAATCTCCCGACATCAAAAAGAATCACTACCTTTAAATCGCGAGTAGCATCGAGCTACAGCATAAATAGCTAACATTAAATCGTATTCTTTATGATGAAAAGTATTGTTTTGAGCTTTGTTTTCCTTTATTCAGGAATGTTGGTTGCCCAACAGGAGACGCTTGATTATTTTATCAAAAACGCAAAAGTATATGACGGTACAGGTGCACCTGCATCTGTCATGCATATTGGCATATTGCAGGATAAAATCCAGTATGTGGGTACAGATACCACGCTACCGGCAAAAAAAGTCATCGACGCCAAGGGCTATGTACTGTCGCCCGGATTTATCGATCCACATACACATGCTGATCGTTGGTTAAAGGGCAAAGAAACAAATTATCTTTATCCCTGGATCGCACAGGGTGTCACTATGGTGTTTGTGGGCAGTGATGGATTCGGCACGTACGAGCTCGATAAAGAGTTTGCCATTTATGAAAAAAAGGGAATGGGTGCGAACGTTGCGGCATTCGTGGGATTTGGCCCTGTACGTACGAAAGTCTTGGGACGTGATGTTGTACAACCTGACCAAGACGCTCTCGAAGAAATGAAAAAACTGGTTGAACAAGGAATGCAGGAAGGGGCATTAGGATTGTCCACCGGCCTGCTTTATGTTCCACAGATATGGTCGGAGACTCCAGAGATCGTTGAGTTAGCGAAAGTGGCGGCAAAGTACGGAGGTATATACGACACACATATGCGGTCGGAATCGAATGATATCCTCAAGAGTATCAACGAGGTGATGACCATTGGCAACGAGGCTGGCCTTCCCGTGCATATCTCCCATATCAAGATTAGTGGTCAGGATAATTGGGGTCGATCGAGTGAGGTCATTGACTTGATTCATAAGGCGCGTGCAAAAGGGATGGACATTACGGCCAATCAGTATCCTTTTGTCGCCTCCATGACGGGATTGAAAAACAGCTTGGTGCCGAAGTGGGCATTGGCGGGAGGAGATGCCAAAATGTTGCAACGCTTCGACAATCCGGATGATCTGAAAAAAATCAAGGATTTTTTAGCCAAGCGGACAGACGAACAAAACAAGCGGTCCGTTGTGTCTACCTTGGATAAGTCGATGCAATATCTAAATGGCAAATCGTTATATGACCTGTGCCAAGAATGGCAGTTGCCTATCGAAGATGCGGCAGTTAAATTGTTGAAACTAAGTCCTTCTATTAGTGGGATGAGTTTCTCGATGGATGAGCAGGATATTATTAATTTTTCTAAACAACCTTGGGTCATGACGGGATCGGATGGTGGCGGTTTTCATCCGCGCACCTATTCGACTTTTACACAGATCATCGAGAATTATAGTTTGGCCAAGGAGATTTTTCCGTTGGCAAAGGCTATCCATCGTGCGACCGGCATGACAGCACGAACGTTTAAAATCCCGAATAGAGGTGAAATTAAAAAAGGCTACTATGCCGATATTATTATCTTCAAACCTGAAGAAGTTAAATCTCATTCGGATTTTGTCCATATAGACGGGCTTTCAGAAGGGATGCGCTATGTGTTTGTCAATGGAAAGCCGGTCATCGAAGAGAAAAATTTTACAAATACGTTGCCTGGACAGACGATCAAAAGAGCACAATAAAAAATCTCTGACCCACTATTAAATTCAATAACTTGGTATACAGTAAAACAATTATGCTCTTGAACAAAAAAGCAACCGTGTAAATACGGTTGCTTTTTTGTCATCGCTCCTATCGCACAACGCTCTAATTCAATCCTCTTTTCCTCATTAGGTGAATGGGATCGGGGTCTGCGCCACGGAACTTTCTGTACATTTCGGCAGGATTTCCTGTCCCCCCTCTTTCCAAGATGCTCTTGCGGAAAGCATTCGCCGTTGCTTGATCGTAAAGCCCCTTTTCTTTGAACGCCGCAAAAGCATCGGCATCCAATACCTCCGCCCAAATATAGCTGTAATATCCAGCGGAATATCCTCCCGAAAAGATGTGTTGGAAATAGGTACTTCTGTAACGCGGAATAATCGCATCGATCAGACCTATTTTCTGCATACGGGCCTTTTCGAATGCATTGATGTCTTCAGTAATGGGCTGTGTTGTTGCATGGTAATCCAAATCCAACAACGAGGCGGCTACATATTCTACTGTTGCGAAGCCCTGATCAAACGTTCCTGCTTTTTCCATTTTAGCGATCAGCGAATCGGGAATGGTCTCTCCCGTTTGATAATGCTTAGCATATGTTTTCAATACTTCAGGATCCTCCGCCCAGTTTTCCATGATTTGTGAAGGCAATTCCACGAAATCACGTGGAACGGCGGTGCCAGCCAAGCTTCTATACTTCACATCAGACAACAGGCCGTGCAGGGCATGCCCGAACTCATGGAATAAAGTTATTGCTTCATCAAAGGTCAGCAAAGCGGGTTGATCGCCAACAGGCTTTGTAAAGTTGCACACGATGGAAATCACCGGCGCCACACGCTCTCCGTCTTTTGTCGCTTGTGGACGATATGCCGTCATCCACGCACCACTTCTCTTCGATTCCCGAGGGAAGAAATCTGCGTACAACAACCCTAAATGTGAACCATTCTTATCCTTGACTTCATATACCTCTACTTGTTCATGATACGTCGGCACATTATTCAAGGCAATAAAATTCAGTCCAAACAGCTTTTTAGCGGTCTCAAATGCACCTTCGCGCACAGCTGCCAAGCTGAAATAGGGTTTTATTTCCGCTTCATCTAAGGCATATTTTGCTTTGCGGATTTTCTCTTGGTAATAACGCCAGTCATAGGGAGCGACTTCAAAATCACCTCCTTCTGCCTGTATCATTTTTTGGATATCCGCAACTTCGGCTTTAGCCTTGGTTAATGCAGGAATCCAAATTTTATTGAGCAACGCATATACATTGGTCGGATTCTCGGCCATAGATTCTTCTAAAACATAAGCCGCATGCGAGGCATAACCCAACAATTTGGCTTTTTCCAACCGAAGATTGGCAATCTTGGTCAAAACAGCTTTATTGTCCTGATTATTGCCGTTGTTGCCACGCAACTGATACGCATCCCATATCTGTTTGCGGAGATCGCGATTGTCTGCATATTGCAGAAAAGGCATCACTGATGGGTTTTGTAGCGTAAACACCCATTTTCCCTCCTTGCCTTTGGCTGTTGCTGTTTCCGCAGCTGCGGCCTTTAGCGCGTCTGGAAGTCCGGCTAAGTCTTCTTCCTTCTCGACAACCAATTCGAATGCATTGGTCTCTGTCAACATGTTCTGGCCGAATGCAGTCGTCAATATCGATATTTCGGTGTTTATTTTCTTTAATTTCTCTTTGTTTTCAGCCGAAAGATTTGCTCCCGAACGCACAAATCGTTTATAGGTTTCTTCCAGCAGCTTTGCATCTTCTGCATCTAATGTCATAGAAGCACGGTTATCATAAACCGTTTTCACCCGTGCAAACAATTTTTCGTTCAGCGAGATTTCGTCATAATGTGCCGTGCGTATGGGAGCCAAATCCTTTTCAATCGCTTTGATGGAATCTGTTGTATTGGCTTGGCTAAGATTGTTAAAAACCGTGCTCACATTTGCTAATAACCTCCCTGCATTTTCAAGGGCCACGATGGTATTGGCAAAGGTAGGTTCTTCCTCATTATTCACAATGGAATCAATTTCCAAATTGTGTTGTTTGAAAGCCTCTTCATAGGCTGGTCGGAAATGTTGGTCTTTGATCTTATCAAACGGGGGCACCTGAAAAGGTGTTTCGTAGGGTAAGAGTAATGGATTGTCAGTGCTTTTCGATGGATTTTGGTTCTTGCAGCCCACAGCTACTGCCAAAACCATACAGAATGGTAAGAATTTGGTTTTATTCATTACTATTTTAGTGTTTTTTCGTCCCAAAGATAAGCATTAGGGATAATATACAGGTAAATGCATCCAAATTGTTTTCACGGACTTTTGCAAGAATGGCACTTCAAAAAAGCCTATTTGCCTCGTAAACTGGCTAATCCTAATTTAAACAATAATAAAATTTTGTACGGCAGATTAAACCTTTTTAAAAAATAAAATTCTTTTATGATACATTGTGGCGTTATAATATTCTTAAACGTTTTCATTTAAAAAATAGAATAATATGAAAAATAACATTTTTAAAACAGTAGGTTTAATCGTCACATTTCTCACATTCAGTCATTTTAGCATGGCACAAACTGTTACTAAACAAGATGTATCCATTTTTCCTAAACCGGAAGCGGGTTACAAGCAAATGGTTATCGAAGTACCACATTCGGATAACGACATGAATAAGAAGATTGAATTTACTATCGGAAAAATGGCAGAGGTTGATAAGTGTAATCGTCACGGATTGATGGGTTCTGTGGAGGAAAAAACATTGGACGGATGGGGTTTTAATTATTACGTCTTTACTACCAAAGGAGATATTGTGAGTACACAGATGGCCTGCTTAGACAATGAATTGATTTCCAAATTCGTTACAGCTCAGCCGAATTTGGTTGACTATAATGGCCGTTTACCTATCGTGATTTACGTTCCGGAAGAATACGATGTGCAATTTAAAATCTTCAAAGCAGAAAACGAGACCTATCACGCCAGTGAAGTCATAAATAAACAATAAACAAATCTATAGCACCTTTTCCACAATGATGGTTTTGACTTCGCTCAACCAGCATTGTGGAAAAATTATAGCAACTAACCCATATAGAAACTGTCCTATTACACTTCGTTCAGAACAGTTTTACCCTTCATGCTTTTGATAGCAGGAAATATTTCCTATTTTAGGAAGCATGAATAAGATATCCATCAGCATACTTGTTTTCCTTTTCATGGCTAAGGTTTCTTTTAGCCAATCCTATCATCCGCAAACGGCCGCCGATATCCTCTTGAAAATGGAGCGGTTAAACGTTTTGGGATCGGTTTTATACTTCGCGGCCCATCCGGATGACGAAAACACGCGATTGATCTCCTACCTCGCTTCCGAACGGAAAGTAAGAACTGCTTACTTGTCCTTGACGAGAGGCGACGGCGGTCAGAACCTTATCGGGACGGAACAAGGGATTGAACTGGGGCTTATCCGCACACAAGAACTCCTGCAGGCACGAAAGATTGACGGAGGTGAACAATTTTTTTCTTCGGCTTATGACTTTGGGTTTTCCAAAACCCATGAAGAGACCTTTCGTTTTTGGAATAAGGAGGAAGTCCTACGAGAAGCCGTTTGGATTATCCGAAAATTACAACCTGATGTCATTATCACCCGCTTTCCGCCAGATGAACGAGGAGGACACGGCCACCACCAAGCTTCTGCGATTTTAGCCCACGAAGCATTTGAGGCCGCAGGCAATCCAAATAAATTTCCCGAACAGTTGCACGAAGTAAGTGTATGGAAAGCTAAACGCCTGATTTGGAATACGGCCAACTTTATGCGTATGCAGGGCGATGCTTCGAATCAGCTTCGGATGGATATTGGCAACTATAATCCTTTATTGGGAAAGTCATATGGAGAATTAGCGGCACTTAGCCGTTCGCAACACAAAAGCCAAGGCTTTGGATCGGCCGGCACCAACGGTGTATTGCTCGAAACCTTCGAACATGTGGCTGGAGAAAGGGCTACGGAAGATTTATTCGACCGTATCGACCTTTCATGGAACCGCTTGACGAAAGATGAAACGATCCAAAAGAGCGTTGATAAGCTGATTGCTGATTTCAATCCGCAACAACCGCAATTGTCCATACTGCAACTTGCCCTCATCTGGCAAAGTATCCAAAAAATAGACAATGCCTATTGGAAAGCACAAAAATCCAAAGAAGTAGAAGAATTGCTTCTGGCCTGTGCTGGCATCAAAATCGAAAGCCTAACGCCCAAGGCCAGCTATGTCGAAGGAACTGCCTTTTCGTATCAAACAGAAATCATTCAACGCAACCCGGAGATTGCAGTAAATGTTATCCGCATAGATGAACAAGCAGTGAACAAACGCTTGCCGTATAACGAAGTGTACTATTTTGAAGGTAAGACAACGCCTGTTTCCGTGACACAACCTTATTGGTTAGAAAGACCCCGTGGGTTTGGAAAGTTTGATGTGCAACAACAGGATATCGGCTATCCTATCAACAAAAATATGCCTGCTGCCACCATCGAACTGGAAATCGGAGGTGTGCACCTCCATATAACCGAACCCCTGCAATTTAAATATGTAGATCCAGTGAGAGGAGAAGTTCGCCAATTGGTGGAGATCACCCCTGCCCTGACCGTTGCAATGGATAAGCAAGCGCTATTGATCCCGCCGAATGAAAGCAAAACCGTGCAGGTTACTTTCCAAAACCATCAAGACAAAAAAGCATCTTATTCCGTACAGCTCGGTTCTGAAACTACCGGATGGAAAATAGAACCGGCAGTGGTTACGCTTGATTTCGATGAAAACCAACGCCATATTGCTAAAAACATACAGGTCACCAATGTCAACGCAAGCAATGAGGCTTCGGCATTGCGCATTCGATCGAATGGCAAAGAGCTTAAAAAAATACGGGAAATCTCCTACGACCATATTCCGAAGCAATCATGGTTTCCAGATGCCCAACTCAAATTGCAATCTTTGGAAATAAACAATCCTGTCAAAAAGGTAGCTTATATCATGGGTGCAGGAGACCTGGTTCCGGAGGCCTTGCGAGAGCTTGGAATAGAAGTCGACCTCTTGAAGTCTGAAGCGATAAACAAAGCCATTCTAGCCAAATATGATGCGGTGGTGTTGGGCGTGCGCATTTTGAATGTTGACCGGCACATTGCACAAAAGCTGGATGACTTGCACGCTTATGTGGAAGACGGGGGTGTTGTGGTCATGCAATATAATGTTAATTCACGACTGCCTCGGGAGAATTTTGCACCCAAACCCTTGAAGTTGACCCGTGAGCGTGTTACAGAAGAAGATGCAAAAGTGACCTTTATCGCTCCTACTGATCCCGTTCTGAATTATCCCAATAAGATCACTGAAGCAGATTTTGACCATTGGGTACAAGAAAGAGGATTGTATTTTGCAGAAGATTTTGACAAAAGTTATAGCACTCCACTAGCGATGAACGATAAAAATGAAATTCCTCACAATGGATCTTTATTGATAAACCGCATTGGAAAGGGTAAATTTGTGTACACATCGCTATCTTTTTTTCGACAATTGCCTGCCGGAGTTCCCGGAGCTAACAGATTATTTGTAAATTTGTTAGCAAAAGAAAAAGCAGCTAAATAAAATAATGGAAAATCAAGTAGAAAAAAACGAAACATTAAACGTTAAAGGCATCATTTTATTGTTAGGTACTGTATTCGGGGCCTTAATCTCCATCATAACCAATGGTACGTTCTTGGGCTTCATTGGCGGTGCTGTCATTGGATTAGTTCTTGCCATTGTGTTCATCAGTGTCATACTACCGCATAAACCACATGACAGATAAGGGACTCCCACCTTTTGTGAAGAGCTGGACACAGTTTTACATTCTGGTGTGTGCCTGGTTAGTGGCCTGCATTGGTTTTATGTATTGGTTCACTAAATATTATTCATGAGTACTATTGATTGGATAGTACTCTTTCTTACCTTGCTGCTCATCGTTGTATATGGCATCTACAAGAGCAGAGGGATTAAAAACATTGATGGCTATATTGTAGGGGATAGGGAGCTCCCTTGGTATAATGTGGGCTTTTCCGTGATGGCCACCCAAGCCAGCGCTATTACGTTCCTTTCTGCTCCCGGATTGGCTTATTCACAGGGCATGAGCTTTGTGCAATTTTATTTTGGATTGCCTTTGGCCATGATCGTGCTCTGTATCACGTTCGTTCCTATCTTCCATAAACTGAAAGTCTATACCGCCTACGAGTTTTTGGAAAAGCGGTTTGATGTAAAAACGAGGGCCCTTACTGCTATCCTCTTCCTCATACAACGCGGTGTTTCCACAGGAATCACCATTTTTGCGCCCTCGATTATTCTCTCTAGTATTCTGCACTTGGATGTGACCTACACTACCCTCATTATCGGTTCCATTGTCGTTTTTTATACCGTGTGGGGTGGGACGAAGGCCGTATCCTACTCACAGCTTCTGCAGATGGGCATTATTTTTACGGCATTATTGGCTGCCGGGTTTGTAGTAGTAAAGATGTTGCCAGAGAATATCGGTTTTTCAGAAGCCTTGCACATTGCAGGCAAATCGGGGAAAACCAACGCCATAGATTGGGATTTTGACCTAAATAATCAATATACGATTTGGACAGGATTAATCGGTGGTTTTTTCTTACAATTGTCTTATTTTGGCACAGACCAAAGCCAAGTGGGCCGCTATCTGACCGGTTCTTCTGTTCGGGATTCCAGAATGGGCCTGTTGATGAACGGGCTATTAAAGGTTCCTATGCAATTTTGCATTTTGTTGATTGGCGTGCTAGTCTTTGCTTATTATCAGTTCCATGCGCCCCCTCTCTTCTTTAATGCTGTAGAGGTCAGTAAAGTGGAGCACAGCGCCTACCAAGAAGAGTACCAGGCCATCATGCAAAAGCATGAACATATCAGTGAGGAAAAGACGATAATTGTACAGCAATTGGCCGACGCCCTCCATCAAAACAACACAGGGGCAATCCATGTGTCAAGGCAAGCATTGCAAGAAAAAAATGACCAAGACAAAGCGTTGCGGAAGGAAGTGGAAGGCTTGCTGAAAAAGAATAATCCAGATGCCGAGCTAAATGATAACAATTATATCTTTTTATCGTTTGTCACCTCGACTTTCCCCAAAGGACTGATTGGTTTGTTGATCGCGATCATCTTTTTGGCTTCCATGGGTGCCACGGCAAGTGCAATCAATTCACTGTCCTCTACCACTGTTGTGGATATCTATAAACGTTTTATCCATAAGAACGGTACGGAGCGAAGCGATCTCAATGCATCTCGGTTTTTCACGCTTTTTTGGGGTATTATTACGTTGCTAGTGGCCTTGTATGCCAGCCAATTGGGCAATCTGTTGGAAGCCGTCAACATCTTAGGGTCGCTGTTTTATGGCACTATCCTCGGGATTTTTTTGGTGGCCTTTTATTTTAAAAAGATAGGAGGAAAGGCCGTTTTTATTGCAGCCATTTTGTCCGAAGTCATCGTGTTCGCTATTTGGAAAATGGATATTTTGGCTTATCTGTGGTTAAATTTGGTTGGCTGTGTCTCCGTCATTGTCTTAGGCTACCTTTTTCAAGGTATTTCAAAAATATCGAAATAATATATTTCCTCTATTTAAGCTTGCAGATCACCACAGATACTATAAAACGAGCTTCTATGGTGATCTGTAGATGAGAGCATCTAAAAGATAGCAAAAATATATCATTGTGATTTAAAGAGACGTGGCAACCGAACGTAATGGCCTTTGCGTACAGACCAAATGAATAATCTGCATTTTTGACATCGTTAGAATGCTTCACCTTCGTACATTTCTAACAGCCTATCTGTAAGATCATTTTATTTTAGTCCACAGTTAAGGTCATGTCGTTTACGATTTTTGATCCTTGAACCTCAATGGAAGTTTTCAATTCGCTGTTTTTGGTAAAGTGTGTGTTTTTATCCAATGTATAATAGCCCGATACGGCCCCTACCTCATTCTCTGATTTGTCAAATATTTTGCCTTCCACATCTACAACATAGCCATCAGCCGTCTCTTCACGGTAGGTCGAAACCAATGCTGTCTTGGCTACAATAGGGTTGTCCGACATCTCTGTAACGCTTTCCCACGATTCGCCGGGTACAACGGCCTTGTCAGGAAAGGCAGTAGCAATGTTGGAAAAAGAGGATTTATCAAATCCTTGTCCTTCAAAACCTTCAGGCAAAGTGACATCAACAGTTTTGCCTTTAGAAGTCATCACCAAGCCAATTTTCTGGTTGATGATTTTTGAAAATTGCGTAGCCAACATTTTCGCCATTTCATCTGTGGCCTCTGTTTCCGAATCGTAGGACATGGTCATCATGCCTGCATCAATATCTACCTTAATGGCCTTGGTTGTGTTTTCTATCGTCAGGTTGTCGTTTTCCTGTTTGGTAGGTATCATTTCCATTTTCATGTTCATGTCCATGATGATGCTCTGTGGACCATCCACATCCATTTTCATGAGCATATTGATGTTCAACGGTTTTCCGATTTCAGGGTTTAATTTGAATTCAACAGCCTTTTGTGCAAAAGAGATGAATCCCAAACAAATAGTAATTCCTGTTAAAAGGTATTTTTTCATTTTCAACTTATTTGCGGTGAAGATATAAAAATTAATTGAAATGAGGCAACAGCAACAACAGAAAAGAACAATCACTTTGCTTTCTTTATTTTAACGGATATACTTAAAACGGAGGGTTAAATTGGACACTTTGTTTGCCCTCAAGCCGGGCAGGCTCTTACTTGGAATAGGCCCAAGTAAGCAAGGCCTTTTCACTCTCCCTAGGCATCTTGTCGCACAAGTCCAACGCACAATAGCAAAGCCAAGATGAAGGGCTGATGTTCGCCTCGTCCCACCCTCAAGACCAAAATCCCGCCGAACAAGGCCCTACCCATCCCTCAAACCCCATCTTGGCTTTCTATTCTCCCGATGCTGGGGAGAGTGGTCGCCTTCTGTCCTCTTCTGCCCAATGTAGATAGCTTCCATAAGGCTAAGCGCAGTACACTTAGCAGTATTCATATTTGCTTCTTGCACCCCATCGGGGTGCTATTTTTGTAGCGATGTCGTCATATCCAAAGCCCGTTTTGGCGGATTTTTTGTTCGACAGAAACAAAAAATGTGACAAAATGATTGATATTTCGCAAATCGCAATACGCATATCTCATGTCTAATTTAATCCTCCATTACTTAACAATTCAAATGGATGCATTATCATTTAGCAACATCCAATTAAAACCTGTATTTTAGTAAGTTCAGAATAAAAGCTAAATGAAAATACTTATCGTCGTCGCGACAGCACAGGAAATCGAACCTTCCTTGGAATGGCTACAAAGCCACGACATTAATGTTTTAATCACTGGGGTGGGCATGTTGTCCACCGTGTATGCTTTGACAAAGAAGCTACAGCAAGGGCGGTACGATGTGTTAATCAACGTAGGCGTGGGCGGTGTTCTTGATCGAAATTCGAAACTTGGAGAGGTGTATCGCATCACGCAAGATGAGGTGTTCCAATTTGGTGCCGAAGATAGAAATCGTTTTATTCCTATAGAAAAATTGGGGTTCGGCCGATCTGTTTTTAGCGAGCGTCTTCCAAACGCTTTTGAACATCAGGGCATCGCAATTAAAACCGCACAGGGAATTACAGTAAATGCGGTTCACGGATCGGAGGACAGTATTCGTTACCTGCGTCAAAATTATCCGGATAATTTGGTGGAAAGCATGGAAGGAGCTGCGGTGTTCTTTGTGGCCGGTCGTGAACAGTTGCCGGTATTGCAATTCCGTGCGATTTCCAACTACATCGAACCCCGAAATCGGGAGACATGGGAAATGGGATTAGCTATTCGGAATCTACATACTTTTTTGAGAGATTTCCTTGCGAGAATCACGTAAGTTTTTCCTCAGCAAGGTTTGCATATAAACGTAAATTTATCTAAGTTTGATGAAAGCAAAAAAACATGAAAGAAGTTACTGTTGAAGAATTAAAAGGGATGATCGATCGCAATGAGGACTTTCAGTTGATCGATGTCCGCGAACCATTCGAATACGAAGTTTCTAATTTAGATGGCCTAAATATCCCATTAGCGGGGATCGTTATCGAGGCGGACAAGATTTCGAAAGATAAGCCAGTGGTTATCCATTGTCGATCAGGCAAGAGGAGTGCCCAAGCGGTGATGCTTTTGGAACAACAAGGATTTGATAATTTAGCCAATTTGCAAGGGGGAATTTTGGCATGGAAAGAAGAAGTCGACCCTGAAATGGACGTTTATTAAACAAGTATTTTCAGATTTTTGAAAGGAGGGCAAAAAAGCCCTCTTTTTTGTTTCAATGAAAAAGACGTTTTGTCTATAAAATAACACAATAACAGCATAAAATTTATTTAATTGTCAATAAAACCGTCGTTTCGTCTCTTAAAAAATAATTTTTCCTTTTTATGTTATTTCACTCTTTCACTTTTTAAAGTTTAGCTAACTTTAGTCTATTATTTTGAACCAAAAAATAGATAGACCGTTATGGGCAACACAAATTCATCAAATCAGAGTTTTTTTCAAAGCGTACAGCGCAATTTTGAGAAAGCGGCTAAGTTCACCCGTTTCGACAGGGGCATTTTGGACCAGATCAAGGCCTGTAATTCCATTTTGCGGGTCAAGTTCCCCGTGAAAATCGGCAATGAAGTGGAAGTAATAGAAGCCTACAGAGTACAGCATTCGCACCACAAACTACCTTGTAAAGGAGGTATCCGCTTTAGTTTAGAGGTTGACCAAGAGGAAGTGATGGCCTTAGCTGCTTTGATGACCTATAAATGTGCGATTGTCAATGTCCCCTTTGGCGGTGGAAAGGGCGGTATAAAAATAGATTCAAAAAAATATTCTGCTTTTGAATTGGAGAAAATTACAAGACGATATACATCAGAGCTTTGCAAAAAGAATTTTATCGGCCCTGGAATAGATGTACCTGCACCTGATTATGGAACGAGTTCTCGGGAAATGAGCTGGATTGTGGACACCTATGCTTCGTTGAACCCTAACGATATCAATGCACAGGCGTGTGTAACCGGAAAACCTATTTCACAAGGCGGTGTGCGCGGTCGTACGGAAGCGACAGGATTAGGGGTCTTCTTTGGCATTCGCGAAGCTTGTTCTTTTCAAGAAGACATGCAAAAGTTAGGTCTATCGGTGGGTATTGCCGGCAAAAAGATCATTGTACAGGGACTGGGAAATGTAGGCTATCATACGGCCAAGTATTTTCAGGAAGCCGGTGCCAAATTGGTAGGCCTTATAGAATATAACGGCGCGATATATGATGAAAACGGATTGGATGTGGATGCCGTGCAAGCCCATCGTAAAGCAACCGGGGGCATCTTGAATTTTCCGGGAGCAATTAATTTTGTCGATCCGGCGGAAGGTTTAGAGCAACCTTGTGATATCTTGATTCCAGCGGCTTTGGAAAGTGTCATTCACAAAGATAATGCGGACAGGATACAAGCCAAGATTGTTGGGGAAGCCGCGAACGGTCCATTGACTTCCGAAGCAGACGAGATTTTGAATAAAAAGGGCATATTGGTCATCCCTGATATTTATCTGAATGCCGGTGGGGTGACAGTCTCTTATTTTGAATGGTTGAAAAACCTGAGCCACGTTCGGTACGGCCGTCTAGAGAAACGCTTTAGTGAAAACATGTATCACGAGCTGATCGACATCATTGAATCCACCACAGGCAAAAAGGTTTCAGATCTGGAGCGCAAAACCATCTTAAGAGGTCCGGATGAAATCGATTTGGTCCATTCCGGATTGGAGGACACAATGATCGGCTCCTACCGGGAAATCAGGGATATCTATGTCTCTAAAGAAGATGTGGAGGATCTGCGAACGGCTGCATTTATTTGTGCCATCGATAAGATCGGTGTTGCTTACGAAGAACTGGGCATATTCCCGTAAAAAACGCATTAGCGTCAAGATTAAGAGCAGTCTTCTTCTAATATAAAGCATTAAAAATGGTATAAAAGCACTTCGTGTGTTATGTCGATTTTTCGCATACGCGTCAACTTAACAGAGACTATATTGTCATTCCGACGAGGCACGAGGAGGAATCTATAGATGGAAAGGTTTATTCCCTACTCTTTTATAGGTTTCTCCCTTCGGTCGAAATGACAAAACACACTAACTTGACGCCAATGCGTAAAAAACGGGGAATTGTTCCTTTTTTCTACCTTTGTTGCATGAGGAATTTAGCGCACCAAACACAGCAGGCATTCTATTTCAGCTTAGGTTTTTATATACTGGCTATACTTTTTAAAATTTTGGACTTTCCTTTAGCCAATGTTTTAATCAGTATAGCCTTGTTGTTATCCCTTACATGGGTGTTTTTGGCACTTAGGGAAGTGATACTTTCTCCCTTCCTCTCCACTACAGAACGAATATTGTTGATTATTTTTATCATCTTTGGAAACGTTTTGGCCGGAGTAGCCTATTTCTTTTTTATGCGGGATAAAGTGTTGGGCCTTTCCAAGAGAAAAAAATAGAGATGACAAAATATTTTATTTTAAACGTTGTATTGAATATTGCAATCGCTTTCATTGTATATAGTGGCATTATGGCTTATCAAACAGCCAACCATATATTCCTGTTCATTGCCATTGCTCTATTGGTCGTGTTGATTTACTTGAAAGTGGTATTGCTGAAGGTGCTCCGAAGGAATACTACTCAAGGAAAACCGCAACAACGTAAGCTAAATAAAAAGTAGATACGTTGCATGCAACGTATCTACTATAAGAAGATTTATTTCACAAAAGGAGGTTTTTTCACCGCAGCTTTGACCTTTTGGTTACGGATGTTAATATAGATTTCCGTTCCTTCTTTGGCAAAGGCTGTATCCACGTATCCCAATCCTATCGATTTTTTCAGTGTAGGAGATTGTGTGCCTGAGGTTACGCGTCCAATTTTATGGCCTCCGGCATCCACAATCTCATAATCATGGCGTGGAATGCCTCGATCGATCATTTCAAAACCGACCAATTTTTGAGAAACCCCTTTTTCCTTTTCAGCTTTGAGGTTTTCACTACCCACAAAATCCTTAGTGAATTTGGTGACCCAGCCCAAGCCCGCTGCTAAAGGGGAAGTCGTATCATCAATATCGTTGCCATACAGGCAGAATCCCATTTCTAAACGAAGTGTATCCCGTGCGCCTAAACCGATGGGCTTTATACCGTAAGGTCTTCCAGCTTCAAAAATGGCGTCCCATATCTTTTGGGCATCTTCATTGGCAACGTAGATTTCAAACCCGCCTGCCCCCGTATATCCCGTAGCCGAAACCAAGACATTATCCACACCAGCAAAGGTACCTTTGGCAAAGGTATAGTATTCCATTGGAGCCAAATCGATGTCCGTCAAAGACTGTAATGCTTCTGTAGCTTTAGGGCCTTGGATCGCAAATAAAGAGGTTTTGTCTGAAATATTCTTCATATCGACACCATCAATATTGTACTTGCTGATCCAGTTCCAATCCTTTTCGATATTGGAAGCATTAACGACCAATAGATAAGTTTGTTCATCAATGCGATAGGTCAGAAAGTCGTCGACAATTCCACCCTCTTCATTTGGGATATAGCCATATTGAACTTTGCCGTCATATAATTTAGAAGCATCGTTTGAAGAGATTTTTTGAATTAAATCGAGTGCTTTTTCCCCTTTGAGAATGAACTCACCCATGTGGCTGACATCAAATACGCCTACACCTGTGCGAACGGTTTCGTGTTCATCATTGATCCCCGAGTATTGAACGGGCATATTGAAGCCTGCAAAAGGTACCATCTTAGCACCTAAGGCAATATGGTGCTCGGTTAATGCTGTGTTTTTAATCATATCAATCCTGATAAATCATTTTTTCCAAAATTACGCAAAAAAGAACAGTTCAGGTGTTTATTAAGACGGTATTTTAAAATTACGCAATCGATTTATCTCTTTGAAAGAGCAATCCTATGACATATCAAAATACAAGGGGAACATTGCGCAAACGTTTGCTCCTTTTTCTTAGGAGCAAAAATGCTTGGAAGCATTTTTATTCCTGCATAAAATCGTATCTTTGTACACGCAAAAATAGATGAGGCGGCATACCTACCGGCGAATAGGATTTTAACGGTAGTGTTATGGAAATCAAAAAGTTAAGTGCAACATGAGCCACGTATTTTATCAAGAAAAATTTGAAGATCGCCACAACGGACCCAGTGCCGAAGAAGCGCAAGAAATGTTAGCCTTTTTAGGTGTACCATCCGTTGATGAACTTATCGAACAAACCGTTCCAAGCCAGATCAGGCTAAAAGCCCCACTCGCTTTGCCCAAAGCCTTAAGCGAAAAGGCATACTTGGAAAAAGTAAAGCAAGTGGCGGATAAAAACAAGATATTCAAGTCCTATATCGGACAGGGCTATTATGATGTCACTGTTCCGGGAGTCATCCAACGGAATGTGCTGGAAAATCCAGGATGGTATACGCAATATACGCCTTATCAGGCTGAAATTGCACAAGGTCGCCTTCAGGCTTTATTGAACTTCCAGACTGCCGTTTCCGATTTGACCGGCTTGGAAATCGCGAACGCTTCGCTATTAGACGAGGCGACTGCCGTGGCAGAAGCGATGTTCATGTTGTACAGTGCGCGTAAGAATAAAGAAGCCAATGTGTTTTTGGTGTCGCCTAACATATATCCGCAAACACTGGATGTGTTGCAAACGCGGGCCATTCCGTTTGGTGTCCAAATTCGTGTGGCAAATATAGAAGAGGTAAACTTATCGACAGATGTATTTGCCGCTTTCATTCAATATCCTGCGGCCGATGGGACGGTGGAAGACTATGCTTCTTTCACGGAAGTTGCCCATGCCGAAGGCATCACTATTTGTGTGGCAACAGATCTTATGTCATTGGCCCTGTTGACTCCTCCGGGTGAATGGGGTGCGGATGTTGTGGTGGGAAATTCACAACGTTTTGGTGTGCCAATGGGCTTTGGCGGGCCACATGCGGCGTTTTTTGCGACCAAAGATATGTACAAACGCAATATTCCAGGTCGTATTATTGGTGTAACATCGGATGCCAATGGCAACTATGCTTTACGTATGGCTTTGCAAACGCGCGAGCAACATATACGCCGTGATAAAGCTTCTTCCAACATTTGTACAGCCCAAGCGCTTTTGGCAATTATGTCATCTTTCTATGCTGTCTATCACGGACCAAGAGGAATTAAAAATATTGCACAGCGCATTCATGATTTGACAAAACTGTTGGATAAAGCGCTAGAAGAATTAGGTTACGAGCAAACCAACAAAACCTACTTTGACACCTTGCGTATCAACGTAGGTGAACAAGCAGGTGCACTAAAAGCGGAAGCCTTGGATAATGAGTTAAATTTTTTCTATCAGGACGGCTTGGTCGGCATTTCCATTGATGAAACCACTACGTTCGAAGATATTCAAACTATCGTTAAGGTTTTTGCTAAAATCAAAGGCAAAACGTCAAATGATGTCGATTTGCCGGCCTTGGCTATGAACCTGCCATATTCTTCTATTCCTGAGCAACTGATTCGCCAATCAGATTTCTTGACACATCCTGTTTTCAACAGCTATCACTCCGAGAGTGAAATGTTGCGTTATATCAAATCTTTGGAAGCAAAAGATTTGTCCTTGTGCCATTCCATGATCCCATTGGGATCATGCACCATGAAGCTGAACGCCACCACTGAAATGATCCCATTGACTTGGGCACATTTTGGAGGCTTGCATCCCTTCGCTCCAACTGACCAAACAACAGGATACATGCAACTGATTCACGAGTTGAACGATTGGCTTTCTGCGATCACAGGATTTGCAAAAATGTCTTTTCAACCCAATTCTGGTGCACAGGGTGAATATGCAGGCCTAATGGTAATTCGTGCTTATCACGAGAGCCGTGGCGAAGCACACCGCAATATTTGTCTTATCCCAGCCTCAGCTCATGGCACAAATCCGGCCTCGGCTTCGATGGCTGGTTTGAAAGTAGTTGTCGTGAAATGTGATGAATATGGAAATATTGATGTTGCCGATTTAAAAGCAAAGGCTGTAGAGCATGCGACAAATTTAAACTCCTTAATGGTCACCTATCCCTCGACACATGGTGTTTTTGAAGAATCTATTATAGAAATCTGTGAGATTGTCCATGCAAATGGCGGACAAGTATATATGGATGGTGCCAATATGAATGCGCAGGTAGGGTTGACCAGTCCGGGTTTTATCGGTGCAGACGTATGTCATTTAAATTTACACAAGACTTTCTGCATTCCTCACGGTGGCGGAGGCCCGGGTATGGGACCAATCGGCGTGGCAGCACATCTGGTGCCGTTCCTACCGAACCATAGTGTGGTGGAAATTTCGGGCAAACAAGGCATTTCAGCCGTTTCGGCTGCTCCTTTTGGCTCGGCATCTATCCTAACCATCTCGTATGCATATATCGCGATGATGGGCGCAGAGGGATTAACCAACGCGACCAAGATGGCTATCTTGAATGCCAACTATATCAAAGCGCGCCTGGAAAATCATTATCCTGTGCTATATGCCGGAGCGAATGGCAGATGTGCCCATGAAATGATCTTGGATTGCCGTAGCTTTAAAAATGTAGGCATCGAAGTTGGCGACATTGCCAAAAGGCTTATGGACTATGGTTTCCACGCTCCAACGGTGTCGTTTCCCGTAGCCGGAACACTGATGATAGAGCCGACAGAATCAGAATCAAAAGCAGAATTGGATCGTTTCTGCGATGCTTTGATTGCTATTCGTGCAGAAATTGCGGCTGTGGAATCAGGAGAAGAAGACCAAAAGGAAAACGTGCTGAAACATGCGCCACATACAGCAGAAGTAGTCACAGCCAATGAATGGAACAGGTCCTATAGCCGTCAGGTAGCGGCGTATCCATTACCATACGTAAAAGCAAATAAATTTTGGCCTTCGGTAGGGCGTGTAAACGATTCACAAGGAGATAGAACATTGATTTGTTCTTGTCCGCCCATTGAAGAATATGCCGAAGCGTAATTGCTCTGGAATAAAGCCTATATATTTTTTAAGCTCCCGCAATTTCATAATAGCGGGAGTTTTTTTATTTTAGGAAGATAATCAACACATACAGCATGAAGATATTTAGACTTATGGTGCTCTTGGGGATTTTTGGCAGTCATGTAAGCATGGCCATAGCTCAGCAAATCCTTTTTGAATTTGGAGAAAGAAAAATTTTTGAAACGTTAATAAACGGAGAACAGCGATCCGAACCGCTGAAATGGGTGGATGTTAACACCTCAGACACCACGTGGTATAAAGAAGGAGAAAAATTAGTGTGCAAGGGATGGCCTATCGGAGTTGTGCGCTCGGAAAAGATGTACCAAAACTTTATCATGCATGTCGAGTGGCGCCACATGGAAAAAGGGGGTAATTCCGGCATCTTTGTGTGGTGCGATGCCCAACCAGAGGAACACAGCAGATTGCCAAGTGGTGTGGAAGTACAGATGCTGGAACTGGACTGGGTGAACCAAAATAAGCGAAATGGTGAAACACCTCCCATAGCTTATGTGCATGGAGAACTGTTCGGCGCCGGAAAAACGAAAACCATTCCGGACAATCCGCGAGGAGAACGAAGCAAATCCGTGGAAAACAGGTGCTTGGGCGTGGGCGAATGGAACAAATATACCGTAGTTTGTGTAGATGGTACGATTAAACTTTCCGTAAACGGGAAATTTGTCAATGGCATACGGGAATCTAGCCAACGAAAAGGCTACCTGTGTTTGGAATCAGAGGGTGCAAAAATAGAGTTTAGGAACTTGCAGATTATTGAACTGCAAGAAGGCCATATCGTACCTGAACATATCGTGGAAGAATTGTGACGTCGAGAGGTTAAAAATAGAAATATTTTTCCGGATTTAGTTTTTTGTCATTATGAAGGACCTCATAATGCAAATGGGGCCCGGTGCTTCTTCCGGTACTTCCCAACAAACCAACGATATCTCCAACTTCTATGTATTGCCCTTTCTTCACTCTTGTCCTTGTCAAGTGCGCATAGCGCGTCTCGTAACCATTGGCATGTTTTACCATAACCACGTATCCGTAATCACCTTTATAGCCAGCAAAGGTTACACGTCCTTTTGCCGTCGCTTTTACAGGGTCACCGACTCTTCCTTTCAAATCCACTCCAGAGTGCATCTCGCGTCCACGGTTGGTAAAAGGATTCCGACGATAGCCATATCGGGAGGTAACCCGCCCTCGATGAGGCACTCCTAACGGCACGCCTTCTAATTTCTTTTCCAAACTTTTTAACTCTCGTTCATAAAAAGCCGAAAGCTCTACCCAGTCTTCTTCTACATGCTCAACAGGCCCTCCCACGTTCTTAACGCGAATTTCTTTCAAACCACGTTTCTTCATTTTCTCATTAATGCGTTCCAACGTACTATCTATAGCTTGAAAAGATTTTCTCATTTCTTCCGTCGTCATTTGGTTATTGAATTCATCCATCTCCAACTGTCGATTTTCAGCCTTTAATTTGTCGATTTTTTGGTCGTAAACCTGTATATATTTTGCCGAAGTTTTTTGTTTAACAAAGTATACCAAAGATATGACGACGATACCGGTCAATCCAACGATAGCGCACAATATGGTCTTCCAATGTGCAAAAAGGAAAGAAGGAACTTGAATGTTTTTTGTAGATGCACCGTCGGACTCAATAATCACAACAGAAGTTTTTTTCTTTAACATAGCGTTATAAAAAGTAAAAGCATTTTTGATAAAGCGACACAAATGTAGGTTTTCAAACACTTTAATCTCAATATTTTACGTTTTTTAACATTTTTAACGTCTGCTTTTATTGTGAAAAAATAAGCACCTTTGCGTATGTCATTTGCCTCAAAATTGATAAGATGGTATGGAGAACATGGACGTGATCTGCCTTGGAGAAACACACAAAACCCTTATATTATCTGGCTTTCGGAAATCATCTTGCAACAGACCCGAGTGGAGCAGGGAATGCCCTACTTCCATCGGTTTTTGGCACGTTATCCAATTGTAACAAAATTTGCCGAAGCCGATGAAGAAGACATTCTGCGCCTGTGGCAGGGATTGGGTTATTATTCTCGTGCCAGAAACATGCATAAAGCAGCTAAAATGGTATTGAACGACCACAAAGGCATATTTCCAACGACATACGAAGAGGTCATCAAATTGACAGGCGTCGGCGAGTATACCGCAGCCGCTATTTCCTCTTTTTCAGCGAATGAACCCAGAGCTGTCGTGGATGGAAATGTATACCGCGTATTATCGCGTTATTTCGGTATCGATGAGCCCATTAATTCTTCCAAGGGAAAAAAAATATTTGCCGAACTGGCACAACAAATGCTCGACAAAAAACATCCCGGTTTATACAATCAGGCCATTATGGACTTTGGTGCCATACATTGCAAGCCTAAAAATCCGCTTTGCGAACATTGCATCTTCCGGTTAGAATGCGAAGCCTATCGTAACAACCTCGTGGACATGTTGCCCGTAAAAATAAAGGGAAAAAAAAGCAAAAACCGCTATTTCCATTATTTTGTAATTCAAGATGCGGATAAGATACTTATGGCCAAACGAGAAACAGGCGATGTGTGGGCTAACCTATATGAGTTCCCACTTATAGAAACAGCTATCGACCTAGAATTGGACGAATTAGCGAAACATCCGGACTTTCAAAACTGGTTCGTCCCTCAAACACCACTTATTCCCATAGGAGGTTCTGTCAAGCATATATTAAGCCATCAGAATATTTATGCACGGTTCTATCTCGTGGAAGATCCTGCTTCCTTAAAATTAAAAAAATCCAACTGGCGTTACTTTTTTCCGGAAAAATTAGATACATTAGCTAAACATAAACTAATATTCTCTTTTCTGGATAGAAATAGTCATCTGATTAACCCTAAATTATAAATTATGGCAAGCGTTAATAAAGTTATTTTAGTGGGGCATTTGGGAAAAGATCCTGAAGTCCGTTATCTTGAAGGCAACATTACCGTATCCAGTTTCCCTTTAGCCACTTCAGAAAATTACACAAAAGACGGTGTGCGAATGCAACATACCGAATGGCACAATATCGTCATGTGGCGTCAATTAGGGGAAATGGCTGCTCAATATCTAAAAAAGGGGAAATTGGTGTATATCGAAGGTCGTTTGCGCACCCGTAATTATGAAAATAAAGAAGGGCAACGCCGGTTTGTAACCGAAATTGTCGGTGAAAGTTTCAAACTGCTAGGAAGGCCTTCGGATTTCGGCCAAAACCTCAAACCGACAACAAGTGACCCTTCATCGGACGAGGAGAAAGAACAAGAAGTGGATTTCACAGAAAACAATGACGACAACAACGGTTTGCCATTCTAACAACTACGGTTGCATAGTGCTTGCACAATTTTTAATATCAAGTTGTATGCCTCCATACATAAAAATAGAGGTAAGTTAGTTCAAGTGCCAACGTTGGCAGATTTAAATATACGGAGAGTTAAATTAGATACTTTGTTTGCCCTCAAGCCGGGCAGGCTCTTACTTGGAATAGGCTCAAGTAAGCAAGGCCTTTTCACTCTCCCAAGGCATCTTGTCGCACAAGTCCAACGCACAATAGCAAAGCCAAGATGCAGCGCTGTGTTTGCCTCGTCCGACCCACTATCCCCGCTCCCGCCGAACAAGGCCCTACCCATCCCTCAAATCCCATCTTGGCTTTCTATTCTCCCGATGCTGGGGAGAGTGGTCGCCTTCTGTACGCGTCTGCCGGTAGCAAAGCTTTGAAAAGGCTAAGCGCTTGTGTCTTTGGCCAAAACCACATTCGATCTCTGTCCCATCCCCAGTGGCGGACAAACAAGGAAAAGGCCATGGGAAGTGCGGAGGGAAAGGCCTAGGGATCATTGTCCGAGCATTCTGAAAGGCTCGGATATTTATCCCAGCCTTCAAAGGCATTTTCCTTGTGCGCGCAGGGTTGAGGGAAAGGCCGCCTTGATGGGACGAAGGTTTTTTGAATACTTTTTGGCCTTCAAAAGGTATTGCCTTGCCGCGGCGACGGCGGAAAGGTTGTGCGTTGGACAATCCCAAGAATTGTACAAGAAAAACCTCCATTTTCCTATAGCTTTCCCCTTCGCTAGCTATAATGTTAACCCCCTCTGAGAAATTTTGCTTGATCCAATAAACTCAAAGCCCTCCTTTGTTATCGTCCTGCTGAACCGAAAAGTCCTTCCCGAGCTTGAGAGCCCCTGCACCGTGATGGCGTAGGAATCCGATAGTGTGTTGTTGTAGAACGTGATTGGAAACGTGACACGGCCACTGAGCTGCACGTCCGGATTCCAGTACAGCGTCTGCCGGTCGTCATAGTCCGGAAGGTTTTCCTCGTTGTAATTTTTATGGTGGAAATCGTGAAATCCGTTGTAGCCTGCCACTTTGGAGAGCGCTATTTTGGCAACACCAATATCTTTATTCCGCGCGTTAACACCCGAGGTGTAGTACATGATAATACCTCGTCCTGATGGATCTTCAGTATATTTTTCGTACACCCGGGCAAAAACAATTTCGCTCACGTCGCGAGGGAGGTTAGGGTTCACCTTCTCAACCCCCACTCCTCTTAAATCTTGTGTAGCGTCAACGGCCTTTGGCATGTTACTTAGATGCATATTGTTGGCCAACACAATAATTTCATGTGTTATCGGGTCTCGATAAACCAACTTGGCAATCAAAGGATACTTTTTCACTAAATATTCGCTCAACTCATTCACCGTATAAACATAGCCCGGTATTCCTTCATTGAGTAAGTCAATGTCTATCACGGATTCACGATCAAACCATCCCCGGGAGTATTGCTTCTGCAATTTCTGCATATAGGGATCGACCTTCTTCCGCGAGACCCCTACCTCCTTGATGAAGCGCTCTCCCGATGGATGCGTGTAATAGTCCGGATCGTATTTACCCGTGTAGAGATGGGTCAACTCCCTGCCCGCCACAAAATCAGGGATAACCAACCGCTTAACCGTGTCAATATCGGAAAACTGCCAGTCCATCTCGTAATCGAACATGTTCAGCCGGCTGTCGATCTGCACGATGCGGGTCTGCAGGGTATCGTAGAAGATAATGTCCCGCAGGCGGAGGTTCCCCAGACTGTCGTAGTCCACTTCCTCGTAACGGAAGTCCGCTTCTGTCAGCAAACGATAGCCAAAGGAGGCGTCCCTTAACAGCTTGTCCTTTTTCTCCAGTTGCTGGCCTCTTTTATGCCTCGCCTCCCAAAACTTCGCCCAATCCCTGTCCGGCATCTTTATCCGGCCTTTGAGGGTATAGAAAGCGTCCCTGAATTCCTCTTCTCCTTTCTTCTTTGGATAAGAATAGCCATACCTGCCCGCTGTCTGGTAAACCGGCGGATCGGGGTCATGGGGCACGTCCGGCAACAGGCCGTCGTGCACCGAGATCGACAGGTTCCAGGTATTGTCGTCCGGAATCAACAGGTCAAAGCTGTTCCTTCCGAACGGTGCAAACGAAAGTTCTCCTACCGTCAGCTCGGGCTCCACCGGGCGGAAATGGTCCGTGCGCATCCGGGCCAGTACCGAATCCTGATACACCAGCTCAAAATCGCCGGCATACGGCCCGCCCAACAGCTCCTCCACTGTAAAGGACTGCACCTGGTCCCAGCCGAAGTGTATGTCCTTCTGCCAGGTCGTCTCCGGTTCGGGACTGAAACGCAGCGTCACGTTGCGGAATGCCGAACGGTTCTCGACCACCAGCCTCACCGTATCGCCAACCTCCTCCAACCGAAGACGGGCACCTGTACAGCACGCCGGTATCGGATCAATATGTTCTCGCCCCAAATGGCTCCAGTGGAGCGAAAGATCGGCCCCCTCCGGCTTGCACTCCACAGAGGCCCGGCCCGAGGCATCCGTAGTAAACGAGGCTATTTCTATTCCGGCCTTATCGCATATCCGTCCCTTGATTTCCGAACGGACGTTCCACTGGAACGACAAGCGGTTAGGCATGGCAGGCAACACGCATCCACCGTCCACGAACACCTGAACACTCGGCTTACTGTCGGAAACCACGTGCTTTTCCTGGTACACGCCCACCTTTGCGACAAACGGGTTGTCCTGCTTGCGTTTGGAGTACAGATTGAAATAAAGCTCGTGTTCCTTGTAACCGCCCGGGATGACGTACTGACCAAAAGTTGCACCTTTGATGACAGGCCGTAGGTGGTGTTCCAGTACCTTCCCGTCTGGCTGACCTATCGCCACCGACAGGTTCCGGATCGCCGTGTCAGGGATGCCGGCATGTGTCAGGTACACCTTGTACCATACGGTGTCCCCTGGGAAATAGTATGTCCGGTCGGTGTGCAATTGCACCTGTTGTGCATAGAGCAGGTGAACGGAAAGGAAACAGTATAGCGCTATTAGTAACCGCATGGGTCATTCTACAAATAGGTTTTCATCTGCAATATAAGCATCTTACAGATGTTTAAAAAATTTTTGCCTATCATCTGTCCGTTTCCGTACAAAACTAATCAGAACAGGCTGTTCAATTACAAAATGTAAACTAGCATATTCTATACAAAAAATGTCATTATGTCTCTAGTCAACAGCCTTTAAACAAGACAATCAAGAAAAAATAAGAAATAGTCCTCATGGAAGTTTCTAATATTTTGCCGTATCTTTGGCATTATGTTGCAGGATAAAATTAAGCAGTATACGGAAGAAATCAACCGCTTCCAACCATCATCAGCGACCGAAATAGAAGATTTCAGGTTAAAATTCTTAGTTTCCAAGGGCATTGTGAAGGCATTGTTTGAAGAGTTTAAATCCGTTTCTTCCGAGGATAAGCGTGTTTTAGGCAAAGTGTTGAACGAATTCAAACAACTGGCCGAAAATAAATTTAAAGAAGCCCAAGAGCAGTTTGTTTCCGCAGGTCAGCAACAGACCCAACGTAAAGAAGATGACTTGACCCTTCCTGGAGAAGGGTTTCAGCTTGGCTCACGGCATCCGCTTTCCTTAGTTAGAAAAGAAATCGTGGAAATTTTCAAGAAACTTGGCTTTATTGTGGCGGAAGGTCCGGAAATCGAAGACGACTGGCATAATTTCTCTGCGCTGAATTTCCCTCCGGAACACCCGGCGAGGGATATGCAGGACACCTTCTTTGTAGAAAAAAGAGATGGCAATGATATTGCCCTTCGTACACACACCTCTTCCGTACAGGTGCGTTTGATGGAGATGGGCAAACCGCCCTTTCGGGCCATTATGCCTGGTCGTGTATACCGCAACGAAGCCATATCCGCCCGTGCACATTGCTTCTTCCATCAGGTAGAGGGATTGTATGTTGATGAGAATGTGTCGTTCGCAGACTTGAAACAGACCTTATTCCACTTTGTACAGGAGCTTTACGGCGAAGGTACCAAAGTCCGCTTCCGCCCTTCTTATTTTCCATTCACCGAACCTTCAGCCGAAATGGACATTTCATGTACCATCTGTAAAGGCGCAGGATGCAATCTGTGCAAACATTCCGGTTGGGTAGAAATACTGGGCTGTGGCATGGTGGATCCAAATGTCTTGGAAAACTGTGGCATCGACAGTAAAAAATATTCCGGTTTTGCTTTTGGTATGGGCATCGAGCGCATTACCAACTTAAAATACGAGATTCGCGATCTGCGTTTGTTCTCCGAAAATGATGTGCGCTTCCTTTCTCAATTTGAAACGGAGATGATTTAAGTTCCAGGACTAAAGATGAGTTGAAAATACAGTGCAATTAAGGAATTCTATAAACGAGCATACAAAAAACAGTACTTTCTCTGCTGCTGTCAGCTTGCTTCGTGGGTTACAAAATATAGAAAGGCAACTTTTCCCACGTTTTTGTATTCCCTCTAGGCCTTTGCAAATATCTTTTCTTTTTGCAATACTTTTTGCTTTTGGTTGTTCGGGTGACAGCTGCAACGTAGTACCTAATCGTTCTTTTACGACCAACATCAACCAAGCCGAACATATCGGCGTGTTTTCGACAAACGGCTGGGATTATGCCAAGGGCGGTTATGCCGGGTTAATCGTGTATAATATGGGTACACAGGCCAGCCCTCGATTAATTGCCTATGATCGCTGCAGTACCGTCAACCCTGAACAAGGCAATAAAGTGGAGGTAGATGGATTTATGATTGTCGATCCTGTTTCGGGAGCAAAATGGTTACTGATAGACGGCTCTCCGGCTGAACTTGCCGAATGTCCGTTAAAGCCTTATCGCGTAGGCCAAAGTGGCAATGTGTTTTACGTTCAAAACTAATCTATGGAAGCTGATAAAGTCATATTATCGATCAAAAAATCAGCTCGCGAACTTTTCAGGCGCTATGGTTACAACAAGACCAGTGTCAACCAACTTGCCAAACAAGCCAACATCGCCAAAGCGACCTTTTACAAGCACTTTGCTAGCAAAGAATTGATCCTGCACGAAGTGCTAATGGACTACATCCGCGAAAATGTCCAGGACATCCTGCAAAAAAATGTCCGCGAAAAAGATCTTTCCACTTTTTTAGCCAATACAATCCTACGGGTTAGCCGGGTAACGTACACCGTCTGTAACGAGTTTGTGGGTTGGGAATTTCTACGCGAGTCCGCGAATGCACAAGAATACCTTAAAACGCTTTCAGACGATTTAGAGTTTCTACTGTTGAGCTCCTTCATCCAAAACGACACTATCGCGCAAGCTGTCCCTGAAGAACGTTTAACCTTCCTGATCAAATGCAGCAAAAACATCGTCTTCTCCTTCGCATTCACGTCGGTAACCGATGCCGATGTGCGGAAGAATTTTATCTCTTTCCAAAAGGAAATGCTCCCCTATTTGGTTGAAGCAACGTTGCTTTAGTTTCCTTTTCAGTATCCTAATCACTGAATTCGTCAATCGTATTCAAACGGAACGCCTCTATATCGTGTACAAGCCTACTATCACCGCAAGCGGTATGGTTCCATTATCGTACCCATCCCGACTCAAGGCTTCTGCCACGGTAGCCAAAAAGGCAATGTAGATCAATGCCAACAAAGATCCACGCTGCATCTGATCGGGATGCACAAATCGCCAAATAACAAATACTACTAAAAGAGCACTGACAAAAAACACAATAGAACCCGTGACCGTCTTCGTTGCACCCATAATCCTATACGGTATGAATGGCCACCTTTTGCCACTTAATGCCGCCAAGGGATCACTGATAGCCAGTATGAGGATAGGCAAATAATAATAAATCAATTGCTCTCCATGATAACTATAAGCCAAAAAACTGCCATATACCGCAACAGGATAGGCCAAACTGCCAACAGATTTGCGGTCAATAGCATTGATGGATGGCAATAAGCCGAAGTGCCGCGAACACAGCAAGAGCAAACCGAATGAAGCACACAGCAGGAATACCCACCAATGGTTGTGCAATAAGAACGGAAAGAGCAAGGCTAAAAGACCTGTACCCGCATGCACGAGTTTCCTTGTAAACTCTACCTTGACCTTAAACACATGATACAACAGCTCGCCCACGGCAAAAAGCACGAGGTAACAGCCTGCCATAATCAACGTATACATCATATTCTTTTCCATACCTTTAAACCTTTTAATTCTCCTACAGATAAAATAATCCAAATACTGCCCCCGTAAACATAAAGCTGTCGTAACGATCCAATATCCCGCCATGTCCGGGAATGAGATCACTGTAGTCTTTCAATCCGCACCGACGTTTATACCAAGAGGCCAATGCATCACCTGCAAATGCCGTCGTACAAATCAACAAAGGCAAAATCCAAACGGCATCACTCGTGATATCCAACCATTGCGCGGCAAACAGGCCGGTCGTCATTCCTGTCACATACCCCCCAACCACACCCGCCACCGTTTTATTCGGACTGATATTGGGCATAATTTTTCGTTTGCCCCACAGTTGTCCCGTAAGTTGCGCAAAACCATCAAACGTGAAGATCACGGTGTAGACATAACCTATCTCTTCGGGCATTCCTTCGCTTGAAAATCGATAAAAACCAAAAGCAACGGTGCCGAAAGCAACAATCGAAACAACCTTAAACAACATGCTCCGTCCGGATGCCCGCCAAGCAACAACAATTTCATAACCCCCCAAGGCCAATAAACCGATGGCGAGGTACGGCATAAGCCTAATCCAGATACAGCAAACGGTGCTGAGCACAATGATGAGATAAAGCACATACTTTACCCACCGTTCTTTAGCCTTCCCGGCATCGCTCTTTCTATTTAACCGCGCCGTAGCCACAGTGCCCAAGCTAAAAAAGAGCAATATCATATAAAGCAACACGCCTAACATGTTTATTCGGATTTAGAACACAGCACAAAGAAAATACTTCTGAGGTTGGAGCGAAGCCGAGGCAACAAAACAACCAACAACAATTCTTCGATGTAGGCCAAACAGCTGACAGCCAACATAAAATAAAAGTAGGCCGTATTGGCACCGAACAGAAAAAAGGTGAATATGAATATCCCTTGGACATACCCCGTCACTTTATACGACCATAAATGAAAGCTCGGAAACCGACCGAAACGAACCAAGGACAACAGCATCGGGAGCATCCATAACAGCATCAGTACGAGAAATTCGGCCAGATAGGCCAGTACAAAAGATCGCTCTAACATAATCATCCCCGTAAAAGCCATGATATAAGTACCTACGTCTGCCAACGAATCCAATTTAGCGCCCAATTCGGTCTGGAGGTGGAATACCCTTGCAATGAGCCCATCGAGTATATCCGTTAGCAGATTAATAGATAACAAAGTAATGAACAGGGACTTATTGCCTGTTGCGATCGCATATATAATAAATGGCAAAGCCAAAATGCGGTATACAGACAGTGCATTCGGCACGTTCCATATATTTTCCTTATTTGTGTCCATATCATGATGATTTTTTTCTTCCAAATTTTTGATGTGCTTGGGTAAAATGGCCGGCCGACAATGCCGCGGCAATGGAGAGTTCTCCTGCCAAGACAAGGCCACCACATATCTCGGCAAACTTACGGGCATGCCCTGCACCGTAGCACCCCATCATCTCAAGGCACTCGCGTTGGGTGGGCAGATGTGTCCCGCCACCTACCGTGCCGACGATGAGGTTTGGCAAGGTGACACTCGCATATAAAGAACCGTCTTTATTGCACTCCATACGGGTGATACCCGTCGTTGCCTCCGCCACACAGGCCACATCCTGACCGGTAGCCAGGAACAAGGCCGCCAACCCGTTGGCATAATGCCCATGCGCACCGATAGCACCACTCTGAATAATCCCCACCGTAGACGATTGCCAATATGCCGACATCATTTCAGGAGTCGTTTTCAGCACCTGTTGCACAATCTGCTCCGGCAATACAATTTCAGCGGTCACTTTTTTTCCGCGCACCTGCGTAAAGGACAATGCTGTAGCCTTTTTGTCGCCCGAGTAATTCCCCTCTACAAACCACAATACCGGTTTCGTCGGACAATATTCCACGATATATTGGCAAATGGCCTCCGTGCATATCGTCACCATATTTTGTCCCGCCGCATCTCCCGTATGATATTCCAACATAACAATTAGGTGGTTGCCCTCAATGTGGATCTTGGTATCCATCAGTTTGGCGAAACGGCTTGTTTGTCCGACAATCTCCCTTAATGTGTCTTCTTGAGACAGTAGCCAAGCAACGAATAGACCCAAATCGGCTATCGTGGCAAATTTGAAAACCGGACTCCGCTGCACGCCTTCAATCAAACAGATAGAGGTCATTCCGCCTGCCATAAAACAGGCACGCGCGCCACGATGGTACGAAGCGACCAATGCGCCTTCACTGGTTGCCAACGGAACATAAAAATCACCATTCGCCGAAGAACCAACGACGCGCAACGGTCCGACGACACCTGTTGGCACACGAGACATCCCGATATAGTTTTCGATATTGCCGTTCAGGCTATCGAATGTCTCGAAATCCTTGTTTGTTACCAAGTAAGGGAAGCGCTTTCGTGTTTTTCTCTCTAAAAAAGAATTTCGTTCCCGAATCCCCTCGGTGTTCACTTCCGATGATACAGGCAATGTGTTTTGCGCGTCTAATGCCACAGGTTCACGGCCACGGATATTGCCGATGATCTGCTTCATATCCTGAACCTTGTTGAGGATATGCAACGCTGCGCTCGCTTTTTCTTTAGATGAAGCCATTTTATTCAAAATTTACAACACAAATGTATTGCGTATTTCACGAAAAAATTTGCTATAAAAAATAATATTGTTTTATATATTTGCGATAATCGCAAATATATATTCATAATGCACCAAGAACAACTCATACGTGCCATTCAAAAAAAAATCGACAAGCAACATTCTATCATTGAGGCAGTATCCTCTGCTTTGGATATCAGCTATGATGCCGCCCATCGGCGTATTTCCATGAAAAGCAAATTTTCTGTCGAGGAAGGTGTTCAGTTGGCCAATTTTTTCGGCCTCTCCATGGACAAGATTTTCCAAAGCGGGGAACATGTCTTGGTGAAAAGGACCAAAGAGATCCAGACACATCAAGATTTACGCAACTATTTGGAAAACTCCCTGAAATCTCTAACCGAATACCTTCCCAATCAGGAAACGGCTCTATATTATTCAGCCAAGGATATTCCATTATTTTACACCATAAACGCAGATGCGTTGTCGCTATTCAAAAGATATGTCTGGTTACATCTGCTCAATTTAGAGGGTTTAGACATTCCCTTTGAAATGTTTCAAGCAACTGCTCCGATTGTCGATAGCCACCAAAGGCTCCATCAGTTTTACGCCTCGATAAGCACACATGAGATATGGAATGATACGACCATCAACAGCACCTTGCAACAAATCATGTATTTCTTTCAAGCAGGGCAACTGGCAGCGGAAACCGGGAAAATGCTTTGCGAACATTTGAAAGAACTGTTGTTTGCATTAGAGAAGAAGTGCACCCCTCAAAACGAACAATATCGTTTATATTATCACGACCTGCTGATCTTGAACAACAACGTGCTCATAACAGACCCCCATCGCAAATCATTGTTTGTACCCTATACCATGCTTGGCTATTTTATTACTGACGATACGGATACCTGTCAGCATGTTTCCAATTTTTTCCAGCATCAGCTCAAAAACTCCAAACTCCTGAATACGGCAGGCGTTCGGGATAAAAAAATGTTTTTCAACAGAGCCTACCAAAAAATAGATTTATATAAAAACCGGATAGCTTCATTCCATGATATCGAATAGACTATAAACTTACGACGATGACAGTATGGTTGAGTTTTTAGACACTTCTGAAACGGATAGATAAGCCTTTCAACGTCCAGTCGCAGACATGGCCATTGAGAACAAACGCTTTCAGAAAAAAAGCGTATTTTTGCCCACAATATGAGAAGAAGAATCCCCGATGACAAGAAGTTCATATCCGATGTGCACATCATGGATATTGCGGAAGAAGGAAAAGGAGTGGCGCGACAGGACGAATTGGTTATGTTTATCGAGAAGGGCATTCCGGGAGATATTGTGGATGTAGAATTGCTTCGCAAAAAGAAAAACTTTGCTGAGGGGCGCGTTGTGGCGCTAAAAAAACCATCGGAATTCCGTGTATCACCATTTTGTCCTCACTTTGGCACCTGCGGTGGATGCAAGTGGCAACACATGGATTATTCCGGACAACTGCGTTTCAAGCAACACTCTGTAGAGAATGCCTTGAAACGCTTGGGCAAGATTGACACATCTTCCATAGAACCAATTTTGGGTTCAGCACAGACGGAATATTATAGAAACAAGCTGGAATTTACTTTTTCCAATAAAAGATGGTTAACATCAGTAGACGAAGAGATGCAACCAGACGACCTAAACGCCTTAGGTTTCCATGTTCCAGGAAGATTTGATAAAATATTGGATATAGACCACTGCTACCTGCAACAAGATCCATCCAATGACATTCGTAATCGAGTGCGGCAATTTGCCGTCGACAACAGCATTTCCTTTTATGATCTTCGAGCACATGAAGGAGCCTTGAGAAACCTGATTATTCGAACTTCTTCTACTGGAGAAGTCATGCTAATTGTGGTGTTTGCCTATCCGGAGGAAAATCAGGTGAATTTGTTGATGGAGTATATCCATGGACAATTTCCGGAGCTGACCTCCCTGCTCTACATCATCAACCAAAAACGCAACGATACCATCTTCGATCAGGAGATCCACGTGTATAGCGGTCGCGATTTCATCTACGAGGAAATGGAAGGACTACGGTTTAAAGTAGGGCCTAAATCCTTCTATCAAACCAATTCGCGGCAAGCGTACGAGCTGTACAAAATTACGCGTGAATTTGCCTGTTTACAAGGTGATGAGCTCGTGTTCGATTTGTACACCGGGGCCGGAACCATTGCCAATTTTATTGCTAAAGGAGCAAAAGAAGTAATCGGCGTGGAGTATGTGCCATCCGCCATCGAAGATGCCAAAATCAATTCAGAAATTAACGGCATACACAATACCAAATTCTACGCTGGCGATATGAAAGATGTGCTGACAGCAGATTTCGTCCACACGCATGGCAAACCGGATGTTATCATCACCGATCCGCCTCGTGCCGGAATGCATGCCGACGTGGTGAAACGCCTATTGGAAATAGAAGCGACGAAGATCGTATATGTCAGTTGCAATGCCGCGACCCAAGCCCGCGATTTAGCGTTGCTAAGCGAAAAATATGAAGTGGTGAGAATTAAACCGGTAGATATGTTTCCACACACCCAACATGTCGAAAATGTAGTATTGCTCAAGCGGAGATAGTATGGAGTACAAAGTATTGAGTATGGAGATTTTTTCTTTGCTCCTTGTTCTTTTATCTTTATTCATCATTAATGAACTTACAAAATGGATATTGAAGATTTAATGTCGAATGCTTCAAATGGAGATCATCCGGCACAGCCAAGCCCGCTTAAAAGCCTGAAAGTCGATTTGGACTTTTACAGTGATTCCATTAAAGAGGTGGCTGTCGATATGATGACAGAAGGATATACCCTCTATCCCATCTTTATTGCTCATCAGCATGATGTTAGCATAGGCGAATTATTGTTAGACAGAAACGAGTTAAATACACAGTGGAGCATCCACGTAAGCTCGTTGGAAGAATTTGTGGAAAGAGGATTAATAAAAGAGGACCGTAAAGAGTATTTTATCAAAAATTTTAAAAGCACTAACGATTTTATGTGTCTTTTTGTCGTTGTCCCAGAGGGTGCAAACTTTGTTTTCTATCCCTACAAATAATTCACGTTTAGATTTAAAACTTTTTAACATCAAGATAGTCTAAACATTTATTACTTTTAGGCAAAATGTATCTAAAACCAAAACATATATATCCTTTGCTTCCATGGCTGTTGCTAATGCTAAGTGCAGTTGGTTCAGTGACAGCTCAGTCTAAAGGTCTTTCGGGTATTGTACTGGATAAAGGTTCGGGCATCAGGCTTGCGGATGTAAATGTTTCCAATCTTCGGACAAAGCAACGGACGACAACCAATACATATGGTGTATTTATTATCGAAGCGTCCGTGGGCGATAGCATATCATTCTCCAAAATCGGTTATGGCCCGGTTAAAACCGTAATCTATACACAAGAGGATATCGTAATTGAGATGCAAGCAGGACTGACCATTGAGACCGTGGTTGTAAGCAGGGCTAGTAAAGAAGCCGAGATGCGGGATATGTTGGATGATTACCGGAAAAAAGGCGTATACAATGGTGGTAAAAACTCGGTGGGAACCTACTTAAATAGTCCGGCAACCGCCTTATATAACCTTTTCGGAAAGGATGCAAAAAATGCAAAACGTTTTTCCCGACTGATGGAAAGGGAACTGGAAGAATCGAAGGTAGATCGTATATTCAATAAAACCTCCGTGAATGCCTTGACCAATTTAGAGGGAGACGAATTACAATCTTTTATGGATTTGTACCGACCATCCTATAGCATGGTCCAACATTGGGGCCAGTATGATTTCATGAACTATGTGAAAACTTCCTTGGAGTCTTGGGATAAAAATGGCCGTCCCCGTTCATTGCGCCTTCCCAAGGTAGAAATACCGCCACAAGAAAAATAATATACTGCATTTTTTTATTCAAATCATCATCGATCATTTTTTTTGGCACTCGCTTTGCATACATTTGTGAAAGAGACAAAAAAAGATTTTAACGAGATGAAAATGAATAAGAAAGTAGCCGTTTACGGCTTATCGGTTGCGACATCTATGATGTTGTTCGCAAGTTGTTCGACTGTACAAAACACGAATAATACAACAAAAGGCGCTGTTATTGGTACGGCGGCCGGAGCGGGTATTGGTGCCCTTATTGGTGGTAAAGCGGGTAACACAGCTGTCGGTGCTATCGCTGGAGCAGCCATTGGTGGTGTTGCTGGCGGTTTGATCGGGAAGAAAATGGACAAACAGGCCAAAGAGATCGAAAACACAGTGGCTGGGGCAGAAGTTATCAAAGCTGATGAAGGTATCATCGTAAAATTTGACCAAGGTATCTTATTTGACTTCAATAGTACAGCCTTAAAATCAACTGCAAAAACGAATATTGCCAAACTGGTAGAAACGTTGAACAAAGAACCAGGTACAGAAATCCTGGTATTGGGCCACACCGATAATGTAGGAACCTTAGCAGCAAATCAGAAGGTTTCCGAAGGCCGTGCCAAATCTGTTAGAGACTATGCGGTTTCGCAAGGCTTGACAGCCTCTCGAATCAAGACCGAAGGTAAAAATTATTCTGAACCTATCGCTTCTAACGATACGGATGCTGGCCGTGCTGAAAACCGCCGTGTGGAAATCGTTATCGTGGCAGGTGATAAAATGATTAAAGATGCCAAAGCGGAAGCAGGCCAATAACGATAAAATAACATTGAAATAATCAAAAGAAGGCACTGCTTAATACGCAGTGCCTTCTTTTTGACACAAAAAAACTAAATAAATTAGCGAAAACAAAAAAAGATATTCTTCCTTTTTTCGTAAGTTTGTCTTAACATGGCGACACCGATACCCTTAGCAGAGCGCATGCGCCCAAAGCATATTGCAGAATATATTGGGCAATCCCACATCATTGGTGAAGGGGCTGTGCTACACAATGCAATAGTACAAGGCAGTATTCCCTCGATGATTTTTTGGGGTCCTCCGGGTGTGGGCAAAACCAGCTTGGCCTTTCTTATTGCAGCAGCATTACAACGCCCGTTCTTTTCATTAAGTGCCATACAGTCGGGGGTAAAAGATATCCGGGAAGTAATTGATAAGGCCGAAAAATTGCGTAATTTCAATCAAGAACAACCCATTCTCTTCATCGACGAAATTCATCGGTTCTCCAAATCGCAACAAGACTCCCTTTTGGGCGCGGTGGAAAGGGGATTGGTCACATTGATTGGTGCGACGACCGAGAACCCCTCTTTTGAAGTTATTTCCGCCTTATTATCCCGTTGCCAAGTATACGTACTGGAGTCTCTTAGTGAGCAGGACCTACAACAAATATTGGCACAAGCCTTAGCCAAAGACAGCTATTTGCAGGAACATCCTGTCAAGATAAAAGAACATGAGGCCCTTTTTCGTCTATCGGGTGGTGATGCACGTAAGTTGTTGAATATTTTTGAATTGGTCGTGCAAGCGGCTTATGCCCAAAAGCAACCCATTACCAATGATTTTGTCTTGAAACAAGTGCAGCAAAACATGGCGCGTTACGATAAAACCGGAGAGCAACATTACGATATCATTTCCGCTTTTATCAAATCTATTCGCGGAAGCGATCCAAATGCCGCTGTGTATTGGTTGGCGCGTATGATCGAAGGTGGAGAAGATCCTTCCTTCATTGCTCGAAGACTACTTATATTGGCGTCCGAAGATATCGGAAATGCTAACCCCAATGCCCTGTTATTAGCCAATAACTGTTTTCAAGCCGTTAATGTTATTGGCTATCCCGAATCACGCATTATCTTAGCACAGACTGTCACGTATTTGGCCTCTTCCGCCAAAAGCAATGCTTCTTATGAAGCCATCAACAAAGCACAGCAACTGGTGCGTCAAACGGGTGACCTTCCTGTGCCGTTGCATCTTCGGAATGCACCAACTAAGCTTATGAAAGAGCTTGATTATGGTGCGGCGTATAAATATGCGCATAGTTATGTCGGAAATTTTATCGAACAGGAGTTTCTCCCGGAAAAAATTTCAGGCACAACATTCTATCAGCCGGGAAACAACGCTTCAGAAAACAAGCTACGGGAATCCCTAAAAAGTAAATGGAAAGATAAATATGGGTACTAGCATGTCTATTCTCATGAATCTCTCATTTTACAAGGAAAGAACATTTGTCCTTATCTGTGCCATCTGTGAGAGGCACAAGTTATCCAATATCTTAAAAAACCTGAGTACTGGATAACAAATGATGTCACCGCTATACGGTTTTTCACGAAAAACAATTTTTTCTATCATCATTTCAGTCCTACGGACTTAGAAATAACCACGCCGTGCCTCGCCACAGTCGATGGTAGTGGTTTGATGACTATAGTTTAGGAGGGCAATTACACCATGAGCCCCCCATCGGGGTGATATATCCCGTCAAACAAATGCTTATCCCGAGTTCGCGTTAAAAAATGTTAAAGACGAACAAACGTAGACTATTATGAACATATTAGCGTTTTATGTATAGGTAGATGAGTTTTTTCATAATAAGTAGTTAGGTTAATAATTGGTTAGTAAAAGTAAAAGCCCGAAGTTCCCCACTTCGGGCTTTGCTTTTGATGAAACGGAAGAAGGATTAACCATAAAAGATAGCGGGACTAAACATAGCGTTCTCTGACAAATTCGCTTAATCCGAAATGATTACTACAACAATCCTCTCGCCTTAATTTCCAAATATTTATTAATGGCATTGATGGTGAGGTGTTCAGGAGCAGTATAAATTGTTTGAATACCTTGTCGGTTTAGTTCCTGAATAATCAACTGTTTTTCATAGACAAATTTCTCGGCGATAATTTGGTTGTAGGTATCGATAACCTTTTTACCTTGCTGTCGCGCCATATCCACGAGTTCGGTATTCTTGAACATTACAACCACCACAATATGCGTTTTGGCCAGCATGCGTAGGTAGCTCATTTGGCGATTGAGCGCGTCAATAGTTTCAAAATTAGTATATATCATCAATAACGAACGCTTGTTGATATGCTTATTGGAAAAGGAATATAAGTTGCCAAACTCTGTCTCTTCAAATTGAGTTGTAATGTTGTACAGCTGTTCCGAAATCAAGCGCATTTGGTTGTTCCGTTTCTCTGCAGGCACATGGTCACCTACCTGTTTGGAGAACGTCAGCATCCCCGCTCGGTCCTGCTTTAATATAGCTGCATTTGCCAGCACCAACGTGGCATTGATGGCATAATCCAACAGTGTCAATCCGCCGAAAGGCATGCGCATCACCCGTCCCACGTCAATAAGGGAATAGATGGGTTGCGACTTTTCCTCTTGGTATTGGTTAACCAAGAGCTTTTTGTGCTTGGCCGTAGCCTTCCAGTTCAGATGTCGGTATTCATCCCCTCGTACATACTCCCGTATATGGTCAAATTCCAACGTTGCCCCTATTTTACGTATACGTTTGATACCCAATTCCACCAACCGATCGGTCGTCGCCAAAAGTTGGTACTTACGCATTTGTATAAATGACGGATAACACGGCAGACTGACCGGTTTCTCCAGCTTAAATTTACGCTCGAACAATCCTAAATGGTGCACCAGCACATGGCAACGGTGGAAGATATATATCCCTCGGGAAGTAGGCCTGACCTGATAAGCCATTGCCTTGATTTCTTTTGGCTTCAGTTTTGTCCGAAGATCCAGATTCCGAATCTGCAATTGTACCGGAAATTCTTCAATGACCCGTGCTTTTACCGAAATGGGGTAGTAACTCGTTAAGTGTATTTCCATTGGATTTTCATCGCCATTGGAGAGCTTTTCCGGATAGAGGCGTTCAATTTCTACCCGATTTTTCCCGAAGTACAGAAAAATAAGATCCCACAAGCACATCCCAAAAAACAGCCAAAAAAGAACAGATACAGGCATAAGCAGTTCCTTTACAAAAAAAGAAAGCAAGAACAGTGTAGCCATGAGCAACAAACTGTTAAAAAAACAGTTGGTGAGATATAAACTTCGGATAAAACGCATTATCTTGGTATTTCGATGCCGTCTACGATCTGCTTGACGATATAATCTGTCGTAAACCCTTCCATTTCTTTTTCAGGTGTAAGCAAGACCCTATGTCCTAAAATGCTTGGCGCAACGTATTTCACATCGTCTGGCGTGATAAAGTCACGACCCTGCAGTGCTGCATTGGCTTTCGCTGCTTCCAAAATAGCAATAGAGGCTCTTGGCGATGCCCCTAATGTGAGGTTAGGGTTCTGACGGGTATGGAAAATCACATTGGCAATGTAGCTGAACACATCCTCATGTACATAAACCAACTTAATCAAATGTTGAAAATGCGAAATCTCGTCCGCGCTAACCACCACCTGCACCTGATCTTCCTTGTTTTTAGCTTTTTGCCCATGGTGCTCTTTCAATATTTCAATTTCTTCGGCCAATTGCGGATAATCCATATTGATTTTGAACAAAAACCTATCCAACTGTGCTTCGGGCAGACGATACGTCCCTTCGTGCTCAATAGGATTTTGTGTCGCAAAAACCACAAAGGGTTGCGGAACGGCATACGTATTACCATCTGCCGTTACCTGCCTTTCGGACATACATTCGAACAGCGAGGATTGGGTTTTGGCTGGTGCACGGTTGATCTCGTCTATCAGCACGATGTTGCCAAATATTGGTCCTTTCTTAAAATGGAACTCATTGGTTTTAAGATCCAAAATAGAAGATCCTGTGACGTCCGATGGCATCAGATCCGGCGTAAATTGGATACGCTTGAAGTCTCCACTGATGCTTCTGGCAATCAGTTTAGCCGTCAGTGTTTTTGCCACCCCCGGCATCCCTTCTATCAAGGAATGCCCAGAAGCCAAAATAGAAATCAACAGCTTATGGATCACGTCGTCCTGTCCCACGATTACCTTCTTCACCTCTCGCTTCACGGCATCCATTTTATCCTTCAAAGCCACAAGATCGATCCTGTTCTCAAAACTCGGTTCGTATTTATTTTCTAATTCACTCATAGCATATTAGCTTTATTTTTAAATTCTTCTATTGTTTGATTGATCGCCATCAATTCCCTATCCGTAAATGAGCGGCGCTTCCGGCCATCTATCAGCATCGCAATGAGCTGTTGGGAATTGGCCAAAGGTGTTCCCGAGCGCATGGACAAATGCTTGGCAAAATCTTCGTCTTCCAATTTCAGGATGTCTAGTTGGTATTGCGTACGCAAGTCGTATAAGAAATATTCTATTTTTTTATGCACCAAGTTACCGGGATTACCCGTTTCATAATACAGCGTAGCAATGGTCTTGGCAAACTCTTTCGACAAATTAGGCTCCGGCTCGACGATCTCAACAGCCCGGGATTCCCGCTTGCTCTTGAACAGCAAGAACAATATCAGGGAAAACAAAAGGATATACCAAGCCTGTCGTAGCCCATCGTTCAGTAACAGGACACGCAGAGGTGTCTCCGGTACCTCATCTGTTTGGTAGTAGTCATCGTACCAGATAATATTTTTGTTTTGCGCCAGCTTCAGGGTTGCCGCCGCATATATATAATTTTCCCGTTGCAACATATAATAGTTGGTAAACATCAACGGTTCAAGGTGCAACAGGAAACGTCCTTTGCCATGCTTCACTTCGATGAAGTTGGGGAGTTGCTTCCCTTCTACCTCATAATAGCCGATAATGTTGATATTCGAGCTATCCAACGCATAAAACAGGCCGGGATACTCCAGGTCTTTGTAATAAGCTGTCGTACCATCGTTTAACGAGAAGGGCCTGTCTTCAAAATCAAATACATCCCCAAACGTCTTCGGATAATAGAAATCTTGCTCCACACCCAATGTATCCAACAGATTGTTGTAAAAGTCGTTCGCAGCTATAAAGACCTCCCCTCCCTGCTCCGTGAAGGAAAGCAATTCGTTAACGACTTCGGACGAAGTATCAAAATAATCTACAATGTAAATCAGACTAGTCTCTTTTTTCTCGGCCAAAAGGTCTCGAATGTGCGGATATGTATTGTTGGAAAATTCTTCAATCCGTGTTTCAGAGCCCAATATATGAGATAACTCTGCATGAGCGACATACAATCCATATGGTATTTTGTGCCGTTGGTTATACGAACGGTTCCAATCGATGGGTTCCACGCGTGTCACATCGATGAGGCCGATCACCAGCAAGGTCAGTCCTAACAATATCAATCCAAACTTCGTTGCATTTTTCATTTCCACTTCGATTGAAATTGTAAGAAGTAGCGAGCATATTCCTCATACTTCGCCTTGTCCAAGATCATATTTCCAAACCATACCCGATTGAAAATGTGCACATTGCGTTCAAATTCTTGTTTAAGCTCTACATGGTCGATTTCCTCGATAAGCTCTACATTGGTCTTGGTGTGCTTCCATTTGATAAGCTCTTTTCTGGCCAATAGCTGTATGTTCAGCAAGTTCAGGTAGCGAATAGCCAGGGCATAGTTGTTGTCTTTGGCGGCCTGATGGATGTAGTTCATGAGGTCTACATCCATCAGGTTTTTCTCTACAAATTTGATTTCCGTTTCTTCATCGGAGGCCTTTTCTGAATGGGCCAATAGTCGATTGCCCGAAAACAGCACCCGATAAATAATGAGGATGAGCACCACAATGGCAATCACAGCCAATAGTTTATAGAACCAGTCCCCAAATTCCAAATAGCTCATGTCGGGCATCAGATTTTGAATCCACGTGCCGATTCGCTTCCAAACCCTTTCCAAAATATTTGTTTGCAATGCCTCTTCCTCGTAATTAAACTCATCAGACCGATACCTGCTCTGCATTTCCAAAAATGCCGTAGAATCGACAGTTGGAATTTGTTCCAACCGTGCTACACCGTCATAATACCCTTCTTCCAGATAATCATCCGCGGATATAACCGTTGCCGACGGCAACGTGTCCAAAGGTTGCGGGATGATGCTTTCCAACGTATCGCGCTGTTGCGCCGACAATGTAGTTGCCAAAAGCACAAAAACCAACAACGAAAACACTTTATTGCGCATCTTCCTCCCTTCCTAAGTGCTCGATTTTCTCATAGACGTTCTCTCCATACTGCATCTCTTTGGCCGTTTCATAAATAATGCCATAGACCAAAACAGAAAACATATAGTAAACGAGATAGAGCAACACTACAAGTGTACCTCCAATGGCCGTCAGCATCCTTCCCAAAAAACTGTCGAAAAAGGTGTTTTCAAATCCAACCGTGTTGTATGCTATGATCCCTAAGACAATGGTCGGCATCAAGGTCAGCATCATGAGCAAAACCTGAAAAACAAAACTGACTACATAAGAAGAAACACTATAGTCTATAAACTTTCCCTTTAGGATATCCAACGTTTTGTGCATGGATTCCGTTGCCCCAAGATAGCCTTCCCGATAGAACAAAAAGGCGCAGAAAAACCAAACACCAATGAATGAAGCTAAAATGCCTGCAGCGAAACTGCCAATAAACGGAATAAATACCATAATGCCCATTGCAATCACCAAGGGAATGGCAATAATAAGCACGGAGATAATTGCCACAAGCAAAAACTTGAGATATTGGCCAAAATGTTGCTTAAAGGACTTCCAAACATCCGTAGAATCGAAATCAGTAGATCTCTTTTGCTTCAGCAACAGAAAATACTCAATAGCCAATCCAAAAAAGACCATGCTGACCACCAGCAAGATCAGCAATCCGACCAAAAGCAGTACAATCAGTTCGGCAGAGTCCTCGATATTGGTAGTAGATTTCAGATTAACACGTGTTGTCCCGTAATAGATCAGCACCAGCATCAAGCACAATGGAATAATGGCTAACCGAAAAATAGTCTGGAAAAAATGTTTTAAAACAATACGTAACAGATTGATAAAATCCTGTACGATCTCACCTAGCTTGCGCTCTTTTCGAAACTCAAAATCTATTTCCATCCGTTGATTTTTGCTAACTGATAAGGTCTGATCACATAAAAATAAAGGATGGCCACAAAGGACAACACAATGACAGCCACGCACATCCAAATGGAAAACTGGTAGTGTCGGGTGACAAAGCCCTCTAAAAAGCCTGCAACGATAAAAAACGGCACTGTGCTAACCAACACCTTGGAGGCTGTTTTCATGCTTTGCTTAAACGATTCCACTCGAGTGTACGACTTCGGGAAGAGCATGCTATTACCCACGGCAAGCCCGCAACCTCCGGCAATGACAATAACCGAAAGCTCGATGGCTCCGTGTATCCAAATGGCTGACATGGCCTCTTCCAACACGCCGTGTTGATAAAACATATAGTGAAAGGCCCCTACCATAACACCGTTGTTGAACAAAATAAAGCCTGTTCCCACACTAAAGAGAAGGCCAAAGGCAAATGCCAAAAACGCCACGCGAACATTGTTTATCGTAATGCCCAAAGCCGAACCAAGGGCACTCCCATCGCCATACACACCGGCAGGATTGCCTTCCTCGATATTCTTAATGCTCATATCCACGTATCGGTCACCCAAAATAAGCCGCACAAAGTCTAAGTCGTAATGGGATGAAATAACGCCAATGCCGATAGCGAGGGAAAAGATGAGCAAAGAATAAAGCAGTTGCTTCCGAATGATCCATATCGCCTGCGGAATGTCTTTTTGTATGAAACGGAGAAGCTGATTTTCTGATGATTTTTGATCCCTGTACAACAATTGATGAGCCAATATGGACAATTCATTCAGATAATCCTTGGTTTTCGATCTGGGGTAGAACGTCTGTGCATACGCCAAATCGTTTGTCAGTTCGATATAATTAGAAGCCAAAATATCCGGATCAACATTGATTTTATTTCTTAAATTATTTTCAATTAAAATCCATTTTTCTTTATTTCGTTCAATAAAGGACGCTTCTCTCATTTGTTTTATGCATCTTTAAGTGAAAATTGAGCCGTTAGCACGTGATGAAGCCATGAGGTTTCTAAATAACGCGTTAACTATAACATACTCGTTACTAATATATGAATAAACTATTAATAAACACACCGCAGAATGTGAAATTTGAATACAATTTGGCTTCGTTGGGGTCACGCATCATTGCTTTTGGCATTGATTATTTCCTCATCATATGTTATGCTCTTTTTGTGTTCTATCTTGTAAGTAGTTTGGGATTATTCAATGTTTCAGACGACTGGCTCCTTATTGGTGTTTACATGCTGTTGCTTTTGCCTTGTTTCTTCTATACATTCTTAATGGAAACCTTTTTTCACGGGCAGACCGTGGGAAAAATGGCCATGAAAATCAAAGTGGTTAAAATCGACGGAACACGAGCCAATATTTATCAGTATTTTATACGTTGGGTGTGCACTATCATCGATATTTTTCTATGCGCGGGCGCCTTGGGCATCAGCAGTATCATCGTGACTAAAAACGCGCAACGCATAGGTGATATTGCCGCCGAAACAGCCGTTATTAGTACCAAACAAGATACCGCTATTCAGCAAACTCTGTTTGCTGAAATCACGAAAGAATACACTGTGACCTTTCCCCAAGTGATGAAGCTCAGCGACAAGGATGCCAATACTATCAAAGATATCTACAAAAAAGGCTATGAAAGAAAGGATTACAACATCATTTTGGCTTTAAGCAACAAGCTGGTTAGGCTTTTGGACGTTAAACCCCAAATGCGCCCCGAGGAGTTTATTGATGTTGTGATAAAAGACTATTATTATACCTTTCGGGATAAATAATAATTTTGCTTATTCATAACCTACGCTCTCCTCCACTCTCGCAAGCTCGACATGACAAATGTGGCGTGTGACTTTGTAACCGCCTTTCTTTGTCATCCCGACGACAGGAGGGATCTAATATAGATGTCTACGCTCCTTCAATTATTGCAAGTTTATAAACTTGCTTTATTTGTTCTTCCAAGTTACCTGCCTACCGCAGCTACGGTGTACACACAAGTTTTTATACGGCTGGCATATAGGCTGATGCGATGCAATCGCACTTCTCGGAACGTCCTCGTTTGTAACGAGGACGAGACCTTAATCTCCCTCGTTTGCAACGAGGGTGGAGGAGCTTGACGTTTGCAACGTCACAAAAACAAGCCATCGTAAAGATGTGTGTACAGGGCCGCTACCGCAGACAGGCACTGCGTTAAAACTTGAAAGAGTGCGAGATTATGGTTGCTTATTCATAACGCAGGGATTCCACAGGATCCAATCGCGATGCTTTTTTAGCCGGATAAAAGCCTGAAGCAGCACCCACACCAATGCAGACCGAAATGCCCAATATCATCCATCGCCACGGAATGATGAAATCGGCTCCCAAAGCGATGGCCAGTATATTGCCGATGGAGATGCCCAAAATAATCCCTGCCAAACCACCCATCACACATATCACAATAGCCTCCATTAAAAACTGCTTGCGGATGACACTTGGCGTAGCGCCGATGGCCTTACGTACCCCAATTTCCCGTGTGCGCTCTGTAACCGACACCAACATGATATTCATCAAACCGATGGAGGCACCAAGGAGTGTGATAAATGCAATCACAATCGCACCCATCGTTACATAAGAAAGGTTTTCCATCAGAATCTGGGCCACGGCATCTGATTTGACAATTTCAAAATCATTGCCCTGCTTGGCGTTCAATCCCCGAATTTTCCGAAAAGTGGCCGTTGCTTCGCCTTCAGCCGATTCCATTTTGAAGGGATCGGAGGTCATGACCGTTATGACATAGGATGGATTGGATCTACTCATCATGGCGCGCCCACGAGACAATGGCACGAAACAAGCTTTATCCGCACCAAAACCAGCGCTGGAGCCCTTGCTCTCCAAAATACCTATCACGGTAAACCGTTCGCCACCGAGCGTGATGTGCTCACCAATTGGATTTTTTCGGTTTTTGAATAGCTTACCCCGAATCTCTTCGCCAATAATGACCACATTGCTGGCCTTTTCCACATCTTGCGTTGTCAAGTTTCGGCCATCGGCAAGTTTATAGCCTGAAGTTTGCAAATAGTTTTCATCTGTGCCGATAACGCCAATATTGGGATTCGTTTTTTCGGCTTGATACTTTGCCGTTGCTCCCCAAGTGACATTGGCACTCAAAGAAACCAGTGCATCAAAGTCAAAGTTCTCCTTAAATTTCAATGCGTCCTGATAGGTGATCGAGGGAAAAACTTTGGCTCGGCTTCCACCATCACCTATCCGCACATTCACACCCCGGTTACGAATATTGAACGAATTGGATCCCATGGAAGAAAATGAATTCGTCAGCGAACTCTGGATCGCATCGATGGATGTCAACACACCAATCAGTGCCATAATACCGATGGCAATAATTAACGCTGTCAAGAATGTACGAAGCTTGTTGCTCACAATGGATTGCAAGGCTAGCTTCACATTTTCTCGGTAGGACATGTTTACAGACATCGGAAAAATCTTTGTCCCAAATTACTTGAAATAATGCATAAAAACAAAAGACGATGTAAAAAGGTCTGTTTTGCCAAGTTAAGCATAGCCGCAGTTCGACAACACCTTCAATGGATACGCTTTTATTATTTCAAACAGACAGGTGCGAAACGCAGGCGCCAGCGTAGGGCTGTGCTATTTTTATCCTTCGAATATCATTTTATACATGTCAAATCCTTGTGCCCAATAGTCTTTGTGGATTTCTTTTAGTGCAAAGCCGTGTTTTTCATAAAATTTATACGCAAGCTGAGATGTTCTTACGGAAATTATTTCAATGCTGTCCATTGATTTAAGCAATTCAATTCTATGTTTCAATAATTTACCACCTATTCTAATTCCTTGAAAATTCGGATTGATAATGTCCCAGCTAATTTTTCCAATTTTATAATCATTTTCAAAATTAATTCCTCCAGAACCAACTATTTCTTTATTCAATTCGACAACAAAGTATTTTTCAACTTCATTGTCCATATAATCCTTAAAATCATCAACTTCACTTACATCGAAATACTTGGGTACATTTGATCGTAAAATCTCAATCAATTTAGGCTTATCATAAATATCATATTCTCTAATTATCAATTCATTATCCATTTTTCAGATTTTGCCAAAAAGATTTTTATTAACCGTCAAATTACTCCCGCTTGCGCACGCGTACCGCGTATGCATATATAAAAACAAACTAACCCATAAAAAAGATTAGATGCACATGGCTTGGCATAATGCACCAACAGAATAATTCGAGCCTACCAAAACAGCATAAAACACCTCTTTCGATAGGCATTTTATGTTTTTTGAGATAGCGTTGCGCGACTATCTAACGGCGTGCCACACTTGTGTTCGTCCCAAGAGCGAAAAGCCCACATAGCCGCGCACATTTAACTTATCACCACTGCGCGTAATAGTACATTTATACGTCTTTCCATTTTTGGGATCGGTAATAGTGCCGTTCGTAAATTCGTCTCCACTTTTAGATAGCCCTCGTATAATCTCCAAACCCAACAGCGGTTTGTTTTTGCGATCATCTTTACAGTTTACGCATTTGTCGTTTTCAGGTTTTATCAGTAATTGCGTAATCTTACCATAATATTTCCCGTCGGATTTCTTGAAAATTTCTACGATCGATTTGGCTTCGCCACTTTCATCGTCTACGGTTTTCCACTTACCCACGACTGGGTCATTGCCCTGTGCAAAAACAAAGACACTGATAAAAATCCCCAAGATGATCGTTATTACCTTTTTCATCATAACATATTGTTTTTAAAGTTGATAAAAACCTGAACGGCGATTTTTGTTGATGTGTTTTTTGAATAGTATCCTAGACAGGTTTCCTGCTTTTTCCGTTTATAATCCCATTCTCAAATATACAAAATTTTCTATGCAAGCATAATATATTTAAGATTTGACTCTTATAATAGGCTAAGGTTCAATGTAAAAAAGCTAAGACCAAACCTTTTAAAACATCACTTTATTAAGAATTGGCACTTTTTTTGACCCCAATCAATAGATTTGGTGTTTCTTTAAAATTACGTGTATTATGAGATTTATTATTAGCTTATTCGTTACAGGCATTGTGATTGCTCTTGCAGCTTATATCGTCCCCGGAGCACATGTAGCCAATTTTTGGTGGGCCATCGTCACAGGCTTGATGATTGGTTTGGTGAATGCTGTAGTAGGTGGGATACTCCGTTTGTTCACCTTTCCGTTAAACTGGTTGACATTTGGGCTAGTATCGTTCATCATCACCGTTCTGATGATTATGTTGACCGACAACCTGATGGGAAGCAAATTTGACGTGGATGGCTTTTGGACAGCTACATTATTTGCCATTGTAGTGGCTATTTTCGAAATGATTTTCGGCGGGATAGGCGCCTCAGGTGATAAAAGGGGAAACGACTAAATTGAATTAGGCCGGAAACAAAGTCTCCTTAATCGTATCGGATTCCCCTGTTTCGTTCTTTATGGTAATTCGAGTTCGACATAAATGGGATAATGGTCAGATATTACATCTGTCATATCATTTTTCAGAACAATACTTTTAACCACGTATTTGGATGCCGTAGCATTGCACCATAAGAAGTCAATCCGTTTCGGAATCCCGGTATTGCTTTTTTTCAATTCGCCTTTGCCACTTTTAAACGTCGGTAGGCTTTCCGTGAATTCGGACGTGAACAGTTTATAGGAATCTTTAAACCCAGCCTCTTCCAGTTTGCCCAACACGGTATAATCAATCTGTCCGTTGTTGAGGTTACGGATGTGTTCCTGTTTCTGTTCCTGATCCTGCATGGCTTTCAATACTTCTTCCCCATATGCCTTGCTATCGGATGCTACCAAGGCATTAAAGTCTCCCATAATAAGAATAGCTTCATCTTGGGGAATTTCTCTTGTCTGCGCGATAATGTTTTCGACTTCCTCCAACCGTTTTTGATAACTAAAAGGAGAAAAATGGATCACAAAAAGATGTATGCCCCGTACTTTCGCATAGATATAGCTATGCCACATGTTTTCCGTTACCTTTTTAAAATTCACCATCGGTGTTTTGGAGGTCAATGCAACCGGGAATCCCTCTTCTTTGGACTGTAGTGCATAAGGATGCCTGTAGCGTTTCGCCAATTCCTCCAACGATCGTTGTGTCCAGCCGTTCATCTCCTGTGTTGCCACGATATCGGGATCCAAGTTATTCACCAAAGCGACATATCGCTCTATGTTCACAGTGTCTTTCTGTAACCCATAAAGCACGTTATAGGATAAGATCTTAATCTTTTCTTGTCCAATGGCGACATCATACATCACCATGAATAAAATTAGGGGCAGGATGACTCTTCTCATCTTGGTTGATATTTTTGCACAAATTAGGAAAGCCAAGCTAATTATGCAAGTGCATTACCCACTTCTTTATTGTCTGTCGGCCATCCCCCTAAACGCTCACCTTGTCCATCAGCGTTGTGAAGAGGTGGCAAAATAGGCTTTATTATGGTATCTAAAATGGCTCATAAATGTCATGTTTCGACGTCGCTCAACATGACAATTTATTGCCTATCAACGCTGTCAGTTTGTTTCGCAGAGCGCTTCGGGGCTCTGCGACTACGCTTAGAATGACAGCAGAAGAACTTGCTTGGGCGCATCCCAAATTCTTTCAGCTTACTGCACTGCCCCTTCAGAAAAGCTTGATGCTGGTCGTGCGGAGGCTCGTTTCTTTTTCTTGGGCTTCTTCATCTTATTTATCCAAATGAAAACGCCGGTTATGGGAAGCGATGTTGCAACCAAACAGCTGATAAAATACAGCAATTTAGTGAACGGACCATAGACATCCCCAATATGTAAGGCCTTAATGGAAGAACCAATCCGATTGCGGAACGATTTTTCACGGAAGATATCTTTTTCCAATACTTCGCCTGAATATTGGTCTAAGGTTAGTTTATCCCCGGCCGAAGGAGCAAAGAATCCGACTCTATTTTTTGTTATGGCGAGCGTTCCCGTACTGTCCGATGCAAAATTAATGGTAATATCTCCATCGTAAGGCAAAGCCTTATTAACGGCAAGGATAGTTTCTTCTACTGTCATGGCTGCTTCACCATCGACAATGGTCGAAACAGGTTTTGCCTTTTCCTCTTTTGAAGCATTCGGATTTTGATATGTACCCCATGTCTTCTGCCAGCCTTCCCGGTACCAATCAAATGACCAGAAAGGTCCCGTCACCGCCATCAAGAAAAGAATAAGCCAGGTGTATAGCCCCAATGTATTATGCAGATCGTGGTTAACACGTTTCCAGTTAGCTGACCAACGAATCTTAAGTCCATTTTTCCATGTGCGTATTTTTTTCGGAAACCAAATAATGAGTCCCGTCAATACACCCAGCAAGAACAATAAAGTAGCCGTCCCAGTAATCCAAGAGCCCAGTTTTCGGTTTTCAACGCCCTCAAAAATAGGTTCTTCGATTTCATTTAACAACAACCAACGGTGCAAGCCAAACATTTTTTGCATAAAGTCTGCCGTTTTTGTTTTGACTTCCGATACATCGCCTATCAGTTCTCCCGTGTATGGGTTAACCATCATCTGATTCGGGAATCTCCGACGTGTGGCGCCTCCTTGCGGACCCGGGCCTCCAGGACTACTTTGTGGCTTAGCGACAGCTTCTCCAGAAGGTTTCCCTCCCTTGGGTTTTCTTGCTTCGGACTTGGCAACTTCAGGCATCTGTGTGGTTTCTTTTTTATCTATTATAGTATCGCGTTGTGCCAATGTATTATTACTTGGGCGTTCTCCCCTTCCCCTGCGACCATCTTCACCTTCTTCGTCCTTTGCTGGTTTTTGAAAAAGAATAGCTATAGTTTTAGATGCACTAAACGGTACTTTGATGCCTACAACCTTGCCTTCAATGGAAGGTTTGGCCATTGCCAACAGTGCATCGGGTGAAATTTTCTCACTGGCTTTTTCCACCTTATAGTATTTGGATAGAGCCATTTCTCTAAGTTCCGTGTTATAGACGTAAATTGTTCCTGTTAGACAGACCACAAAAACAATAATTCCTGAAATCAATCCGCCCCACAGGTGAATGTCATTAAAAAACCTGCGGACTTTCAGCCAAATGGACTTATCTTTCTCTTTTTTACTCATTTCTCTCTTCTCTCATTTAGATTTTAAAAGCAAAATCAGGTAAGGCCGTGAAGCCTACCTGATTTATGCCATAAAAGGGTGTTATGTTGGATTATTAATAAGCGCCTAAATAGAAACTACCCGAAGCGTTTTTCAATTTTGCTCCTTTTGTAACTGCTTTAGTTTTCCAATTAATAACGTAAAGATTTCCATCTTTGCCATTAGGCGACATCGGAACATATACATAGTCTCCAACCACACCAATATTTTGGAATTGACTAAATGTACCTGTTAGAGCCACACCTCCATTTTGGGAAGCCGTAAGTCCAGAAAAACCTGCGTCTGAATCATTTTCAATATTCAATTTTTCTGCTTTTTTTGCATTCAGATCAACCAATGCGACAAAACCTCCAGCAGTGCTGGTTCTTGTATACAGAACTACGCCTATGCCATCCTTGATATAACGGAATGCTCTAATACCAGCATCTGAAATTCCTAGAGCAGTATTCAAATTAAAATCGTAAGTATTATCATAATCATTTGTAGATTTGCTAATACGCAATATCTGATGCCCAGAACCCATACTGGTTGCCGCTTGATAGATATTCCCATCAGTTCCTAAGTGTTGTGTCATCGTACGATAGGAAAGGTTATCCGTCTTCGCAACAGTAGATTTGATAATTTTAGGATTTTTCAAAGAAGGGTAGTCTACAACATAGGTAACTGTCCCTAAGTCTCTGTCGGTTGTCGTTGCCCAGCCATTAATAACACCACTGTTATTATATGTCACTGTACCATTGATATTATGCCTACGAATTCCTACACCGATAAAAAGCTTATCCTTCGCTTGGTTCAATATAGGCACGTCTGCCCGCCATACATGATAACCTTCCCCTTCCAATTCCGCACCCAAATCAACATCAATATTACCTGTATTTGTAATCGCCGTGTTGTCCAAATCGATATTTGCAATCTTTATTTTACCTTTTGGATGGCGGTATACAAAATTGGGAGCAGTTCCCGTATAGGGATCAAGAGCTTCACCAAACGATACGCCAACACCAATGCCTTCTGCCGCCTTCGTCCAACGCGGAGAAGTGCCTAAGATAACAGCGGTATTCAGCTCATATCCTACCTCTGAATAGCCGTCTCCCTCTCCGGATACCAAATATTTGTTGAAAACACCCCCATTGGCACCAGTGTATTGAATATTATACAAATATTTCCCGTCTTCCGACGCTTGTACACGTGCCGTACGTTGTGATTTTAATTCTTGACCAACTACATACTTCGCTCCTTCCATTCTGAAAAGATCTATTTCATAATTTGGATTGATAGCTTGTTCATGTGTAAGCGCATAAGCACGCGTACCACCATTTCCCGCTACTGGTGGGTTTGCATCATCCGGAAATGCTCCTGTCACGGTAATCCACCGTACGTCATCCCCTCCCCCATCTGGATCAGGATTTGGATCGTCACTGCTATTACAGCCTGCTAAAAACAAGCTTGCTATAACAGTACCGAATAAAGCTGTTTTTAATAGATTTTTTTTCATGTTATTCGTGTTTTTTATGTTATAAAAATTTACTGATTGTATAATTCAATTTAAGATATATACCCCGACCTGGTTTCTGTACGGCAAAGTTGTCGTACAACTCTGCATTGAATGCGTTTTTCAAGTCCACACTCGCAACCAACTTGCCGGACGGAAACCGGTAGCTGGCTCCTATGTCATGTGCTAGTTGTGCAGGCGTGGCAGACCAATCAGGCTGTCCCCAGACAATATAATACCTACCCACATAGCCTGCATTGTAATATAGATTAAGGATGGATTGCTTTTGGAGCACATTGTTCAAGCGATATTGCACATTAGCATTGATAGTAAAAAATGGCTCGTTTGGGACTTGTTGATTATACAAACTATGTGTATTTCCTGTTTCGTCTATCCGGTGTTTAAAAAGGTTGTTGAACTTGGAGAAATTCAGCAACATATTCAAGCGGTTGTCATATATATAGATAATCTCTCCTTCCACCCCTCTCGCTTGTGTCTTGCCAAGATTAACATAACGTGTTGTCTGAATATCGGCATCAGCCTCTTCCTCAATCTCGCTTTCGTCCACAACTTGTTGCGTGATCTTATCAAAGCCATTACGCCAAAAAGCGCTACCGTAAAAAGATATTTTATTTTTCCCCCAATCTAGGGTACCGAAACGAAAACCAAGGTTATAGTTCACATTTTTCTCCGCATTCAAATGGAGATTGGACAGAATATTGATTTCCGGATCACCGTACAGCTGCGTTTCGTTAGGCATGATATAGGCATTTTCCATAGATGTGATGACAAAGAAGTTGGAAAAGGCGTTATATGACAGCGTTGCACCATAGCCGAAATTGCTGTCAAAAGTAGTAGTATCGTGCCGAACAATGGTATTTTCTCCGTTTTGCCTAACGATCTCGGGTTTGCTTCTTTCTGTCCTATTGGAAGTATATTTACCAAGAAAGTTGGTTTTCAGTCTATTATTTAATGTTTGGGCTTCGTAATTAAACGACACGATATTTTTCGTTAGGACACTTACCGTAACTAAATCTTTGTGAACCGGATTTAACAAATCATTGTCATCTCGATCGGTTGTCTCCAATTTGTGGTTTAAAGAAATACGATGTCCCGGAGCAACCATATAGCCTAGATTAGAACGGGCATTGATGATGGTTCTATCAATTTGTGTCATGGTTTTCGCACCCTGTTGCCCACCTAACGATGTCCTTAATGGCACTCTTTCTCCGAATTCAATGACTTCACGAACGTTACCATCCCAGTTATACGCCAAGCCAACTGTATCTTGTAAATAGGTACCACGGCTACTGCGCACAGCATTGACATTAAGGGACAACCCATCTACAAAAAGATTTTGCTTCACATAGTTTAAACTCAGCACGTGCGCATTTGTCTTTGTAAAACGTCCCACATAAGGTGTGGCCATTGTTGTACCATGCGGAATCTCGTTATAATTATTGGAAACATTATAACCCAAGAAGAACTGATCAGCCCATTTGACATCCGTGAAGCCAGCTTCAAAACGACCACCTATAGATCGATAAGCATCGTTGAATCTCTTCGCCTTGTATGGCCGTGTAATTTGCTGCAGATGATTGACATAGGTTGTTGACCTTCCCCAAGTAGTAAAACTATTATCCGTATATGTATAAAATCCTGAAAAGCGGCTTGAAAACCCACTTTTCTTGTCCCGAAATGTAGCGCCTATATCAGAATTAAATGTGTTAAATGAACCGTAGGAAGTTGCAACGGTAATATTATTACGAGATGCATCTTTTTTTAACACTACATTGATAGCACCACCGACATAATCTCCCGTCAGATGTGAAGGAAGAACTCCTTTATACACTTCGATACGCTCAATCATTGCGGGAGGAATATTGTTTAGATTGAAAGACTGTCCATAAGTAGATACTTCGATACCGTCTAAAAATAATCCAATCGTACTCCCTGACATCCCATTCAAGTTATATTCTACCTGCGATCCTACCCCTCCGTTCTGCCTTACACGCACACCGACAGAGCGGTCCAATAGCTCGTTTGTCGTCAAATTTCTCAAGGAGGCTTCTTTGGTTTCGATTACAGCTACCGCAAAGCCGCCGATTTCCATATCCCGCTTTTCCGTATTGCGGTTGACCGTTACTTCTTCTATATCTACTAAATCCTTTTTATCAACCTGTATGTCAATTTTTTGGGAAGTCCTGTTAACTGTCAATGCTACAATCTTGGATTCGATTTCTACGGAAGTAATACGAATGGCTTGCTTTCCAAAAGGTACATTCTTCAACTCGTACCTCCCTTGAGCATTGGTCATGGAAGCAATATCAAGTCCCTCTATTTTGACGGTAGCGTCGCTGAGCGGGGTACCTTCTTTAGTCCGGACAATTCCTTCTATGGTCGATAACTGCGCAAACGCTGTTAGAAAAGAGCAACTAAGCACAAAAGCCAAGTAGAGGTGTTTCATTATATAATGCGTAATCCGTTAATATTGATGTTGCATTTAGAAATAATCTAAATAAGCAATAAATCGCCTGCAAATATAGACTTAATCTAAATAAAGGGATAACGCGATCGGCAAATAAAGTTATATAATCGGAAATTTCAGGGAACAACCATGTATTTTGGAGCCTACAGATTGTATGATACGTTTGTTAGAATCCAATTTTATTTATGCAAAACAATCGCTTCGAGGTTCGATTTCTATCCACACTGGTCAAAGATACCATTTGTGTTTGGATTCGGATAGATGATCGGATTCTCATGGGTACTAATCCAGATTCCATTTATAAGAAGTTTCGGAATAGGATTTTAAAGACGGGTTCATATCCGATGTTTGCATATTCTCCACTAAAACAATAACCAATATTGCGATCAGGAACATAAAGAAGCTTAGCAGTGCAGATTTTATAGCCGAAGGCAACAACCTGAGACTTATGAAAACGCTATACATGTTAGTTATAATTAAAAATCAGTAAATAAGCAACCCATCGGGTTAGGATATAGAACGAGAGGAAAAGATGGAACGCGACAGGTTATAAATTTTTTCTCGGGCATTACAATTAAAAAAGGTTTTCAAACGGGGAGAATGAAAACCTTAGCTAACCAATTATAAACCTAAATTATGATGGCACAAAGGTCATTCTTTTAGAATTGTTATGCAAATCATTTTATTATTTTGTAGCGATTCGTCTACGCGCCTGAAAAAGACGGTGGCATTGTTGTTACTGAAGAACACGAACTAAGACATTGTTCTTAGTTATTTTTATGTGTTTATGTGAAGCTCCAAAAACTTCATCTATATTTGTGTTCTTAACCACAGCCATGCAAACATTTCGACACCTGCACCAGCCTACCGGAAGAACCATCACGCATTTGGGGAAAGAATATCTATTTTTTGGGGGGACAGCATACCTCGGGCTACTGACGAACCCCAATTATGTTGCCTTATATAAAGAAGGCATTGATCGGTATGGTCTAAACAACGGGACTTCTCGAAACAATAATGTACAGTTGGGCATTTATGATGAGACCGAACGGAACATGGCGCAACGATTCGGCTTCGAGGATGCCGTTTTGCTCTCCAGTGGCTATCTGGCTGCGCAATTGGCTATTCGTCAGCTGGGCCATTTGGGAGAGTTTATCTACGCTCCCGACACACATCCTGCTCTGTGGTTGGACGGAAATCCACTTGTGTTCCAGGATTTTGAAACATGGGTCAGTCAAACAATCGACTATATTAATCATTCCGGAAAAAAAGATTTTGTCATTGTATCGAATACTTTAGATAACTTGAAGCCAAAATACTATGATTTTTCTGCCTTTAGACAAGTTGATTCTTCAAAGAAAGTTTGCTTTTTATTGGATGATTCGCATGGAATCGGTGTTTCAGCAGTGAACAAATGTTTTATAGACCAAACATGTTTTAACTTAGCAAACATCGAACTGGTAGTAGTAGCCTCCTTAGCAAAGGGTATGGGAACGGATGCTGGAATTATCTTCGGCCCGCGACGCATCATCGATTATTGCCGGCGTTCCACACTGTTTACAGGAGCATCGCCATCAAGTCCTGCTTCGATTTATGCACTAAGCTATGGCCAAAACATTTATATCCAATCAGTAGAAAAACTGCAACATAATATCCGATATCTGGATGAAAAATTGTCGAGCGACATCCGTCGGTTGAGCAATTTTCCCGTGTTCACGGTTGACCGGCCAGACATTGCCCAGACTCTTTTGGAAAAAGGTATACTCATTTCAAGCTTTCCATATCCCTCACCTAGCGATCCTCCGATTAATCGGATTGTCGTATCGTCCTTGCATCAGCAAAGCGATCTGGATCTGTTAATAAAGTATTTGTCAGAATGAGCCTCATTACATACAAATCTGAACCAGCGAATAAGAATTGCTACATGTTAAAAAAGCAGATTTTATGGCATCAAATGCTAATAAGCTGATACATAAAAGTTTCACAAAGGGTATGTTTGGCAAAAAAACACAAATAAATTTTTAAACATCACAAAAAAAAGATACTTTTGCATCCCCAAACATTCATAGTGGTATAGGGTTGAAAAATAAATAATTACAGTAAAAACAGATATGACTAAAGCAGAAATTATTGCAGAAATCTCTAACAAAACAGGATTAGAGAAAGTGGATGTTCAAGAAACAGTTGAGGCATTTTTCAAAGTGGTAAAAAATGCAATGATTAGCGGCGAGAATGTGTACGTTAGAGGTTTTGGAAGCTTTGTAGTGAAAAAAAGAGCTGAAAAGACAGCCCGTAACATTTCTAAAAACACGGCAATTATCATCCCTGAGCACTATGTGCCTAGTTTCAAACCGGCAAAGGTTTTTGTAGAAAAAGTAAAACAAGGAAACAAATAATCAAAGCCATGTTAAACGCCAAACAAATAATAGTGATTGTGTTGGTAATCGTCCTGATGGGCGTTTTGCTGGCTCGCCCTATCAAAGGTTTGGTAACAGAGGACAAAGTGGGGGCGTCAGCAAACACGGAGTCTTCATCGGCTTTTAATTTGAAGAGTGTCTCCGACATTTCCAAACAAAGTATCAACCCGAGTATAGCACAGGAAATATCTTCTTTGGAAGAGCAGTTGACCAAAGCAACAGGTGATGAAAAACTGGCGCTGTTGGAACAATTAGCCCAAAAATGGGATGATGTCGCAAAATCCGCACCTCAAGGGTTTATTTATATGGAGATGGCGAATATAACTCCCAAATTGGAATATTGGTTGAAGTCGGGCGATGCCTTTCGTATGGCATATGCCAACTTACAGGATACAGCTATGGCCGCCGAACTCAATAGACTGGCCATTCAGTCTTATGAAAAAGCAACCCAGTTGGATGGAAACAGCTTAGAAGCTAAAACCGGTTTAGGTGCGGCGATGGTAACGGGATCGGGCAATCCGATGGCCGGGATCGCTTTATTGCGCGAAGTTGTAGAAAAAGACCCCAAAAATATTCAGGCCAACAAAACATTGGGATTGTTTTCATTGCAATCCCGCCAATTCGACAAAGCGATTGAGCGATTCAATACGGTTGTCGAATTACAACCCGATGCCGAATCCTATTTCTATTTGGCAACGGGTTACGAAAATATCGGGTTGAAAAACGAGGCTATTGCTGCTTTTCAAAAAAGCAAGGCGTTAGCTTCCGATCCGACCCTATCGCAGTTCATCGACAGACGCGTCGAAGAGCTCAGCAAGTAATTAACATATTATTCATCATTAAAAAAATTTAAAGCTATGCCAAGCGGAAAAAAAAGAAAAAGACACAAAATGGCTACGCACAAGCGTAAAAAACGTTTAAGAAAAAACAGACACAAGAAAAAATAAGCTTGTTGGTCTTTTAGGCTTTTGCCGAACAAGACTTTGTACAATCTATAGTTTTCGATAGTAGAACTATAGATTGTATTTTTTCATTAACGGGTTTTATGTTTCATTAGGCCGAGAAAGAGAATGTCAGAAAAGATGTCAAATATCGCGACTTTGTCATCTCGAAGGTAGGAAGAATTTAAGAAAACAGGCTTATCGAGCCTTTTTCACTGCTTTCGGATTCAATGACAAATAAAAGTGCTAATTTAGATTTTTTTGACAGTCTCATGGCCTCAAAAAAGTAGCTGTTGGTAAAGGAACTAATTATCGATTCAACTCCCGACAAAGGAGTGACTATTGCTTTACTACAGGATAAACAGCTTGTCGAGCTGAACAAGGAACAGGCCGATAATAACTACGCCGTAGGCGACATTTATTTAGGACGGATAAAAAAAATCATGCCCGGTCTAAATGCCGCTTTTGTAGATGTAGGCTACGAAAAAGATGCGTTCTTACATTATTTAGACTTAGGACCTCAGGTTCAGTCATTGCTCAAGCTGACTCGCATAGTAAAGAATGGCAGTTATCAGGAGAAGCTGCTCAATAGTTTGAAGCTTGAAAAAGATATCGATAAGGCAGGGAAAATTTCGGACATCTTGAGCCGAAATGTACTTTTGCCGGTACAGATAGCTAAAGAACCTATTTCTACCAAAGGACCCCGACTTAGCTCGGATCTGTCTATTGCCGGTAGATTTGTGGTGTTAGTACCTTTTTCAAGTACAGTTTCCATATCCAAGAGAATCAAAGGAAATGCCGAGCGGACACGTCTGAAGAAAATTGTAGAAAGTATAAAACCTGCAAATTTCGGGGTGATCATACGTACGGTATCCGAAGGAAAAGGGGTCGATGAATTACAGAAAGACCTTTTGGACCTGATCTCTAAATGGGAGCTTTTTACCAAACGCCTTAAACATGCTGAGCCTCCCCAAAAAGTGTTGGGTGAAATGGATAGAGCATCTACTATTTTGCGTGACATCTTGACGGACGAGTTCACGAATATTCACGTGAACGACAGTGCACTGTATGATGAAGTAAAATCGTACGTACAGGAAATTTCTCCCGATTTGGAGAAAATAGTCAAGCTTTATAAACATAAAGAGCCTATTTTCGATCATTTTGGTGTGGAAAGACAAATTAAGGCGTCTTTCGGCAAAACGGTTAACCTCCAGGGTGGTGCATATCTCGTGATAGAGCACACCGAAGCACTCCATGTAGTGGATGTAAACAGTGGTAACCGCATTGCCAGTAAAGAAAATCAAGAAGAAAATGCCCTTTTGGTAAACAAGGAAGCGGCAAAGGAAATCGCAAGGCAATTGCGCCTGCGTGATATGGGTGGGATTGTGGTCATCGATTTTATCGATATGCACAAACCAGCCAATCGTAAAGAACTCTATGGTTATCTAAAAGAATGCATGGCCAATGATAGGGCCAAACACACCATTCTACCACCTAGCAAATTTGGGTTGGTGCAGATTACCAGACAACGCGTCAGGCCGGAAATGAGTGTGGTGACTAACGAAAAGTGTCCCGCATGCGAAGGTACCGGCGAGATCCGTTCGAGCATCGTATTGCTCGATGACATTGAAAACAATTTGAGTTTTATCTTACAGGAACAAAACGAAAAGGGTATTACATTATGTGTGCATCCCTATATCGGCGCTTACATCAAGTCCGGTTTTATTTCCAAAAGACTGAAATGGTTTTTCAAATACGGCAAATGGATCAAAATAAAGATGATATCATCTTATTACCTGACACAATTCCGATTCTTTAATGATAAGGATGAGGAAATCAAGTTGTAAAGAAATAAAAAGGGTAATACTGTGTGTGTTACCCTTTTTACTTTACAGGAAGCCCAAAGACTTAAATCAAGCCCTTTTTAAGAAGTAATTCCGCAATCTGAACGGCATTAGTCGCCGCACCTTTACGTAGATTATCAGCCACGACCCACAGGTTCAAGGTTTTATCTTGCGATTCATCACGGCGGATACGCCCTACCAGTACCTCATCTTTGCCATGCGCATCTTTAGGCATAGGGTATTTTAGATTGGCTGGGTCATCAATCACGATAACGCCTTCTTGGGCAGCTAGTATTTGACGAACTTCGTTTAAATCGAAATCTTGTTCAAATTCAATATTAACAGACTCAGAATGACCGCCCATTACCGGGATGCGTACGGTCGTTGCCGTTACCCGAATGGAGTCGTCACCCATAATCTTATTCGTCTCCTTGATCATCTTCATCTCTTCCTTGGTGTATCCGTTCTCTTGAAATACATCAATATGGGGAATAACATTCAAATCAATCGGATAGGGATAAGCTTTCTCGCCCTCTTTTCCGGCACGTTCGTCCATCAATTGGTTGACGGCTTTTACACCTGTTCCGGTAACCGATTGGTAAGTCGAAACCACAACCCTTTTAATGGTGTATTTTTCATGCAAAGGCTTTAACACCACGACCATCTGAATAGTGGAACAGTTAGGGTTAGCAATAATTTTGTCAGCATCAGACAAGACATCGCCATTGACTTCGGGAACGACCAACTTTTTTGTTGGATCCATGCGCCATGCAGACGAGTTGTCCACAACAGTAATACCGGCTTCCGCATATTGGGGGGCAAATTCCGTAGAGGTACTTCCTCCAGCTGAAAATAAAGCAACGTCTGGTTTTAGTGCAATAGCTTCAGACGGCGTAACCACCTTGTACTTCTTTCCCTTGAATTCGATTTCTTTACCCTTGCTCTTCTCAGATGCTACGGGAATCAATTCTGTTACCGGGAAATTACGTTCCGCTAAGACGGTCAAGATTTCTGACCCTACAAGGCCGGTTGCGCCTACTACTGCAACTTTCATAGTTTAAATTGTTTTAATTTTTGTACTTAAAAATGGTTGAATTTTCTATATTTATATCCTAAGAAGCCAAAAGTACGAAATAAGCCTGTTCTTTGCTAAAAATATTTTGTAAAACACAACGAAGTTTTAGGGATGTTGTTTAAAAATTTATTAAAACATGTACATTTTAATAAAAATCACACAAAAATACCTGAGTTTCCTTCTGATATTTTCAACACTGGGAGCAAACGCCCAAAGCAAGCTTATTCTATCGGAAATCATGGCTAATCCTAATAATGGCCAACTTCCCAATGCCGAATTTATCGAAATATACAACCATGGTGATGCAACGGCGCATTTGGAACATTATTTCTTACATATTAATAACACATCTATAGCGCTCCCATCTTCTTATTTAGCGCCTAAACAGTTCATGCTATTGACCAGTGTCGACAATCAGCAGTATCTCGAGCGGTTTGGAAATGTCACGTCCCTTTCACGGTGGCCGGCTTTAAATAATGCCGGTGCTTATGTTGCACTTGTCCATCGGGATGGAAGTGTGGCGGATGCCGTCACCTATTCCGATCGTTGGTACCAAACTCCTGCCAAGCGAAACGGTGGATGGACGTTGGAAAGAATCAATCCGAACATTTCCTGCGACAGTGAGATCAACTGGCGTGCGTCAGAAGCCCTTATGGGTGGCACGCCTAATCAGCGAAACAGCATTTGGGATGAACGTTATAAACCCACCATAGAGCCTCGTGTCATTTCTATCGAGCAGAACAGCATTTTATTAGCGTTTAGTATACCAGTGTCTCCATTGACGGAAATATCTTTGGATAATTGGAAAATCAGTCCTGGAAACATACGTATTACTGCCATAGAAAAGGTTGACCAATTACTGAAACTGACGACCTCTTCTGAACTGCAGGCAGAAGAACTGTATACCTTGGATATCCAAGATTTTTTATGGTGCAATCATGTGTATCAGGAATCCGTCACCTTATTTCGATCATCTTCCCCGGTTTATAACGACGTTGTTATCAACGAGGTTCTTTTTAATCCCAAACCTGAAGGGGTAGACTTTGTCGAAATCTATAATCGGTCGGACAAAATTCTGAACCTCCAAGGATGGCTATTGGGCAACCGTACAGTATCGATGGATATGCACCTTCTCTACCCTTCGGAATATCGAGTATTGACAACAGATCCTGACAAGGTAAAACAACATTACCCCACTTCCGTGCTGGAAAACTTCATCAGGCTCTCGGGTATGCCTCCTTATGCCAACGAACGTGGCCAAGTGATCTTGAAAGCCGGCCCGACGACAGTGGATAGCCTCTTTTATGTCAGTTCCATGCATCAGCCTTTTTTGACAAATGTCAAAGGCATATCGTTGGAAAGACAGCATGCGGATGTTGACACACACGAGCCCGGCAACTTCTCCTCGGCATCCACTTTATTGGGTGGCGCCACACCGGGATACAAAAATTCCACCGATGTGGAAAAAAATATCACAAAAAATAATATTTTTTTGACGTCAAAAACCTGCTCACCAAATGGTGATGGATTTGAAGATTTATTGCTCATTCATTACGAATTTCAGGAAGCAAATCCTATGCTTAACTTAACTATTTTCAACGACAAAGGCAGAATAGTCAACCGATTGATTCGCCATAAAAGTGCAGGTCGGGAAGGTACGGTAGCCTGGGATGGGTTGAATGAAAACGGACAGAAATGCCCGAGTGGCATCTACATTATTTGGGCAGAAATCTACACTGACAAAGGCCTCTTACAATCATTTAAAGAGAGTTTCGTACTGGTCAACGAAGGAGTGGGGTATTGACAGTTGCATAAAAAATGAGCTATCTTTGTGTTAATGAAAGAGCGTATAATTATCATTGGTGCCAACGGTCAGATTGGGTCTGAATTGGCCATTTCCCTTCGACAGAAGTTCGGAAGCGAAAATGTGATCACATCAGACATCCGAGCACCTCACCGCTTACAACAGAATGAGGTTTTTGAAATCATCAATGTATTGGACAAACCCGCTTTAAAAACGTTGATAGAAAAACATCAACCGACACAAATCTATCTGTTAGCCGCCATGCTTTCGGCTACAGGCGAGCAGTATCCACAAAAGGCCTGGGATCTCAACATGAATGGCCTATTGAACGTCTTGGACCTGGCTTTAGAATTGAGCATCAAAAAAGTCTTTTGGCCAAGCTCCATTGCAGTATTCGGTCCCCATTCACCAAAGCACAATACTGAACAGTATTGTGTGATGGATCCGAACAGCGTTTACGGTATCAGCAAATTGGCCGGAGAAAGGCTTTGTGAATATTATCACCAAAAATATGGATTGGATGTCCGCAGCGTGCGCTATCCGGGTGTGATCTCATGGAAGACCGAACCCGGAGGTGGTACCACTGATTATGCCGTGCATATTTTCTTCGATGCCCTGCGAAAAGGAAAATACGAATGCTTTCTTTCGGCGACGACCGAACTTCCAATGCTATACATGGAAGATGCTGTCCGTGGCACAATCGAGCTCATGGACGCATCTGCGGAAAACCTCACTATACGCTCCAGCTACAATCTAAGCGGCATATCGTTTACCCCGGAAATGCTCGCTACCGAAATTCAAAAAATTCTTCCTAATTTTGACATGTCCTATATCGAAAATGATCCCCGCCAGTCTATAGCAGACACATGGCCTGCCAGTATCGATGATTCTTATGCACGAAAAGACTGGGGTTGGAGGCCGGCCTTTGATCTGGCGGCGTTGACAAAGGACATGATTGAAAACCTCAAAACAAACTTGTAAACAATGGGTAGAGCCTTTGAATTTAGAAAAGAAAGAAAATTTAAGCGCTGGGCCAAAATGGCCGTACAATTCACGCGTCTAGGAAAAGAAATTGCAATTGCCGTAAAAGAAGGTGGCCCGCATCCGGAGAACAATTCACGTCTGCGCACGGCTATCCAAAATGCCAAAGCGGTCAATATGCCCAAAGACCGAGTGGAGGCCGCCATCAAAAGAGCATCAGAGAAAGATGCAAAGGGGTACGAAGAATATGTGTATGAAGGGTATGGTCCACATGGTGTGCCTGTCTTGATCGAAACAGCAACCGATAACACCAATCGCACAGTGGGAAATATCCGGAGCTATTTCACCAAGGCAGGAGGTTCATTGGGTAAAACCGGATCGTTGGATTTTATTTTTCAACGGAAGTCTATCTTTCGTTTTAATGCCAATGATGATCTGGATGTAGAAGAATTGGAATTGGAACTCATTGACGGAGGCCTTGAAGAACTGTATGTAGAATCGGACGAAGAAGGAAATGATGTAGTCGTGGTACAGACTTCTTTTGAAGATTTTGGCAATATGCAAAGTTTATTAGAAGAAAAAGGCATCGAAGTCAAATCTGCAAAATTGGAACGTATCGCACTTTCACATACCTCGCTTACGGAAGAGCAGGCCGCTGATGTACTGAAACTTATCGACAAAATAGAGGAAGACGATGATGTACAAGCAGTATACCACAATATGGAATAAACGTTTTATGCTTTTATAAAAAAGAGGGGTTAGTCCCTCTTTTTTATTTTAAATTTCTTAAATTTATTTTTGGAATGACGACGTTTGAAGAATTCTTTGTCAAAAAGAAGATAGATTTATCGCAACTAAAAGCAGATAATCAAACTCTTTACGAAGAGTTCCGGAATCATTATGTGCAGATGGGAGAAAAGAGTTTTGACCATACTAAAAAATTTTGGTTCAATCGACTCCGTAAGATTTATCTGCTGAAAGAGGTTGAAATAGAGAATCCTTTACGGCAGGAAATCATGCCTATGGCTGTTTCTGCAGCGTCTCAAACCTCAACGTCTGCTCCATCGGTAAAACCTGCGGGCTTCAAGCCAAGGTTCAAAACGGGGGTCACGAAAACTGCCGAGCCGGAAAAGACCCAGGAGACCGAACCGCAGGAGCAGCAAAAGACAGATGCCGTAAAGCCTGCCGGATTCAAGCCAAGGTTCAAAGCAGGGATCACGAAAACCGCCGAGCCGGAAAAGACCCAGGAGACCGAACCGCAGGAGCAGCAAAAGACAGATGCTATAAAGCCTGTCGGATTCAAGCCAAGGTTCAAAGCGGGGGTAACGAAAACTGCCGAGCCGGAAAAGATCCAGAAGACCGAACCGCAGGAAGAGCAAAAGACAGATGCCGTAAAGCCTGCCGGATTCAAGCCAAGGTTCAAAGCGGGGATCACGAAAACCGCCGAGCCGGAAAAGACCCAGGAGACCGAGCCACAGGAGGAGCAAAAGACAGATGCCGTAAAGCCTGCCGGATTCAAGCCAAGGTTCAAAGCGGGGATCACGAAAACCGCCGAGCCGGAAAAGACCCAGAAGACCGAACCGCAGGAAGAGCAAAAGACAGATGCCGTAAAGCCTGCCGGATTCAAGCCAAGGTTCAAAGCGGGGGTCACGAAAACGAACCCTCCCACAACGGAGGACAATACATAAATTCGTTTTTTTATTTAACAGTGCGCTTAGCCAATATATTATACATACTATAAACTTTTTAAGATAAACCATGTTAAAGGAAGAAAGACAGGCCTATATCATTCATCAGATCAACCTGCACAATAAAGTTTTATCTTCTGATCTGAGTGTACAGCTCAACGTTTCGGAAGATACCATCCGTCGGGATCTCAATGAACTGGCAGAAAACGGACAAGTACTAAAAGTGTATGGAGGAGCTTTATCTAAGTCCTTCCAGTTTCCCTTTCAGGACGGAAACGTGTATGCCAAGGAAGCCAAAAAGGAAATTGCAAAAAAAGCCATTTCTCTTATCCAAAGTGGGATGACAGTATTAGTTGGAGGCGGTACAACCATGATCGAATTAGCTCGATTAGTGCCGAACGACATTCAATGTACCTTCTTTACTATTAGTCCCTTGGTAGCATTGGAACTAGCAGAAAAAGACAATATTGAAGTGATTTTAATTGGAGGCAAATTATCTCGCAATACAAATGTAGTGACAGGCTCACAGGTCATTAATGAACTTTCCGAGATTCGCGTAGATGTGTGCCTATTAGGCACTAACAGTCTTTCTGTAGAGGAAGGCATAACCGATTCGGATTGGGAAGTTGTGCAAATAAAACGTGCCATGATAAAAGCTTCGCAAAAAGTAGGGATATTGAGCATTGCAGAAAAACTTAATTCCAATCAGAAAATGCGTGTGGTACCCTTGAGGGATATTTCGTATCTCATCACTGATTTAGAGCCGAATCACCACAAGCTGAAGGAGTTTGCGAAGACATTGACTGTTATATAGCCTTTATTTCACAATTTAACAGAAAAACTCAACATTATTATTTTCCACGTAGTTTTTGGATAGCTCGCTTAACTATCCAAAAATTACTTTCTATAGCAATATTATGCCATAATAGATTGTAATCCGTCTTCCTATTGAATACTATGCGTTTAAAATGTTTTGCCAGGGAGTATAAGGTATATTTTGATAGACCATTAAAAGGTTTAGCATAATAATGAGCATGGTGCTTATGCCACTGCGCTACCGCTATAGCATCAATATATGCCAAATAGCCAGTCTCATCCGATAGTTTGCTATTTAATGCGTCTAATACTTTCTCAGTTTCTTTTCGTTGCTTTAGTGAAATTGTTTGCCCTTTCTTCTCTACGAGATCAATATGAAGATTACTAATATGACCGTCTTCTACTTCCAACCGTAACAATGCGCCAGTATTCCAAGTGGCAGTATTCGCGATGCCATCGAAATAAAAATTCCCCAAACTATAGCAGATATATTTTTCTTTATATTTTTCCATTCCCTGTACAACGTGTGGATGGTGGCCGATGACCACATCTGCACCAAAGTCTATCAGTTCTCGATAGCGTTCACGCCATTCCGGAATGGGCACATCGACCATTTCCACACCTGCATGAACTTGCACAATCAGGACATCGACTTGCTGCCGGTACCGCATAATATCTGTGTTGACACGAGGGTGATTGATCCAAGCGTGCCCTAATGTTCGCTCGCCATTCAGAGCACCATAACCATTTTCCCCATAGGCAAGAAAACCATAACGTATGTTGTCAATTGTTTTCACCAAAAGGCCATACGCCTGTTCCTCGTCGCCCACACCAATCACATCCTTACCCGCAAAAGCCTGCATACTGTGCAACATTCCTTCTTCTCCATAATCATAAATATGATTGTTGGCCATGACAAACAGATTGAAACCCAAATCGTTCAACCATGCAGGCACAGCGGATTTCTGTGTCAGGAGTGGGCCTGTTTTGTCGATAGCCTTACCTACTCCTTGCAATGGTGCTTCCACATTGCCACAACAAATAGTACTCTGTTCAAACAGTGCCTGGAGTTCGGAAGAGAATCGCGGTTGCGATTCCAGCACAATATCCCCCACAAAAAGTAGATTATGACGCATTTCTTTTGGACAATAAGATTTCTATTGGCTTGATCGTGATATAGGCGAAATAGGCTTCTAATAAATTGTTCTTGAACCCCATTCGTTTAAGTACTTCCTTGACCTTTGGAGTATGCATTAACGTCTGAAAAATACGCTCTATGTTGCCAATATGCGCTATGTTCATGTTAACCCATTCCAAATACGAGGGGTCAATGACCTCCCGCAACAGATTGGTATCCAAAGGGTCCAATCTTTCATGAAGCAACGCATAATAGTTCAGCGAGTTTTGGTACGTGTAACGGTGTTTTTCTTCCTCAAAAAGCAGATTCCGTTGTTTAAAAAAGTCACGTTGCCATTTCCGGTTTGCTTTTTGTACGGTTGGCAGGTTAAGCATGCTGAGCGCGATGTCTTCTTCTATAAACGGAGAATATCCCTCAAAGCCATAAGCTGAAGGCACCTTAATGAGGTATTGCAACAACATCATTTTGGTGCGCATCGCAGCGATGATGCGGTATTCCGGTATGCTCAACAGGTTTCTTTGTTCTTCGTAAATAGGTTCGATCAAATCCTGATAGCCTATTGACAGGGCACGAGACGCATCAGCACTCATACCATGCGTGTACCCCAATTTCAAATAGGCATCAGGCCCCGTTATCTCGGGTACAGAAACGGCACCTGCCCAAGCATCCCCTATGATACCGCTCAACAGATAAAGCTTTCTAGGATTTTCAATCGCTTGTATTTTTTCGTAAAATTCCATATGGTACGTGCCTGAGGCTCCTACTGTAGGGCCGAACATGTTATACCAATCGGGAATATATTTATTGAATTGCCCCAAATCAATTCGTTGCCAGTAGGTACCCAAGCGCTTTGAAAGTAGTTGTGCATACACAGCTTCCCGGGACGAACCTTGGTCGAAGGAAGTACCATAGGTATACGATCGGATGCGGCTCTTGTCCTTTACCAGGACGTTCATCAGACGGGAATCAAACCCTCCGCTTGTAGGAATCAGGATGTCTTCCCCGAAAGAAGATGCCCATCGTTGGATACGATCTTCCAACATTCCCAAAACATCATCTACGTGGGCTGCTACTCCTAGTTTGCTTTCGATGCTATCCGATTTTTTTTTCACCTGAAGTTTCCCCTCCACGATGTGCAAAGATTCATGTGGCAACAGGTATTTCACATGCTTGACCGGTGTATGCCCAAATACGCAATATCCATAATCGAGATAGGCGGCCAATCCTTTCGGATCGATCTCCATTTGACCATAGTCGATTACATCTTCTACAGACGTGCCGAATACCGACGTTTTCTCATGGTAAAAAACCGTATCGAATCCTATCCAGTTTCCTTTCGCTATTTCCATCGCTAACGCTTTGTTAATTTGGCTTTGGCCATCTGCAACAATTCAACCCAAATGGCATTTTGGGTCAAATGGTTGCCCAGCACGTATATACAGGCGAATATAATACTTTGCAACAACAGCAGTACGAAATGATGCAGATTTTCTCCGAAAAACAGAAAGGCATATGCACCTATAAAGGCAATAAAGCTGATGCATAAGCTGGGCAGCATATCGACAAGTTGTTTGAAAAACGTATATCCATATATTTTTCCGCTGAAAAAAGCACTAACACCGAAAAAAAATAACCGTATACCCAATTGACCGTAAATGATGCTCATAATACCCGATTTATAAGTCACCCATAACACCACCAAGGCTATCGCCACTTTTGCTATTTCCAGCCGGAGTGTATACATAGATTTCCCCTTAATGTTCAGAAAATTTACGTTCATATCTGTCAGGGAAGCAAATATGGCCCCGAGACACAACAGCTGAAAATAAGGTATAGAGGGCATCCATGTGTCTGTCAAAAAGAAGATAAAAGCAGGTTTCGCAATGGCGACAGCACAAAAGCTGACCGGAAAGAGTGTAAAGGCCAGGGTCTGCATGGATTTCCGACAGGCATTTAAAAAGCGTGGATAGTCATTCTGAATGGGCGCCAACGTGGATAAGGTCGTTCCCTGCACAATCGAGGAAATGAGCGTATTGGGTGTTTGCCCCCACTTGTTTCCTTGATAATAAAAACCCGTATGGGCGGTTGAAAAATGCTTTCCGATGAAAGAGTAATACATCTCCGGAAATATTTTACCCAAGATACTGCCCACCATAAACGAGAGGGAGAATTTCAGATGTCTTCTCAACGCCTCTCTGGAAAATGAAAAATCCAGCTTCCAATCACTCCATAACCACAGCATGACCGTGCGAAAAAGCGAGTACAAAACGGGTTGCAAAAGCAATGCCCACACCCCGAATCCCCCAACAGCTAATACGATTGATATCAGACCGGAAAAAAAGATAGATTGAACGTTAATGCGCGCCGTAATTTTAAAGGAAAAACTCCGCAACAGTTTCACGTATTGCACGATACCGAAGGAATGTACCAATAACTGCAGGAAAAGAACTCTGGCATACAAAGCTAATCCATCAATATCGTTATAGGCTTCCAAAAAGGGCGAAACGAGGAAGAGGACAAGGTACAAAGCCAAGCTCATCGAAAGATTAAAGGTAAACATTGTGGAGTAATCTTTTTCCTCCACTTCGGGGGAGCGTACTAGCGAAGTCGCCAGACCACTATCAACAAATGCAGTAGCAATGGTGGAAAAAATCACAAGCACTCCGATAATCCCAAAGTCTTCGGGAGAGAGTATGCGCGATGTAATAATGGTAACTACAGTGATCACCAATTGGTAGCCAAATCGATCAATCGCATTCCAAAACAATCCTTTAAGCGTAATTTGCTTGGTGGTTTCGCTCATGAAAACAAATTAGAAATTCAAAGTTAGCAACTTTGGTATAAAATGAAAACACTTACAAACATTCCTTTCCTCCTAAGTCAGGATAGCAATGTACTACGATTCGCGTTGTGTGAAAAAGAGTGTTCGTTTTGTTTTAGCAATAAGGCAGTAACCTTTTTCGTTAAGGAAATCAATAATGGGCGAAGAAATAGTTGCACCCATTTCGATGCTATCTTCCACTAATACATATATAGGTCTGTATTTTGACCAATTATTCGACTTCAACACAGCTAAATCAAAGCCTTCCGCGTCAATAGAAAAAAAATCAATTTGCTGGCCAGTCTTTAGATAGGTTTCCAAAATTATGTCCAGTCTTTGGACAGGTACATCTATTGTCTTTGTGACGCAATACCTGGTATTGCTGTTGCGGGCTTCGGAAATTTCTTTTGAAAAACCATTGAGAGCCGGATCATTGAAACAATAGTAAGTCAGTACTCCTTCGGTTTCCGCCACACCTACATTCAGGTTAATGTCTCTTTTACGGAATAGCTTGAACCATTTCATGGCCGCCGGATTGGGCTCTATATTAATACCTCTCCATCCTCTCTTATAAAAGGCCATCGTATTGGAGAATCTATATGGGTGGTGTGCGCCGATGTCGACATAAAATCCTTTATAACTCTTCTTCCCCTCGTAAAAACTCAATAAAACTACGTCTTCTCCTTCTTGCGAATATGAAGCTTTATGTCGAAATTTATGAACTGGAAAATATTTTAAAAGGAACTTTTTAATTTTGTTCATTTGGAAGATCACGATTTAGCACCGGTCATTTTATTCGTTTATAACCGACCCAAACATACAAAAAAAACACTACAAGCATTAGAAAAAAATCTTTTGGCAAAAGATACGCATTTATATATTTTCTCGGATGCCCCAAAAAATGCCGATACCATCGAACGTGTAAATACTGTACGAGCCATTATCCGCGAACCATGGGAATTCAAGCATATTACAATTATAGAACGTGGCAGAAATTGGGGCCTTGCCGATAATATTATAGAGGGTGTTACCCGGATTATAAATGAACACGGAACAGCCATCGTACTAGAAGATGACCTTGAGACCTCTCCCTATGCGCTAACATATTTTAATGATGCACTACGTCGTTATGCCATCGAAGATCGGGTGATGGAAATAAGCGGATACATGTACCCAGTAGAACATCCTGAGCGTCTGCCAAAATCGTTCTTCTTTCGTGTCGCAAGCAGTTGGGGTTGGGCTACATGGGAACGTGCATGGAGTTGCTTTAATCCGGATATTGAACAACTGACGAAAGATTTTTCCAAAAAGGATATCGCACGGTTTAGCATTGACCACTCGGAAAATTTTTGGAAGCAGGTAAAAGAATTTAAAGCTGGCAAAATCAATTCATGGGCTATTCGATGGTACTTATCCATCTTTAATCAAAATGGGCTCGTCTTATACCCTCGACATTCAATGATTCAAAACCTCGGTACCGATGGTTCTGGTACACATTCAGATATGGACAATGCATACAGGGTAAAACTGGCAACAGCACCAATTCGGTACTTTCCCACAGAAATCGAAGAGCATAAAAAAGCATATGATGCAATCAAACATTTTTATGCTCATCGAAAAGGAACTATTCCCGAACGGATAATGCGTTATATCATTAAAAAGTGGGGCCGAAGATCTCATCGGCAACATTAATACAAAAGTTCCATTACGGCGAAACCTTTTATATCTTTGTTTGTTCAGCAAATGGTATAGTCATTATGACGATAAACAATCTTACTCCAAAAATATCCATCATCACCGTTGTTTACAACAATGTCAGGGACATCGAATACACTATCCGGTCGGTCATGAAGCAGACTTATCCGAACATCGAATATATCATTGTAGATGGTCTCTCTACTGATGGTACGTTGGATGTAATTGAACAATACCGTGAAGAGATTTCTGTTTTGATTTCCGAAAAAGACGAAGGTATTTACGATGCCATGAACAAGGGCCTTGCAATTGCGACCGGAGATTATGTCCTTTTTCTCAATTCCGGTGATGAGCTATATGAAGACATGACATTGGAAAAGGTATTCTCTACGGCAGACAATGCCGATATTTACTATGGCGAAACAAAACTGATAGACGAAGATCGGCAACTACTAGGCGATCGTCGTCATAAAGCGCCTAAGCATTTTGATTGGAAGTCATTCCGGTATGGGATGAACGTCTGTCATCAGGCTATCTATATAAAACGTAGCATTGCCGAACTTTACGACACGCAATATAAGTTAAGCGCAGACATCGATTGGATTATCCGAGCTACAAAAAAAGCGCGAAAAATCGTCCCCGTAAACGAATACGTGGCTAAATATCTGGTTGGAGGCATGTCTCAACAACGGCATAAGGAAAGTTTAAAAGAGCGATACACTATTTTTAAAAAGTATTACGGGACAGTCCCCAACCTAATCAATCATGGTGTCATCGCGGCACGCCTTATTTTACACCGGTTAAAACATGGAAAAACAAGAGATTAGAAAAGGATGAAAGAACAAGGAGCAAAGAACAAGGACGAAAACCTGCTAAAACCGGAAATGTTGGTAGAATTGGCAAATGCTAAAATGCCTTTCGGAAAATACAAAGACTGGTCTTTGCACAGCTTACCTGAGCCTTATTTGGTTTGGTTTCACAACAAAGGGTTTCCTGCCGGGAAACTGGGCATGCAGTTGGCCACGCTTTATGAAATCAAAATGAACGGCCTGGAATATTTATTGAAGCCTTTGATTAAAAAATAATAAAATCCTTATTTTGCGGTGGCGGTAACGCCAAGAACAGAAAATGTCACGGGGCGATGAATAGTAAGGAAAATTTGTATCAATATAACACAAAACAGCGTTGGAAGGCGTTTCTCTTCCTATTCGCAGCATTCATTGCCGCCGCCTCTTTATTATATACCAATTATCTAGTCAAAAACCTAGCTAAGTCCGAAAGAACTAAAGCTGAAGTATGGGCAATGAGCACGCGGAGCATCGTTACTATGCCCGATGTGGATGATCAGTTTATCAGTTTTGTCTATGCTGTTCGAGACAGCCTATTCATCCCCGCAATTATTACAGATTCCAAAGGAAATATTATTTTTTGGCGAGGTTTGGACACCACGAAAACCAACATTAAGGAGCAGGCAGATTCGATAACCTTAACGGTGGACTATGACCCCGAGTACTTCCAAAAACAATTGGCAATCATGAAGCGTAGCCATGCTCCAATCGATCTTCAGCTTGACAACAATGAAGTATGGTCCGTCTACTACAAAGACTCGGATGCCCTGCAACAGCTCCGTATCTTTCCTTATGTACAATTGTCGCTGATTGCTATATTCTTGATTTTGGCCTACACAGTATTTAACTCTATCAAGCGGTCGGAACAAAATCTAGTTTGGGTCGGTATGGCCAAAGAAGCCGCCCATCAGCTGGGTACGCCTATTTCCTCCTTAATGGGTTGGCTCGAACTTGTTCGCTCCAAATATGAAGCAGAAGATGACAGCATATTGAATGAAATGGAACGGGATGTGAAACGCTTGGAAATCGTAGCCGACCGATTTTCCAAAATTGGCTCCACGCCCACACTATCCAATTATATAGTTTACGACATCATTCAGGATTTCATCCAATACTTTAAAGTGAGAACCAGTGAAAAGATTACCTTTGAACTACATGGTGACAAAACCGTTGAAGCCAAGCTTAACGTGCAACTCTTTGACTGGATTATCGAAAACCTTTTAAAAAATGCGGTGAATGCCATCGAATCCGAAGGGAAAATTTCAGTGGACATTATAGACAATATTGCAAAAGAGGAAATTTTTATAGACATTAGCGATACGGGAAAAGGTATTCCAAAGTCCAATTTTGACACAATCTTCCAACCCGGTTTTACCACACGTAAACGCGGATGGGGACTTGGATTAAGCTTGACAAAAAGAATGGTGGATTATCATCAAGGCCATATCTTTGTCAAGGAATCCGAACTAGGAAAAGGCACAACGTTTAGAATAGTACTTAAAAGTAATTTACGATATGAACCCACTCAAGTCTGACGAATATCCAGCCATCTACAGCGACTATATTGAAAATGTGGTAGGGGATGTCATGGATGAGCTCCAAGAACAGTTAGAGACTTTTCCAGAGTTTATCCGTTCTATTCCCGATGATAAGGGCGATTACGCCTATGCACCAGGCAAATGGACCATCAAGGAGGTCTTATGTCATATATTGGATACGGAAAGAGTCATGGCCTATCGCGCACTGCGGTTTGCACGCAATGACATGACTGAGCTAGCCCCATTTGAGCAGGACGAATTTGTACAAAACGCCAGACATAACGAGCGCTCTTTTGATAGCATCATCGAAGAATTTGCCTATTTGCGCCAAGCAAATCTAGTGTTATTCCAGACCTTTAACGAGATAGAGTTGACACGTAAAGGAATGGCTTCCGGCCGATTGATCACCGTAAGGGCTTTTTTGTATGTCATTGCTGGCCATTTAACGCATCATCGCATTATTTTGAGGGAACGCTATTTAAACAACGAAAATGTCGAAAATTTGGTTTAGAGACTATACTTTGGAAGAAGTGAACAACATCTTTGCAAAGTTTATGACAGGTTATCTAGAGATCAGGGCTACAGAAATAACAGATGACCTGATGATTGCCTCTATGCCGGTAACTGATAAAGTGAAACAACCTTTTGGCATATTACATGGCGGAGCTTCTGTAGTACTGGCCGAGTCTGTAGGTAGCATTGCTTCCAATTTGATTATTGATCCTGAAAAATTTGCCGGTGTAGGCATGGAGGTCAATGCCAACCACCTCAAATCCATTTCTGAAGGGCTCTTATTTGCTTGGTGTTCGCCCCTACATATCGGTCAAAAAAGCCATGTCTGGGATATCAAGATCAAAAATGAAAAAGGGCAATTAATCTGTATCTCAAGGCTTACTGTAGCCATTATAGAAAAAAAATAACCATCTCTCCAAAAATTACGCAAACGTTTACTTTGCTATTTCATCTTTCTTTTTCCATATATTTTTATTAGTCTTGTAGAAGCATTTTATAAATAATCATTTTAGATCTAATATTCCACGCACATGGATTCAAAAAACTCAACCTTACAGCAAGGCCAATCGACATTAGGGCCAATGATCATCATTGCCGCTCTATTCTTTATTTTTGGATTTGTTACCTGGTTAAATTCCTTATTGATTCCTTACCTAAGGATAGCCTGTGAGTTAACTGAAGTACAGTCGTATTTTGTCACTTTTGCTTTTTACATCGCTTATTTGGTCATGGCCCCCGTATCTACTTGGGTCTTGAATACATTTGGTTTCAAAAAAGGGATGTCTATTTCGCTTGGAATCATGGCGTTCGGCGCACTGTTATTTATACCTGCCGCATTCAGTAGAACTTATCTTATCTTCCTTATTGGTCTGTTTGTGATGGGCGGAGGTTTGGCGATCTTGCAGACTGCCTCCAACCCCTATATCACTATCATTGGCCCTGTAGAAACTGCTGCCAGACGTATTAGTATCATGGGCATCTGTAATAAAGCGGCTGGAGCGATAGCACCAATCCTTTTGGGTCTATTCTTGAATTTGGGTGAAGCTGATAAAATTTCCAAGCAAATCGAGTCCATGTCTGCAGATGAATATGCCACAGCACTGGACAAGGTAGCTTTGCAGGTAGTTAATCCCTATATCGGAATAGTAATTGTACTGATCGTCTTAGCAATATGGATTTCCCGGGCTCATCTTCCAGAAGTAGAAGGAAATGAAGAGGAAACAATCGACCATCATAAAGTTTCAGAAGATAAAAAAAGTATCTGGAACTTTCCACATGTTATATTAGGCTTTGTTACCTTGTTTTTATACGTTGGGGTGGAAGTGTTAGCCGGAGATACCATCATCGCCTATGGTGTGTCGCAAGGTGTCGGATTAGATGATGCTAAATTCTTTACTGGGTTTACCATGGTTGCAATGGTCGTTGGTTATATTATCGGCATTATTGCTATCCCCAAACTGATGACACAGGAAACAGCATTGAAACTGTGTGCCATTTTAGGTATTGCCTTCACCTTGGGTATTGTTTTCACATATGGCATGACTTCTCTTTATTTTGTCGCATTGTTAGGCTTAGCCAATTCATTAATATGGCCAGCTATTTGGCCTTTGGCTCTAAAAGGCGTTGGCAAATTCACCAGCGCAGCTTCTGGATTACTGGTAATGGGCATCGCAGGAGGCGCTGTCATTCCCTTAATCTACGGACAGGTGGCACACAGCGTTGGTTCGCACAGCGCTTATTGGATTGCCCTTCCCTGCTATCTCTTCATATTGTACTATGCAATTGCAGGGCATAAAGTCGGCAAAAGGTAAAAAATTATCACTGAAAAATATATTTCATTGCTTTAAAGGATATCTCAAAAGGATATCCTTTATTATGAATGAATTTTCTTAGTATATTTAACCTGAAAAATTAAATAATTATATGAAAAAGACCTTTTTATCCCTGTTTGTAGCAGGTATTGTATTTCTCTCTGTTTTTGAAGGCCATGGACAGGCCAAGTTTCCACCGGCTAGCAGTACCGCAAAAATCGAACAAGGTATCGGTATTAAGAAAATTACCTTAACCTATCAGCGCCCTAACGTAAACAATCGGGTTATTTTTGGTGGACTGGAGCCCTACGATAAAGTTTGGCGCACCGGTGCAAACAACATTCCAGTCATCACTTTTGAAGAAGATGTCAACATAGCCGGCAATAAGGTTCCAGCGGGTACATATGGAATTCTCACGATACCTACCAAAGGCGATTGGACTGTCATTCTGAGCAAGAACGAGAAGCAATGGGGAGCTTACCAATACAAACAAGAGGAAGACTTCCTACGCTTCCACGCCAAATCGCAAAAGCTGGCTGACAAAGTAGAAACCTTTACTATGGCCTTTGAAAACGTGAAACCTAACGGTGCTGACTTGACTCTTTCTTGGGAAAACACAAAGGTATCATTTCCTATTGCCGTCGATCAATCTGCTGAAATCATGACTTCTATAGACGAAGCAATGAAAGGAGAGAAAAAGCCCTATTTTCAGGCAGCACAATATTACTACAACAATAATCTAGATATCAAAAAAGCTGTAGAATGGGCCAGCGAAGCAGATAAAGGCAATACACAAGCGGCTCATATCAAATATTGGCGTGCTCGAATTCTGTTAAAAGCAGGTGATAAAGCCGGAGCCATCCGAGTGGCCAATGAAGGTCTGACTATGGCCAAGGCCGGTAACAACGAGGAATATGTTAAGCTCATTTCGCAAGTGCTAAAAGAAGCACAATAATAGCGAGAAAGCACAGCCTCTCCCATCATACCTTAGGTGAGATCGGTAGCAAACCAATCCGGCAAGCAAAAAACAGAAAGCACCGGTCTGTGATAATTACTGTGTGCACAAATTTACTATATTGTTGTCAACATAATACGATGCCCGCCTTTGATAGGCGGGCATCGTATTTCTCAGGACACCTTCAATACAATCGATAGGATAAAAAAACAATGCCGTTCAATCTGCTATAGCACGACTGACCTCTATCGGAAAATCCGATTCCAAAATGGAAGCTCCATCGGCAAAAACAGCCCTATATTGTTCGGCACGTTCTGCTACAGTTGACAACTTATCATATGTCGGTGCTGTAGAAATCATGCACATCACGCCTTTTTCATGCAGTGTTTGGTAGAATGCCTGGTTTTCTTCTCTTATCTGTGGCCCGATATATACAATCATCCTATTGAAGGGCAGGCCTGAATGGATAAATTCCTCCAAAGCCTTCTTTGTTTTGATATGCATGGAAAGATATTGGTCAGGATGCTGATCCAAATAAAATTTTGCTTCTTCCACCGTATGTACCGTGACCCATACCCAAGCATAGGCTTGATGCTTTCGAATAATTGCAGCGGTGACGGCCAATGGGAGATCCTTTTTATCCAGGTTCAGGACAGTCTTGCCTTTTGCCCAAATTATCATCTCGTCTAACGTGTTGATGCGATATGGCGTAAGGTTGCCGTTGACATCCTTCAGTTGCAGGTTTCTGAGTTCTTCCCATGTATAATCCGCCACTTTGCCTGTTCCCGTAGTGGTGCGTTCCAAAGTGGCATCATGCACCATGACCGGCACTCCGTCTTTCGTCAGGCGAGGGTCCACCTCAAAAATAGCAGCTGTGTATTTCAATACACGCTCCATTCCGGCAATTGAATTTTCCGGCAAGCCATACTCCACCGTTCCCCGATGGCCACTGATGATCTTCTTGCCCGGTTCATAGCGAAAATATGCATGCATATCTTCAGTCGTCTCAAAAGAGAGGGGTTTCAGTTCTTGTGCAACGACCATGCCGGGGAACACGAACAAGCACCAGCTTATCAAATGATATTTTATATCCATAATCAAAATTAAGCATTGAGTTTTAACAAATTGAAACTTTTATGTTGATCTAATGTTACGATGGTCAATGAGGAATTTTCTTGTACTATCCGCCTATAATTTCCCAAAGGCATGCCCAATTGCCACGCCAAAAACAAGCGATTTACACCGTTGTGCGCCACGATTAATACCGTTTTACCATCATAATGCCGCAACAGGTCCTGAAAGAATGCATCCAAGCGTTCTATCACGGCAGCACCTGTTTCTCCACATTGGCCGGCGGCAGTGGTCAAAGGATCCTTAATCCAGCTTTCCCACGCTTCGGGGTTTTCTGCGATGAACTCTTCCGATCTTTTCCCTTCCCATAATCCAAAATCTACCTCTATCAAACGTTCATCGGGTTTTACCTCTTTTCGGTTTCCAGAAGCAACCGCCGCCGTCATCCGGGCCCGTTGCAGTGGCGACGAAAAAACAGCATCAAAGTCAACATCGCGAAGTAAACTTTGCATACGTTGCGCCTGCTCCATTCCTTTTGTGGTGAGTTCGGCGTCCGTTCGACCGCAATATCGATTCCCATCGGCATTGAACGTCGTTTCGCCATGTCGTAATAAGTAAATCGTTATCATTTACATGTAATTTAATTCTTTCAATTTCTTTTTGAAAAGTTGATATTGTTCCTCGTAAGCATCCACCAACACAGGATCGGGCAATACGGTTTCCATCCGAGAAGTCATCCGGGCAGCGGCCTCTTGCAAGGATCCGTAATACGTATTGGATGCGGCCATAATTGCCGCACCGAGCGCACCGCTTGCTTCTTTGCATGTATGCATCGGCACCCCCATCACCGAAGCACGAATGTGCAACCACACGGCACTCTTGCTGCCGCCTCCAGCCGTATAGACCTCGTTCACGTTTTCTCCGGATAGTTCCTGTATAATCTCATAGGCCAGCCTTTCCACGAATGCCACCCCCTCAAGGTTGGCTGCAAAAAGGATTTCCCGCTCCACTCCTTGCGGGGCAAAACCTTTTATATTTTTATTCATGATAGGGAATCTTTCTCCCGATTGCTTTAATGGCCACGCCAACAGCCCGGTAGGGATATGCATTGCAGCCGTGCGATTCAGCTTTTCAACATCCGATGCATAATCCATGCTTATCCAATCTGCCCCCGTATTGCTGGCGCCCCCCGGCATCCAATAACCTTCCGGATGTCGATGGCTATACAAGCGGCCTTCTCGATCCAAAAGCATGTTTTTCGTAACACCCTTAATCACCAGAGTGGTCCCTATGGTAGTGTTCCAGTCGCCGGGATTGACTGCACCGGAGGCCACTTGGCTGGCACAGCCATCTGTCATTCCGACCACTACTTTGAGGGGCGGGAGACCCCACTCCTCACATAATGCAGGCAACAGCTCGCCCACGACTGTTCCGGATGGAACAACTTCCTGCATCCACTGACGTTCAAGGCCCAACGTCCATAGATAAGCCGGCCATTCCAACCGAACAAGATCATAACCGGACTTTAATGCGTTCGTATAGTCTGTCACATCGTAACGACCGGATAGTTGCCCTACGATGTAGTCCGAGGCATGTATCCATCGGTATATTTCTTTTCGTCTTGCGGGATAGCTTTCGACAAACCAAACCATCTTGCTCAGACCACTTGACGTATTGAATCCGGTATAACCATCCGGTATTTTTTCCTTCGCCAATGCTTGGCATTTTTGCGCTTGGACGGTTGAACGGCCATCGCTATACATAATCGCATGGTATACAGGACAATCGTTGGCGTCCATGGGAATGACTGTTCCTGATGTTGAGGTGACCGACACGGCCAAGATATTGCTTTTGTTGATGGTATCGGACAATCCGTTTAGTATTTGGGCAATCATATACTTGCAATCCTGCCACCACACCTCGGGCGACTGCTCTTCACGAGATTGACCGGTTAACACAAACGGCCGGGCAAGAGAGGCTTTTGTTTCTCCATGCTGATTGACCAATAGGACACGCGCACCCTGTGTACCGACATCAATGCCTAAAAAATAATTATCCATCCCTATTTTGTCACTTGCTTATAGAATTTTCGGGTACTTTTCCATGCTTGGTACAGTGCCTCTACCTGTACATCCTTTTCGGGAAAAATCTCTCGCAAAAGCTCGGGAGCAACATTTTCAACCTGCAATGCCTGATTGCACAAAAAAGCACCTCCCAGAACCGTCGATTGCCGAAAGGTGTCGCGAAGCCGAATAGATTTTCCAGTAAGGTTGGCCAAAAACTGACATAAGCGAAGACTTTCCATACCCCCTCCGCAAGCCCAGATATACGGTTTTTCGTGAGGAGAGACTTGACAAAGAAATCTGTAGTTTTCATAGATGCTACAGGCCATATCCCACATGACAGCAAAAACAAAATCAGCACGCTTCAACTCGTGCGATACGGGAACCGGAAAAACAAAACCTCCCGTTGTCACCGGAGCGCCTTCATCCGCTATCAATGAACCCAACGAGGCCATACAGTGCGCACTGTCCAAGCCTTTTAATTCGCTTTCGATGACTTCATAACCCTCATTCGGATAGAATATTTCCTTCAAGCGTTGATAATTAAGTCCGGTTACACCGGCGTTTGCTTCCAAGATAAAATAATCCGTATCCGTATGCCTACTGGTCCAGGTACGTTGCTGTTTATCGGTTTCGTATGTATCTACCAACTTGGTGATGGGCGTGGTTGTCCCCGATACAATTAAAATGTCATCAGGTGACGGAACCATACTGTGAATAGCTAATTGGGTATCGCTGCCTCCCACCACGACAACCGCATCAGAAGCAATACCCAATTGCTCGGCGACATAAGGTATGATTGGTCCTAAAATGAAACCTGCGTCACGAAGTGGGGGAAGAATAGTAGCGGACAAGTCAAACAGTTTGACCATCGACATAGACCAACTTTTCTCTGCCACATCATACAACAGCGTTTCAGAGGCCTGCGAATGTTCATAACCATATACACCTGAAAACATATACTGTACCCAATCACTAATGCTCATAAATGTAGCCACTTGCTGAAAAATCTCAGGACATACTTCCCGAAGCCCAACCAATTTAAAGGCAGAGAACAATGAAGTAGGATATCTTCCCGAAATATGGTATACCAAATCTTTCTCCGTCAGATTTCCTTCCCAAGCCCGACCACGGTGATCGATGTTTGGCATACCCAACAATGCCTGACCATCCACATTGCACACCACTATACCTTCCCGTTGACTTGTGGCCGTAATGGCATTAATGTGTACTTCTCCTGCTTCGGAAAGGGCTTGGTTTGCCAAACCTAAAATAAGCTGCCATAGGTCATCCGGAAGGAAGTAAATCGCGTCTTGATATCTGTTGTCTCGATGGTAGGGCATGTTTTCACGTCCTATGCCCAAGATTTTCCCATCTGTCGACACCACAGCCACCCGGATATTACCGGTGCCTATATCGACTACCAAATAAGCTCTCTTCTGTTTCATTACGAGTTGATGATATTTTCCAACACTGACGTATTGACCAATTGCCGGATGGTCTTATTTCCATTGACAAAAAATTCCCGAATATTGTTGTTCATGATGAATGCATGGTGATCCTCCACCTCATGTGTGGCACCGGCAATGTGTGGCGTGGCCAACACATGTTCATCCAAAATCATTTGGTAATCTATATCATCCGGAGGTTCGCTGTAAAAGACATCCAGCACAACTCCACGTATTTTCTTTTGCTGGATAATATCAAGTAAATCATGTCTGTTGACCACTGATGCCCGGGCTGTATTAACGAATATGGCGTCTTTTTTCATTAATGACAAGTATTTGGCATCAATCATTCCGGTCGTTTCCCTGGAGACAGGAAGATGTACCCCAACAATGTCACAACTTGAAAAAACCGCTTCCAGCTCCACTTTTTTATACAGCTTATCGGGATCGGTGTAATAGGGGTCGTAATATAAAATCTCACATGGAAAACTTGCCAACATACGGGCAAGGTGCTGGCCCACTGCACCAAACCCTACCATTCCGACTTTTTTGCCTGCCAGTTCGTTGCCCTTGAATTGCAGGTAAGATGTGTGCGCACCGTCCTCCCAGTTTTTGTCTTTAAGCCAGTCTATGGCCGGAAGCGTTTTGCGCATCAGCATAATGACATTGGCAATGAACATCTCGGCAACAGCCTGCGCATTGCGTGCCGGCGTATTGAATACCGGGATACCAAGTTCTGTCGCCGCTCTTAAATCGATGTTGGAAGGCGTACCACGACAAATGCCCACAAATTTAAGTTTTGGATGCGCGGATAAAACCGCTGCCGTAATCTCGTCATGCTCCGATATCAGGGCATCTGCCCCTGATTCGCTTAAAAGGTCAATAAGCTCTGTCGGATGGTAAGCTCTTCCATTTGCCTTCCAAGGACGGTATATAACTTCCTCAAACAAACCTTTCAATTCGTCAAACGCACGTTCGTTATCATAAGGAGCCGTTAACAATACTTTCATTTTTATTGATTTTTTCATTTTACTAGGATTCATCATACACTCCATGTTGCTCTGGAACATGCAGGAAACGGGTGATGATGGCGCTCAGCAGGTACAAGACAGCAAGAACCCAGATGACGCCTTCAGCACCGATAGCACCAATTAACAGCCCAACCAAGGCCGGTCCTACGAAAACCGGTAAACCCGCGCCAAGATTTAATATAGCCATGGCAGAGCCCTTATCGTTTTTAACAAGTGAGGGCACCAATGCCGACAATGGCACATAACCGGCCAAAGTAGCTCCCCAGCACACGCCAATGCCCATGACCAACCAATAACTGCCCTCGAACCACTGTGGCGAATAATACAGCAATAAGGTGGTCAAAGCACAGCCTACACCTCCAAACCACATAATGGTTTTTTGCCAACCTATCCTGTCGCCCACAAAACCGAAGATTAAATTGAAAATAATGTTGCTGCTGAAAATCGTACCCCATATCTGCAACCATTCTTTGGTACTAAATCCATGTTCGGCCATATACATGGGCAAGAACACCGGAAAAGCAAATTGAGCCGTCGTATTGATCACGCGTACAATGCCACCCAGCAAAACCTTTGGTTCTTTTTGCACGATGGTCAATCCCTTTAACATGTTTTGAAATTTTGATTTTACTTCCGACTGCTTCTCAAATCGCCCGGAGGTCAACACTACGGCGAAAAAGGCTCCTATCAACACCCACAGAACAGAACTCCATAATGTATTCGCATATCCGATCGCCTCAATCGCCCAGCTAGAATAGTAGGCACCCAGTACATTCAATCCTCCTGTAAACACAAACCAAAACCAACCCACCGCTCGTCCGAGCATAGAGGCAGGTGTCTCATAAGTGATCCAGACCATAAAAGCATAGGCAAAAAGCGGGTAACCAAAGCCCCGGATGGCATAGAAAAACAGCATGGCCGTATAATCCAAATGCGCCATGCCCTGACCGACAAAACCCACAGTACCGATGATGTACAACAACAGTCCGACAATCATGGTTTTCTTTGGGCCATACATTTCGGCCAAGACACCGGAAAACCAAGATGAAATGGCGATAGTAACGCCATAAATGGTGAAAAGCTTTGCCGCATCTACAATTGTCATGCCGTTTTCGAGAAGATAGGGGCTCAGCCAGCCTTGCTCCACGCCATCGCCCATCATAAAAATCAATACCCCAAGATACCCCCATTTTAGTGCGCGGGGAATCCCCACTCTTTCCAATATTCCTTCTTGTTTATTCATAATAATCAATTGATTAGTGTATGCATTTGGATTACTTGTTGTTAATGACTGCCTCTACAAAACAATGAAAACAATCGCCAGAAAAATGATCGACATAATCAACCATCGACGTATATGCAGGAAGAGATCAAAAAAGGGTTATACATAGATTTACATTTGGTATCTATTTCCAAATTAGAAACATTACTATTCAAATATACACACAAAAAAATGTTTTGAAAGTTTTTTTAATAAAAAAAAAGAAGAAAACATATGGATATGGCTTATATTTGTAATGAAGCGAAAGGAAGTTTTATAATGAAAAATATCACTGAAAGGCACCAATATATCCTGAAGCGCATCAAGGAAAAAAGCAAGATCAGCATCCAAGAGCTCTGCGATGTTATGAACGTTTCAAACGTGACTATCCGCAAGGACCTTAAGTTACTTGAAGAAAAAAAGCTTCTTTTTCGGACAAAAGGTGGTGCCTCTCTCAACAATCCTTATGCGATTGATAAACCTATTCTCATTAAGGAATACATTAATGCAGAAGAAAAGAGGCATATCGCACAAGCAGCCGTCAAACTCATCAACGACAACGATTCCATACTAATCGGATCGGGCACAACAGCCTATACACTTGCACAGCATTTGTATAGGGAAACTCACCTTACAGTCATTACTCCGGCCCTTAAAGTAGCTTTGGAGCTGTGCAATCGACCCAATATCGAGGTGCTTCAATTGGGAGGGCTTATCCGTCCGAATTCATCATCAGTCGCCGGACAATACGCCATGAACATCTTAGATGAGGTATCCTGTGGTATGGTATTCATCGGCGTAGATGGAATAGATTTGGATTTCGGTGTGTCTATAAGCAACATTTCAGAAGCCACACTCAACCAAAAAATGATACAGACATCGCGCAACCTTGTTATCCTTGCCGATCACACCAAGTTCGGTCGACGAGGACTAGGCAAAATCTGCAATCTGGATGATGTAGACTGTATCGTAACTGACAGAAAAACATCTACCGAATATATTTCCCAACTGGAAGATATCGGCATCCGGGTCATCATTACGTAACTGATATCGGTGATATATATAAAACTTTATACAACTTATTTTTCGTTAAAAAATATTTCTTTTACTTTCGGCACTGCCTAAAAAAAAGAGAAAGAATAATGTTCTTTTGAACATCAATTGCAATAAATCTTATGGAATACACCTCATGATGCTTATTCAAAGCCAGAATTTTCTAGCTGAACCAACTCCTCAAAATTCTTCTTTAGCCGTATGAGCAGTCGTCCATATAGAAGTCTATAGATAAAAAGCAACAAAGCAATAAATAGCAATGTAATGAACAAGAAAATAATAGTAGCGACACCCAAAAAGCCCAAAGCCTCCTCTTGTCGAGATTGTTCATAAATAGCGTATAGCCCTCCCCCTAAAAAAGAAAGACCAAAAGTAATGATATGGAATTTAATATAACCCGTTGTGCATTATGATCTAGGTAGAAAAAAGAGGTGAAAAAGTTGTTAATTACAATAGAAGGAAGCTTAGGTTGATGTCTTATCAAAACCTGATCCGGTTACAGCTTGCCGA
>Ga0222429_100085_pt1 | contig 173355 bp, 150 predicted proteins | sample 1B50Ametagenome_FD_182475 | JGI IMG/M metagenome (GOLD analysis project Ga0222429, IMG submission 182475) | Enriched microbial communities from leaf-cutter ant dump, University of Wisconsin, Madison, United States - 1B50A (version 2) | ecosystem: Environmental > Terrestrial > Nest > Insects... | reverse complement strand
TTGAGGAAGCCGTAAGAGCCTTAGCCAAACTCGGTGGATTTCTTGGGCGTAAGTCCGATGGTGACCCAGGAGTCAAGGTGCTTTGGCGGGGCTATCGCACTTTGTATACGGTTCTGGAAACGTATCGTTTTCTATTGTAATCTTCTGGAAGTGTTGTGGGGCAAGCATAGGACAAAACCCGGTTACAGCATCCCAGCTACTGCGAACGTGGTCCCTAACCCGACAAAACCCGGTTATAGCATCCCAGCGACTGCGAACATGGTCCCTAACCCGACAAAACCCGGTTATAGCATCTCAGTCACTGCACACGTTGTCCCTAAACCGGTAAAACCCGGTTGCGGAGTTTGAGTAACGTTACTTAAGGATCGTTCTACTAGGCGAAAAAACGCTGTGTTCCGTTACGACGGATGGCTAGGCGAAAGAGCGATGCTTCGTGCGCAATGCATGCTGTTAACCATTAATCGACAGTCTCTTTGGCTGGCAACTCGGCGCGTGGAGGCCCTGCCAGACGGAATTACCCGGTTTCGTTGAGCAACTCGGCGCCCGGAGGTCCTGCCAGACGCAATTACCCGGTTTCGTTGGGCAACTCGGCGTTACGAGGCCCCGCCGGACGAAATGGCCGCGCCTCGTTGGCTCACTGCTCCCCGTTCAGCCATCTGACCGCATCCTTGGCATGATAGGTGATGATCAAGTCCGCGCCGGCCCGCTTCATGCCGAGCAGCGTTTCAAGCACGATGCCCCGTTCGTTGATCCAGCCCTGCATCGCAGCCGCCTTGACCATCGCGTATTCGGCGCTTACGTTATACACGACCAGCGGCAGATCGAACCGCTCCCGAACTTCGCGCACGATGTCCAGATAAGCGAGACCCGGCTTCACCATCAGAAAGTCGGCGCCCTCCAGGACGTCGGACTGCGCCTCGCGCAGCGCTTCCCTGCGATTGGCCGGATCCATCTGGTACGACCTGCGGTCGCCGAATTGCGGAGCGGATTGTGCGGCGTCCCGGAACGGACCATAGTAGGCGGAAGCGTACTTCACCGCATAGGACATGATCGGCACGTCCGCATATCCGGCTTCGTCCAGCCCACGACGGATCGCGGCCACGAAGCCGTCCATCATATTGGACGGCGCGATGATATCCGCGCCGGCCTCCGCCTGCGAGACGGCCGTCTTCACGAGCAGCTCCAGCGACTCGTCGTTATCGACAACGGCGATGCCGTTCTCGTTGCGGACGACGCCGCAATGGCCGTGATCGGTGAACTCGCACAAGCAAGTATCCGCAACGACAAGCAAGTCGGGGTAATCCCGCTTGATAAGGCGGATGCCCTCCTGCACGATCCCTTGAGCATCATAGGCGCATGCCCCGAGTGCGTCTTTCTCCGCCGCATCCGGCACCCCGAAGACGAGCACCGCCTTGATGCCCAGCCGCACCAATTGCGACAATTCCTCGTTCATCGCATCGAGCGACCAGTTGTACACCCCGGGCATGGAACGAATTTCCTGCTTGACACCGCTGCCCCGCGCCAGAAAGATCGGCGAGATGAAATCATCGGCAGACAGCGCGGTTTCCCTGACCAAGCTGCGCAAGGCAGCCGACGAGCGGAGCCTCCGATGCCTTGTAGCGGGATAGGTCATAATCGGTCATTCTCCTCTCCGTCCAACTTATCGTGTTGTCTGTACGCCTTCAAAGCTTCCACGAGACTGTCCAACGTCGAAGCCTGCGCCGTAATATCGACCCGCAGCCCGCACTGCTGCGCCGTGCTCGCCGTGATCGGCCCAATGCAGGCGATGACGGCTTTGTCGAGCAGTGCCGCCGGGTTGTCCGCCCCAAGGCGGCGAAGCGCATCCAGCAATCCGCGAACGGTCGAAGAACTGGTGAACGTAACGACATGAATCCGCTCCTGTTCAAGCAATTCCAGCAGGAACGCATCTTCGTCGCCGATATTCACGGTCTCGTAGATGTCGATCTCGACCGCTGTCGCGCCCTGCCGTTCCAGTTCCTTCGGCAGTACGTCGCGGGCGAGATCTCCCCTGGGCAGCAGCACCGCCTGGCCCGGCTGAATTGCGCCTTGCGCCGCTAGTTCATCCAGCAGCCCTTCGGCGGTGTAGACAGCCGGTTGCACATCAGCCAGTATACCGCGGGCAGCGAGCGCGTCCGCCGTCTTCGGACCGACTGCCGCGAACCTCGCGCGATGGAAGCGCCGAATGTCCGTCCCGCACCGCGCCAGCCAGCGGAAGAAGTAGTCGACGCCGTTCGCGCTCGTCAGCATGACCCAATCATACGATTCGGCTTGCTCCAGCGCCTTCCGCACGCTTGCGTCGATCTCCCCGGACGCCGGCATGCGTGTCTCGATGACCGGATACTCGTACGGTTCCCCGCCGAGCTCTTCGATCCGGTCGGCCAATTCGCTGGCTTGCGCCCGCGCCCGCGTGACGAGCACGCGCAAGCCGAACAGCGGCTTGCTCTCCATCCAGGCGAGCCGCTCGCGCTGGCGCACGACTTCCCCCACGACAATGACGGCAGGCGGTTTGAAATGGGCGCGCTCCACCCGCTGCGCGATGTCGGCCAGCGTGCCGACGAGCGTCTCCTGTTCGGCTCTCGTTCCCCAGCGAATCAAGGCGATCGGAGTCTCGGGCGGTCTTCCGTGCGCAACGAGCTGCTCGGCGATGTACCCGATTTTGGATACGCCCATCAGGAACACCAGCGTGCCGGTCGCGTTCGTGACCTTGTCCCAGTGGATTGCATGGTCCAGCTTATCCGGGCTTTCGTGCCCGGTGATGACGGAGAAGGATGAAGCCAGGTCCCGGTGCGTGACCGGGATGCCGGCATACGCCGGCACGGCGATCGCCGACGTGATGCCGGGAATGATCTCGTAAGGAATGTTGTACTGACGCAGCAGCTCCGCTTCTTCACCGACGCGGCCGAATACGGTTGGGTCTCCGCCTTTGAGCCGCGTGACGACTTTGCCCTGCAGCGCCAGATCGACCAGCAATTGATTGATGTCCTCTTGCTTCATCGTATGGCGATCCGTCCGTTTGCCAACATAAATCTTCTCTGCTCCCGGCTTGGCCCGGGCGAGCAGATGCGGGCCGGCCAGCCGATCGTAGACGATGCAGTCGGACCGCTGCAGCACTTCCAGGCCTTTGACGGTGATCAGCTTCGGATGGCCCGGTCCGGCGCCCACCAAATAGACTTTCCCCTTGGACATCCCGCTACGCCCTCGCTTCCGCCAATATCGCATCCGCCCCGCGGTCCAGCAGCGCCTGGGCGACCTGCGTCCCGATCCGGTCCGGATCTGTGCCCGTCGCCGTCTCCTTCAGCACCCGCGCGCCGTCCGCGGAAGCGACCATGCCCGTCATCGTCAGCACCGCTTCCGAATCCGCGCCTTCCGGGACATGCGCGTAAGCGCCGATCGGCACCTGACACCCCCCGTTCAACAGGCCGAGCAGCTTTCGCTCCGCCGCCACGCACCTTGCCGTCAGCGAATCGTTCAACAAGGCCAAAAGGGACAGCACTTCCGCATCCCCGGCCCGACATTCGACCGCAAGCGCGCCTTGCCCGACCGCCGGCACGCATAAATCTGTCGGCAAATAGGAGGTGATGCGGTCCTTCCACCCCATCCGATGCAAGCCGGCCGCGGCAAGCAGGATGGCGTCGAAGCTCATCTCCTCGAGCTTCCGCAGCCGCGTATCGATATTGCCGCGGATCGATTCGATGACGAGATCGGGCCTGGCTGCCTGCAGCTGCGCGCTGCGTCTCAGGCTGCTCGTGCCGACGCGCGCTCCTTGCGGAAGCTCCTTCAAGCTGCGCGCGCGTCGGCCGATCAAGCAGTCGCGCGGGTCTTCGCGCACCGGAATCGCGCCGAACGCGAGGCCTTCCGGCAATTCGAACGGCATATCCTTCATGCTGTGCACGGCCAGATCGATCTCCCCGTCCAGCAGCGCTTGCTCGATCTCCTTGACGAACAGCCCTTTGCCTCCGACCTTGGACAGCGTCACGTCCAATATCCGGTCTCCCCGGGTTACGATCTTCTTCACTTCGAACTGGCAGGGCATGCCTGCCTCGGCCGCAAGCTTGCGCAGCCGTTCGATCGTCTGATTCGTCTGCGTAAGCGCCAGGGCGCTCTGCCTGGTTCCCACGATAATGGTCCGCATTACAACGGCTCCTCTCCATCTTCCGACGAACGGGTACGGCGTCTTAACGCATCGATCCATTGCTGCGGATCCCCGAGCCCGTCCTTATCGGACATTCCGTGCCGCAAAAAAGCTTCATCTGCCGCCGCGCTCAGCAGCTTGCGCCGCTCGGCCGCATCCGGCACGAGCGACCGGACGATTCGGCGAATGTCCCGGAGCGCGTCCGCATATGCCCCGTATTCCGGCCCATACTTGTCCGCCAGCTCCCGGGCAACGCGGGAAGCGAGCGCAGGGCTCGCACCCGACGTGCTTGCCGTCAGCACGAACCGGCCTCTGCGCACGACGGCTGGCAGCAGGAAGTCCCCTGCCTCTCCGTCATCCGCCAGATTGACGGGCACGCCCGCCATGCCTGCGGCCGCAGCCAGACGACGGTTCGCCGCCGCATCGTCCGTAGCCGCGAATACGAAGTCGGCGTCCGCGATGTCCTCAGGCCCGGCTTCCCTCTGCCGCCAGACGAGCCGGCCTTGTTCCGCCAATGTACGGAGACCGCTTGTTGCCGCGGGACTGACGACGCGCACGTCCGCGCCTGCCTCAAGCAATCCGCCGATTTTGCGTTCGGCCACTTTGCCTCCCCCGCATACGAGACAGCGCTTGCCTTCCATATTCAGCATAACCGGATACCAGTGCGCCAAGCAAATTCACCTCTTCATCACAACCACGACTGAAACGCCGACAGCGAATTGACGCAGAACGCCGCAGCCAATACCGCATAGCCAAGCAAATTCCAATAGGCCAAGCGCTTGCCGTCATCCTTCGAGGCCGATCTGCGGATCATATAGACGATATAGACCGCTCCCGCCGCGAATGAAAAAATCGCCTTGGCATCCCATAACAGTCCGGTATGCCCGTTCGTGAGCAGGGCGGCCGTCCCGGTGGACAATGACAAAAACAGCAGCGGCACGCCAATCACCCCGGCTCGGAATGCATAGCGGTCGATCAGTTCCAGGCTCGGGAGCCTGCTCATGGAGGGCGACCAGCGTTTGCGTTTCAAGCGATTGTGCAGAAAGATGTACATGCCGCCCATGATCGCCGCGATCGTCAAGATGGCGAACGCCAGAATCATCAAGCTAATGTGCAGGACGAGCAGCCGGTTCGCCGCCTCGAACCCGGTCAATTCGGCCCCGGGCCGCTCGCGTTGCAGCAAATTCAAAGCCAGCACGGCGAATCCGGCGACATTGACGAAGAACACGAGCAATTCCGCGCGCATGACCCTGCCCAGCAGGAAGGAGATCATCACGAGCAGCCAAGATACGAAGAACAGGAAATCCCTTGTCGACAGATCCGCCATGCGGAAATGGGGAATCAGCATCGACAGAAGGAAGACGGTTTGCAGAACCCATACAAAAACAAGCAGCCCCGTGCCGGTTCTCCTCGCCCGCAGATTGCCTGATGCGGCGTCCGAGGCGAAGAAAAGCAGGCTCAGGGCATAGATGTACAATACGGCGTCGGTCAGCCAATCCTGCGTTAACACGAGGGCAGCGCCTCCCCTCCATCGATCGTATCGGCACCCGCGATCCCGGAGATTTCAGCCTGCCGGTTACGGCAGCGAACTTGCCAGTCGGGACAGCAGCGTTTCCCGCTCCCTCACTGAGCTGGCCGTTGCCGGCTTCTCGCTGCGCGGTTTGCGTTCTTCGCCTTCCTCTTCGCGCCGTTTCGCCACTTCTTCGTTCAAGGCGAACAGCTGGATGAACATTTCCATGGCTTCTTCGCTCTTCTTCTCCGCCGCCATCTCTTTCATGCGCAGAATCGGATCGTGGATCATCTGGCTCACCATGCTCTTGGTCAGCTTGCGAATCACTTTGCGCTGCCGCTCATCCAGTTCGGGCAGCTTCCGGAGCATGCTTTCGAGAGTCGATTCCTGGATGGCCGCCGCTTTATCCTGAAGCGCGCGGATCAACGGGCTTACGCCCAGCGTCGCATACCATTCCCGGTAAGCCTGCTGTTCGGCCTCGATCATCTTCTCCACGACAGCCGCCGCCTCCCGACGGCTGGCCATATTGCCTTCCACGATGCCTTCCAGATCGTCGATGTCGTACAGGAATACGTTCGGGATGCTTCCGCAAGCCGGATCGATGTCCCGCGGCACGGCAATATCGATCAGGAATATCGGCTTCTTCCTGCGGCGCGCCATGGCGGATTCCAGCACCTCGCGGCGCAGCACGAAGCGATCGGCGCCGGTGCTGCTGATGACGATGTCCGTCTCGTGCAACCGTTCCATCGCTTCTTCCATCGTGAGCGCGGTGCCGGCAAATTTGCCTGCCAAATCCCTCGCTCTCTCCACGGTCCGCCCTGCGACATAAATCCGCGCCGCTCCGTTGGCATGCAAATGGCGGGCCGTGAGCTCGCTCATCTTGCCTGCACCGACGATCATGACCGTCTTCCCGTCAAACCGGCCAAAGATGCGTCTGCCCAATTCCACCGCCGCATAACTGACGGAGACGGCATTGTCCGCGATGCCCGTCTCGGCATGCGCGCGCTTGGCCACCGTGATCGCTTGCTTGAACAGTTGATTGAAGATCGTGCCGGTTGCCTGCCGTTCTTGCGCAAGGAAGAATGCACTGCGGACTTGTCCCAATATCTGCGTTTCGCCGACAACCATCGAGTCGAGCCCGCATGTTACCCGGAACAGATGCTCGACCGCGCGGTCATCTTCGTACATATATAAGTGATGATTGAATTCCTGTCTGGGCACCTGAAACCAATTTTCCATGAAATTGCGAATGTAATGGCCGCATAAGTGCAGACGATCGACAACTGCGTATACTTCCGTCCGGTTGCAGGTCGCCACGATGACGCCTTCGAGTATGCTTGTCGTTCCCTGGAGCGATTGCAGCGCGCGGGGCGCGTCGGCTTCGCCGAGCGCGAAACGTTCCCGGATCGCCACGGGAGCGGTGCGATAATTCAATCCGACGACGATAAGGTGCACGTGCAATCACTTCCTTTCCTCGAAGGGCAAGCCCCCGGATTCGCCAGTTCACAGGATCGCATGAGCTTGCGTCCAACAAAATACAAGCTTCATTATACCACAGATCGACAAGCCGGCTTAGACCGCAAATTCGAAAAGTTTATGACGGTGATCCATTTTATTAGTGTCGTCGTCCCGCTGTCCCGTTATTCCATGCGCGACCTCATGCTTTGCGATGCGCTATCCCGATACAGAAAGACCATGAGGCAATGTCCCCATGGTCTTCGATTCATCATTGTTTGAAAATGAGTTAAGCGAGCTGGGTTTGCTCCATGACCGGCTCTTCCACTTGCATCTCGCCGATGCCGCGAATCAGCTTCTTCGCATAAGTGCGCTTCGGCTTCAGCACTTCGACCAGGTAATCGATCGCCGCTTGCGGGTCGACCGTCTCGCCGCACGTATAGCAATCAATGGCGGCAAATCCTTTTTCGGGGTACGTATGAATGGAGAGATGGCTCTCCGACAGCATAACAAGAACCGTTGCGCCCTGAGGCTCAAATTGACGTGCTTGCACCGACAGAACAGTGGCACCGCAGGCTTCGGCCGCCTCCACCATGTGCGATTGGAGAAGATCGGCGTTGTTCAACGTGTCAAAGTTGACGCCCCAAGTGTCTACTGCAACATGCCGTCCGAAAGTTGAATATTCCATCTTCCGGTTCCCCCTTCCTAGGAATAAAATGTGAAGCTGATTTCATCCGCTAGGACCTACGTCATTCACTTCTCGAGGGAGTTTGCCAACAATCGCAATCCATTCCTGAGTGAATCCTGGTTCCTATTGTGTTGTCAACGAGAATAAAAATAACATCAATTCGCCCGAAATGCAACTGTTATTTAGGTTTTTATTTGATTGTCATCAAAAAACGACTCTTTATCCCAGATCGCCTTGTATCGCTCTCGACGATGGGGATAGAAAAACCGTTCGGCATCTCCCGAACGGCTCTCCTATGCTCGTACTAAATGTCTGCCCACGGCTGGCGTTCGGTCGTTACCGTTTCCCCCGTAGCAATCGCCTGTTCAATCATCATGCCCAGGTAATGGTCCTGCGACGCTTCGGGCAAGCCGTAAAAGCTCGGACCGCCTGTGGCGTACTCTGCCATCTTCTGCAAGCAGCTCGCGACGGCGATTTCATCGTCGTACAGCCGCGCGGGAATGAACGGATTGCGGTATACCCACTGCTCGCCGACCATTATGCCTTCGAGGTAGTAGCCCCCGACATTCTCCTCTTCCCCTTTGCTGATCCGCTTCAAATCCAGATGAAGCGGCGTGGAAAAGTCTGCTAATGCTTCCAGACGATGATCGAACAGTTCGCCGCGGTCTCCTCTGACGGACAAGTGGCAAGAGCGAATCCAGGCGCGATGCTGGTTGACCGTGAAATCATAGACGCCCAGCCTGTCCCCGAAATCAATCCAGGCCAAGTCCCTTTCGGATACAACGATGCGTTCTTCCTTGGGCGGACCGCTGCGATCCGGGCCTGCAACCATAGGAGAATTAAATCTCATTCCCCGAATCACAGCATTCTCGAAACCGATCCCGAGCATTTTTCTGATCAGACTGACGGCATGATACGTTTGCGAAATCGACACGGTAGTTTGCGTAATATTACCCAGTCGTCCAGATTGTATCACGGCCTGCCGTGCCGCATTCATCGGATGCAGGTGGTATTGTTCGGCAACCTGTACCCTGGCTCCGGTCTTTGTCAGCTTTTCGTGAAGCTGCAGCAAGCCGTCCAGATCGGGAGCGGGAGGCGTTTCCGCCAATGCCGGGATGTTCAGCTCCGCCAGCCGCAGCAGATATTCGGGCAGAACGGGCTTGCTCGTGCTCACGACAACAAAATCGGGAGATTCCTTCTGCAATAGCTCGTCAAGCGTCCGATAAGTGGCAACCTTCCATTTGCGCTCCAGCTCCTGACCTTTGGCGGCATCCCTGACGACCATTCCGCTGACGCGGAATTGATCGGGAAGCATCTGGGCGACTCTCAGAAAATATTGGGCCCGGAAGCTTGAACCTCCAATAATGCTGAACGATGCCATTTGATTTGCCAATGCCTGTCACACCTTTTAATCATTTATTTTTTTGTGGCTTCCTGAATTTCATTGACGGTCTTCATCAGCTTCTCGTATGCTTCTTCGATCGTGGATTTATTAAACATGACAGCCTCTGTCACTTCTACATATGCGGTCTCGAATTCTGCCCAGCCTGCCGGCGCCACTACGAACGGCTGCGAATCTTGGGCGATGATTTCAACCATTTCCTTGCCCAGCAGATCAGCAGGGGAAAGCTCGGGCAGGATGGTGTCCACAACTTCTTGAATGACCGGGACGCCGCGTTGCGTGCCCATCAATTCGCCGGCTTCGATATCGTGCAGGAACCAGTAGATGAAATCGCTCGCTTCTTGTTTATACTTCGAATCCTGACTGACGCTGAAGAAGAACGTAGGCCTTAACCACCCGCCAGCTTCAACGTCGGCGGGTGCGCTCACAACGCCAATCTTGCCGGGCATAAGTCCATCCATCGCGCCGGGCTGCGCGGCATGGAGCCCCTTCACGAGGATCGTGCCGTTCGCCAGCAAATCAAATTGCGCATCCAGGAGCTTATCCGTTGTTGTCACTTCAGGAGGCGGAACGATGCCGTCCTTGCGCATTTGCGCATATTTTCCCAAAAATTCGAACCAGGTGTCCTTATCGAGATTGAATTGGCCGTTAATGAACAAGTTTTTCTTGCCCTTGCTCAACTGATAATTCACATAATAATTTTTATCCGTGGTGGAATCCGGAATGCCGTATTTACCCGGCTCCAGCTTTGCCTTGGCATCCGCGCCGAATTGGAAATAATCGTCCCATGTCCAACCGACCTTCGGAGCGGTCAGGCCCAGTCTTTCAACCTCCGCTTTATTGTATACCATGCCGTAACCGTTTGCACCAAGTGGAATCGCATACAGTTTGCCGTCAATTTTGCCCATTTCAAGCAGATTGGGATCGATCCCCGTTGTGTCGAAGTCACTCAGATCGGCCAACAGACCCCGATTGACGTAATCCGCCACATACGCCGCATCCTTCTGGATAATGTCCGGCAGGCTTCTGGCCGCGACCAGGGCGGGCAATTTATTGTTGTAATATTCATCCCAGCCCGTAAAAGTCGATTCGAACGTATAGTTAGGATGATCTTTCTTGTAAAGTTCGAATGCGGCCATCGTCACATCATGCCGCGATTGCGATCCCCACCATATGACCTTTAAATCTACATTGTTTGCCCCGTCTTTCTCCTTAGATTCCGTTTTGCCATTGGAACACGCTGCAGCCATTAATAGAAGCATGGCGATGAACAGAACAAGAACTGCTTTGCCCTTCCGGTGAAAAGCCATTGATGTTGCCCCCTTATGCAAGTCGGATGTGATTACGAGCACAATACTATCATGCGGTTACGACAGCGTATAGCATAGAAATGTATAATAAGTTTCAAAATATGATGATTGTCCCCTTGCGCATTTGCATTCATCCTTTCAGGCCGGTTGTGGCAATCCCTTCGACGAAATGCTTTTGCGCCATGAAGAATACGATCATTGAGGGCACGATCGATAATAAGGCCATCGCCAGCATTTGCCCCCACTCCGTGTTGGATTGGGAATCCATGAATAACCGCAAACCCAGTCCGACCGTATAATTTTTGACGGAATTGATGTACAGCAACTGTTGAAAAAAGTCGTCCCATGTCCACAGAAACGTATAGATGATCACAGTCACCAGCGCCGGTTTCATCAGCGGTATAACGATGCGCCAATAAATCCCGAATTTCGTGCAGCCGTCGATCTTCGCCGATTCATCCAATTCACGGGGAATTCCCCTTATAAATTGCACAAGCAAGAAGATGAAAAATGCACTTCCCACAAAATGCGGAACGATCAGTGGCAAATACGTACCGACCCAATCCATCCGATGGAACAGAATATATTGCGGGATACTGGTCACCTGTGCGGGAAGCATCATGGTCGTCAACAAAACGGCAAACCATACCTTGCGCAGCGGAAAATCCAATCGGGCAAAGCCAAACGCAACCAGGCTGCACGATACGACCGATCCCGCGATGCTCCACAACTCAATATGAAAGGTATTGATATAGAAGGTGCTGAACGTATAATTCGGGGTCGCCATCCACCCTTTTGTATAATTGCTCCAGAGAGGCGCAAGCGGAAAAAGGTTGGGCGAGCTCATCTCCGCATTCGATTTGACAGAAGCGCCCACCCACCACAGGACAGGATAAATCATGATGATGCTGGCGAGAATCAACAAGCCGTGAGTTTTCCATTTTTTGCGCAACGCGGCGATTCCCATCACTTCCGCCCTCCTTCTTCGGCTTCGTAGTACACCCAGTGCTTGGACAGCGAGAAGTTGACGGTGGTGGCAATTGCTATGAGGATCATCAATATCCAAGCGAGCGCCGAAGCATAACCCATTTGATAATGCGCGAACGCTTTTTCGTACAAATACAAGGCATACATATAGGTCGAGTGAACAGGTCCGCCTCCTGTAACGATGAATGCCGAAGTAAACATTTGAAACGAATTAATAATGCCCAAAATAAGATTAAACAAAATAACGGGCGACAGCATGGGAAGGGTTACTGCAAAAAATTGCCTGACTTTGTTAGCCCCGTCGACAGAGGACGCCTCGTATAATTCTGCGGGAATTTGTTTTAAGCCCGCCAGAAAAATAATCATTGTGGAGCCAAACTGCCAGGCGCTTAAAATAACCAGCGTGCCGAGCGCCGTATCCGGATTGGATATCCAGCTTATGCCTTTGATGCCGAACCAGCTTAAGAAATAGTTGATAAATCCATTCAGCCCGAATATATTCTTCCACAAAATCGCAACGGCCAGACTGCCTCCGACAATCGAAGGAATGTACATCAAGGTGCGGTATACCGAAATCGCCTTTATTTTTTTGTTGAGAATGATGGCAAAAAACAGGGAGGATGCCAGCTTGACCGGAACAGATATACACACATACAACAAAGTCACTTTAATCGACTGCACAAACGTATCATCCGACAAAAATATCCGGGTATAATTGCGGAAAGCCACCCAGTTTTCTTCCCCCAGCAAGGAATAATCCGTGAAGGAATAATACATGGACATCCCCATAGGGCCGAGCGTTAACGCGAAGAAACCAATCAGCCAAGGGGCGATGAACAGATAACCCGCTATGGGGGATTCCCACCGGGCAGTGAGGCGTCTCCTCTTCGTTTTTTTTATGCTTGCCGCAACTGCCGTTTGCTCCATGTCATCACCTCTTATCGTTTGATTGAGAACGGCAAAGCACGTCATGCTGATGTCAGTATACTAAGATTGCCGTTGCGCTCAAATAACAGAGATGTGTAATTTGTTTCAGTATTTCACTATTTTTATTCTTGTGATAGAGTAGGAGCACCAACAATCAAGGAGGGCAATTTCATGGCTATCCATTTTTTCGAGCCCGGCGTATACTACAGCACGATGGGCCCCCACGAGCCGGTGCTGCACATTCAAAGCGGGGATTCCGTGGTAACGTCAACGATTGACGCACGCGGAGCAGACCGAAATTTGCAAGAAGTCGGCTCAAGGCCAAACCCGATGACGGGTCCGTTTTATATACAGGAAGCCCGGCCGGGAGACACATTGGCTATACGCTTTGATCAAATAACGCCCAGCAGAGACTCGGGCTGGACATTCAACGCGCTGGATCATCAAGTCATCGACGCGGCCGCATACAAGGACATGCCGCCGCGGGAAATACTGCAATGGACGATTGACCGCCATGCAGGCACGGTTGGCCTGTCCAACCCACTCCCCGGCCTCGGTCATTTACAACGGAAAATGGCGCCGTTCCTTGGATGCTTCGGGGTAGCTCCGGCTCGGAAAGAAACGATAACGACCGCGACATCCGCCGAACATGGCGGCAATATGGATTACCGGAAATTCACGGCGCAATCGACGGTTTATCTCCCCGTGCATGAGCCGGGAGCGCTATTCTTCCTCGGTGACGGCCATGCCAGTCAAGGCGATGGGGAAATTGTCGGCACGGGCATTGAAACCTCGATGACGGTTCAATTCACGGCAACCGTCATTCCCGGCCGAACGATCGGATGGCCGCGCGGCGAGGATGAGGCATACATATTTGCGATTGGCAATGCCAAGCCGCTGGAGCTGGCTGTTAAGCACGCCACTACCGAAATGCTGAAATGGCTGCAGCAAGACTACGGGCTTGATGAGGTCTCGGCAAGCACGTTGCTGGGCCAACATGTCGAATACGAAATCGGCAATATATTTAATCCCGCATACACTATGGTTTGCAAGCTGAGCAAGGCGATATTGTCCGGCATTCAGATATGAGCCCGGAGTGCGCGCGGCGTTATTTCAGATCGCTGGGATTGACGCCGATATACTTTCTGAACAATGTGCTGAAATAAGGCAAGTTGCGGTATCCGACTTTTTCCGCGACCTCGTAGACCAGATGATTGCCGCCGAGAATCAAGCTTCGGGCTTTTTCCATTCGCACTTTTGTCAAGTAATGGTTGAAGGTTTCCCCGGTCGCTTTCTTGAAAATGTTGCTGATGTAGCTTCGTGAAATGTAGGCTTGCTCGGCAAGGTCGGCAAGGGTGATGTCCTCGGCGTAATGCTCCTGAACGTAGGCGATGATGAACGCCACGGCCTGCTTGTGCCTGGCGTTCATACCGGACTCGTCCGACGAATCTTCACGAAATCCCGGCTCGTACATCAATAGTTTCTTTTCCAACTGCTCCTGTTGAGCCCGCCTGGCCAGCTCCTCCTGCAATTGATCAATGACTCTTGTGAACGTGCTCTTGATCGTTTCCAGCGTCACGGGCTTGGATAAATAATCGTCCACCTGCAAGCGCAAAGCTTGTCTCGCGTAGGAGAAATCGGAATACCCGCTCAATATGACAATTTTGCCGTTGAATCCCCGCGTGCGCAGTTGCTCGATCATATCAAGCCCGTTCAGCTCGGGCATATAGATATCAGCCAGCACAATGTCGGGCTGACAAGCGAGAATGACTTCGAGTCCCCGTCTGCCGTTCAGGCTTTCCCCGACAATTTCGACTCCCATCTCTTGCCATAGCGCCAGTTTTTTCATGCTGCGGATAATTTGCCGATCATCATCCACCAGTACGATCTTCCACATGCGCCTTGCCTCCGATCATCTTATTCTCCATCCTGGGGATGGTAATGGTCACTGTCGTACCCAGCCCTGCCTCGCTGGAAATGGCAATGCCATAAGGCGGGCCGAAGTAGGCATCCATCCGTTCCTTGACATTCTTGATCCCATATCCGCCGGTCTTTCTGTTCCTGGCGACATTCCAATCGGACTTTAAGCCGACTCCGTCATCTCTGATCGTGATGAGCAACTGGCCGTACTCTTCCCGGATTCGAATTTCGATACACCCGCGGTCTCTGTCGTTCAACCCGTGTATGACGGCGTTCTCAACAAAGGGCTGCAGGATCAGCTTCGGAATATACAGTTTCTTGATCGGATCGGGCACATCAAACTTGTAGTACAATCCCTCTTCCCAGCGCATCTGCTGAATTTCGAGATAACAGCGGACATGCTCAAGCTCATCTTCGATCGTAATCACAGGCTCCCCGTTGGAGAGACCGATCCGAAACATATTCCCGGTCAATTCGAGCACCTTGCTGATCTTGCTCTGATTCGCCTCAATCGCCATCCAATTGATCTGATCCAACGTATTGTACAGAAAATGAGGGTTGATCATGGCCTGCAGCGCCTGGATTTCAACCTCACGCTGGCGCAAGTACTTATCTTCGAGAGAGGCGTACAATTGTTCGATCCGCTCGACGAACTTGCGATACGCCGTGAACAATACACCGAATTCATTGTTGTAATCAGAGGGCAAATTGATTTTCCCGGTATCGATTGATGACATGGACATGGCTTTCAGCAGCAGTGTGATCGGCCGGATAAATTGTTTGGACAGGAATAAAGTGAAAAATATGGATATCAGGATAAAGGAAACCCCGATAAAGATCGAAATCGCGGCAATGCGGAAGCTGCCTTTCGTGATGGTGCGCCATGGCGTCAGCTCGATTAGCGTCCAGTCCGAACTGGGCACATCGGATACAGCGACGATGAATTCGCCTTTGCTGTCACCTATACTGTCCCGGAGGGCATGAACATCATATTTGCCGATTGAGGTTTGCATCAATTGGGTTTCCCAATCAGGTCCTTCCGCAGGGCTCCTGGTTGAGATGATGACTCGCTTTCCCATATCCAGCAAAATCCGAACGCCGTCCGTTTCCTCCCCCCGCATAATCCGTTTTATGGGTTCGGCAATCACATTCATGATAAGGAGGCCTTGGTATTTGCCGGTATTCGTATAGATTTTACGTGCAAAACTGATCACTTGCTGTGTTCCGTTAAAAGCGGTTACAATTTCCCGTTCGCCGACCCAGGAGAAATCGGAATTTGCAATCATCGGAAACCAAGCCTGATCCTGCAGCGCCGAGAATCTCGAGACCGACACCACGCCGGTTTGCGAGATCGGCAGCGCCGGGTTTTCCATGTAAAGCTCAATCGAATCCATAATTTCCATGCTATAAACTTCATTGGACAAATATTTTTCAATTTCTTTTTGTGTCCTTTGCCTTTCGTAGAAGTCGTCCTTTAACGACAAGAATGCGACCAAATCCACATTGGTCGAAATCGCAAGCGCCATCCGTTCCACGGTATTCATCTGGATCGATACTTGTTTGTTTAACTCGTTCAATAGCTTTTGTTGATAAAACGAAGTGTTTCCTGCTAATTCCTTAACCGTTAAATTATAGGATAACCAGGTGATCATAAATAACAGCAACACAATAAGCCCGGCAAAAGCCCCGAAAAGTAAATAGTCGATGCGGAGTGTTTTGAATGGGTTTCTGAACATAGCTGTAAACTCCTGCTATTTTGGGACATATATCTTTTATTATATAGCAATCTCTCCTTCTGACAAATAATACGAATGTGTAATTTCTTTCAATATTTAATTAATATGCTTGCTGGCAGCAATTGAGGATAACCGCGCCGTTGGACAGCATTGCAAACCAAAACAGCGGCTTCCCTGTCCATATAGGACAGGGAAGCCGCTGTTTTGGCAAGCATTCAAGCTTCCAGAGCGAACAACAGCCGGCTGTGCAATTTCAGCCTCTCGTCGATTTCTTCTGTCACGGCGGAATCGACGAGCAAATTGCGCTGATCGAGCAAGTTATTGACCGCTTGCCTCAGGAATTCGATCTCCTCTTCGACGGAACTCGATTTGAATTGCTCTTCGAGCAGACCGAGCGAATTCCGATGCTCGAATACGGTGTGAACGGCGCCGTCCTTGCATTCCGCGATGCGAACGACCGCACCGTGGCGATACTGGTAAACCATCGTGAATCCGGCGTAAATCCGATTGACGACGGCATCGCCCCGGTAAATCTGAACCATTCTGCGAAGCGTGTTAGCCAGCTTGTGCTGAACGACCCGGCATGTCAAGCGGCACCGATAATTGCCGTTCGAACGTTCGAAAGTCATGCGGACGGACTCGCCGCTCGCGCCATCTTCGATCGCGAACTCCTGGTTGCCGTTCTCAAGCACGAACACTTGCAGCTTCAACTGCTGGGATTCGCAAAGTCCGATTAAACGCGGCAGATCGGCTTCAGGTACTGTCAGGTTAACATTGACATATTCCGTGGCTACCCGATGAGCCATAAAATCTCCCCAATTCCCATTGTGTTGCCAGGTTGTGTTGCCGTACTTCTTAAATCTTATTATAAGCGAATCTTCAAACCGTTTCTCGCGCTTCGGCTTTGATTTTCCCGCAAAAACTGCGTAAAAAACGATTCCTCCCGGCTTTCTGCTGAACTTTTACGCTTAATCCTCGGTTTCCTGCGGTACTTTGCAGGGTTCGGAAGGGGATTCGCTCGTCTTTTCTACGGATTGCTCAATCAAGCTCCATAATTCATCCCGCCCTTGGCCCGTCTCCGACGAGAAGACGACGAGCGGGAAATGTCCCGGCATACCCAACGTTTGGCGTACGATCTTCGCATGCTTCGGTGTCTGGTTGCGGGTCAGCTTGTCCGCCTTCGTCGCCACAACGCACATCGGAATTCCATAGTGGGAAAGCCAAGCGAACATGTTTCGGTCTTCGGCCGAAGGAGGATGGCGCAAATCGACGAGCTGCAGGACAAGCTTGAGCGGCTGGCGATCGCGCAAATAGCGCTCGGCGAGCTTTCCCCACGCTTCCCGCTGGGACTTGGACACGCGGGCGTAACCGTAGCCGGGAAAATCGACGAAATACAGCTCGCCGTTAATCAAGTAATAATTCAGCGTCTGCGTCTTGCCGGGCTGCGAGCTGGTGCGGGCCAAGTTGCGCCGAAGCAGCATCCGGTTGATCAAGGACGACTTGCCGACATTGGAACGTCCGGCCAGCGCAATTTCCGGCAGACCGTCCGCCGGAAATTGACTTTCACCGGCCGCGCTGATGACAAACTCGCTTGTTCTGATGATCATGGAATCCCTACGTCCTTCCGACTGTCTAACGATTTGCGGGCCTGCGGCGTCAGTGCGTCCCCAAGGAAGGCCCTTCCTCCACTTCAGACTCCGCGGCAGGCGGCATGGATGGCTTCGGCTGCTCTTTCGCCGCCAAATCCAAATCAGCGGGACCCTGTCCGGCCGATTCCCGGTGAATCGGAATCGCCTCTGTCAGCGCATGCGCCAACACTTCATCCATATGGGCCACGGGCACGAACGTCACGGCTTCGCTCACGCTCTCCGGCACATCCCGCAAATCCCGCTCGTTGTCGCGCGGGAACAGCACCTTACGGATGCCGGCCCGGTGCGCGGCGAGCGACTTCTCCTTGAGCCCGCCGATCGGCAGCACCCGTCCGCGCAGCGTGATCTCGCCGGTCATGGCCACCTCGCGGGACACCGGACGGCCCGTCAAGGCCGAGACGAGTGCCGTTGCCATCGTAATGCCGGCGGACGGACCGTCCTTCGGGATGGCGCCCTCCGGAATATGAATATGAATATCGTTCTTCTCATGGAAGTCGGCCGCGAGCCCCAGCGCTTGCGCCCTGCTGCGGATGTAGCTGAAAGCCGCCTGCGCCGACTCCTTCATGACGTCGCCGAGCTTGCCGGTCAAAGTCAGCTTGCCGCTTCCCGGCATGACCGTCACTTCGATCACCAGCGTGTCGCCGCCGACTTCCGTCCAGGCCAGCCCTGTCACCGCGCCGACCTGGTCTTCCTCCTCCGCCATGCCGTAACGGAATTTCGGAGGTCCGAGATATTCCTTGATCCGGGGAATATCCACGACGATCGGGGCCGATTCCGGATCGGAAACGATCGCTTTGGCGGCCTTGCGGCAGACAGCGGCGAGCAGTTGCTCCATGTTCCGAACGCCCGACTCGCGTGTGTATTCGCGAATGAGGGTCAACAGCGCCTCCGGCGCCATTTCCAACTGATCGTCGGTCAGCCCGTGCTCGCGCTTCTGCTTCGGCAGCAGATGCTGATGGGCGATCTGCTGCTTCTCCAGCTCCGTGTATCCCGGCACGGTCAACAATTCCATGCGGTCGAGCAGCGGACGCGGAATATGATGAACGACGTTCGCCGTCGTCACGAACAACACATTGGACAGGTCGAAGGGAACCTCCACGTAATGATCGCTGAACGTGGCGTTCTGTTCCGGATCGAGCACCTCGAGCAAGGCGGAGGCCGGATCGCCGCGAAAATCCATCGCCATCTTGTCGATCTCGTCGAGCAAGAAGACGGGATTCCTCGTCCCTGCGTTGCGCATTCCCTGCAGGATGCGACCGGGCATCGCGCCGACATACGTTCGGCGATGGCCGCGAATTTCGGCTTCGTCGCGCACGCCTCCGAGCGAGATCCGGACGAATTCCCGACCGAGCGATTTCGCGATCGAGCGGGCGAGCGATGTCTTCCCGACGCCGGGCGGACCGACGAAGCAAAGGATCGGGCCCTTCAATTTCTTGACCAGCTTCTGGACGGCCAAATATTCGAGCACCCGTTCCTTCGGCTTCTCCAAGCCGTAGTGCTCCTCATCCAGAATGCGCTGCGCCTCTTCGATATCCAGATGATCCTCCGTCGTCTTCGACCAGGGAAGCGCCAGCAGCCATTCGATATAGGTCCGGATGACTGCGCCTTCCGCCGATGCGGGCGGCATCTTCTCGAGCCGGTCGATCTCTTTGGCGACGCGGGCGGCGATCTTCTCGGGGAGTTCGACCTCCCCGGCCTGGCCGCGCAGCTCCTCCGCCTCGCCGGCCCGGCCTTCCTTGTCGCCGAGCTCCTTCTGGATCGCCTTCATCTGTTCGCGCAAGTAATATTCCTTCTGCGTCTTCTCCATCTGCTTCTTGACACGTTGGCTAATCTTGCGTTCGAGCTCCAGCACTTCGCGCTCGTTGTGGAGCAGGTCGAGCAGCTTTTCCAGGCGGGTCGGCACGTCCGCCGTCTCCAATATTTCCTGCTTGTCCTTGATCTTGAGCGACAAGTGGCTCGTAATGACATCGGCCAATCTTCCGGCCTGATCGATGTCGGCCACGGCGGCGAACGTCTCCGGCGTCGCCTTCTTGGACAAATTGATATAATGCTCGAATTGGCTCAGCACGGTCCGCATCAAGGCGCCCAGCTCCGGGTCGTCTTCCCCTGTCTCCGGAAGTTCACGCGCCAGCACTTCGTAAAATAGTTCATTCGGCAAATATTGTTCGATCTCCGCGCGCGCGATCCCTTCCACCAGCACGCGGATCGTTCCGTTCGGCAGTTTGAGCATTTGACGCACTTTCGCGATCGTGCCGATGCGATAGATGTCTTCCTGCGTCGGTTCCTCGATGCCTATTTCCGATTGGGAACAGAGCAGGATAATATGATCGTCGATCATGCAGCGTTCCAGCGCCTTGACCGATTTCTCGCGGCCTACATCCAGATGAAGCACCATGCTGGGATAGACGAGCAGCCCGCGCAGTGGCAGTAAGGGAACAGAACGGCTCTTGGTTTTGCCCGAACCCATGTCCGGCACCTCCTTAACGATCGGTGATTGGCATGACGTCATTGTACCAAATGTGAATGCCTGCCGCAAAGAAAAGACGACTCCCTGTTCCCTTGCGGAACAAGAGTCGCCTTCTTTAAGCATGACGGGGAAGCGGCTGCCGCGATTCAGCGCCGGCCGCGCCGCAGCGCTCGGGCGAATACACCCAATATCGGCGTCAGCAGCAGCGCCGCCGTGACGAGCGACGCCCGGATCGACCAGCGGCTGCCGATCCAGCCGACGAACGGGCCGCCTCCCGTCTGGCCTAGCGCATCCGATTGGCTGAACATCGACAGTACGGTCGCACGGCTCTTACTCTCGATATTCAGGTTGAGCCACGTATCGTATATCGGCGCGCTAATGGTGCGGATAATGCCAAGCGCCAGCGCCGAGACGATCGCCCATGTAAAATTCGGCGACAGGGCAAATACGAGAACAGCGACGATACGCCCGGCGGTCAGCGCAAACATCGCCGCCATGACCGCACGGCGGCCGCTCATATCCAGCAGCCGCTCGACTATATGAATGGCGAGCAAGCCAAGCAGCGTCGTCGTCGCCGCAATCAGGCCGAACCACGCCGCCATCGACAGCGAGATGTTCTCCGGGAAGCCGATCTCGTTCATCAGATGCGCTTCCCACAGCCGGTCATATCCTTCGGAACCGGCGCCGCTGAACAAGGTAACAACGAGAAGGAGCAGCAGCAGCGGCTGTCCGCGCACTGCTCTTGCCCCGGTCAACCATGTCGTCCCGATACGCTGCCAGTGGGAAGCATCCGGCTCCCGCTCCGGACGGACGAAGGCCGTCTCTTTCATGAAGACCAGCAAGAAAACGCCAAGTCCGAGCATCAGACACCCGCCGGCCGCATAAGGCAAATTCGGGCCGGCTGCCGACAGCAAAACGCTTGCGCCAATTCCCAGCAGCGTGCCGACCAGCGCAACCCGCTTCGTCCGGATCAACAGACTGCCGACCTTCTTCTCCCCAACCTCGTCGACAATCCAGGCCATGTCCGCGCCGCTGATGAAGGTGTGGCCGACGCCCCAGACGATCTGCGCCAGCAGCAGCATGACAAAGACCGGAACCGCCGGGCCGAACCAGGGCAGCGCGCCTTGCAGCATAAATCCGGCAGCGACCACAAACATGCCGGTAATGACCGATCTCCGCCTGCCGTACGTATCGGCAACAACCCCCGTGATGCCTTCGAACAGCAGCACGGATAATTCCAGCACCGTCCCGACGATCAGCAGCTCAAGCGGGTTCAAGCCGAGCGCTGCAACATAATAAACGGCGTATGTCGTAAACATTGTGCTGTTCGCGAACGCCGCAACAACTTCCATAACTGTATAAACTTTGGACGCGCGTATCATCATGAACACCTGTCCGCCTCTCCGGCAGACGGCGCGGCACGCGTCGCTCACGTATTCGCATGGCCAGGCTTAAGGCATACGTATTGTTTGGCTTCCGCGCCAATCTACCCTTTGTTTGCTTCTCCATTCCCTGCGATGACAGATCCGAAACAAGTGATTTGTCGCAATAGAAACACCTCCATAAGTGATCCTTCTCATTATAAGGTTGAACCATCGACATGAAAAGGCCTGCTCGCCGGCGGCCAACGAGCAGGCAGCAAAAACAGGCGGCGCAGAAGCCGTTGCGCTGGCTCCTGCGCCGCCTGTGCGCCATGTGCGATCGATCAGCCTGTCTTACCCTTGCGCGGGAATGCCCGCTGCAGGCGGCAATGGATGGTCTCGGCGGTTCGCAGCGGCTTCTGGCTTGGAGGCAGACGCGGCGGCAGGCTCCGTGCTCGCACGGTCCGCATGAAGAACCGAGGCGGCGGGGGCCGCCGAATAAGGCTCTGCCGCGAGTGCCGCGTCCGGCACAACTGCGGACAGCGGTGTCTCCACCGTCAGCCGGCTGCCGAACACATGCCCGAACACTTCGGCCATGTGCTCCACCGGAATGACCTTCACCCCGCTAAGTCCCGCGAAAATTTCCTGCCAGTTCTCCTTCGGAATCAGCACCGTTTCCGCCCCGGACTGGAAGGCGGCTTCCACCTTCGCGATGACTCCGCCAACCGGCTTCACCCGTCCATGAATGCTGATCTCGCCGGTCATGGCCAGCTTATTGTCGACCGGCTCCTTGGCGATCGCCGAGGCGATCGCGACCGCCATCGCCACGCCGGCGGACGGTCCGTCAACGGGCGTGCCGCCGGGGAAATTAATGTGCAAGTCGTAATGCTCCGGATGCAGGCCGTACCGCCGAATAACCGTCGCCACGTTGTCGACCGATCCCTTGGCCATGCTCTTGCGCCTGAGCGTGCGCTGACCGCCGCCGAGCTCTTCCTCGTCCACGACGCCGGTGATCATGAACTGTCCGTGGCCGGGCTCCGACGCCGGCGTCGCCGTCACTTCGATTTCCAGCAAGGCGCCCATGCTCGGCCCGTATACAGCCAGTCCATTGACCAGACCGATCTGCGGCTCGGCCGGAATTTTGCGGTCCGGGCGCGGCGGCAGCTGGCTGCTGTTCACGACCCACTCCACGTCGGCCGCGCCTAGCATCGTCCTGTTTTCCGATAAGGCGAGTCCTGCCGCGAGTTGGATGATGTTGACGGCTTCCCGGCCGTTCGTCGCATACCGTTTTACGACGTCGACCGCTTCCGGCATCGGCTCGAAGCCGATTTTGCGAATCGCGTTTTCCGCGATCTGGGAAATCTCGCCAGGCAGCAGCGGCCGGAAGTAAACTTCCATACAGCGGCTGCGGATCGCCGGAGAGATCTCGCCGGGCGAACGCGTCGTTGCGCCGACCAAGCGGAAATCGGCCGGCAGGCCGTTCTGGAAGATGTCGTGAATATACGCCGGTATATTCGGGTCTTCCGCGTGATAGTAGGCGCTTTCCAGGAAAACTTTGCGGTCTTCCAGCACCTTGAGCAGCTTGTTCATCTGAATCGGATGCAATTCGCCGATCTCGTCGATGAACAGGATGCCGCCGTGCGCTTTCGTGACCGCCCCCGGCTTCGGCTGCGGAATGCCGGCCACGCCCATCGCCCCGGCTCCTTGGTAGATCGGGTCGTGGACCGAGCCGATCAGCGGGTCGGCGATGCCCCGCTCGTCAAATCGCGCCGTCGTTGCATCGATCTCCGTAAACTTGGCATCCTGGCGGAACGGAGACATCGGATTTTTCTTGGCCTCTTCCAGGATGACCCGGGCAGCGGCCGTTTTGCCGACGCCGGGCGGCCCGTATACGAGCACGTGCTGCGGATTGCTGCTGCACAGCGCAGCCTTCAAAGCTCGAATGCCTTCCTTCTGGCCGACCAGGTCGCCCATGGTGGCGGGTCTCGTCTTCTCGGCCAACGGCTTTGTCAGCGTAATCGAGCGCAGCTTGCGCAGCTTGTCCATCTCCTTGCGGGATTCGCGGTCGACCGCGCTGCGGTTCGACTTCTGATTACGCAGCAAGTTCCAGAAGTAGACGCCGATAATGACGGCGAAGAACACTTGTACCAACATCAGGATCATGCTTAAGCTCATTCCTTGTTTCCTCCCCAAACAACAAAAATCCGGTAACCGGGCTATACGTACTAGTATTGCCCGAATACCGGAAGATATAGTCATTCATGCTTGCGGAGGAAACGAAGTATCGGCAGGTGCCGCATATCCGCTCCGATAGGATGCGTCGATCGCCTCGCGAATATCCGCATCCGACTTGCCCTCGGCTTTCATATGCGCGCACTTCAGCGCGATCTCGACGCAGACGCCGCAGCGGGTGCCATGATCGTCCCATACGACGCTTCCGTCCGGATTCACCTCGTGGATGAAACAGTTCAGGCTGCTCTTATGTCCCGCGCTTCGCCAGCCTGGTCAATGCTTCCTCCCCGGGATGACGCCGGTCTCGGCGTATGCCGCCGCGATCTGATCGATTTCCCGCTTCAACTCGGATACGAGGTCGGCTTCCGGCACTTTGCGGATCATTTCCCCGTAACGGAACAGCATGCCTTCGCCGCGGGCCCCCGCGATCCCGATGTCGGCTTCGCGCGCTTCGCCCGGACCGTTGACCGCGCAGCCGAGCACGCTCACCTTGATCGGAACCTTCAAATGAGACAAGTATTCTTCCACCTCATTGGCCACCGAGAACAGATCGATATCAAGCCGGCCGCAGGTCGGGCAGGAGATCAATGTCGGCGCATCGCTGATCAAGCCGAATACTTTCAGCAGCTCGCGGGCGGCCTTGATCTCCTCAACCGGGTCGGCGCTCAAGGATATGCGCATCGTATTGCCGATGCCGGCATTCAGCAGCACGCCAAGACCTGCAGCGCTCTTGATCGTACCGGAGAACAGCGTACCCGCCTCGGTAATGCCCAGATGCAGAGGATAACGGATTACTTCGGCAGCCTGCGTATAGGCCGCAATCGCCATCGGCACGTCCGACGCCTTCAAGGATACGATAATGTCATGAAAATCGAGCTCTTCCAAAATGCCGATATGAAACAAAGCGCTCTCCACCATCGCCTCCGGCGTCGGATAGCCGTACTTCTCGAGCAGATGGTTTTCGAGCGAACCGGCATTGACGCCGATCCGGATCGGGATGCCGCGCTGCTTGCAAGCTTTGACGACGGCTTCGACTTTCTCCCGGCGGCCGATGTTCCCCGGATTGATCCGCACCTTGTCGATGCCGTTCTCAATCGCCATCAAGGCCAGCCGGTAATCGAAATGGATGTCGGACACGAGCGGAATGCTGATTTGCCGCTTGATGTCCTTGATCGCGGCCGCCGCTTCCTTGTTGTTGACCGTGACCCGTACGAGCTGGCAGCCGGCCGCTTCCAGGCGCTTGATCTCCGCGACCGTCGCGGCAACGTCTGCCGTCTTCGTCGTGCACATGCTCTGCAGAATGACCTGGTTGTTCCCGCCGATCGTGAGGTCGCCTACCCGGACGGGAACGGTATCCGTTCGCTTGTACATATTCCGTCTCTCTCCCCGATTATATGCCAATACCACCTCGCCGAAGGACGAGGTGGCAGCCATATCGCGTTTATGCGCTCTCTTCTTTTTTCTTGCCCTTCTTCGTCTGAAGCTCCGGTACAATCTTCTCCTTGACGGCTTTCTCGGTGACGACGCAGTGGACGACATCGTCCCGCGAAGGCACTTCGTACATCACGTCGAGCATGATGCCCTCGATGATCGCCCGGAGACCCCGAGCGCCCGTGTTGCGCTTGATCGCTTCCCGGGCAATTTCCTCCAGCGCGCCGCTGTCGAATTCCAGATTGACATTATCCAGCTCGAGCAGCTTCTGGTATTGCTTCACCAAGGCGTTCTTCGGTTCGGACAAGATCCGCACCAGCGCCGCCTCGTCCAGCGGCTCCAGCGTCGAGATGACGGGAAGCCGGCCGACGAATTCCGGAATGAGCCCGAATTTCAGCAGATCTTCCGGCTGCGCTTGCGACAGGTATTCGCCTGGCTTCAATTCCTTGTTCGCTTCCGCCGACGTGCTGAATCCGATCACTTTCTTGCCGATCCGCCGCTTGATGATTTGCTCCAGTCCGTCGAATGCGCCGCCGCAGATGAACAGGATGTTCGTCGTGTCGATCTGGATGAACTCCTGATGCGGATGCTTGCGGCCGCCTTGCGGCGGCACCGACGCGACCGTGCCTTCGAGAATTTTGAGCAGCGCCTGCTGCACGCCTTCTCCGGACACATCCCGCGTAATCGAAGGATTCTCCGATTTGCGAGCGACCTTGTCGATTTCGTCGATGTAGATAATGCCGCGCTCGGCCTTCTCCACGTCGTAATCGGCAGCCTGGATCAGCTTGAGCAGGATGTTCTCGACATCTTCGCCGACATAGCCGGCTTCCGTCAAGGAAGTCGCATCGGCAATCGCGAACGGCACGTTCAAAATCTTTGCCATCGTCTGCGCCAGCAACGTCTTCCCGGAGCCGGTCGGCCCGATCAGCATGATGTTGCTCTTCTGCAATTCCACGTCTTCCGACTTCGCGCCTTGCGCGTTGATCCGCTTGTAATGGTTATAGACCGCTACAGCCAGCGATTTCTTCGCCTGCTCCTGTCCGATGACGTACTGGTCGAGAATGCCTCTGATATCTTTCGGCTTCGGAATGTCCTTCAGGTCCAGCTCTTCCTCGTGTCCGAGCTCCTCCTCCACGATCTCCGTGCAAAGCTCGATGCATTCGTCGCATATATAGACGCCGGGTCCGGCAACCAGCTTGCGCACTTGTTCCTGGGACTTGCCGCAGAACGAGCATTTGAGCTGGCCTTTCTCCTCGCTGAATTTAAACATGTAAACCCTCCTTTTAACCCGGAATCGGTGCGGTAATCACCTGGTCGATCAAGCCGTAAGCGAGTGCTTCCTCCGCGCTCATGAAGTTGTCCCGGTCGGTGTCGCGCTCGATCTTCTCGTAAGGCTGCCCCGTACGCTCCACATAGATGCGGTTCAGCTTCTCCTTCGTCTTGACGATCCAATCCGCGTGAATCTTAATATCCGACGCCTGGCCCCTGACGCCGCCGAGCGGTTGGTGAATCATGATCTCGCTGTTCGGAAGTCCGAACCGCTTGCCCTTTGCGCCTGCCGTAAGCAGCAGGGACCCCATGCTGGCGGCCATGCCGCAGCAGATCGTGGAGACGTCGGGCTTGATGAACTGCATCGTGTCATAGATCCCCATGCCGGCCGTCACCGAACCGCCGGGCGAGTTGATATACAAGGAGATGTCCTTCTCCGGATCTTCCGCGGCCAAAAACAACAATTGGGCGATCACGAGATTGGCGACGTCATCGTCAATGGCGCTGCCCAGAAAGATGATCCGATCCTTGAGCAAGCGAGAGTAGATATCGTACGACCGCTCGCCGCGATTGGTTTGTTCTACGACCATAGGCACCAAACTCATACGGGCCAACCTCTTTTCCTCGGGGACTCGATTCTTCGGTAATATTCTAACACGTTCGCGGCCGAATGTCATGCGGACGGAACGCCCCGCGCCTTAAGCCGGGTACGGACATCCGTTCCGTACACCGTGTATAAAATAAGGCACGCATGACGCACGTGCCTTATCGCGAGCGGTAGCTATGATGCGGCGCTTCAGGCCGACTTGCTGTTGTCGACCAGGAACTTGACCGCCTTGCGGACTTTCAGGTCCGAGGTCAAGGTGTCCATGTAGCCGTTGGAGGTGAAGATGCCGCGCAGTTCCTCGGCAGGACGATTGTACATCCCGGAAAGCTTGTCCAGCTCCTCGCTTACTTCCTCGTCCGATACGTCCAGGTTCTCGGCTTTGGCAATCGCCTCGAGCACCAGGTTGTTGCGGACGCGCTTTGCGGCGTCGCCCTTCATCTGCTCCTGGAGATCTTCCTTGCTCTGACCGCTGAACTGGCTGTACATCTCGAGGTTCAAGCCTTGCGAACGAAGGCGGCCCTCGAAATCGCGCAGCATCTGCTCGACTTCGTTGTCGATCATGACCGCCGGCACCTCGACGTCGGCTGCTTCCGCCGCTTTGTCGATGGCAGCCGTCTCGCGCGCGGCTTCCGCTTCCTTGACCTTCCGTTCTTTCAGCTTTGCCGCCAAATCCTGTTTGTATTCCTCCAGCGTATCGAACTCGCTGACGTCCTTCGCGAATTCATCGTCGAGCTCCGGCAAGTTTTTGCGCTTGATCTCGTGCAGCTTGACTTTGAACACGACCGGCTTGCCCGCCAAATTCTCGGCTTGGTAGTTCTCCGGAAACGTGACGTCGATATCCTTCTCTTCGGCGATGTTGAGTCCGACGACCTGGTCTTCGAAGCCGGGGATGAACGAATTCGAACCAAGCTCCAGCGAATGGCGCTCTCCCTTGCCGCCTTCGAACGGCACGCCGTCCAGGAAGCCTTCGAAATCAATAATCGTCGTATCGCCCAACTGCGCGGGGCCTTCGTCGACGACGACCAGTTCCGCATGGCGCTGCTGCAGGCGCTCCAATTCCTGATTCACTTCTTCGTCCGTCACTTCGGCGTCCGCGGCGGGCACCTCGATGCCTTTGTAGTCGCCGAGCGACACTTCCGGCTTGACGGTTACCTTCGCTTTGAATTTGAACGGCTTGCCCTTCCCGAACTGCTCCACGTCCACTTCCGGACGGTCGATCGGCTCGATGCCCGTCTGCTCGACGGCTTCGGTATAAGCTTGCGGAAGCAAAATATCGATCGCATCTTGATAGAGGCTCTCGACGCCGAAACGCGCCTCGAAAATGTTGCGCGGCACTTTACCTTTGCGGAAGCCCGGCACATTCGCCTTGGCGGCGACTTTCTTGAACGCCTTGTCGAGCGCAACAGCGACCTGTTCCACCTCGATCTCAACGTCAAGCACACCGACGTTCTTCTCTATTTTCTCCCAATTCGCATTCATCGTAACGTTCCCCTCCGTAAGGCGTCTTACCGTTCAAGACGGCATCCTTCACATAAACCATTCCATTATATACAACCGCTCGGTCTATAGCAAGGACTGGATACTGTCATTCACTAGCCCGGGCCGGGTTCCACCGCGTATTGCCGCAGCCAGCGCAGCGCTTGCTCATATCGGAACCGAAGCTCGTCGGTAATGCCGTAATGCTCGCGGATCTCGTCGTCCTGGGTGCGATCGTGCAGCTTCTCCAGCAAGATCTGATGCAGCGCCGCAGCCCAAACGTCCGTGGAACCGGCATCGCCCGCGACCATCGTCCCGTAAATCGGAGTCCCGTACGCTGCCTGCACGCATTCCTTCCACATCTCTTCGGCGAAATAAGCCAGCGTCGGATCGGACACCTCCGCAGCTTGGCGCACTTGCCAGGCAATCGTATGTACGGCCGGCGGAAAATCGGAGTACGCGAGCGGAATCCCGTCAATTTCCAGTTCGAGTGTCTGGCCGTCCCTCCGAACGATCGCGGCCCCCGTCGCCTCCTGCTTGCTGAGCGCCTGCAACGCCTTGAACTGCAAGGTCGGATGGCGTTCTGTTCCCATCAGCCATTCCCGCAAAGCCGGCGCGATATCGGGATGCTTCAGGTGCAGCAACTGGCCGATGATCAGCAGCAATTGCTCCGGGTCGTCTGTCTCGGACAACGAGCGTAGCAGGCGCGGCACGTAGGCCGGGTCCTTCGACGATCGATCTTCCGCCTGCTCGCGGGCCCATTCCTCTTCGGTCCAGTCGTCTGCCGCATCCGGGCCCGGCAGCGCGGAGAATCCGTCCGAAGCCCCTCCCGGAAAGGCCGCATTCAGCCAGCCCAGCAATGCCTGCCACTCGGTATGGTGGCGTTCCGCTTCCCCTCCGCATTGCAGCAGGAACAGAAGCAGCGCTTTCGCTTCCGCGTAGCGCTCCGACTCCAGCATCTGGGTCAACTGGATCTGATAATAGTCGAGCGTCTTCGGAAATAAGACCAGGTTGTCTTTGGTGTGGTCGGTCACCTGCGCAATCCCCTTCCGGACCGGGCTTCTGCCACTTGCGGCGATTAACAACAAGACCGGCTACTCCCGCAGGAATGACCGGTCTGATAGATGCACAATGGAGCGGGTGAAGGGAATCGAACCCTCGCCTCAAGCTTGGGAAGCTGGCGTTCTGCCATTGAACTACACCCGCATGCAATTTGTGAAACAGAAATATCATAGCATAGCAAACCGCGGAAAATCAACCAAGCAAAATGGATGAGTATTTTGAAAGTGGCGTCCCGGAAGGGATTCGAACCCCCGACCGACGGCTTAGAAGGCCGTTGCTCTATCCAGCTGAGCTACCGGGACGCAGCTTGATTATTCTAACACAGAGAAGCGCTCCGGCTCAAGGGGGAGATTATCTTTTATCCGGGAAGCCGCGCAAATTTGCGCGCTCGCCTGCGACATCGGCGATTTTCCCAATCAATCTTTGACCGAACGGCTGCCATATGAAGGAATTGAGTTCGTTATGTCGAAAATGGATACATCGTACGAATATGGGTTCGTCCGGGCATTGCTTCACGCGTATGAACCTTACCCGGTCGAAACCGACCATCTGGAAGGCACCGTCGTCCGGGTCACGCAGCCCATCCCGCCCGTCCCGTCATCCGGCTGCATGCGACCGGCGGCCGGTTCGACCTGACGGCGCATCCCGCATTCCGAATCGAACGCGTGAACGCCGTACGAAATTAAGCAGGATCAGGAGGGTAGGCATGCCCATCGTTGCTTCGAAGCTGCGCGCGGACATTCCGTTCTTCCGGGATATCGATCCGGCGCTCGTGGAGCGCATCGTCCCCTTGATGGCGGAAAGAAAATGCCGCAAGGGCGAGATCATTTTTCTGGAGGGTGACGTAGGAGACGAAATTTTCTTCGTCGGGTCAGGCGCGATTATCATCTATACGTTCGACAAGTCGAAAAAAATTACGCTCGCGTTTCTTCGGGACGGCGAGTATTTCGGCGAGATGGCTTTGATGAAGCCGGGGCTCGTCCGCTCGGCTACCGCGGAAACGGTTATGCAAACCCGGCTGTACGCACTGCGGCGCACCGATTTCCAAATTCTGATCGAACAAGACCGGCGCCTTGCCTTCCATCTGATCGATTACACGATGGAGCGGCTGCGGCGGGCCAATCAGCAAATTTACGACTTGACGTTCCTGAACGTTCGCACGCGCATCATCAAACGGCTGCTGTTTCTGACCGATGAATACGGCGATAACCGGATTCCCGTGAAGATCACCCACCAGCAAATGGCCGATATGGTTGGAGCCGTCCGGGAGACCGTGTCGAAAGTGCTGCAAGAGCTGCAGGACGAGGGACTCATCGAAATTCGCGACAAGCGAATCCGGTTGCTGGACCCGAAAATGCTCGAACACAAACTGCTCGAAGATGCATGAAGAAGCGATGGCTGCATGACCCGCCACCGCTTCTGTATCCCCATATCGCGTCACCGCGCCTAACGCTGCGCGTTCTCCGACGGATTGTTCTGCGCGGGATGCCGAACGTTCTTGCGCAGCACTTCCTCCACGTACTCCTCGCCCTTGCGGCGGATTTGATTGCCTTTGTTCCTCTTGAATCGATCAGGCATGGCAGACTCACCTCCCCTCAATCGCGCCAATGCAAGTCCAACTGAGCCCTGATATCGCCCGTTTCGAGCACTCGCTCGGCGAAGGCCCCGCGGTCGTCTCCCCCGCCATGGCTCGGCCCGTCGAATATTTGTTGCGTAACGTCCCGGAAAGCGGCATGCAAGTCGTTGTCAAACCAGTCCGCGATCGTGTCGGCATCATTCTTCAGTACGCGGACAAGCTGGTAGCCTTTGGGACCCTTGCGAAAATGGACAAGCAAATCGGATTCGCCCGGGTCCGCCGAGTGGACTTCCACTTCCGCGACCGCCTGATTGTCCCGCTCCCTCATCCCGCGAAAAGAAGCCGATGCGACATTCCACAACTTGAACAGCCCCTCCCGTTTGATATCAAGCTTAGGATTCCTCCCCGGCGGCGCGGATATGCCATGTCTATGCGCGAGCGCCGCTTCCCGGTCGGGAAAGCGGCGCTCATCGATTTTATGGCCAGTTGTCAATCGCTAGCCAAGCCGGTGCAGCAACTCCCGCAGCGCCCGCCCGCGATGGCTGATCGCGTTCTTCTCGGATGCCGTAAGCTCCGCCATGCTGCGGCCGAATTCCGGAAGCCAGAACAGCGGATCGTAACCGAACCCTCCCGCTCCTCTCGGCGTCTTCAAAATATAACCTTCCACCGCGCCTTCGGCTTCCAGCCGTTCGCCGGTTCCCGGCACATAGAGGACAAGCGCGCTGACGAACCGCGCCGAGCCGTAAACGTCCGGCTGTCCGGGCGCCGCTGACAAGCCGGCCCGGCGGTCGGCAGGCAAAGCGGCCAAATCCCTGAGCAGCTTGGCGTTATTGTCCGCATCCGACGCCTGTAGGCCGGCATAGCGGGCTGAGTAAACGCCGGGGGCGCCGTTCAGGGCATCGACGCACAGGCCCGAATCGTCCGCGAGCACCGGCAGGCCGAGATGCTCCGCCGCCGACCGCGCCTTGAGCAGCGCGTTCTCTGCGAAGGTCGTCCCCGTCTCCTCCACATGAGGCGCGCCTTCGACATCGTTCAAGTCGCGCACTTCCGTGCCGAAGGCGGAGAATGCTTCCCGGAACTCAGCGGTTTTGCCGCGGTTGCGGGTGGCGACGATCAGGACATCGAAATTTCCCGCACCGATCATCGCCTCGGTTCTCCGATGCGCGCGCCGGCTTCGCCGAGCGTGCTGCGCTGCCAATCGATCAAGCTGCGGATGCCCGATTCCGCCAATCCGAGCATCCCGTCCAGCTCCGCGCGCGAGAACGGCGACTCCTCTCCCGTTCCCTGCACTTCCACGAATGTGCCGCCGCCGGTCATGACGACATTCATGTCCACCTTGGCATTCGAATCTTCCTCATAGTTCAGGTCCAGCACGACTTGCTCCCGAATGACGCCGACGCTGACGGATGCCAGAAAGTCGGTCAGCGGGTAACGGGCGAATTTCACCGTGGCGGACAGCTTATGAACGGCGAGCGCAAGCGCAAGAAAGCCGCCGGTGATCGAAGTCGTCCGCGTGCCGCCATCCGCCTGCAGCACATCGCAGTCGATCGTGACGGTTCGCTCTCCGAGCGCGTCCAATTGCACGACCGAACGCAGCGCCCGCCCGATCAGTCGCTGGATTTCCATCGTGCGTCCGCCGGGCTTGCCGCGCGTCGATTCCCGTTGGTTGCGGGTGTTCGTCGCCCGCGGCAGCATCGCATACTCCGCCGTCACCCAGCCTTTGCCCTGGCCTTTCATGAACGGAGGGACCCGTTCCTCGACCGAAGCCGTGCACAACACCTTCGTGTCGCCGGCTTCGATCAGCACGGACCCCTCCGCATATTTGCTCGGATGAAGCGTCACGCGGAATGGACGCAATTCATCCGGTTTCCGACCGTCTGTTCTCATTGACATGATCCTCCTGCCGAAGCCCGCTGCCTCGTCTATAGCTTGCATACTTTCTGATTTTATCAAAAGCGGGCAGGAAAATCATCCATTATTGCTTCAGCATGTTCACCACGACAGGGCGGTTCACCGGCCGGTCGTACGTGCGCTGGTCCGAATCCTCGAACGAATTGTCGCCGTTAATGGCCACTTTCACGCTTGGCGTGCCCGATACTTCCGTCATCGTCAGCACGATCGCCTGCATCATCGAGGCCGGAACGGCATTCGCGGGAGACCAGCCTTCGTCCAGCAAGGAGACGTTGACCGAACCCGCCTGCGGCGCCAATTGGTCCACCGTAATGCCGGGCATGAGGACGGGCTGGAGCACGGACGTCTTCGCCGGTCCTTTGATCAACTCGTTCATGGCGGCCTTCATCCGATCGTCGGTACGCTCGATCAACCGCGTTACGGGAACGAAGTAACCGTCGCCGTCCGGCGTGACAGCCGAGAAATAGAGCGTTACGCCCATCGTCCGCGACGGCGGCACCCCTTGCTCCTGTTCGACGTTGATGCCGATGCCGCGGGTCAGCACTTCAGGCGCCGGGAGCCCGGATGCCGGCAGCGAACGGACCGGCTTGCCGCCTGAGGTGAGCGTCACCTTGTCGATGCCGGGCAGCTCCGTCATCGTCCATACGATCGCTTCGAGCAGTTGGCGTTCCTGCGAGGCAGGCAATTCAGGCAGCGGGGCGGCAAAATCGATCGCAGCCGTCCCGGTTTCCGAATCCAGCTTGACCGATGCCGACTTGACGGATTCCGGCAGCACGGCGGTAAAGCCTTCCGGCAATTGGCTGTCCCGTTCCACGCTGCGGGTCAGCCAGGCAAGCGCCGTTTCGGCGGCAGCTTGCGCGGATTCGGTCGCCTCGGGAGCTTCTTCGTCCAGCCGCAGCGTCATCGGCGCCAGATAACCTTGCTGATCCTGCAAATAGACCGTGACGGCATGCTCCGGCACTTCCTGGATCGCGGTAGGCTGTGCGATCGTCGGCCTCGCCTCCAGCCCTTCTCCGCCGCTTGCGGCGAGCATCGCTTGCTCTATCGGCGCCGGAGGCGGATCGACCGCGGCAGACGCATCCGAACCCGCACCCCCTCCCGACGATGCACACGCGGTTAACAGCGGTAATACCAGCAGGACGGCCGCCCACTTGCGATTGCTGAATCTTCTGAGCCATCTACGAACCATCTTCATTTCCTCCCGATCGGGCCCGTCTGCGGCAGTACCCGGCTTGGCTAAATTTTCGTCCAAGTTCCGCCTTCGCCCATTTTGTAGTACTATGTATACGAGCTGGCCATTTAAAGTATGAATGTTTGTCCGAACGTCCATATGCGGCAGAAAGAAGGGTTGCGGATGTCTAAACCGGGATCGTACCGGCTGAACAGCAAGGAAGTCGCCCAGGCGACGGAAGATTGGCTCGCCCAGCGCGGCGTCAGCAAGGAGCAGATCGGGCAACTGGTGATGCTGCTTCAGAAAGATTATTTTCCGGAACTGACGCTGGAGGAATGCGTCGTGAACGTGGAAGCGGTGCTATCCAAGCGAGAGGTGCAGAACGCGGTTCTGACAGGTATCCAGCTCGATCTGCTGGCGGAATCGGGCAGCCTGCTTCCGCCGCTCCAAGATATGATCAAGTACGACGAAGGTTTGTACGGCTGCGACGAGATACTGGCGCTCAGCATCGTGAACGTGTACGGCAGCATCGGCTTCACCAACTTCGGCTATATCGACAAGTTCAAGCCGGGCATTCTGAAGAAGCTGAACGACAAGAGCTCCGGGAACGTCCATACGTTTCTGGACGACATCGTGGGGGCGATTGCGGCAGCGGCATCGAGCCGGATTGCCCATCGCAAGCAGGCGCAGCGGGAATCGGACCAGGCTTCGGAGGATGCGATCGAATAAGTGAGGCTCGTTGCGGCGCTCTAACCGGGTTTTGGAGACTGTCGATTAACGGATAACAGCATGCATTGCGCACAAAGCATCGCTCTTTCGCCTAGCTAACCATCGCAACGGAACACAGCGCCTTTATCCGGTGAAGAAGGTTTCGCTCTGGATTTCAGCGGAACACAGAGCCGTTATTTCGCGGTTTTACAGTAATTTTTGCAACGTTTGCCGCTGATAAAGGCTTACCGTTTCGTTAGCTTATCCAAAACACCCTTTATTGCCGATTAAAGCTCCTGAGTTCCGTTGCGCTGCCTGCACAGGTTGTTTTGCCCGATCCACTATATATCGACAGTCTCATTTGCCGGTTGGGGTTCGGCGTGGGCGAGGCTGCGGCGCTCCAGCCGGGTTTCGCCCGGTTGCGGTACAGTGCGGGCGAGGGTGCGACGCTCCAGCCGGGTTTTGTCGGGTTGGGGTACAGTGCGGGCGAGGTTGCGGCGCTCCAGCCGGGTTTCGTCGGGTTGCGGTACAGTGCGGGCGAGGGTGCGACGCTCCAGCCGGGTTTTGCCGGGTTGCGGTTCGGCGTGGGCGAGGTTGCGACGCTCCAGCCGGATTTTGTCGGGTTGGGGTTCGACGTGGGCGAGGTTGCGACGCTCTAACCGGGTTTTGTCGGGTTGGGGTTCGGCGTGGGCGAGGATGCGGTCCTCCAGCCGGGTTTCGTCGGGTTGGGGTTCGGCGTGGGCGAGGATGCGGCGCTCCAGCCGGGTTTTGTCGGGTTGCGGTACAGTGCGGGCGAGGTTGCGGCTCTCCAGCCGGGTTTCGTCGGGTTGGGGTTCGGCGTGGGCGAGGATGCGGCGCTCCAGCCGGGTTTTGTCGGGTTGCGATATGGCTCTAGTCAACCTTGCAGTATATTCTCGGCAAAATGCCGTATGATGGCCGCCAAGGGATGTCCCTGGCGGCCATTTCTATTTACGGCTAACCCACAGGTTGCCGTCTGCAAGCTGTATCGCGCCCCTGCGTTCGAGCAGGACAAGATGCGCGATCGTCTCCGACAGCGCGAAGCGAAGGTTGTGGACATTACCGCGCAGCCGTTCGCCGAACAGCCGCTCGCAAACGTCAAATGAAGCGGACGGCCGCTCCCGGATCAGCTCGGCGATGCGCTCCAATCTTCTTTCATGATGATCCATCAACTCGTCCACCCGCTCGCCGAACCGGCAAAACGGCTGTCGATGGCCGGGATACGCACACGTCACTTCCAGGTGTCGCATCGCGCTCAGACTGTCCAGGAACGAGCCCAGCGGGTCAGGGTCGCTGCCCGGCAACCAGCCGATGTTCGGCGAGATGTCCGGCAGCACCTGATCGCCGCACAGGATCCGGCCGCCGACCGGATCGTAGAACGACAGATGGCCCGGCGCATGCCCCTCGCCGCCGATTAATTGCCACTGTATGCCAGCCATCTGAAAAGTCGAGCCCGGCCGCAAATACGACACCGATGCGGGCTGCGGAGACACGCGCTCGACGAAGCCGAGCAGGTGAGTTTTCATCTCGTCCGCGAGCGACGCGGGCAATCCATGCGCCAGGAACGAGGCAAGCAGCACATCGGTCACGCTGCCTTCGCCATGTTCGCCGCCTATACAGCCCTCGCTTACTTCGCCGCCCACATAGTCCTCGCTTCCTTCGCCGCCAAGGCTACTGCCAACTACATTTGCGCCGCTATGTTCACCGCCAAAGTCACAGCCACCGCCACCTTCGTTGTCATCACCACGCTCGCCGCCACCACTGCTGCCCTCGCTATATTCGCGACCCTCTTTACCGCCTTCGCTAACATGATTGCCTTTGCAATCTTTTCTGCCTTCTCCGCCCTCGTTGTCTTCACTACTCTTGCTGCCTTCTCTGCCCTTACCGCCTTCATCGCCTTCTCGGTCTCTCCCCCACATCCAGCGCGCCGTTTCGTGCGCCTTCCGCGACATCCACACCGGCGCGCCCGTACGCTCCTGGAACCATCCCGCGAGACCGTAATGGTCGGGATGATGATGCGTCAGCACGATACGGGCGATCCCGTCCCAAGCGATCCCCCTGCTCTGCATGACCGCAAGCCAGACGTTCTCCGCTTCCCCCGTATGCAAACCCGGGTCGATCAGCGACCAATCGCCTTCTCCTTCACCGGGCAATAGATAAGCGTTCACCCATTTGAGCGAATACGGAAGGGGAACTTTCACCTGCAGCCACCCGTTCTCGTGTTCGATAACGAGATTGTCGATCAAATCTGTCCCTCCTCCATAACGCAAATCCGGCTTGCCCGATCGATTACCGCCACAGCAGCAGCATGATCGTCTGCATCAGACCGATGAATCCTCCAAGCACGACGCCGAGCCAGGTAATCGCCCTGAACTCCTTGCCGGATACGCTCAGGATGACTGCCTCCAATCGTTCGACCGGGAATCGCTCCACTTGGGTGCGCACCAGTTCGGGCAAGCGAATGGCCTTGATGATGCGCGGTGCCAACTGCACCGTCCAATTCAGCCCGGCACGCACGATGCGCTCCAGCCACTGGTCGCGCTCGTCTTTGTGGGCTTCCAGCCATTCGCCGAGCGGAAATCGGCCCGCGCGACCCACCCATTGCGTCCACGGCAGCTTCTCCCGAATCCAGCGACGGGCAGCGGCGTCCAGCGGTTCGTCTTGCGACGCGACCTCGCTCCATGCCTCATCCAGCGTCTTGTCGCCCAATTCCAGCAGCTTACGGCCAATCATCCCGGCCACCTGGCCGCGAACGGCCGGACTGTCCAATTGCTTCAACAAGAACGGCGTAAGCCGCGCGATTAATTTATCCTCGTCGACAAAGATGCCCGCGAGCATGCCGACAAACCCGCCTGTCCGGTCCATCAAGCCAGCCGCCAGCTTGCGCAGCAGCGTCTGCCCGTTCGCCGAGACGATCTCCCGCTTGAGCGCCTCCAGGCCCCAACCAGCCGCCAGCTCCCCCCAACGTCCGACGTTTTCCTCGTTCCAGCCCGGTACCGCATCGCAAATTCGCCGCTCGCCCCAGCGACCATGCTCCCACCAAGCTGCGAATGCCTGCTCCGCCCACGTTGCCGCCAGCTCCGGCGCCTGCTTCAGCCACTCCTCCGTCTTTTCGTCGCCGAACCATTGCCGGAGCAAGCCGCCGGGTGTCGCCCCGCTGCCCACTTCCCGGTCCGCCCAATCTTTCGCCTTGTCGACCAGCGACTGCCGGAACTGCGGCTGTTCGAGCAATTCGCGAATGCCTTCCGGCGTTACTAAATAATCGGCTACGACATCACCGAGCGATTCGGCAATTTCCTGCTTGCGTTTCGGAAAAAGCCCCGGGGTAAACGGTATTCGCCAGCGGCCAAGCATCACGGGCCTTCTGGGATGAAACAGCATCTTGATCGCCAAATGGTTGGTCACGCCTCCGACCAATCCGGCAACCGTCATGTTGGTTAGTGCAACGATCCAGCCGTTCATGTGGTCAATCCCTTCCGCAGCGAGGCCGAAGACGGCCAATCACCGATGTATAGATGTCCTCATATGATGGTGTATTGTCGTACGGTGGAAGGAGAGTTCCTGATGCCCGCTCCGAAAATCAACGTCCAGGCCATCAGTTCCGGCATTCTGTCCGACGACGTCCTGATGTTGGGAGAACGCGTGGCGAAAAAGTCGAAAATTCCGGTCGGAGGGCCGCTTACGCTGCAGTTCGGATCGTTCCGGCATGCCGTCACGCTCATCGCTGTCCCCAAATACGACGGATTGCGAATCAGTCAGACGCTGCTTCGAAGAATGGGACTGCATTCAGGCGTACCGCTCCGGCTGCAATATCGCCCTTCCGCGCGAACGTTGTCTCTGGGCCCATTGATCGGCGTACTGGTCAGCCGCGAAGATCCGAGAGAGCCCGACCGGCCGTTCGGCAACATCACGATGTTCTGCCGGGAATTAACCGAAGCATGCCGCAAGCAAGGCGCGTACGTCTATTTTTTCACTCCCGATGCCCTCGGGTCAAGTCCGGCGACTGTCGAAGGTTGGGTGTACCGTGACGGATGGCGCAGAATGACGCTTCCCGCGCCGAATATCGTCAACAACCGCCTGACGACGCGCAAGCTCGAAAACTCGTTAACCGTCCAGCAATTCATGAAAGAAATCCAGGCCCGTTACGGCGCCAGCGTATTCAACGAGAAATTCCTCGACAAATCGGAAGTGTTCGAAGCTTTGCATAAAGACGGCCATCTGCGCCGCTATTTGCCCGAATCCCACACGCTGAAAAACTTCGACATGCTGAAGAGCATGTGCGCCCGCTATCCGAACGTATTTCTGAAGCCCGTGCGCGGCAGCCTGGGCAAAGGCATCATCCGGCTCAGCCGCGGCAGCGACGGCGGATGGCAAGCCAGCTACGCGACGCTCAGCGGGACTCGAAGGCAGACGTTTCCGACCCTGGCGAAGCTGTACGCCTCGATCTCCGGCAAAGTCAAGTCGGTGCGTTATCTGGCCCAGCAAGGTCTCCCGTTGATCGAAATCGGCGGCCGGCCGGTCGACTTCAGGGCGCTCACGCAGAAGAACGCGCAAGGAAAATGGACGATCACCTCGATCGTAAGCCGTACGGCGGGCGCCAGCCATTTCGTCTCGAACCTGGCCCGCGGCGGCACATTGTCGAAGGTCAGAGAAGCAATCTCCAAATCCAACTTGCCCGCCGCTTATCGAGCGAACGCCACCTCGCGACTGCACCAGGCCGCGCTCGACATCGCAGGCGGGATCGACGCGCATATCCCCGCCCATTTCGGCGAGCTCGGCATCGATCTGGCTATGGATGCAAGCGGGCGCGTCTGGCTGCTTGAAGTGAATTCAAAACCGTCCAAAAACGACAACACGCCATTAACAGAGGGGAAAATCCGCCCGTCCGTGCGGATGATGATTCAATATGCGCGTTATTTATCCGGTTTCTGAGCCTCTGGGCATTATGGTTTGTGCGCGGCCGGGACATCCGCCGTTCGCAGAAAGCCCGTATCTGCACAAGCTGATACGAACGGGAAATCAGATGGGTCTGCGGGTCATCGTCTTCGATCCGCGATCCTGGAATCCCGATGACAACTCGGTGCAAGGATGGACGCTTCGCGAGCGTGAGGAAGATTGGCGCGCAAGCCGGTCGAGACTGCCCTCGCTGATCTACGATCGTTCGTGGCCGCCCGGCGGAATGGAGCGCTCCCGGTTCCGAATCTCCTCGCAGCACATGCAGACGCATCGGAAGCCGCGGTTCCTGAACGCCAGCCTGCCGTCCAAGCAGCACGTTCAAGCCATGCTGTCGCGAGATCCCGAATTGTCCCGCCTGCTCGTGCCGACCGCGCCGTACGACGGCTCGGCTTCGCTGCGGGAATGGCTCTCCCTTCACAAGGGGGCCGCCTTTCTCAAGCCGTCCTGCGGCAGTCAAGGGAAGCGGACTGCCGCATGGCTCACCCGGGAGGACGGAGCGGTCCTCCTGCGCGGCCGCGGCGCCGACAACCGCGCATTCGACCGCGTCTATGCCAATGAAGAGGAAGCGGCCGCGCGCTTGCATTGCTGGATCGGGAACCGCGCCTATCTGATGCAGCCCTATCTGGATCTGACCGCGAACGGCGCGCCTTACGACGTTCGGGCATTGGTGCAGAAGAACGGGCGCGGCAGGTGGGCGCTTACCGGAGCGGCCGTCCGCATGGGCGCCGCCGGCACGGTGACGTCCAACTTGCACGGCGGAGGGATCGCATCACCGGCCGAGGAGATGCTCGCTTCCTTGTACGGAGCGGCCAAATCTCGCGAGCTGATGGCTGAAATTCGCCAGGCATGCCTTGCCGTCGTTCGACAGTTGGAACGCTTCTGCGGTCATTTTTGCGAGTTGGGTCTGGATTTCGGCGTCGAACGCGGCGGCAAGCTGCGTTTTCTCGAAGCCAATTCCAAGCCGGGACGCAACGCCATGGCGGGCATCGATTCATCCTCGGCAGCGAAGGCGGTCATCCGGCCGCTCGCTTACGCGAAGTCCATCCTGCTCCGACCACCTGGGAGGGTAATTCATGAGTTTGACCATTTGTAATGTCCATTTCACGCAGCAGCCTGAACGCATCGTCTGGTTTTCCAGCCCCCTGGTGAAGCTGCTCAAACTGAACGGACGCAAATCGATCAACGTCAAGCTCGGACGGGACACCGTTCCCGCCAGGGTGCGCATGATCAAACGCAAGGGCAATCATGTCTACATGTCGGCCGGACTCCGCCAATCGATGCGGGTTCCGATGTCCGGCCTCGTATACGTGCATAACGAGGAGGACGGTGAAATCCAATTGGGACCGCTGATCGGCGTCTTGACCGACAGTTCGGCGCGCTCCGCAGCTGCGCCGTTCGGAGAAAGAACGGCGTTCATGCGCCAATTGCTGTCGCTTGGCAAGAAGCAGGCGTACTTCTTCGCGTTCACGCCGCGCGACATCAACTGGCAGCAGGAAACGGTGAACGGCTGGTTCTATCATGCCGGGGGCAAATGGTACCGCCGCGTCGTGCCGCTGCCGGACGTCGTCTACAACCGGCTGCCAAGCCGCAAGGCGGAAGCGGGCTCCGCCCTGATCGCACTGCGGGAACGGTTCGTTCGCCGGCGCATCCCGTTGTTCAACTGGAGCTTCTTCAACAAATCCGACGTCTATCGCCTGCTGGACAACGACCTGGAAGCGAACAGGCACCTGCCGGAATCCGTCCCGAACCCTGCTCCCGAACGGATCCGTGAAATGCTCGAAAAGCACCAGTTTCTGTACTTCAAGCCCTCCGCCGGAAGCCTTGGGGTCGGCATCTACCGGTTGACCTACCATCCGCGCAAAGGCTACTTCGTCCGCTACCGCAGAAACGGCTCGAACGTCCTGCTCCGATTCTCCCGGTTCAGCGGCATGATGAGGATGCTCAGGGCGCGGCATGGCAGCAATCTTAGCCAATACGTCGTACAGCAAGGCATCCGTCTGGTCGAGCTCGATCATTGCCCGATCGATTTCCGATTTCATATGCACAAGGACGGCAGCAACAACTGGGTCGTGGCCGGGATCGGCGCCAAGAAGGCGGGAAGGGGCAGCGTCACGACGCATATCAAGAACGGCGGGTCGCTCATGACGCCGGAGCAGGCGCTCAGCCGAACGTTCGGCGATCGCGCGGACGATGTGCTGGCCGTCGCGAAAGAGACGGCGATCAAGCTATCGGAAGCGATCGAGCGCAATTACAGCCACACGCTCGGCGAGCTGGGCCTGGATATCGGGATCGATCGCGACGGCTCCGTCTGGATGTTCGAAGCGAACGCCAAGCCGGGCCGGTCGATCTTCAAGCACCCCGCCCTGAAAGAGCAAGGGCGAGCCTCCTTGCAGTACATTCTCGACCACTGCTTGTTCTTAAGCAAATTCCGCCCGGGGGAGGAGAAGTGATGGAAGCCGATTATCCGATTGCGTCCCCCGGCGTCCTGCTCTCCGCGGACAGGCCGATACTCGCGATTCTGACCATCGACGACGACGTCCTGCTGTTCCGCGGCAACCGTTCCAACTTCGCCGATCTGATCCAGGTGGGTCGGGATCTCGGCATCATGACCTATGTCGTCACAATCAAGCATCTCAAGCTGAACGCGCGGCGCGTGCTCGGCTTCACCTACCGCCCGGAAGACGACGCCTGGGTTCAGATGTGGTTTCCGCGACCAAGCGTCATCTACAATCGAATTCCGCAGCGGGAAGACGAACGGCTTCCGAGCGTGAAGCGCAAGCTCGGCATGCTTGCCAAGCACACGAGTATCCAGATGTTCAACCGCCGGTTTTTCAACAAGTGGTCTCTGTTCAGATGGTTGCACCAAAGCGCCAAGACGCGCAAATTCATTCCGGATACGAAGCGGTTGACCGGCATCGCTTCGCTCGCCCGCCAACTCAAGCGGCACCGCCTGCTGTACCTGAAGCCCGTGCGCGGCAAAGCCGGGGTCGGCATCATGACCGTCCGCGTGCAGCCGGAGAAGCAGTTGCCTTATCGCCTGCAAATCCAGGAAGACAAAGGCAGCAAGACGTTTCGCTGCGCGACGCTGCAGCGGCTGTGGAATCGCATCGAAAGCTGCTCGGACGCTGTCGGCGAGGCGTATATCTCGCAGCAGGGCATCGCGCTCGCATCGGTGAACGACCGGCCGTTCGATCTTCGCGCGCTCGCCCAAAAGAACCAATACGGCAAATGGTCGATCACCGGCATCGGCGCGCGCGTCGCGGGCGGGTCCAGCATCACGACGCACGTGCCTCGGGGCGGCAACATTGACGACCCGGCCAGGCTGCTCGGCGCGATATTCGGCAAAGATCAGGCCCGGCAAGTGCTGGACAACGTCAGCAGCGCCGTGCTGCTGCTCGCCAGACAGATCGAACGGGGATCCGGCATGCTGCTGGGCGAGATGTCCATGGATCTCGGCATCGACCGCAAAGGCCAAATCTGGTTCCTCGAAGCCAATTCCAAACCGATGAAATTCGACGAAGACGACATCCGCAGACAGTCGCTGCAGCGTATCTTCCAATACAGCACTTATCTGCACCAACGCAAACGGTTGGCGCAAGGAGGATAACCCGAACATGACGAAGCATCCTACGCTCGGCATTCTCACCATCTACCTGAACGATCGCAAAGCGATCGACGAACGTCCGATGTTCCAGAAGATGACGCTTGCCGGGCAAAAGCTGGGGCTGGATGTCATCGTATTCACGCCCGACGATGTGGATGAACGCGCGGGCCGCATCCATGCGATGGTATACCATCCTCAGCACAAAGCGTGGCGCCGGCAATGGACGCGGTTTCCGCAGGTAATCTACGACCGGGCCCGCTGGCAGAAGAGCGCAAGGTTCGCGAGGTTCGCCGCATTCCGGCGCAAATACGCGCACCTAGTCTTCCTGAACCGCCCGCTGCGCAACAAGTGGGTCATCTACAAAGCGCTAAGCGCCATTGCGGCCTTTCGCCCGCATCTTCCGTCCACGCGATTGTACGAATCGCCCGAAGACGTGGACGCCATGCTGAACCGGCATCCGATCGTCTACTTCAAGCCGATCAACGGCACGGGCGGGCGCGGCATCCTGCGCATCGACCGGATGCGGGACGGCACGCTCCTGCTGCAGGGACGCAATCATTCCCGCAGCATTGTGCATCCGCGGCGCATTCACCGCAAGCAATTGCCCTCCGTCATACGAGCGTGGGACCGGCACGGAGATCGCTATATCGTGCAGCAAGGCTTGAACATCAAACTGCCCGGCGGGCGCGTGCATGACTATCGCATGCTGGTGCAGAAGAACGGCAGCGGCGAATGGGCCGTCACCGGGTGTGCCGGACGGGTCGGAGCCGGCGGCAGCATCACCAGCAACCTGCACGGCGGCGGAACGGCCGCCCCCATGAACACTTTGCTGCGGGAATGGGTGGAGAGCGAATCGAAGCTGGATCATATCCGCACCACCGCCGAAACGCTCGGGATCGCGACGGCGAGAACGCTGGAGAAAACATACGGCAACTTGTGCGAGCTCGCGCTGGACCTCGCCATCGACCGCAGCGGCAGAGTGTGGCTGCTCGAAGTCAACCAGAAGCCCGCGCGCGAAGTGTTCCTGCGGGCGGGTGAACGGGACGTCTACCGGCGCGCCGTAACGCAGCCGATCGAATATGCGCTGTGGATGCACAGACAACACAAAGACCGGAGCGGCCGCAGGCGCAGCACCGGCTTATCCGAAGGCAAACTGACGGCGGCTTCGATCGAGCTCTGACGACGCGCAAATCCCCCGAATGCTCGACTTGCGAGCGATTCGGGGGATTTCTTTTATTATATGCTTATATGCTTAACTGTTGCCGTCTGCTGCCGCCGTCACGTCTTTCTTGAGCGCCGTATTGCCTTCCGCAAGGCGCTTCAGAAGTTGGTTGACGTCGACACCGGTCAGCGCGTTCACCGTCTCCGGCATCTTCGCCAACAAGTCCGTGACGTAGCCCGTGACTTTGCCCGCGCCGCCGTTCGGTCCGCTGCCGCCGCCGTCGACGATGACGATCTTCTCCGTCTTGGAGAGCGGCTCGGCGATCGCCCGCGCGATGTCCGGGAACTTCTGGATGATCAGCTCGATGACCGCCGCTTCCCCGTATTTGCGCAGCGCATCGGCGATCTTGTCCTTCGCTTCGGCTTCGGCGAGACCTTTGAGCCGGATAATGTCGGCTTCCGCCGTGCCCTCCGCACGCTCCTTGTCCGCATTTGCATTACCGGATAACCGAACGGCTTCCGCTTCGGCCTTCGCCTTGGCTTCGATCTGGTAACGGTCGGCTTCGGCACGCTGCTCCTGGGCGAACCGCTCCGCCTCGGCCTGCTTCTTCACCGTCGCGACCAATTCGCGCTCCCGACGTTCGATCTCCTTGGCTTCCAGCTCGATCTGCTTCTCGCGCTCGATAACCTGGATCTGCATCTCCTCGGCTTTGACCGATTGCAGTGTCTTCGCTTCCTGCAGCTTGTACGCCTGATCGGCTTCAGCCTTCTGCTTGTCCTGCTCCTGCTTGAACGCCGCCTTCTTGACTTCCATTGCCTTGTTCGCCTCGGCGATGTTCGTCTCGGCGAAAAACTCGGCTTTCTTGCCTTCTTCAAGCGCCTGCGACTTGGCGATCTGCTCGTCGCGGTAGGCGTTCGCCTTGGCGATCTCCGCATCGCGCTTCACCGAAGCGATCTGCGGCTGGCCCAGCGCCTCGAGATATCCGTTCTTGTCGCGAACGTCGCGAATCGTGAAGGATACGATCTGCAGCCCCATCTTGTTCAGGTCGCTGGCCGCTACTTCCTGTACGTTGCGGGCGAACTCCTCGCGGTTGCGGTAGACGTCCTCCACCGTCATTCGGCCGAGAATCGCCCGCAGATGGCCTTCGAGCGTCTGCGTCGCGATATTCTTCAATTCATCGTCCGGCTTCCCGAGGAATTGCTCGGCGGCCGTCGCGATCGATTCCATGTCGCCCTTGACTTTGATCTGGGCTACCCCGTCTACCATCACGGGAACCCCGTGCATCGTATATACTTCGGGCGTGCGAATATCGAGCGTGTGCACTTGCAGCGTCAGAAACGATGTGCTCTGCAAGATCGGCCATACGAATGTGCCGCCCGCCTTGACGATCTTCATGCCGTCGGTGGTGAGCGCTCCGGTGACGATCATCGCCTCGTCCGCCTTTACGGTGCGATAGCGGGAGGCAAATACGATGATAAGCAATACGACGACGATCACGATGCCGACCGGGATGTAAACGGACATATCCATCATTGTGCGATTCTCTCCTTATTCGTTACTTGTATTCGGCGCTAAAGCGTCAGCTGCTTCCACGACGAACGTACCGGCGGATTCGCCGACGATCCGGACGGTCGCTCCTTGTTCGATGCACGCGCCGTCCTGCCCTTTCGCGGGGGCGCTGTGGCGGCTGCCTCCTTGCATGTACACGATTTCTCCCAATCTGTGCGGATCGATCGGCGTCACGACTTCCGCTTCCATCCCGATCATCGACTTCGCGGACTGCGCCATCCCTTTCTGCGCGGCATGCAGCGGGATGACGACGAGGAACAATACCGCCGACGATACGCTGACCGCGGCGATCAGGGAAACTCCGACGACCGCGGCGGTCGGCCAGCCTGTCTCATGAAGCAGCAAGTAGCCCAGGCCGCCAAACACCGTTACGAATGTGGCGATGACGGTCGGAGACAGGAGCGGCAAGTCCCCGGGATGCAGGTCGAAGCCAAGCCAGTCACCGAGCACGAGAGACAACAAGGCATATCCGGCGCCGACCGCGAACAGGACGATCATCAACGTTTCCAATACGCTTCACCTCCCTGCATCACGTATTAGGCTGACAAATTCTCCTATTGTATACGTGATCGCGCAGAGAAGGTTTCTCCTGTTAGCGTGCCGCATCTTAAAAAAGTGATACAAAAGCAGCGTCCCCCGAAGGATCGGACTCCTCCAGGGGGCTGCTCGGGTCAATATATTTTTTTCTGTTCCCGGTCCGCCTTGATCATTTCCACCGCTTCCCGGAACCGCAAGGAATGGATGATCTCCCGCTCGCGCAGAAACTTCAGGCTGTCTTGCAAATCGACATCGTCCGTCATATCGATCAGCCATTGGTAGGTGGCGCGCGCTTTCTCCTCGGCCGCTATGTCTTCGTACAGATCCGCGAGCGGATCGCCTTTCGCCTGGATGTAAGTTGCCGTCCAGGGCGAGCCCGCGGCATTGGAGTAGAACAGCGCCTTGTCGTGCGCCGCATAATGCGCGCCCAGTCCCGCCGCTTTCAGTTGCTCCACGTCCGAATCCTTGGTCAGCTTGTAGACCATCGTGGCGATCATCTCGAGGTGTGCGAACTCCTCCGTTCCAATGTCCGTAAGCAAACCGATGACCCGATCGGGTATTGTGTATCGCTGGTTCAAATACCGCAGCGCCGCCGACAGCTCCCCATCCGCGCCCCCGTACTGCTCCATCAGGAACTTTGCCATTCTTGGATCGCACTTGCTCACCTTCACCGGATATTGCAGCTTTTTCTCATAAAGCCACATGATTTCGCCTCCTCACACCTGCCAAGGCCACGGCGTCTGCACCCATTGCCACGGATAGCGGCTGAAGCTGTGCCCGAAAGCCATGAGCGGTCCGAATTTCAATTCGAACGATTCCGCCATCGCGCGACGGTTCTGGGCCAGCTGGTTGTATTGCTGAATCGCTTGCATGTCCGTCGGATGGGTATCCAGATAAAGCGTCAACTCGACCAGAACGAAATCGATTTTCTGCAATTGCTCCAACTCTTTGCGGTAGGCTTCGAAATTTGCATTGGCAGGCTGAGCCGCTTCGTTATACCGCCCTGTCTCCTGCTGCTCGGTCATCCGGTCTCCCTCCTCAAGTGCCGCTTCCCGGCTGATAGTTGCTGTAGAGCGCCGGCCACAGCGTTCCCCGGAACAGCGCTTCGTCGATCGGAAATTGCGGCAAATTCATCGGCTGACAGATGATATACTGATTGGGCGGAACAACGTAAGATTTGACGCGAATCGGCGGGCACGGATCGCATGGGCTGACGAACGGATACCATTCCCGCGTTTGCCCGTTATTCATACAGGTTTGACCTCCTTGACGCCCTTCCCTTGCGTTCGGCGAACGGGCGGCGTTTAACGCTTCGCTCCTATCATATGATGGGCAGCCTGGGCGAATTGACAATCGAAACAAAAAAAATCGCCCCGCCTAAAGGCGGGACGCCGCATGCCGAAACGTCTTTTGCATCGCATTGCATCCGTTCAATCCAGCTTGATCTTGAAGTCGAGCAATCCTGCCTTGCGGGCCGCCATGAACACGATAACGACGATCGGACCGAGAAATACGCCGATGACGCCAACCAGCTTGAACCCTACATACAAGCTGATAAGGGCGGACAGCGCACCGATGCCGACGGCATCGCCCAATATTTTCGGTTCGATGATGCGTCTGACCGCCGTAATCACGATAAACAGCAGGAGCAGGCCGATTCCGGTAAAGACATCGCCTGTCACGAGCTGATAGGCAGCCCATGGCACGAGGACGGAACCGGTACCGAGCACGGGTAGGATATCCACCGCGACGATCAGAAGCGCGATGGCCAGCGGATAGCCGGTCCCGATGATCATCAACCCGACGAAACAGATCGCATAAGTGACCACGCTAAGCAACAGTTGCGCCCGCAGAAAGCCGAACACCGATTTGCGCAAGCTGACTAACACCTGGTCCATCTGACCGCGGGACTTCTCCTCGAAAAAGGACAGGAACGATTGCTTCATCACCGGCATGCTGAACGAGAACAAATAGACCGCCACCAGGAACACGATGAAGAAGATGAAGAAATCCGGAATGCCCTTGGCGAAATTCAGCAGCGAATTCGTAATCGTTCCCGAAAGCTTCGTGAGCGCATCCGTCACGTTCGAAACCCAGCTTTCAAGTTGGCCGGGCACGGGGTCCGCGCCGCCGCTCGTGTAAGCCTGGGCTTGTTCCAGCAAGTCCTTGATATACCCGCTTGCGTTCTTCAAATATTCCGGCACATGCTGCATGAACGCCGTCAGTTCGGCGACGACCTTCATTCCGATCAGGACGGCGAGGCCGAGCAGCAGCACGGTGAACACCGTGCTGGAGATCGTCGAGGCGGCGAGCCGGTTCATCTTTACCCGCTTGACCAGCAATTGGTTCACGGGCTCAAGGAAGATCGCAGCCACGAGCGCAAGCAGAAACGGCGCTCCCGCCGTGAACAGCAAGTACAGAAATCCAAGCGCGAATGCAATCAATATAAACTGTCGTATGGGCATCGCTTGCCTCCTATAATAGGGAGTTTGCGGAGCAAACTCTGCTTAAGCCGGATGTTACTACTACGCGTCAGCGCCCTTTTCGTTTCCTTTGACTTCCGATGCGGGCTGAAGCTGCGCCTTCATGCGATAAATATGTACCCTCTGCACGCGAAGCCGCTCGATCTGGGCGATCTCGAACACATAGCCGAAGCGGCTCACCTTCTGCCCTTTGGAGATGTTCCCTTCCAGCAGATTGAACAGCCAGCCTCCGATCGTGTCGACTTCTTCGTCTTCGATTTCCAGTCCAAGCATGTCGTTGACGTCTTCGATCAGCATTCGCCCTTCCACGGAGGTGATATCGCCCTTGACGACGACGCTCGGAAGCTCATCGTCGAACTCGTCTTGCATCTCGCCGACCAGCTCCTCCAGAATCGTCTCGGCCGTGATCATCCCGGCCGTGCCGCCGTATTCGTCGATGACGATGGCCAGCTGCGACTTCCCGCGCTGCATCAGCTTCAACACTTTGCTGATCTCCATCGACTCCGGTACGCCCAGAATCGGCCGCAAAAATTCGTTCAGATCGTGATCGACGTCCGGGTCGGCCGTATACAAATCCGTCATGTGCACGAATCCGGTAATCTGATCCTTGTCTTCCACCGCAACCGGATACCGCGTATGTCTTGTTGCGTACACGGTCTTCATATTGTCGGCGAACGATTGGTTCATGTACAGGCAGTCCATGTCGGTGCGGGGCAGCATGACTTCGCGGGCAACACGATCGGCGAATTCGAACACGTTGTCGAACAGCGTCATTTCGTCTTTGTCGATAATGCCGCTCTTCGCGCTCTCGTTCATCAGAATCCGGATTTCCTCTTCGGTATGGGCAGCCTCGTGCTCGCTGGCGGGCGAGATGCCGATCCATTTCAGCAAGCGGTTCGCCGCGCCGTTCAGCACCCAGATGAAGGGCAGAAACACGCGATAGAACATCAAGAGCGGCCAGGACAGCCATAACGAGACGCCGACGGAGCGCTGGATCGCCAGCGACTTGGGCGCAAGCTCCCCTAGTACGATATGCAGAAAAGTGATCGTTGCGAACGCGATAATATAAGATATCGTATGAATGACAGCCGGGTCGGTCACGCCGAAATTGTGCAGCGCCGGCACGACGATCAAGTCGGCAATCGCGGGTTCGCCCGCCCAGCCGAGCCCAAGCGATGCCAGCGTAATGCCGAGCTGCGTGGCGGATAAATAAGCATCCAGCTTCGTACTGACCTTCAGCGCGTAACGCACCATTTTGTTCCCTTCGTTATGAAGCTGGGTCAGTTGGGTTTGGCGCACCTTAACGAGCGCAAACTCGGCAGCTACGAAGAAGCCGTTCAACAATACAAGGAACAGGACGAGCAGCAAGTTCCAAAAGATGCTTCCCCATTGAAAAGTTTCCAAGACGCAAACCGCTCCCTCCGTGCATATGCCCGATCGCTGCCCGGCGGCCAGATCCGAGCATTCACAACATCGCTTTGCGGGTGCGGAAATCCGCATCCTTGTCGTACATATCGGCAACGAGCAAGTTCGGCCCGCAGCATGCCGCCGCCGGGCAATGACAATTGACGCTCATCTGCAGCGGATGCCGCTGCCAGCGATCGAACACCGCATCCAGCGGCTCGCTGCGAATGTTGCCGAAGGACGGAATCGACGCGAAATCCGTCACATAGACGTCGCCGCTGAACAGGTTCACGTTGACCCGGTTGCGGCCGTCCGGGTCGTTGCGCACCGTGACGCCGGGTTCTGTCCGCAGCCGTCGGACCAATTCGCGTTCCAGCGGAGATTCGCTGCAGGCGAAGAACGGCAGCGTGCCGAACAGCATCCAGAGACTGCGGTCCCGGGCATCGAGCAGTCGCTCGATCGCCGTCCGCATCTGGTCTCGCGTCAGCATCGGCAAGCCCGCGGCGAACGAGCTCGGATACATCGGATGCACTTCGTGGCGGCTGGCGCCCATCTGGACGATGAGCCGATGAATCTCGGGCATCTTCGCATGCGTGCGGTAATTGATCATCGATTCGGCCGAGACGAACAAGCCGCCGTCCGCCAACCTGCGGGCATTGTCCACCATGCGCTCGTACAGACGCGCCGCCACGGGCAAGCTCGTCTTGCGGTCCGACCGGGCGAAGCCGACCCGGTGGAAATCTTCCGCTGCCGTATAATTGAAGGAAATATGCATGACGTCCAGGTAAGGCGCGATGGCGTCGTATCGCTCGTAATCCAGCGTAATATTGGAATTGAGCTGAGACCGGACGCCTCTGGCGCGGGCGTATTTCAAGACGGGAATGATGACGTCGCGGACCGTCTCCTCCCGGTATGTAGGCTCGCCGCCCGTCAGGCTGATCGTCTCCAGGTGCTCTACTTCGTCCAATCTCCTCAGCACGTCTGCAAGCGGCAAGTGTTCGGCTTCGGTCATCGTCAGGCTGTCCCCGACCGCGCAATGCTCGCACCTCATGTTGCACAGGTGGGTAACCGTCAGCTCGACGCTCGTCAGCCGATGGCGGCCGAATCGGGTCAAGGCGTGAATCGGATCCCACGGGTCATATACCGGCGAGATCGGCGGCAAATTCGACGGCGGCGAATAAGGAAGCTTGCTTGCCTGATGAGTCGCTGCTTGCGTCATTCGTCTTCATGCTCCCATCATAGCTTGATGATAGTAATTGTACTGATCATAGGTTGACAAAGCAAACCCGGCACGAGAAAAAACGGCTGCGTCGTCTTTAAGGACGTGCCGTTTTTTTGAGAAGTGCAAGCTTATCGATCATGGACTAAGCGGGCAGCGTGCTCTCCTGCTCCGACAATTCTACGCCGACCTTCGTCACCAGCACGTTCAGATGAATGGACAAATCCAGGTCGTACGGCGCCTGCAGCGGCTCGCCATATTCGTCAGCGACGATCCGCACGACGGGACGGTGCGCGCACGATGCGTTAATCGCCACTACAACCGCCGTTTGGCCGGTGCTGAGCTTCACCGCGATGCCAAGCGGGTAAATCGCGACCTTGTCCCGGAACAGCTTGAGCATCGCGGTGTCATACAGTGTTCCGCTGCCCGAATACAAAGCTTCCACCGCCTGATGCGGCAGCATCGCATTGCGATACACGCGATGGCTCGTCATGGCGTCATAGGAATCGACGATCCCGATCAGCTTCGCGTAGTCGTGAATCTCTCCGTCCTTCAACCCGCGCGGATATCCCGACGCGTTCAATCGCTCGTGATGCTGATAGGCGCAATGAGCGGCAAGCAGCGGAATGCCCGGTTCGTCCTTCAGCAAATAGTATCCTCGCTCGGTATGGCGTTTCATTTCGTCGAACTCGTAGGCTGACAGCATACCCGGCTTCAGAAGCACCTGCATGGAAATTTGCGTCTTGCCGATATCGTGCAGCAGCGCCCCGGTCCCGAGCGTCAACAGTTGCTCGTGACCGTACCCCATGGCAAGCCCAAGCATCGTCGTATAGACGCATACGTTCAAGGAATGCGAAAACAAATAATGATCGACCGTCTGAATGTTCATCAGCATGATCATCGCATCGTCGCTGCGGCTCAAGTCTTCCATGATCAAGCCCATGATTTTGCTGATATCGCGGCCAATGTACGGATAAGTCGTCGTCTTTCGTTTGACGGGTTGCTCTATGAACGCCTGGAATGTGCTGCGCAGCGTCCCGAGCGCCCGCCGCTGCGTCTCGTCCGTCAGCATTTCGGGAATCTCTACGTCATCGGTTATCGGGTCTTGAAGATACAGGAAACTGATGCCGCATTCTCCCAATCGGCGAATGAGGGTTGCCGTCAATTCCATCCCTTCGGCCAACAGCACGAGGCCGTCGTCCGAATATATTTTTTTCGCCAGCTTCATGCCCGGCCGGCACAGTGAGATCGGCATCATGCGCATTCCATCAAATCCCTCCCAACTTAATGTAAGAGATTTATTGCGGGACGGCAACCTCTTTTTCAACAAAAACCGACAAGAATTGTCATTGCATGACGAACAAGTAGAACAATGCGGCGAGGGCGAAGCGATACCAGGCGAAATATTTAAGCTTTACCTTCTGCAGCACTCTCAGGAAAGCGACGACGACCAGCCAGGCGACCAGGAATGAGACGACGAATCCCGTGAGCAGAAATCCGATGTCAATCTCGCCCGAACGGAACTGATCCAGGTTGTCCAAGAGCTCGTAGCCCGATGCCGCCGTCATGATCGGAATCGCGATGAAGAAAGAGAAGTCCGCGGAAGCGCGGTAGCTGAGCCCGCTGAGCATGCCGCCGGCGATCGTGGACCCGGACCGGGAGAAACCGGGCCAGAGCGCGGATACGCACTGAATGCAGCCGATGATGAAAGCTTGCTTGTATGTAATTTCGTCCATCGTCCCGGCCGTTCGCTTGATCTTGCCGGAATCGTACAACGCTTCCGAAATCCACATGTAGATGCCTCCAGCAACTAGTGCCCAGAGCACGGGAGCCGTCGTGAAGCCGATCTCCTTGATCTGGTCCCGGAACAGGTAGGCGACGGCAAGCGGCGGCACGATGCCCAGCAGCACATGGATCAGGTTCAGGCGCGGTCCGGACAACGCATCGACCGACAGCCCTTTCGCGGTCCGCTGCCTGCGAATGCCGAGCACTTGAAATATTTGGCGGCGGTACACGATAGCAATCGCCAATATGGCGGCGAATTGGATGACGATCTCGAACGTCTTGAGCTGCTCGGGGGTTTCCTGTCCGTATCCGAGCAGTTCGTTGGTCAGAATCATATGACCGGTCGAGGAAACCGGCAGAAATTCGGTCAACCCTTCCACGATGCCCAATATAACCGAATCGAACCAATGCAGCATCCTTTAGTCCACTCCCATTCCATTTCCGTTTAACTGGCTCCATTATCCGATCTTGCGACCGTGATGCGCTTGCGCTGCGAATTCTCGATTAATCGCGGATTTGCCAGCGCTTCGCACAGCAGCTCCCGGATGAATTCCGGAAGCAGGTACCGCACGTTCCGCCCTTCCTTCAAGCCGACGTAACCGATTCCGAACGTGAACATATCGAGCGTGCCGACTTCGTATTCCCGCTCCGGGTCGAGCGGTTCGCCGTTCACCAGAACGCGGGTCACCCTGTCGTACGGCTGGCGCTTCATATCGACGTCCGCTGCCAGCCCGTCATAGGCGAGCGTACCCAGCACTTTGCCGCGGAAGCCGAAGCCGCGGATTTCGAGCCCGATGAATTCCGGAAGCAGGCTCTCCTCCATCGCGCGAATGAGTTGTTTGCCCGTGAGGCGTATGAGACAGCAATTGATCGGTGAAGGACATATCGCATGGATCCGTTCTTCCGTGACATCACCCGCCTTCAGGCCGTCCAGCAGTTGACCCGCGTTCACCAAGCCGATCGCCGCCCCCGTTCTCTCTCGCACGGCTGCGGCAAGCAGGTTGACGAGCGGGGATTCCGCATCGGGCAACCGTGCCAGCGGCCGATCGAGCACGGCAATGACGCGGCTCATGCGGCGCTTCGCTTCCGCGAACCCGGCTGCGGCGATGGCGGCCGAGGCTTCATCCCCGGCCCATCCTTCGGTCGGCAGACAACCGCCGTCCACGGCGATTCGAGGTTTCTCGCCGTCTCTATCGGAACTTGTCTTGCGGAGCTGCAACCTTCCGATATGCTGCCCGAATTTGCCGGCGGCCGACAGGACCGTACGCCCTACGATCAGCGGTTGTTCCAGCAGATGATGCGTATGGGCCCCGAGAATGAGGTCGATGCCGCCGACTTCGGCGGCAAGCCGCTCGTCCTGGCGCAAGCCCAGATGCGACAGCACGACGATCAGGTCGGCTTGCCCGCGAAGCCGCTCCACCTCCGCCCCGGCAGCGGCGATCGGATCGGCGGAATGCCAGCCGAGCAATTCATAATAATCGTTGAAGGGGGCGGTCAAGCCGATCAAGCCGATTCTCATGCCGGCTTTGCGCAGGATCAGGGACGGCACGAGCCATGCCGGCCGGGTGCGCGGCTCGAGCGGTTCGAAGTTCGTGCAGACGACCGGTATCGACAGGTTGCCGTAATAGCGATCCAACTGCTCGCGGGTATAAGTCAATCCTTCGTTGTTGCCGATGGTCATGGCATCGTAGCCGATCTCCCGGAGAAGAAGGCGGTTGATGTCGGCGTCCGTGCCTTCCGTCTCCATGCGGGCGCGGTCCAGGAAATCCCCGCAATCGAGCAGGAGCAGCCGTTCTGCCGGCACCGCCATCCTCTGCTGCTTCACGTATTGGGCGATACGCGAAGCGGCTTCCAGATGGCTGTGCAAGTCGTTCGTATGCAGCAGCAATAATTCGGAATCTTCCTCTGGCATGCAGGCCTCCTGAACGAAGTTTCAATCGTTATGTACGCCATCCTAGCATAACACTTTCAAGGCCGTTATGGTATGATTGCAGTTAAGAATGAACGGCTCAAACGTCGTTGTATCAGCCATGGAAGGAAGCGAACGCACGGATGACATCCCCTTGGACAATCGCCCTGTTTGCCGGATTGGCCGAACGGTTCGGCACGCGGAAGCTGCTGCTCGACCGGCCGGAAGCGAAATTGACTGCCGGCCAACTGAAAGCGATCCTATGCGAACAATATCCCGATCATGCGGAAGCCGTCGCGACGGCTTTCGTCGCATGCAACCAGACATTCGCGCGCGAGGATGCGGTCATACGGCGCGAGGATGAATTGGCGCTGCTCCCCCCCGTATCGGGCGGCAGCGGAGACGACTTCGGCTCCGGCGGCGATTGCGCTGCGGCAGGTCCGCAATACGGGATCGTCACGCAGCCGATTGACGTGGAAGCCGTATGCAGCCGGGTCAACCATCCCGACCACGGCGCGACTCTCGCATTCATCGGCACGACGCGCGAATGGACGCACGGCAAACGCACCGTGCTGCTGGAATATGAAGCTTATGCGCCAATGGCGGAGACGGCCATGCGGCAAATCGGGGAGGAGATCGGCGCCCGTTGGCCAGGCACGATCACGTCCATCACCCATCGTATCGGCCCTGTGGGCATCGGCGAGGCGAGCGTCGTCATCGCCGTATCGTCGGCGCACCGGGCACAAGCCTACGAGGCAAGCCGCCATGCCATCGAGCGGTTGAAGACGATCGTTCCGATCTGGAAGAAGGAAATCTATGAGGACGGAACGGAATGGAAAGGCCATCAACTCGGTCCATGGGACCCGCTCGCTCCGATCACGTGAAGAAGGGACTGACCTGCCAGACGCGGAATTTTTTCACATGAAACGGCTTGCACAACCTCTTCAACCTTGATAGCATGGTACTTGGAATATATATACGCACATATATCAATTTGATATTACTAGAGGGTGCGACATGAGGGTCCATATCGCCGATTTGAAACCAGGGGACTGTCTGGCTCAAGATATGTTCAACCACACAGGGCTTCTCGTGTTGCCCAAAGGCGCCGTCCTGGACGAGCATGAATTATTCCGACTGCAGCAGCATCGGATCGAGTATGTGGAAATCGACAGCCGGATGGCGGAGCAAGGATTTCCGCTTACGGAGGATGCCTACAAGCGGATTCAGACCGAGCTGCTGCCCAAGTACCATGATGCCGTTTCCGGCTTCGAGCACATTTTTGAGAAGGCGCTTGCGGAGGGCAAAGTACATGAAGAAGATTTGAAAGAAAGCTTTCAGCCGCTCGTCGACACGTGCAAGGAAGAACGGGACGTTGTCTCCCTGCTGTTGATCCTGAACAGTCAGGACGATTATACGTACCAGCACTCCGTCCAGGTCGGCATGCTCAGCTACTATATCGCGCGTTGGCTCGGCTGGGACGAAGAACGTTCCGTGCAAGCCGGCAAGGCCGGATTTCTTCACGATATCGGCAAATGCCGGATACCTGACATCATCCTGAACAAGCCCGGCAAGCTGACGGACGAAGAATATAAGGAAATCCAGAACCATTCCAAGTACGGTTACGAAATTTTGCAAAATTCGACGAGCGACCACGTATTGTCGATCGCCGCGCTTCAGCACCATGAACGGATGGACGGAACCGGCTACCCGAACCGGATCGGCAAGGAACAGATCCATCCCGTGTCCAAAGTCGTTGCCGTCGCCGATACATACAGCGCCATGATTTCCAAGCGCGTCTACCAGAACCAGCGGGACCTGCTGATCGTGCTGAAGGAATTGTACCGCTGCAGCTTCGGGGAATTGGACCCTGTAGTGACCCATACGTTCATCCGGCATATGCTGCCGAATTTCCTCGGCAAGCGCGTGGAACTGAACAACGGCATTACGGGCACGATCGTGCTCAATCATGCGACGGATTTTTTTCGACCGCTCATCCAGACCGATGACGGTTTCATCGACTTGTATGCCCACCGGAAATATGAAATTGTTCACATATACGTGTAAGAACGAGGCTGCCTCGGGACTACGGAATCCCTGGTCGCCTCTTCTTCATTGTATGGGTATGACTTGGTTCAGCGGTATTCGGGCAATCCTAACTGCATGGAAACGATTATCCCTTTCGAGCCGACCCGCTCCCCGACGATCCCGCTGGGAAGCCAATGGACGTATCAGGTCAAATGGGACGGCGTCCGCATACTGGCTTATTACGACGGCACTGCGGTCAAGCTGTTCAATCGCAAAAAGAACGAACGAACGCCCCAGTATCCGGAGCTCGCGCAGCCTTCCTATTGCCGTGCTTCGTCCTTCATTCTGGACGGGGAAGTCATCGCGCTCGGCGCGGACGGCAAGCCTTCCTTCCACGAAGTGATGCGCCGGGACGGCATTCGCAGCGTCGGCAAGGTTCCGTACGCGCAATCGCAAGTGCCGGTCACGTACATGATTTTCGATGTGATCTTTCTCGATGGAAATTGGATCCACGGTGTTCCTCTACAGGAACGGTTGGATATATTGTCGCATAGGATCGTGTCGAACGATCATGTGCAGCTCATATCTTCCCACCCGGACGGCAATGCGCTATATGACGCGATCCGACAGCAAGGCATGGAAGGAATCGTCTGCAAAGACAGGAACAGCGCCTACACGATCGGAGGGAAGGACGGCAGTTGGGTGAAAGTAAAAAATTACGGCGATGTCGTAGCCGTAGTCGGAGGATACACGCTTAACGGCGGGATCGTCAATGCGGTGCTGGCAGGACTGTTCCATGAAGGGAAGCTGTATTTCATCGGAAAAGTCGGAACGGGCAAGCTCACTTCGGCCCATTGGCGGGAGCTTACCGAAACGCTTCGAAAAATCCGCGTCGCCCGATGCCCTTTCGCCGTTCAGCATCCCGATATGCGCGGCGCGCATTGGGTTCAGCCTGTTGTCACAGCCAAAATCATGTATGCGGAATGGCGCTTCCGCGAAGGGCGCACGATGCGGCAGCCCAGCATTCAGGCATTCGTGGACGTGCCGCCGACCGCGTGCGTATTCGAGTGATTCCACGCGCCAGGCTCAGCCGCTTCTACGGTACTGCCCGGCCAGGCGTTGTCAAATTCACTGTATACGCGAGAAAAGCGCGCTTGCCCCTGTCTGCACCACCCTATCGAAACAAGGTGGGCAAAACAGGGGCAAGCGCGCCATTATAGCGATCAATAACGCTATGGGATAAGCCTTAACCGATGGACCCTTCCATCTCGAGCTTGATCAGGCGATTCATCTCGACGGCGTATTCCATCGGCAGTTCCTTGGTGAACGGCTCGATGAAGCCCATGACGATCATCTGCGTCGCTTCGGCTTCCGTCATGCCGCGGCTCATCAGGTAGAAGAGCTGGTCTTCGGATACCTTGGATACCGTCGCTTCGTGCTCCAGCACGATGTTGTCGTTCTGGATCTCATTGTACGGAATCGTGTCGCTCGTCGACTGGTTGTCGAGAATGAGCGTATCGCACTTGATGTTCGCCTTCGCGCCTTCGGCCTGACGTCCGAAGGAAGCGAGACCGCGGTACGTCACTTTGCCGCCGTGCTTGGAGATCGACTTCGAGACGATCGTCGAGGTCGTGTCCGGCGCCAGGTGAATCATCTTCGCGCCCGCATCCTGGTGCTGGCCTTTGCCGGCGACGGCGATGGAAAGTACGGAGCCTTTGGCGCCGCGGCCCTTCAGGATGACCGCCGGATACTTCATCGTGAGCCGGGAGCCGATGTTGCCGTCCACCCATTCCATCGTGGCATTCTCTTCGGCAACGGAACGCTTGGTGACCAGATTGTAGATGTTCGGCGCCCAGTTCTGAATCGTCGTGTAGCGGACGCGGGCGTCCTTCTTGACGATGATTTCGACGACGGCGCTGTGCAGCGAGTTCGTGCTGTAGATCGGCGCCGTACAGCCCTCGACGTAGTGGACGAAGCTGCCTTCGTCGGCGATGATGAGCGTGCGCTCGAACTGGCCCATATTCTCCGAGTTGATGCGGAAGTACGCTTGCAGCGGCACTTCGCACTTGACGCCCTTCGGCACGTAGATGAAGCTGCCGCCGGACCATACCGCGCTGTTCAGAGCCGCAAACTTGTTATCGGAGAACGGCACGACGGTGCCGAAGTATTCCTTGAAAATCTCCGGATGCTCTCTGAGCGCGCTGTCCGTGTCCATGAACAGGACGCCCTGCTTCTCCAGATCTTCTTGCATGTTATGATAGACGACTTCGGACTCGTATTGGGCCGATACGCCGGCCAGGAACTTCTGCTCGGCTTCGGGAATGCCCAGCTTGTCGAACGTCGCCTTGATTTCTTCCGGCACTTCTTCCCACGTCTTGCCTTGCTTCTCGGAAGGCTTCACGTAATATTGGATATCGTTGAAATCCAACTCGTCGAGGTCGCCGCCCCAACGCGGGAGCGCCATCTTGTTGAACTGCTCCAGCGATTTGAGACGGAACTTCAGCATCCATTCCGGCTCGCCCTTCATCTCGGAGATCGTGCGGACGATTTCCGGCGTGAGACCTTTGCCGGATTGGAAGATCGCTTTGTGCTCGTCACGGAAGCCGTACTTGTATTCCTCGAATTCGATTTGCTTCGCCATGGCGGATCGTTCCTCCTTTACATTGTCGGATCTTTATTGCTCGATGCCTTCGTGCTGGCCGTGCCCTTGTTCCACGCCTTTGCGCAGCGCGTTCCAGGCCAGTGTCGCGCACTTGATGCGGGCCGGGAACTTGTTCACGCCGGACAAGGCTTCGATGTCTTCGTATTCGTCGAATTCCGCTTCTTTGCCTTGCATCAGGGACGAGAACTTGTCGGCGAGCTCCAGCGCTTCCGCCGTCGGCTTGCCCTTCACCGCGTCGGACATCATCGAGGCGGAGGACATGCTGATCGAGCACCCTTCCCCGCCCCACTTGGCGTCCTTCACGATGCCGTCTTCGATCTGCAACTGCAGGCTGATCCGGTCGCCGCAAGTCGGATTGTTGAGGTTCACCGTCACCCTGGTCGGCGACTCCGTCGACTGCTCGGGCAGGCGTCCAGCCGAACCGTCCGCAAGCGTCCCCTTGTTGCGCGGATTTTTGTAATGATCCATAATGACGCGACGGTACAAGTCATCCAGATTACTCATCGCCGAAAAACTCCTTTGTCTTCACCAGCGCTTCCGCCAGACGGTCGACATCCTGCTCGGTATTGTACAGGTAGAAGCTCGCCCGGGCCGTCGCGCTGACTTGCAGCCACTTCATCAGCGGCTGGCAGCAGTGGTGTCCCGCCCGAACCGCAATGCCTTCGGTATCCAGCACGGTCGCCACATCGTGCGGATGCACATCGCCCAGATTGAAGGTGATCAATCCGGCCCGATCTTCACGGGGGCCATACATCGTGAGGCCGTCAATAGCGCTCAGTCGCTCCATGCCGTATCGAACCAGTTTCCGTTCATGGGCTTCGATGGTCGGCAGACCGATCTGCTCCAGAAAATCGATCGCGGCGCCCAGTCCTACCGCGCCTGCGATGATCGGCGTACCGCCTTCGAATTTCCAGGGCAATTCCTTCCACGTCGAATCGTACAGCTCGACGAAGTCGATCATCTCGCCGCCGAACTCGATCGGCTCCATGCGTTCCAGCAACTGCGCCTTCCCATATAATACGCCAATTCCGGTCGGAGCGCACATTTTATGGCCGGACAGCGCATAGAAATCAATGTCCAGCGCCCGCACATCCACCTTCATGTGAGGCGTGCTCTGCGCCCCGTCCACGACGATGACCGCTCCTTGCCGGTGCGCGATCTTGGCGATCTCGGCAATCGGGTTCACGGTGCCGAGCACATTCGATACGCAGGTAATCGCGACGATTTTCGTATTTGGCGTAACCGTGCTCTCTACATCCGCGAGAGTTACCGTGCCGTCCGGCTGCAACGGAATATACTTGAGCGTCGCGCCCGTTGCCTTGGCCGCCTGCTGCCACGGAATCAGGTTGCTGTGATGCTCCATCGGCGTGATGACGATCTCGTCGCCTTCGCGCAGCGTCTGACGGGCGTAACCGGATGCGGCCAGGTTGAGCGCTGCCGTCGTTCCCCGGGTGAACACGATTTCACGCGTGCTCGCCGCGTTCAGGAAGCGGGCGACTTTCTCCCGCGCGCCCTCATAGGCATCGGTCGCTCGCGATCCGAGCGTATGAACGCCGCGGTGGACGTTGGCGTTGTCCCATTCGTAATATTTGCGAACCGCCTCCAGCACCGATCTCGGCTTCTGGGTCGTGGCGGCGTTATCCAGGTAGACGAGCGGATGGCCGTTGATCTCCTGATGCAAGATCGGAAATTCGGCTTTCAACGCGATCGGGTCCATCTTAACCCAGCTTTCTTTCCAGGATGCGATGCAGTTGCTCGCGCAATCCCGCCAGCGGAATTTCGGCCACGACGGGATCGAGGAAGCCGTGCACGATCAAGCGCTCCGCTTCCTTGCGATTGATGCCGCGGGACATCAAATAGTGTACTTGCTCGGGATTCACCTGTCCGACGCTGGCGGCATGTCCGGCCTTCACGTCGTCCTCGTCGATGAGCAAGATCGGATTTGCGTCGCCGCGCGCCTTGGGGCTCAGCATCAGCACCTTCTCCGTCTGCTGGCCGTTCGCCTTGGTGGCGCCGTGCTCGATCTTCGTAATGCCGTTGATGATCGCTGTCGCTTCTTCCTTCATGACGGCACGCGTGACCATATCGCTCTCGGACGATTTGCCGAAGTGCACCGCTCCGGTCGTCAAGCTCATGCGCTGGCTGCCCGTTCCGACAGAAATAATTTTGGAATCGGACACAGAGCCGTTGCCGTTCAAGATCGATTTCGTGTCGGTCAACGTATTGCCGTTATGCAAATCGCCGATGATCCATTCCACGCGCGCGTCATTGTCCAGCACGGCGCGGCGATAGGCGACATCGACGACAGCTGCATCCATATGATGTACGGCCGCGTAACGAACATGCGCCCCCGGCCCTGCGAATACTTCAACCGCGCTGTTGTGCAGCACCGTGCTCCCCTCGCTGGCGCCCAGCAAAGTAGCGGCCTGCTGAACGAACGAGAGACGGCTGTTCGATTCGGCGACGATCAGGATATGCGGCATGAAAGTCGCGCTTGCGTCGTCCGCGAAGGACAGCGACTGAATTGGAAATTCGATGTCCACATTCTTCGGCACGTACAGGAACACCCCGCCGTTCCACAGCGCCCCGTGCACCGCGGCCAGCTTGTGCTCATCCCGCCGGTACGCGGTCATCAGACGCGGCTTGACGAGAGCCTCATGTGTGCGGGCAGCTTCTTCCAGGCTCGTCAGGATGACGCCTTGAGCTTGCAATTCGGCAGACAGCCTCGTGAAGACGACCGATGAATTATGCTGCACGATCAGCGCGCCCTGCTTATCTTCCGGCAGCAGCTGCGCAATCGCCGCGGGCAGATCTTGCGCGGATGCGACGGGCGTACCCGGCCGATGGGCGCCGTATTGATCCAGCGTCCAGCGCACGAGCGGCATCTTCTCTGGCTTGGGCAACTCCAGCTTCGCAGCCAGCTCTCCCGCTTCTTCGCGCCACGATACGAGCCAGGCCGGCTCGTTCTTGCTGCGGGATACCGCTGCCGCCGCTTCCCGGCCGAAAGAGGTAATCGGTGTACTCATTGTTCGTCCAACCTCCTTGTCCGCTTACGCTTGGCCTACCGTCTCGTCGACGATGCCCAGCTCTTCTTTCACCCATTCGTAGCCTTCGGCTTCCAGACGTTCCGCGAGTTCCGGTCCTCCGGACTTGACGATCCGCCCTTGCATCATCACGTGGACGAAGTCCGGCTTCACATAGTTCAGCAACCGCTGATAGTGGGTAATGATCAGGAAGCCGCGGTCTTCGGCGCGCATGGCGTTGACCCCGTCGGCGACAATCTTCAGAGCGTCGATATCAAGGCCCGAGTCGATCTCGTCCAGGATGACCAGATTCGGCTCGAGCATCATCATTTGCAAAATTTCGTTGCGCTTCTTCTCGCCGCCGGAAAATCCTTCATTTAAATAGCGGTGCATGAACTCCGGGTTCATCTCGAGCGTCTTCATCTTGCCTTCCATCAATCGTACGAACTTGATCAGCGAAATCTCGTTGCCCTCGCCGCGGCGGGCGTTGATGGCGCTGCGCAGGAAGTCGGCATTGGTTACGCCGGTAATCTCGCTCGGGTATTGCATCGCCAGGAACAAGCCGGCGCGGGCGCGCTCATCCACCGCCATCTCCAGCACGTCTTCTCCGTTCAGCGAAACTTGACCTTCCGTTACCTCGTATTTGGGATGACCCATGAGCGCTGACGCGAGCGTACTCTTGCCGGTGCCGTTCGGTCCCATGATCGCGTGAATTTCGCCGCCCTGAATCTTCAAATCGATTCCTTTCAGAATCTCTTTCCCTTCGATCTCAGCCTTGAGACCGCGAATGACGAACTCGGTGGACATCTGCATTACCTCCATCTAATCTAGGGTGCGAAGTCGAGCACAGAAAATTGTCGCATCCTTATTTAGAATAATTATAAATTGATTCTCACTGATTCTCAACCTAATCTTATGAAAAGTCTGTGAAAAAAGCAAACCGGAGACTGTTTCTCCCTCTCTTCCGAGCGTCATTCTTTGTAGAACTGACACATACATGGGCCGGGGTTGATGTACCTGGACTTCAAGATCGCACGATTGCACCAATGGCAACAAGATGCTATTTTGGTAATCATGCAGCATTAATTTCTGGACTGGAGCGCGAATGAATGGAAATTTGTTGGGTTGTCATCGATCACGAGCGCGATGCGGACACAGTGCGGCGGATGGCCGCGCGGGTATCCCCGGACCGATTGGCCAAAGCGTCACGCTATCGTTTTGCCGAAGATTTCAACCGTTCCATCGTCGGAGAGCTTCTCGTCCGTCATATTTGCCGAACGAAATATCTGCTTCCGGACTCGCAGACCAGTTGGGGCTTCCTCCCTCACGGCAAACCGTACTTGCGCACTCGTCCCGACCTCTCCTTCAATTTGTCCCATTCGGGAAACATCGTCGCGTGTGTTTTCGACAACGACGACGTCGGGCTCGATATCGAATATATGCGCGTCTTCAATTACGCAAGTCTTGCGGCCCGTTACTTTGCCGATGACGAGAACCGCCGCCTCGCTGACGGAAATAACGACCGCAAGCTCGCAACTTTCTATCGAATCTGGACGCAGAAGGAAAGCTTTCTGAAGGCGGTCGGCGCCGGCCTCAGCATGCCGCTGAATTCCTTCGAAATTCAGTATCCGGAGCATGCTGCACCCTTCGTGCATACGCCGGATCGAACCTGGTTTCTGAGCTCGGCAATCGTTCATGCCGATTATATGCTGTCGGTATGCCGATCCACGCCGATTCCCGAGCTCAGGCTCCGCCCCCTGACGGTAGAGACTTTGGCCGAAGCCATGTTCTCCGATTCTTCCTTGCAGGATTCAACCGTTCAGTCGTTCAACAGCCCGACATAGGCCAGCATCCGCTTCAACACCGCAGACGGGTCGGCTGGAACCGGCCCGCGAACTTTCAACCCGCTGCAAATTGCATTATACTTATTGAAAGATATGTTCGAGTTCAGCGGACCGGAGCAGGAATCAACCCAATGGAAGGCGGTTCATTATGAGCACGTATCACCCGCTTGCAGAAGCAGAGGCCATCGATATCGCGCAATCGATCCCCGACGTGATCCCTGCGAACGCGACGCCCGTCTGCCGGGAAATCGGCGACGGCAACTTGAATTTCGTATTCCATGTCAGCGATCCCGCCTCCGGCGCCAGCCTCATTCTGAAGCAGGCGCTTCCTTATGCCAAGGTCGTGGGGGAATCGTGGCCGCTTACGCTGGACCGCGCGCGGATCGAGAGCGATGCTCTGCGGCTGCAGGGGGAACTCGCGCCCGGGCTCGTCCCGAAAATTTACCGCTATGATCCCGATCTGGCGCTCACCGTCATGGAAGACCTGAGCGACCACGTCATCATGCGCAAAGGGCTGATGGACGGCGGCGTCTATCCGCAATTCGCCGGGGATATTGCCGAATTCATGGCCCGTACGCTGTTCTTCACGTCCGATCTGGGCATGAACCGGCAGCAGAAGAAGCTGCTCGTCAAATCTTACATCAATCCGGAACTGTGCAAGATTACCGAAGAGCTGATCTTCGACGATCCGTATACGAATTCGCCGAACAACAGCTTCGACAGCCATCTGCGGGCCGATGCCGAAGCGCTGTGGCAGGACTCGCTGCTGCACCTGGAAGTCGCCTTGCTGCGCGAGAAATTCCTGTCGCAGGCGCAAGCGCTGCTGCACGGAGACCTGCACACCGGCAGCATCTTCATCACGCCGCAGTCCACGAAGGTCATCGACCCGGAATTCGCCTTTTTCGGCCCGATCGGCTTCGACGTCGGCGCCGTCATCGCCAACCTGCTGCTGAACTATGCCGCGCAGGAGCATTGGTCGCCCGACGAGGAAGCCCGGCACGAACGCCGTGAATATTTGATCGGCACCGTCCGCGACGTGTGGACGTTGTTCGAGAGGAAGTTCCGGGCGCTCTGGGACGCAAACGGCGTGGACCGCATGGCCAAAACGCCGGGCTATCAGAACGATTACATGCACCGGCTGCTGCAGGACACGGCCGGCTTCGCCGGCTGCAAGATGGTGCGCCGCATCGTCGGACTCGCGCATGTCGCCGATATCGACGAGATTCCGGGCGCGGATGTGCGGCGTCGCGCGCAGCGGCTGGCGCTGGCGACCGGCAAGGCGCTGATCGTGCAGCACCGCAACGCCAGGTCGATCCGCGATCTGACGGAAATCGCCGAATCTGCCGTTCTGGCGACAGACGAACAAGCAAGATCCTAAAGGAGAATCCCGTCATGAGCCATACCCGCGGCAATACGCCTGCAGGCGAAGCGCTGCAATCCGTCCGCTGGTCGGACGGCGCCGTCATGCTGCTCGACCAGCGGCTGCTGCCTGAAGAAATCGTATTTCTGCAGCTCACGACGCCGCAAGACATATGGCAAGCGATCCGCGAGCTTAAAGTCCGGGGAGCGCCGGCCATCGGCATCGCAGCCGCCTACGGCATCGTATTAGGGCTGCAGAACCGGAACGCAGCGCAGGCCGACTCCGCTGCGATAGAATGGTTGTCCGGCGTGCAGCGGGACGCCGCCTACCTGGCCACTTCGCGGCCGACCGCGGTCAATCTGTTCTGGGCGCTGGACCGGATGAAGGCGCGCGCAGCGCAATTGCACGATGCCGGGAGCGACGCGGCCGCAGCCTGCAGCGCCTTGCTCGCGGAAGCCCGGCGCATACAAGCCGAGGACGAGGAGACGAACCGGTCGATCGGCGAACACGCGCTCAAGCTGTTCGAGGACGGCATGGGCGTGCTGACCCATTGCAACGCCGGGGGGCTCGCAACTTCCAAATACGGCACGGCGCTTGCTCCCTTCTACTTGGCCCTCGAGCAAGGGATGAAGCTGAAAGTATTCGCCGACGAGACTCGCCCGGTACTCCAGGGCGCGCGGCTAACCGCCTTCGAATTGCAGCAGGCCGGCGTCGACGTGACGCTGATCACGGACAATATGGCCGGCCACGTCATGTCCAAAGGCTGGGTGCAGGCGGTCATCGTCGGAACGGACCGAGTCGCGGCCAATGGCGACGTCGCGAACAAAATCGGTACATACAGCGTAGCGGTGTTGGCCAGGGCGCACAACATTCCGTTCTATGTCGCTTGTCCGATGTCGACGATCGACCTGTCGACGCCTTCCGGCGCCGACATCCCGATTGAGGAACGCCATCCCGACGAAGTGACGTCCGGATTCGGGCGGCGCACCGCGCCGGAAGGCATCGCCGTCTACAACCCGGCCTTCGACGTGACGCCTCACGACCTGGTGACCGCCATCATCACGGAGAAAGGCATCGTACGGGCACCTTATGCCGGCGGCCTCAAAGAGCTATTCGAACGGGACTGATATCGACGATAAATTCCGTTATCCGTCAGACCCCGGAAGCGGTTGCTGCGGCCATCGTCCGTATGGCCTCTTTCCCTGCCATACCGGCCGTGATGCCCAGCCGTTCAGCCGCTTCGGTGACCGATTCGAGCGGAGCGTCCAGCAATTGCTCCAGCGTTCGGACGCCGACCGCCCGACCGGCAATGATATGACGATCGCTTAACCGTTCATTCAATAACCCGACATCGAGCGCGCCGCACATGATGTAGCCATTGCCTGCCGTAACCGCAAGCAGCGTCGTTCCGGGCAGCCGCACTTCGACCCCGATGGCCGTCCATTCGCCGATTCGGATCGGTTCCATTCGCACCATCCCCCGCACCTCCTTGGAACTCGATGGTCCTCACCAGCATCATATGCGGCGAACAATCGGATTTGCCGGGCATATGTCACAAGTTAGGACTTTTTCAGGTGAAGGAACCATGTTATAGTAGGTATTAAGACGGATTTTTTCTGCAACGTGACAGACAGAAGGAGGAACGACATGACTCGCACCAAACCGGACGCGGACGACCACTCCTTCTTGTTTCAAGTCGATATTCTCGTGAACGCCAAGACGAATGGATCCGCATTGGAACACCTGCTCCGTGTACTGAATACCGGTGAATTCGCAGATTTCCGCATCGGGACCGGCATTATGCTTGGTCAAGTAATTGAAGAAGCGCTGAAACGGGAGAACAGTCAGACAAAGCCGCAGCCCGCGGGAACCGCAACGCAAAGAACGCCCGCCCCGCAAGTGGACGAACTTGAAGCGCGCATACGGCAATATATCGACACGAACAAGTTAATTCGCCTGAACGTGAATAAAGGCCGGGGCGTCAAGCTCAGCATCCCGTGTCGAATTCTCAGATTCGATGCTTCCGGTCAATTGCTCACGGTCTACCATGTCGACGAGAAGCAGGTGCATACGTTCAAGCTGTTCGAAATCGACGATTTCCTCGACTGACGCCCTGCTCGGACGAAGAAGCAAAAAGAACCTCCGATCCCGCCATCAAGCGCGCGGATAAGAGGTTCTTTGCCTATCTCCGGATCCGGATCAGCCCGTGCCTTTCTGGGCTCCGACGACAGCTTCCGTACAGGATGGCAGCAGCGCATGGCCGGCGGAGAAATCCGCCAACAGTCGGTACATCTCGTCCGGCGGAACCGGAGGGCTTCCGAAATAGCCCTGCATCTCGTCGCAGCAGTGGCTTCGGAGGAACTGCATCTGCTCTTCCGTCTCCACGCCCTCGGCAATGACTTGCAATTGCAAATTGTGCGCCATCGCGATGATCGCCGCTACGATGGCCGCATCCCCCGGATCCTGCTGGATGTCGCTGACGAACGAACGGTCGATTTTCAATCGCCCGATCGGCAATCTCTTCAAGTAATGAAACGAACTGTAGCCGGTGCCGAAATCGTCGATGCTCACCTGCACGCCCAGATCGCGCAATTGCTCCAGGCACTGCGACGCTCTCTCCACGTCCATCGTCATACTCTCGGTAATCTCGAACTCGAGGTACTTCGGTTCGAGTTCCGTCTGCGTCAATACTTCCGCCACCTTGCCCGTCAGGTCCCTGCGGAAAAACTGCCGCATCGACAAATTGACTGCGACCGGAATTTTCGACATATGCGGGTCTTGCTGCCAAAGCTTGTTCTGACGGCACGCTTCCTCCAGCACCCAGTCGCCGAGCGGAACGATAATGCCGCTCTCCTCCGCGGCGGGGATGAATTCGGCAGGGCTGATGAAGCCCCGCTCGGGATGTTGCCACCGCAACAGCGCCTCCATGCCGACGATCCGGCCGCGGGACAGGTCATATTGCGGTTGATAATAAAGCTTGAATTCCCTGTTCGCCAGCGCCTTGCGCATCTCATGTTGGAACGTCAGCTTGTCCATCGATACGGGGTCCATCTCGGAGACGTGGAACTGATAATCGTTGCGACCGTTGTCTTTCGCGCGATGCAGCGCCGTGTCGGCCTTGCGCAGCATCATGCCGGCATCGTCTCCGCACACCTGCACGACCACGCCGATGCTGACCGACAGATGGATCGGAACGCCGTTCAATTCGAACGGCTCTTCCAGAAACTTCATCAATTCACGGACTTTGACGGCAGCTTCTTCCTCGTCAGCCACCTCGCCCAGATAGCCTGCGAATTCGTCCCCTTCCATGCGGGCCAATTCGCCGTGCTCGCTCAAATACCGCATGAGCCGCTCCGCCACCTGCAGCAGGAGCATGTCTCCGAAGTCGCGGCCGAAGGACGTATTGACCAGTTTGAAGCCGTCCACGTCCAGATAACAGATCGCGGGCCTGAGCATCCCGTCCGAGAATTCCAATATTTTCTTGTTCAGCCGGTTCGTAAAATGGCGCCGGTTCGGCAGTCCGGTCATATCGTCGTAGTACGCCAAATAGTGATTGCGCTCGATCGTGCGCTTGCGTTCGCTGATATCCTGAATGAAGGCGAGAATCGCAATCGTCTTGCCTCGGCGGATTAAAGGGGCGGTCGCGATATTCAAATCCATCGGCGCGCCGGACTTGTGCAGGAAGCGAATGTCGAGCGAGCCGTTCTCGCCCCGGAGCGTCTGGTGGAAAATCCGCAGCGTCTCCTCCCGGCAGCCCGGCTCCAGCAAGTTCGCGAATGACTTGCCGGCCAAATCTTCCTTCGAAAAGCCGAACAAATCCGAAGGATCCCGGTTGATGTCCATGAACCGCCCATGCCGATCAATGATGGAAAACACAACAGGGCTATGGTTGTAAAGCGCGTCCAGCAGTTCGGAATGGTAGGAAGACCCTCCGCGCAATCGCATCCTCCTCCTTTCCGATCGGAATGAATACATACATAAACTCATTATACAGAAAAAGGCAGCTCATGTGAAACGTTTTCAAGCTTTCGGCGTTCGACCGGCAAACACAAGGCAAATCCATCCGGCGATGAACGATACGCCTCCGAGCGGCGTAATCGCCCCCAGTATCGTGATGCCGCTGACGGCCAGCACGTACAGACTGCCGGAGAACAGCACGATGCCGATCAGCAGCAGCCGGACTGCCCACAGCGCAGCCTTGCGGGAAGGCAGCCGATCCCCCAGCGCGGCGATCAGCAGAATACCCAGCGCATGAAACATGTGATATTGTACGCCGGTACGGTAGATATCCAGCTCATGGGCGGTAATCCGCTCCTCCAGCATGTGTGCCCCGAAGGCGCCGATAGCGACGGCGAGCAGCGCGGCGACAGCGCCGGTCGCGATGTGCTTGTTCATCGTTGTTCACTTCTCCCTGTCCTGTGGAATGACAAAATCGCATCTTCATCAGCATAGAGGAAATACGTGCCGGCTTCAACCGGGCCGCCGCACGTCCCATTAAAAAACTGCAAAAGGCGATCAATCGCCCCTTGCAGTCTTTATCGGGATGCTTGTACGTTTATTTATTCCGCTGCCGTTACCCATTCCACGCCGCGGGAGGCAAGCTCCGCCTGCCAATTCCCCGGCGCTTCCCGATCGCTGACGACCGTCAGGGTTGCGTCGAGATCGGCCATCTTGTACATGCCGCGGACCTCGAACTTGGAATGGTCCGCCAGCACGAACGCTCGCTTCGCTTGCTCCTTCATGCGAATCGATAAAGTGCCGCGATCGGCATCCAGGCTCGTCAACCCGTGCATCGGGGAAATGCCGTCGACCGATATGAACGCCTTGTCCACGTAGAAAGAACTCATCATCTGTTCGGAGAGCGGGCCGGTCACCCGCATGTGCTTCAAGCTGACCGCCCCCCCGAGAAAGATCACCTTGGCGGAAACAGCTTGCTGGCCTGCATACTCGCTCACGAGCGCCGCCACCGGGAACGAATTCGTGCACACCGTAATATTTCGCTTAAGCACGAGATGGCGGATGAGCTGCAAGGCGGTGCTGCCTTCGTCCAGCGCGATGACGTCGTTGTCCTCCACGAATGCGGCAGCGGCTTTGCCGATGCGCAGCTTCTCCTCGTAAAACAGAATTTCCCGCTTCAGGTAGGACGGCTCCTCGAATTCCTCGGAGAGCCGGATTGCGCCGCCATACACCTTCTTCAGCTTCTTCTCGGCTTCAAGCTCCTCCAAATATTTGCGGATCGTTTCCGTCGTCACTTCCAGCTGCTCCGACAAATAACGCACCGTGACTTTCTCCCGTACGTCCAGAATATCCATAATCTTTCGCTTGCGTTCTTCCCCAATGAGAGACACCGTCCAGCCTCCGATCCCATCACCCTTACCTGTATTTACTGATTATAGCATTTGTTCAAGAGTGCAAGAAGAGCGGGTTGCTCCAGGCCGTCTTGCCGAATTCGTCCACGCACTCCAGCCGCGCGAAAATCTCGTCGCCGGCCAGCTTGAAGGTGGCCTCTGTGATGTATTCGCCGTCTTCGGCCAGCTTCGTCGTGCCTCTTCTCTCATACGTGATGAAATTGATCCGTTTGACCGGCGAGCACTTGATATGAACCTGATCGCCATCATGCACGTATTCGTGAATTTCCGGCCCGTTCGAGGCATAGAAGCTGCCTTGCACGAGCGCCTCGGCAAGCGATTCGCGATCCAGCTTCTTGGCCGCGACAACAATCCAGCCGCCGAACGAGTCGCTGCTGGCCGATCCGAACGGGAAGTTGTTATGATTGTCGTCCGAAGCGATGCCGTATACCTTCAAGCCCCTGCGCAGCAGCATGTCCCAATAGTGCGTAGCGACGCCCGTCGCGTCCCAGACCTCGCAGTTCCAATTGTAAATTTCCAGGGCGAAGTAACCGCGCACGTTCAGCAGATCGTCCAGCTCGAGCCGCGACCAGATCGGGTGGTTGTACATGACGAGATTGCCGGCATCGCGCAGCGTGTCGATCGCCCGCTGGATCGTCTGCGGCGTCTTCCATTCGTACTTGTCGAGATACGTGCCGTGCGGAATCCGCTTGTCGCCGGCGGCTTCGACCATTTCCTTCGTCCCCAGAATGCCGTGGATATGATGGCCTTTATGTCCGTCCTTCGGCTCCTCGATCGCCCATTCGATGCCGGGATGCACGATGAAATCGTCGCTGTCGAAAGCTGTGGAATCGAAATACGTCTCATGGTCGCTTATGACGATGAAGGAGTAGCCGCGCGACTTGTACGCTTCGATCGACTCTTCGACCTGCAGCTCGCCGTCGGAGATGACCGTATGGCCGTGTACGTTGCCCTTGTAGAAGTTCGCACCTTCGATGAACATTGATTTCCGCGTGCTCATGTTTACATATCCCCTTTGATAAGTATTACGCCGGCCACGATCAGCACGGCGGCGATCATGCGTTTGGTGCCTTGCTTTTCCTTCAGGAAGAGTATTCCGAAGAGTGTGCCGAACACGATGCCGATCTCGCGAATCGGCGCGAGCTGAGCGACCTGCGCCAAGTCCAGCGCGAACAGGAACAGCAGGTAGCTCCCTGGCGCCATGATCGCGCCGAGCAGAATCGTCCGCCAGTTCGCACGCCATTCCGCCCGGATCTGACCGGATCGCATCGCCCCCCTCGTCAGCGTCAGCATGTAGCCCAGGTGCGAGACTTGAATGAGCGCAAGCGGCGAAATATGCGCAAGCGTCAGCTTGTCGGTCAACGTGTAGCCGGTGATGCACAGCCCGATCGCGAACGCTATTGCGAGCAGTTGCGGCGTGGCGGGCGGCGACTTCGCGGCATCGCCTCTCCCCCGTGCGCTCAAAGCCGCGATCCCGGCCATGAGCAAGGCAAGGCCAATCCAGGCATACCCTGGCAGCCGCTCTCCCAGGAAGAGCACGCTGATAAGCGGGACAAGCATCGCGCCGGTGCCCCGCGTTATCGGGTACACCTGCGACAAGTCTCCGACGGTATAGGCTTTGCCGAGCAAATAGATGTACGCGCCCTGAAATCCCATGGATATCGCAATAAGTGCATATCCGGCCGCGCTGACCTCTCTGGTTGCGAGCTCATGCAGGAATGTCGGCATATACAGGACGGCGGCGACGGCATGAATCGACCACAGGAACACCGTCTTGTTCAGGCTCCGCTTCGTAAACAGGTTCCAGGTCGCATTCATCAAGCCGGAGCAGACGACCAATACAAATGCAATTGTTGCCACGCGTTCATCTCCAATTCCGATCCGGGCATTGATTTTCTATGCTTTCCGTTGGCCGATAATCGCCTTGATCCTCCTTTTCCGCATTATATAATAGTTTTATTTCATTTGCATTAATTTTGTTTTAATTTGTTGTTGTAAATTCATATGCAAATTAAACTTGATTGTCTTTGTTCTACTCATACAAAAAAACGCCGGCACCATTGCCGCCGCCAGCGTCGTATTTCAAATTTGCTTAAACGTTCCGATAGATCGGAGCGGCTAACAGCGCCTGCTCCAGCCATGCAAGCGAGCCGCGCAAGCCGTTCTCCGACCGGATTCGCGACCCGAGCTGCTCCGCCCGCTGCCTTGCGGGACCGCGCTGCATATCGCGGATAGCCAGCAGCATGCGTTCCTGCGTCATCTCGATGTAAGGAAGGTGTCTTCCGATGCCAAGCGCCTCCAGCCGCTCTCCCCAACCCGCTTCGTTGGAAAATGCGGACACGACGACCGACGGGATGCCGGCCTCCGCAGCCAAGTGCGTCATCTCCGCTCCGCCATGGTGAACCGCGCAAGCGCAGCGCGGGAACAAGGCGCGGCAATCGACGGTCGCAGCAATATGGACGAATTCCCGCATTTCCGGATTTCCCGCCGGAATCGGCAGATCGCCTGTTGCGACGATCGCACGGATATCCAACTTCCTCGCAATGGAAGCAACCATGGAGACTGCCGCAACCGTATCCGATATCGGCATGCGATCAAGCCCGAAGTAGACCAAGGGACGATTCCTATGATCGTCCAGCCACCTTCTCCATTCGAATTCAGCCTGGACATCGCCCCGGAAAGCCCGATGGCGATGCGGTTGGATCGCTCCCGGCTGGTAATGGTGGCTTCCCCATTCCCCCGGCACCGGCGCGAGGCTCGGGCTGTATGCGTGCAGCACCGGAATTCGCTGCCGCTCCAGGCTTTTCGTGAAATTGCGGCGGCAAGGCGCAAGCTCCAACCGGTTGCGCCATTCGTTCATTTCCGTCTTCTTCCTGCGCGCATGCGCACCGGCAAACATCGTTCCGAACCCGGCAGCCGCAGGCTTGCAGGGATCCGGACATACAATCAGCATCGGCTTCTGCAGCTTCTCCGACAATACGGCAGCCTCGTATGCATACGCGGGGTGAAAGAGGAGGGCATCGCTGCCTCTGCACGCTTCGAGAAGATCTTGTTGTCTGTCGTTCCTGCCATCGTGGGACAACCATGCGAGCGCATCATTGTAGGATTTGGCATCCGAAGCGTGCCATTTGCGCCCCCTTGCCGATGCCATCATATCTTCCGCAGGTCCGGTCAGCGCGTACACATCCAGCGGAATCGAACTGAGCTGGGACGCGCAGCTTCCTGGGATGGCCAAGCGCGCCTGATGGCCCGACTCTCTCAGCCCCAGCGCCAACACCGCGAACGGATTCACATCGCCTTGTGCGCCCGCCGCAAACAGCGTGATTCTCATGTCGGTTGCGCCTTCATGCCCGACTTCTCTCCCATCGCGATAAGCAGCCATTTACTCACCACGTTATCACGCCAAGAAGTCAAAAACATGTCAGAACGGGAGCCGCAACAGGAAAGTCGTCTTGCCGGGCACACTGCCCGCAAGCGTCAGATCTCCCCCCAGCGAACGCGCGATCAGCCTGCTGAACGGCAACCCGATGCCCAAGCCGCGGATGCGTGCCTTCTTGCCGACGCCGCGAAAGAACGGTTCGAACACATCCTTTTGTTCCTCCTCGGGAATACCCCTGCCTTGATCTTCGATCCGGATGCCGAAGCCGCGGGCATCCCTCCGGCACACGATCGCGATCGCCGCACCGCTTTCCGAAGCATCCCTGGCATTGTTAAGCAGATTGATCAGGATTTGCTCCAGTCGCGCCGGGTCCGTCATGACCAGCCAATCTCGTCCGTCCTCATCCCGGTTCCGATCGTCGGCTTCGAACGCAAGCGATACGTCGCCTCTCTCTTGGCCCAGGCGCCAGCGATCGATCATTCCCGGCAAAGCGGACTTCAGATCGACACGCTTGAACACAACCGAAACGACGCCGGCAGCGAAGCTGTTGAAATCCAGCAAATCTTCGATCATCTTCTGCAAGCGATTGCTTTCCCGCTGGCACACCTCGAGGAAGGAATCCGCTTCTTGACCGCTGACGACGCCGTCCCTGACGGCCTGCAGCAATCCGCTGATCGATGCGACAGGCGTCTTCAGCTCATGCGTCACGCCGGCCAGCAATTGCGTTCGCAGCTTCTCCAATTGCTGCAGCCGCTCCGCCATCGACTTGAACGAATGGATCAGCTCGTACACTTCTTTTTCCTTCGGCTCCCAGGTCAACCTAATATCGTAATTGCCCGCTACGACCTGCTTGGCCGCATTGGCCGCTTCTTGAATCGGCCCCGCCAACCGTCTCGTCAACATGAACGTAATCGCCCAACCCGCCAGCAGCAGCGTTAATATGGCTGCCAGACGCATCGGCTTGAACTGCAGCAATTCGTCAAGCGCATCGGCCTTGCGCTCCACGTACAGCACATACCCCGATATTTGCGCGGATACGGCGGAGACGATCGGCTCCACCGCGACGATGTAGACATCATCCAACGCCGGATCGTGCAGCTCGACCAGATGCGCGGTTCCAGTCGTCACCTCGGCCAGTCGGGCCTCAATCTGCTGCGGCTCCACGGGCGGACCGGCCGGAAATTGCTGCAGGAGCCGACCTTGCTTGTCAATGACGAAAAGCACCGGCCGATTGCTCAGCCCGTGCTTGAATACGAGTTGTTCCAGCGATCGGATCACCAGCATATCGGCTGGCAAAGTGCCTCCGTTTGCTTCCGCCGCCCGCGCGACATCGCGCGCGATGCCCCGCAAGCCGCGCTGCTGCTCGCTGACGACGGTATACTGCACGGTGTACAAGAAAGCGACAAAGACGATCGCGACCACGACAATCATCAGAATGAAGTGGCGAATCGACCAGTAATAAACCAGCTTGCTACGCGGGCGAATGGACACGGAACTGATACCCCAATCCTCTGTGCGTGATGATGTCCCCTTCGTCGGTTGGCCAATCCGCCAGCAATTGCCGGATTCGCTTCACCGCAAGGTCCACGGCACGATCGCTGCCGTCATAATCCATGCCCCACACACACTCGATCAGATGCTCCCGCTCGAACGTCTGATTCGGGTGGCTGGACAGGAACAGCAACAGCGACAGGTCCCTTGGCGTCATTCGTATCCGCCGTCCGTTCAGGGCCACCTCGCGCGCCGAGTAATCGATTTTCAAACTGCCGAACGTTGCCGCTTCTTCCGTCACGACCTGCGGCAGTCGGCGCAGCACCGCTTGCACGCGCGCAACGATCTCTTCGCCGATGAAAGGTTTGCCAAGATAATCGTCCGCGCCTTCCTGCAGTCCCGTCAATCGATTCGAGATATCGCCCAGCGCCGTCAGCATAATGACAGGGCATGCGCTCCGATCCCGAATCCACTTCAGCACCTCCCAGCCGTCTATCCCGGGCAGCAAGACATCGAGCAGTACAAGCGACGGCTTGCCGGCATCGAACAACGTCATGGCTTGTTCTCCGTCCCAAGCCTGCTCCACCTCGTAACCTGCCTTGACCAGGTAGGCTTTCAAGACCATGGATATGCCTGCTTCGTCCTCCACAATCAAAATCTTCCTCATGCTCCGGCATGTCCCTCCTACAATGGCGATGGATCCCTTCGGGGGATCAGGAATGTGAACTTGGTGCCCGTGTCCGGCTCGCTCTCAACGCGGACCGTGCCTCCCAAATCTTCCAACGCCTTGCGAACGGCGAATAAGCCGATCCCGCGCCCAGACAACTTGCTGATCGATTGCCTGGTGCTGAACCCCTCCCGAAAAATCAGCATCCGCTGCTCGTCATACGGCATTGCGAGCCATTCCTCCGTCGTACATATTCCCGTTTCCAGCGCACGACGTCCAATTTCCGCCACATTCATCTCCCTGCCATTATTCGACACGGTCAATTCGAATTCCTTTTCGGTGTCTGCAATTCGGCAAGCAATTGTGCCCATGCGTTCCTTCCCCATGGCCGCGCGCTCCTCGGGCGTCTCGATCCCGTGATCGATCATGTTGCGAAATACATGAACCAGCGTGCGCACGAAATCCAGATAGACGTCCGGGTCGACCAGCACGTCTCCTCCCAATATCTCGATCGGACGCAATGCCTTGCCCAGGCGTTCGGCCAACTTTAAAGCATACTCGGGATACATGCCGAGCAATTCCCGAAATGGGCGATATCGCAACTTCTTCAACTCGCCGACGATAGCCTTCGCTTCCGTGCTGGGCAATATCGCATACACCTGTTGTTCCAATTCCCGCAGCCTTTCGATCTCGATCGTGATTGTTTCGTAACCGTTATCGAACCGGTCTCCCAAAATATCGCGCAGTACGCGCAAATCCTCTTCCAGCCATCCGAGCAGATCGAATTCCTTCAACCAGGCTGCAAGCCGCGACGCCAAATCCGCCCCTTCCGATGCCCCCGCAGCCCGATCCCGGAATGCTTCCAATTGAGATTCCAGTTCATGCAGCCGTTCTGTCGTATAGGTGAAATCAAGCTGAGCAAAGTTCCCTTTGAACGTATGGATCGCCCGGTGCAGCTCCTCCCACAGGTCGGCCGAAGAAAGCTGCCCTTGCAGCAGCTTGTCCAATCCTTCCGATGCGAACAATCGATACTCGTCAAGCATTTCTTTAAAATCCCTGTAATGCTTGATGACCCAAACGACCATATTCAGCACTTGTCTCTCGCGCGCAACCTGGATTTCCATCTGACGCCGTTCGCTGATATCCGTCAAGATCGCCATCACGCTGCCGGAAGCTTCACCGATTGCCGGAATCCATTTATATTGAAGCAAAACGCGCTTGCCTTGAATGTCTGCCTCGGCAGGAAGCAAAGACATGACGACTTCCCTGTGCAATTCATCTTCCTGAAAGATCGAGCCGATCATCTCGGCAAAGAACGATCGTTCATCCTCGTCGCCAAGTTCGATCAAATCCGCGTAAACGGCCCCTGCAACATCACGGCCGAACAGACGGCGGCATTCCGCACTGTATTCGTCCTGCACGATCATCCGATCGTTGAAGGTAAGAAACCCTTGGCCGGCGTAATCGAGCAAGTTCTGAATCGCCTGCGTTCGCTCATTGACCTTCATTTCCAGCGTATGATTCCAATTCGCAAGTTGGATGTTGTTGCTGCGCGTTGTCCGATACACTTCGGCGTAGCGTCTGATTGTAATGATGCCGAAGAAAATCGTGCTTGCGAGCAAGGAATAATCCAGACTGGCCTGAAGAAACCGCACAAAGGTCAGCGGGGGCGCGGAGAAGAATACCAAGCGGTACTCTGTCAACAAGCGCAGCGGATGCCCGACTGCATGGATAAGCAGATATAAAGAGAAACCGGCAATGAACCATACCGCATCGCCGCTAACCTTGCGGCGAAGCGACAGGGCGATAACAACGAGACATAGTGCGCACAGGAGAGAAAGTCCGATTTCCTTGGCGACCATAATTTCGCTGCGATAAGCCTCTATCGTTTGGGGAATGAGCAGTCTGACAATCGGCATCAGGCATCCCGCCAGGAGGCAGACTATGCCAATCTTGCGGGCAAGCCCCTGCAAGGGCGGCTTCAAGGCATGGATGAAATAAAGCGCAAACAAGAACGTCATGATGCCTTGCAGCGGCTCTTCCGCGTACATCCGGAACGTATAATAATCGACGAACAGGCCAAGCGAATCCAGGGACAAAAGAAAATTGCAGCAGATCGACAGACAGAACAACGCAAAATAGAGCTGCGCCGGATGATCGCGATTGATGAAATGCAGCAGCAAGGAGACCAGCCCGATGAGGAAGAACACGAGCATGCCTATCCTATTCGGCAGCTCGTCCTGAATCATTCGCATTTTCAATTCCGCCTCATTGCCGTACCATACACTTGCAAGCTTGCCGACGATCACCGCATCCCGCTTCGACTGCACGCGCAAAAACAACGGCTTGTCCGGCGAATGCTTGTCGAGCGGCACGAACACCGGCTTGCCGGGCAGCATCGGCGCTTCGTCATCATCCAGATTTCCGTATCGGAAAATTCTCTCGGTTCCGGAATAGACCTCGAATTCATAGCGGGCACTCGCGAACAACAGATAAGGAGCCTGCACCGCTGCCCCGCTTGACGTCTCTTTCTGCACCCGGCTGCGAAACCATGCATGATGAGTATCGATCTTGGCATTGTCCTTATACGGCATATGCTGCCAAGCTGTCGCCGCTTCCCGCTTGGTCCATTCATAAACGCCGTCAGAATCTTTGGGCGAATCGCCCAGCCTGTAATCCGTCCAATGAAGCTCCGGGCCCTGCGGCGCGGACATTGTTCCGGCAGCAGGAGGCTTCGGGCCTTCAAGCGGAGCTGCTTTACTGATGGTCCAACTACCCGATACAATCATCGCAACGGCAATTATTGCCAAGAGTCGCTTTGTCATGGGGCTACCACTCGATTTCCCGGTAAGATTGGTAAATGCCGCTCTGCAGCTTGGCCTTCATCTGTGTGTAAAATCCAAAATCCCCCGTTACAATGCCGACCGTTCCCCCTCGACTGCGCACGATCGTAACGAAATCGCAAACCAGACGCATGCCCTCATCAGAATTGACCGGCTCCCAAAACTCCAGTACGTATTTGGCTCTTCTGTAATAGAGCAGTCCCTGCAAACTGTTGTACAGCGTTCTTGCGTTCGTTTCCGTGATGTGCCGCTGAACCGTAAGTACGGCGCGGCCGTCTTTGATCACAAGCTCGAACGGCAGTGCGCCCAGGTTGGGAGAGGCGAGTCGCAGCGGTTCTTGTTTCTTCTCTGATTTGCCGACAGGCAGTTCGCTCTGAACGGGTGCCGCAGGCTTAATCGTCCGGGCATCATTCGGCAGTCCGTCCAATACGGCATGGATGACCTCGATCACCTTCGCCTCAGTGAACGGCTTGACGATATAATGCTTGGCGCCGAGTTTAATCGCATCGTATACACGATTCCGATTCTCTACCGAACTGATCATCACGATCGCCGCATCCGGATTGCGCATGCGGATTTTCCGTACTGTTTCTATACCGTCCATCCCCGGCATCTGGATATCCATTGTCACCAAATCTAGCTGCAGCTTATCGTACAGCTCAAGCGCCTCCGGTCCATCCTGGGCTTCTGCCGCAACCCGGTGGCCCATCGATTCCAGAATGGCGCGCAGTCCCCGCCGAATAATCGGCGAATCATCCACAATCATAATATTCGCCAACGCGAATCCTCCTTCGTACTTCTCGATTCAGTATTTTGACGATACCTGTCGAAAATGTCGGGAAAACGTCAACTGTGCATTCGTCGAAGCTGTTCATCCTTTGCCGCCCGCAAGAATATACTGATAACGGCAACGCATTACCGAGCCTGGAAGGGGAGGCGGCTGGCCATGTCCTCGTTCATATTGTCGCAAGAAGATTGGTCTTTGCACCGTAAAGGCTATCAGGATCAAGCCAGACACCGGCAGAAGGTTCGCGACGCGATCAAGATGAACCTGCCCGACCTGCTGTCGGAAGAGAATATTATTCTGTCGGACGGACAACAGATCATTAAAATTCCGATTCGAAGCCTGGATGAATACCGGTTCGTCTACAACCACCGCAAGAAAAAGCATGTCGGACAAGGAGACGGAGACAGCCAGGTAGGCGACGTGCTCGGCACCGAACCCGCGCCCAGAGGCGGCAAGGGAGGTGCGGGCGATCAGCCGGGCGACGATGTGGTCGAAGCGGAAATCTCGATCGCCGAACTGGAAACGATGCTCTTCGAGGAATTGGAGCTTCCTTATATGAAGCGCAAAGAGAAGGAGCAGATCGAAGTGCGCGATGTACGCTTCACGGACGTTCGGCGCAAGGGCATTCTGTCGAACATCGACAAGAAGCGGACGATTCTGGAAAACCTGCGGCGCAATGCGCGGGACGGCCGGCCGGAAATCGCCGGCATTTCGCCGGACGATCTGCGCTTCAAGACGTGGGAAGACATCGTGCGGCCGCACAACAATGCGGTCATTCTGGCGATGATGGATACGTCGGGTTCGATGGGTTCGTTCGAAAAATATTGCGCGCGCTCCTTCTTTTTCTGGATGGCGCGGTTTCTGCGGCGGCAATACGAGAAAGTGGAGATCGTGTTCATTGCGCACCATACGGAAGCGAAGGAAGTGTCCGAGGAGGAGTTCTTCACGCGCGGCGAGAGTGGCGGCACGATCTGCTCCAGCGCGTATGTGAAGGCACTGGAGATCATGGACGCGAGATACCCTTCCTCCCTATACAATATTTACCCGTTCCACTTCTCGGACGGCGACAACCTGACGAGCGACAACGAACGGTGCGTGAAGCTGATCAAGGAAATACTCGGGCGCGCGAATATATTCGGCTACGGCGAAGTGAACCAGTACAACCGCAGCAGCACGCTGATGTCAGCTTACAAGCATATCGAGCAGGAGCAGTTTATGTATTACGTCATTCGGGAGAAGACGGAAATTTACAATGCGTTGAAAACTTTTTTTCGCAAGCGGGAAGTGGTCGGATAACATAAAAACAGGTCGCCTTCACATGAAGGCGACCTGTTTTTATCCTTGTATCCGTTATATCTGAATCCCTTGTTTCTTTGACTTCATGTCCTTGTTCGTATTGATCAGCTGTGCCAACAGCTTCTTGCTGCTGACCATCGGAGAATGACACAGATGGCACACGGGGACCTTCGCAAATGAGAAATCGTCTCTCATCCAACCATTGCAACTCTCGTTCTCACAGGTCCAGATCGCGACTTCTTCGTAAAGAATATCTTCTGCCGCTTTACCTCGATAAGCCATGTTGACAACTCCTTTACCGTCCATAATCAACACAATATATATATTGATTTAAAAATTTATTATACCATATTTCAATTAAATATTACAATCATCAATTCAAGCCGCAACCGCTCATCCCCTTTGCCTCTTTGTCGAACATGCTCGAATTTCAATTTCTGCACGGGATGCGCTACAATGAAACCATGTAAAATGATTGAAATCGGTTGACCGATTGGAACGGAGGAACAGGCAATGAGCATGTTTCAACAACAACTGGAACGGTATGCCGAGCTGATCGTGCGCGTCGGCGTGCAAATCCAGAAGGATCAGAAGCTCGTCGTGAACGCGACGCTGGACGCGGCCGAACTGGTGCGGCTAATCGCCCGCAAGGCTTATGAGGCAGGCGCTTATCAAGTGAAGGTCAATTGGGGCGATGACGCCGTCTCGCGCATACGCTACGATCTTGCGCCGGATGCGTCGTTCCTGGAGGAGCCGAAGTGGTACGCCGGGGAAATGATGGAGCTCGTCGAGAACAACGCCGCCGTCGTCAGCATCGTTTCATCGGATCCCGATCTGCTCGTCGGCGTGCCGCAGGAGCGCATCGTCAATCATCAGAAAACATACGGCAAAGCGATGGCCAAGTACCGTCAGTACGTCCAGTCGGACAAGTTCAGTTGGTGCGTCGTAGCCGCGCCTTCCGCCGCGTGGGCGGCCAAAGTGTTCCCGGATGCGCCGGCGGAAGAGCAGGTTGCGCTGCTGTGGGACGCTATCTTCCGTACGGTCCGCGTGGATCGGGACGATCCTGTGGCGGCCTGGAGCGCGCATATCCGGAATTTGAACGAGAAATCCGACTACCTGAATGCGAAGCAATACGACAAGCTGCACTACAAGGCGCCCGGGACGGACTTGACGGTCGAGCTGCCGGAGGGCCATCTGTGGGTCGCAGCCGACAGCGTCAATCCGCAAGGCGTGTCGTTCGTCGCGAACATGCCGACAGAGGAAGTGTTCACCGCGCCTCGCGCGGGCGGCGTGAACGGGTATGTCTCCAGCACGAAGCCGCTCAGCTACGGGGGCAACATCATCGACGGCTTCAAGCTGACGTTCGAGAACGGCCGCATCACAGGCGTGAGCGCCGAGCGGGGGCTCGACGCCCTGAAGGGGCTGATCGACATGGACGAAGGCGCCCGCTTCCTGGGCGAAGTCGCGCTCGTGCCGCATCGTTCGCCGATCTCCGAGTCCAATATTCTGTACTACAACACGCTGTTCGACGAGAATGCCTCCTGCCACTTCGCGATCGGCAGCGCGTATGCGTTCAACCTGAAGGGCGGCAAGGAGATGTCCCAGGACGAACTGCGCGCCGCGGGGCTCAATACAAGCATCACGCACGTCGATTTCATGATCGGTTCGGCGGAGCTGGACATCTTCGGCGTGACGAAAGACGACAACGAAGAGCCCGTGTTCCGTCAAGGCAACTGGGCGATTTAGCGTCTTGCGGTTGACGTAAATAACCCGCACCCTTGGCGCGAACCTGGGCGGGTTATTTACGTTTCAGGTAAGTAAGAAGTGCAAGGAGAAACATTCCCGACATCACTTCGCAAACGTATGGCTGCCGATCACCTTGACGACATCGACCAGTTTCAGCTTCTTCGGCTCAAGCCTGGCATTAAAGAAATAGACCGCCCCGGGCACGTTATTCTCGCCGGACAGTGCCGCCTTGGCTGCCTTGATGCAATCCTCGGAAGCTTTCGCCTTGTCCAGCAGTCCATTCGTTGCCGGGGGAAACTGATGCGGCGCGTAAATGACGTCCTTCACGGTGTCGGGAAAATTATCGCTGCTCACCCGGTTCATCACGACGCTGGCCACGGCCAGCTTTCCTTCGTACGATTCGTTCCCGGCTTCCACCTGCACCAATTTCGCGAGCAGTGCAAGCTCATCCGGATCAATGCTGATCGCCGCTTCGAGTTTCGATTCCGTCTTTTTCCCGGCTGCCGGCTTCGGCGCCAGCATGAAATCAGGCACGACGACTTTCAACAATTGGCCGATCTGCAACTGGTCTTCCTTCATCCTGTTGCGCAGCAGAAGCGCCTCGACCGTCGTTTGATGCTGCTCTGCAATGCCCCAGAGCGTATCCCCGGCGGCAACCTTGTAAGTTTGCACCGCCTTCACTTCGGCCATCTTCTCGTCGGTCCGCCAGCCTACGTTCGCATGCATGGCTTCCGCAAGCGAACGGAGCGAAAAATAAGCGTTTCCATGATCGATGACGACGGCGTGCGGCAATTCGTACTCGGTCCCGTTATAAGAGATTTGATTGGAACCGCCTTGAAACACCAACCGATCTCCGATCGCGTTCTCTACGGCAGTCTGGCTTGTTTCTTTGTCGTAAACGAGAACCCATCCCATCCGTTCGGAGAACTCTCTAACCGGCACATAAGTCCATCCGTCCACGTTCATCAATTCCAAGTTGAATTCCGTCTTGGCATCTCCGATGTAAATCGTATTGTCCGCGCTCGCGAATACTGCCCCCGCGCCCAGCGCCAGGAATAGCCCGATGGCCGCGGCGGCCGCTCTCTTCAGCAGTCTGATGTTCCGTCATCTCCTTATGGAAGCTGGCAGTTATAGACAACGTCGGTTCGTTGCTATTATACATGCCGACATAAGGAAAATTTTAAATATGAGAAGATTATTATTTAACGCTCACGCCTCCCGCAATCTGCTAATATCATCAGAAAGAGAAACATAAGATGCATAAGATATGTCAAATCACATGATGGAGTTGAGAGCCATGACCTTGGGCAAAATCGCGCGCAGCATGACGATCGGACTGTTAATGGCCGTCTTCGTCATCGGATTGCTGCCATTCATGCTCGTCTTCCTGGTGACGGATGTCAGCGGACTGCAGGATGTGGATACGACGCCGATCGTGACGTTCATCAACAAGTTCATTCAACTTCACAACTCCAAATGATCCGGCGCCCTATCCGCCAGCATCCGCAAATCTTGCAAAAAATAAGGGTACAGATTCGGCCTGCGTCTGACCGCGAGCGGATGGTAGGTAAAGCCCAGTACACCTGCGCCCGCACGATCATGCCAGAGCCCGTGCAGCCCCCTGACCTCCGCAAGTTCATGCCAACGCCCGCGCAGTCTCTTGACCTCCGCCTCTTCGTTGTCCAGCAGAGCTTGCGCGACCACGTTGCCGAAGCCGAACAGCAGGTGCGGCTGCATGCCCGTTAATTGATCCCGCAGATGTCCCATGCACAGCCGCCGTGCCTGCGGCTTGTCGTACGCCCGGGTCGGGCGGCGCTTCAACAGATAGGTTACGAACACTTCCTCCCGCGCGATTCCCGCCTCCCGCAGGCCGGCGAGCAGCGTATCGCGCGTGCCGCACACGAACGGATTCCCTTCCCTGTCTTCCCGGGCCCCCGGGTTATCGAGCAGCAGCACGATTCGGGCTGCAGGGCTGCCTTCCCCCCATACGATGCGGGTATGCAACCCTGCAGCCATACAATCCCGGCAGTGCGCCGCATGCGGAGGCGCCGGCACTTCCGGCAACGGGACTGACGGCTCGCACGCTGTCGGGTCTTGCATAAGCGCTCGCTCCTCCAGGTCCGATTATACTCCTTCCATTCAGATTCCCCCATGCAGCCGGATCATAACCGGGAACGCCGATTAAATCGGCAGCAAAAAGATGACGATCGTGACCGTCAGCATGCTTAACGCCGTAGAAGCGAGTACTGCCTGCGAAGCGAAATCCGGCTCGTTGTCATACTCGACCGCCAGCAGCACGCTGCTCAGCGATGTAGGCACGGCCGAAGAGACGATGAGCGCGGATGCCGTCAGTCCTTCGATGCCAAGCGCCGCGACCAGGCCCCATGCGAGCAGAGGCCCTGCGACCAGCCGCAGAAACGAAGCGAGACCGACATCCTGGAGGATCGAACGGTCGAACTTCCAGCGCATGGCCCCGATCTGCGCTCCGAGCGTCAGCAGCGCAGTGCCGATGAAGGCGTCGGACATATAGATGATCGGCGTCTCCACGAATTCGGGCAGCGATACGTTGCAGACGCGCATGAGCAGCGCTGCGGGAATGACATAAATAACCGGCATCGTGCGGATGATGCGCACAATCGACCGCCAATCGGCCTTGTGCGCATTGACGCTGTAGATGCCGTACGTATTCGGAATGAGCGACTGCATCATCATGATCAGCACTTGCACCGCCAGCGATACCGGATTGCCTGCAAACGCGAGCTGATTGATCGGGATGCCGTAATTCGCGCTGTTATAGAAGAGAACGGTATTGCGCATGGCGCTTTTCATCCCGCCGTCATAGCGGCGCATCCGAACGGCCGTCTCGGCCAGCCCGTACTGCAGCAGCATGAAGAGCACGAAGAAAATCATCACTTCCCGGAACATGCGCAGGGAAATCTCGGTGTGAAACAAGAGTTCAAACATCATGGCCGGGGAGAACACGTAGAAATTCAACTTCGACAACGTCTTGATGTCCAGGCGGAATATCCGCTGCATGACGACGCCGACTGCGACCATGAAGGCGAGCGGCAAAATATTATGCGTTAAAATATGACCGAAAATGTCCATGTGATCGTTGCTGCTGCTCCTTCGTCGTCAATGGGCCGCTTCAGCCCTGTCGTGGATGGTGCTCCTGCAAAGCCCGCTGCGCCAGCATGCGCGTCACAGCATCGTCCATCGGTGGATTGTGCAAGCCGGCACGAACGTCCCGATAGTAGCGTTCGAGCGGCAGCGAGCGGGACAGGCTGGCGCCTCCGACGATTCTCATCGCCAGGTCGACGACGGTCAGCGCCGATCCGACCGCCCGTTTCTTGGCGATGCCGAAATCCGCGCGCATGGCGGCCCGCTGCTCCGGACAGCGATCCCACCGGTCCGCCAGCGCGTACATGTAAGTCCGCGCGACCGCGAGCTCCTCCTCCATGCTGCCGATCTGCTGCTGGATGTGCGGCAAGTCGGCGATCGGGCCGGGCAGGCTGTTCGGACGATAATCGGCTGCAAAGCGAATGGCGAACGACCGGGCCGCGTAAGCGATGCCGAGGTAGCAAGCCGGGATGTGCAGCAGCCAGCCGCCTCCGTCCGCCGGCACAGGCGCCGGCCGCGACCGGTCCGTCTGCAAGACCAGCCGCTCGTCCGGCACGAACACCTTGTCCAGCACCAGGTCATGGCTGCCCGTAGCCCGCATGCCCAGCGTGTCCCACGTCTCCTCGACCTTCACGCCGGGGCCTCTGTCGATCAGGAAATCGCCGACCGTCTCCGTGCCCGCCAGCGCCGTGCTGACGAGGAACCGTTCCACGATCGGACTGAGCGTGCTGAACGTTTTGCGGCCGGTGACCAGCCAGCCGCCGTCCGTCTTGATCGCCTGCGTCTGCGGCAAGCCGCCGCGGCTCGGACTGCCGGTTGCCGGTTCGCTGGCGAAGTGATTGAGCAGCGCGCCGCTCTCTGCCGTTTCCCGGCATACTTGTTCGAACAGCGCATCCGGCCAATTACGAACCGTTCGCCAATGCAGCATCAGCCCGACATGCCAGCCGACGGCCAATGCGGTAGAACCGTCGCCCTGTGCCAGCCGTTCCTGCGCCAGCAGCATCTCGTACAAGGTTGCATCTTCCCCGCCATAGACGGCAGGCACCGTCAACTTCAAATAACCTTCCCGCTTCAAATCCGCGAAGTTATCGAAGGGGAACGTGCCTTCCCGATCGTGTTCCGCCGCTCTTTCGGCGAACACGGCAGCGAGCCGCTCTGCACGGGCCGCCAGCCGGGCTTCCCGTTCATTGCGGACCATGGGGTCTAAGTGTGGCATTGCCATGAATCGCCGACTTCCTTTCCCGTTTTCTTGAAAACCTTCTTCCCATTATAGCGCAGATTGAACCATCCGTCCGGTTTATCCGGCAAGACGGCCTATCGTTCATTCGCGATTGCCGCCGCGATCTTATCCGGGCATACACCCGGACCGCCCACCCGGCATATGGTATTCCATACTCTTCAAGGAAAGCGAGGCGCATTCCGATGGTAGGAGCGACTTACCGCTATTTTGCGCGCGGCAACACCGCCCGCGGCGATCATTCGTTATATTCCTCCGCATTGCAGGGCCTGAACGCCGTCTATATGCTGCAAGGATTTCCCGGCATGGGCAAGTCCACCTTGCTGCAGCACCTGTCCGCGCTGGCCTCCGGCCGCGGGCTGGACGTGCAGGAATTTCACTCTTCCATGAACCCGGGCGAACTGGATGCCTTGATCGTGACGGAAACCAAAATCGGGATCGTGGACGGGGACGCTTGCGGGACTCTCGATCTGCCGGGTACGGAGACGGTAAAGGTGGATTTGATGCCGGCGCTGGACGAGGAACGGATCGCCGGCATCGACCCGGCGGAGCTGGAGGCGATGCATGACCGCTTGGCGGCATCCTTGTCGCAGGCGTACAAAGCATTCGCCGCAGCGCTGCGCGTACACGACGAATGGGAATCGTTCTACATCGAGAGCATGGATTTCCGCAAGGCGAACGAGTTGGCCCGCTCGCTGGCCGAATCCATCTTCCAAGGGCGGGCTCAGGATAAGCGCGCGGCCGTCCGCCATCTGTTCCTCGGCGCGGCTACGCCGGTCGGGGCGATCGATTATATTTTGAATCTGACGGCCGGCATGAATCGCCGCATCTTTATCAAAGGACGGCCGGGCTCGGGAAAATCCACCTTGCTCAAGCGGCTTGCGGCCGAGGCGGAAGCAAGCGGCATCGATGTCGACGTGTTCCACTGCGGATTCGATCCGAACTCGCTCGATATGCTCATTTTTCCGGAGCTGAGCCTCGCGCTGTTCGACAGCACGGCGCCGCACGAGCATGATCCGAATCGGGACAGCGACGAGGTGCTCGACATGTACGCGCAGTTGATCGCGCCGGGGATCGATGAACGATATGCCAAAGAACTGTATGAGATCAAACAGCGATATGCGGCCAAGATGCAAGTGGCAACGGCGCACCTTGCGGAAGCCCGCGCCTATGACGCCCAGATCAAGGCTGTGTACACGGCGGCGACGGACTTCTCCGTCATCGAAAAGCTGAAGAGTGAACTCGCGCAGGCGATCGGCGAAAAATAGAAGAAAATCTCCCTGCGAGCGGGCGGCTGCGCAGGGAGATTTTCTTATGCTTCAATCCGTCAGAATTTGCCCAAATAAGCTTCGATCTCCCACGGATGCACCTCTGCCGCGAAGCTGTCCGCTTCGAGCGTCTTGACCGTCAGATACTGCTCGAACGCTTGATTGCCCATCACGCCGCGCACCATCTCGCTGTCGCTCATATGCTCCAGCGCATCATACAAATCGCGCGGATAATGGCGGATGTTGCAGTGTCTGCGTTCGTCGGGCGTCATTTCGTAAATATTCCCTTGCGCTTCCGCGGCGGGCTTCATCGATGCCTCGATGCCGTCCAGCCCCGCCTTGAGCATAACTGCGAACAGCAAATACGGATTGGCCGCCGGGTCCGGCGTCCGCATCTCGATGCGAGTTTGCTTTCCCCGGGCGCCCGGAATACGAACCGATGCCGTGCGGTTGCTGCGGGACCAGGCGATATGCGTCGGAGCTTCGTACCCGCGGATGAGCCGCTTGTAGGAATTGACCGTCGGATTGGCGATGGCGGCAATCGCGTCGGTGTGCCGCAGCAAGCCGCCGATATAGGCGATGGCGACCTCGCTCAGCCCGGTGGGCGTGCGCGGGTCGCAGAAGACGTTGTCCCCTGCGGCATTGTTGAGCGACTGGTTGCAATGCAGCGCGTTGCCGTTGCGGCCTGAGAACGGCTTGGGAATGAACGAAGCGTGCATCCCGTTGCGACTCGCCGTTATTTTTACGATCTGCTTGAACTTCTGCCATTGATCGGCCACCAGGAGCGCATCGCCGAAGCGGAAATTGATTTCATGCTGACCCGGCGCGACCTCGTGATGTGCCGCTTCCATGGCGAAGCCTTGCTCATGCAGCGCGGTTACGATATCCATGCGCGTCTTCTCCCCAAGATCCAGCGGGAAAACGTCGCAATAACCTCCGGTGTCGTGCTCGCGCAAGACAGGCTTGCCTTCTTCCAGCGGAAACAGGAAAAATTCGCCTTCCAATCCGATCTGGCATCCATATCCGAGCCGTGCAGCCTCTTCCAATACTTGTTTCAGCATGCTCCGTGTGCACCCCTGGGCCACTGTCCCGTCCAGGTTGCCGACATCGCTGAACATCGCCGCGACCGGTCCGCCTTCCTCTTCCGTTCGCCATTGCTGAACGTGCAGCGTTGCCGGGTCGGGCCGTAGGACCAGGTCCGATTCGTGGACGCTGCCGAAGCCATCGACCGAGGAACCGTCGATCATGATCCGGCCCTCCAGCAGCGTCTCCCATTCGTTCTCGTGGACGAGCAGTTGCTTGCATGCGCCGAACAAATCGGTAAATTGCACGGCGATGTACGTGATGTTCTGTTCCTTCAGTCCCCGAAGCAACGACATGGAAGATTCAAAGGTCCGTTCGCCCGACTGTACACTGGATTCCATCGTTAACTGCATAATTCCTCCTCTTGTTTCCACACGATTTGTCAACGTTCTAATGTCCGATTTTCAAACAATAAAGAGACCTCCGGGGGGAGAGTCTCTCTTGTCTTGCGGAGTACGTCGCCCCCTCACCGCCGTGCCAGAGGCATGTCAGCCAGGCTGTTGACGGATACGACTTTGTCCGTTTTCTTCTGCGGTTTCTTCCAGTATTGCTCGTTGCCCGGCAAGTCGTCGAACCAGGACGCGTCGTCCGGGCAATCCAGAATCATGAACTTGCCGTACTCGTTGTCGCGCGACTGATGGTATTTCAAGTAGGCTTTGCCGTTCTCGATGGCGAGAATTTCGATCTTGCCGGACGTATGGCTCATCGACAGCCGGACGCGCTTGCCGAGCCCCGACGTTCTTGCCTTCGCCTGCTCGACGATGCGGTACACGTCCTTCAGAGGGAGAACGAACGACTTATTGCCCGCGACGGGGCGGTTCACGAAGAAGTAATACGGCGTTACGCCGGCCCAGCTCAGTTTGTCGAGCAGATCGCCGAGCACCTCCGGATCGTCGTTGATGCCTCGCAGCACCGGCGTCTGGTTGACGACGATCGCCCCGGCCTTGTGCAGCGCCTCGAAGCCGCGCATCGCCTCCGCCGTGATCTCCCGCGGATGGTTGATATGGGCCATAACATAAATACGCTTCTCCGCCGTAGAAAATTCCTTGATTGTCTCCAGCAAATATTCGTCCTCGTAGATCCGCATCGGGTTGAACACCGGCAGCTTGGAGCCGAGACGAATGATGTTGACGTGATCGATGTCCCGCAGCCGCTCGAAAATCGTCCGCAGCTTCGGCGTCCCGAGGATGAGACTGTCGCCGCCGGTCAGCAGCACGTTGTTGATCTCCGGATGCTCGGCGATGTACTGCAAGCCGGGCTCCACATCGTTCACGGCCTCCTTCACGTCGTTGCGGAACAGCCGCTTGCGGAAGCAGTACCGGCAGTAGGCGCCGCAAACCTCGGAGACGATCAGCAGGGCGGTCGTGTTGTACTTGTGCTGGCAGCCCGGCACGACGTAGTTCGTATCCTCGTCCGATGCGTCCCAGCGGCCGTACTCCGACAATTCGTCCGTGTTCGGGATAACCAGCTTGCGGATCGGATCGGCCGGATCGTCCCAGTCGATCAGGTTCAGGTAGTAGTCGTTGACCCGAAAGACGAACTTGTCTGTAATGCGCTTCAGTTGCTCCTTCTCCCGTTCGGGAATATGGGCGACTCGATCCAGATTCGTAATGTACTTCGGTTGCGCCATTCGCGTTCCTCCTTCGAAATGTGGAATCCAATATTTCGGAGGGCCTTCACGGATAAAGAAAAAGACCCGCAGGCGGGTCAAAAGACAAGCAGAGACGATGGATGACGCGCGGTTCGCCTCTGCTCGAATATGATGACCCATCCATCGGCTGACGAGGTTAGCTGACGGGCTCGGGATAGATGGATTCCCTATGGCCGATCTGCAGCGATGCAGTCGGACGATTCGCCCCAAAGAAGTGGTTCCCCCGTATTCCGGCAAATGCCGGAAATTAAGCCGTAAACCTGGCAATGATAATTGCATAAGCAGACTAAATATTGGATTGTTTTTAACTATAACAGATAATAAAACGACTGGCAACCCATAATTTAATTGGGAGTTGTTTGTAAATTAATTGTAATTGCAAGTCGATCCATGTCGATTGGGGGCGATGGCCAGCCCGAATCTCCGGATCGTTCACGCAACCGCCTGACCTTTATCCTCGCGTCAATCTTCGCTTGGCTCGTCCGTCATGCAAGTACGTTTGCTGTATGGAAAAGCACGCAAAAAGAGAACCCTTTCGGATTCTCTGCAAATGCGGATTAACGAATGATAACGCTTGAAGGCAGGCGCTTACACGCTCTGGCTCCCCTCGGAGAAGTCGGTTAAGGGCGCTGCGTCCGGCTCGTCCGGTTTGTTTCGCTGCTTGTTGATGAACTGCTCCGTCCGTTGGAAGACGGTGCCGTCGCCGACGACGATCAGCATGTCGTCTTCCCGGATAACGACGTGCGGACCCGGCGAAATGAAGACGTTCGTGCCGCGGCGCAGCGCGATGATCGTCGCCCCGGTGTTCTGCCAGAATTGCAGGTTGGCGATCGTCATGCCGGCGACGTGGGAATGCGCATGCACTTTAATTTCCACGGGGTTGTACGGCTTCAGGTTCTGCATCCGGTCGGACGCTTCGATGATCTCCGTCAGCAGCACCTGGAACTTGCGGTCGATCTTGATCTTCTCCTGCAGCAACTGCTGCAAATCCTGCTTCAAGGAATACGCCGATTTCAAATAATTGTGTTTCGTTATATAGTCGTACGCGTTGCGTTCGGATACGATAATAATCTCCTTGCCTTGCGACACCGAGACGATATTCTCGTCCTTCAACAGACCGATCGCTTTGCGGATCGTTTCGGGAGAGACATGGTACTGTCCTGCAAGCAGGGACCTCCCGGAAATTTTGCTGTTCACGGGAAATTCTCCGCTTACGATTCTTTGCGCGATATCCAGTGCAATGGACTTGTAGCCGGCTGCTTCCAACTCTGCCATGAGACGTTCTCTACCCCTTATCTGCCCATATGCTGATTCCCGTATCTAGGACAAGCATACGTCTTTCCCGCGGCAAAGTAAACTACCGTCTGCTCGCGAATGGATTCGCCGTCCGGCCCATGCGCCTATACGCGGAAAACGTTGATTTTGGCATGCAGTGCGTCGGCCTGGTTTTCCAATTCTGTCGAAGCGGCGGCAAGCTCCTGCATGGCGGCTGTCTGCTCCTGAACGGAGGTGGAAACGAGCCCGATGCGCTCAACGATCCGGTCGGCCACACTGCCGACGTCTCTTGTCTTCACGATGGCGTTCTCTACTTGCGCCATTTGAACGGCGATGCCGCGCGCGATGCCGTCAACGGCCTCCGCGGTCCCCCTGACGGCCAGATCCATGCGGTCCAGCGCCTTCCGGGCGGTTTCCCCCTTCTCCGCTTCCAGGTCCGCCAGCCGCTCTTGCGCCTTCGTCTTTTCGACGACGCCGACGACGCCCGCCTCCATGCTCGCAATCAATTTGTCGATATGCTTGACCGCGCCGGCGCTTTCCTCGGCCAGCTTGCGGATTTCTCCCGCCACGACGGCGAACCCTTGCCCGGCATCGCCCGCCCTGGCCGCTTCGATGGAAGCGTTCAGCGCGAGCAGGTGCGTCTGTTCGGCAATGCCGCCGACGACTTGCGATATCCCCCGAATGCGGCCGGCGTTCTCGCGCAGCTCGGACACGATAGCATGCGATTCGCGACTGGTCCGCGCAAGTTCCGCCATGCCGTCGACCAGGGATCGGACAATCCGGCCGCTGTCCTCCAGCGTCGTCAGCATCTCGCGTGCGGTTATCTTGGACGATTCCGCCTGCTCTCCGATATCGCCGGCGGCATGCCGGATCGTCTGGACGGCCGACAGCGTCTCTTCGGCCGCCGCCGCCTGTTGCGAGGCTCCCTGATAGATCGTATCGGTCGCACCGGCGATCCGTTCAATCTGGTTCGCCGCTTGCTCCATGCTGCCGCTCAATGCCGCCGCATGACGGCGCGCAAACACCGAGTTTGAAGAAATATCGGCGATCATCTGCCGAAGACCGGCGATCATCGTTTCGAATGAACGGCTGAGCGCTTGAATTTCATCTTGTGAGGCATGGGGAGGAATCGCGATTCTCAAATTTCCCGTAGCTGCTTCGTTCGCTGCAGCCGACAGCCGAAGCAGCGGCTTGATGAGCCATAATGCGCCCAGCCAGCCCAGTATGCCGGACCAAAGAACGCCGAGCAACAAGATGATCGAAATGTATGACCAATTGGCCATATGCGGCGCGATCCAATCCTTGACGACGAAAATAAACAGCGCGCTGCACCCGTATGTAACAACGGAAACGCTAACGATGCCCAACACGATCTTCCCGACCAATCCCGACATTCTCATCCGGCAGCACCTCGATCCCTTCGCTTGATGCCAGTTTACCGGACGAAAGTGGAATTGAATGTGAACTATATCACTTCTTCTATGGTATAATAGCCGTAATATATGTAGATATTCAGATATTTGAAAAGAGGTGCGCTCATGAATCGCGAGCTCCGGACACTGCAGACTTTCAAATCCGATTTCTTCAAAGCGCTGGCCCATCCGATGCGCATCCGGATCTTGGAAGTGCTGAGCGAGGGCGAGCGAACCGTCAACGAACTGCAAGGGATTCTGGGCAGCGAAGGCTCCGCCGTCTCGCAGCAATTGGCGATACTGCGCGGCAAGAACGTCGTATACGGCACGAAGGACGGAACGTCGGTCGTCTACTCGCTGCGCGACCCGCTCATCAAGGACTTGCTCCAGGTCGCCAAGCAAATATTCGACAATCATCTGGTTGACGCCATTTCCCTGCTGGAAAATATGCGGAGAGAATAAGGCGGGCCGGAAGCGGCTTTGCCGCGTTTTTATGTCCTATATATTCAAATAATCATATATTCAAAGAAGAAGGAATTCAGACATGAAATGGACAGACAGGTTTGCCAACTACACGTTGCATGATTTCAGACGCGATGCCATCGCAGGCCTGATCGTAGGCATTATCGCCATTCCTCTCGGAATGGCGTTTGCCATTGCCGCAGGCGTCAATCCGCAGTACGGCATCTATACGACGATCATCGCGGGATTCCTGATCTCGCTCCTCGGCGGTTCCAGATTTCAAATCGGCGGCCCTACCGGCGCCTTCGTACCGATCCTGCTCGCTGTCGTGCTGCAGTACGGTTACGAGAACCTGCTGATCGCCGGCATGCTGGCCGGCCTGATTCTCGTCATTATGGGCGTATGCCGATTGGGCATGCTCATCCGGTACATTCCGCGTCCGGTGACCATCGGATTTACCGCCGGGATCGCCGTCATCATCTTCACCGGTCAAATCGCCAATTTCCTCGGGCTCAGCGGACTGGAGAAGCACGAACGATTCTTGCCCGGTATGCGCGAGATCGGCGAACATATCCAGTCGATTAATCTGTACAGCGTCGTCACGGCCCTCGTGTGCCTGGCCTGCTTGATCCTGACGCCGCGGCTGCTTCCGCGCGTTCCCGGCCCGCTGATCGGACTAGCGGTATCCAGCATCGTGTCGATCGCGTTCTTCCGGGGACAAGTCGACACGATCGGATCGGTGTACGGCGCCATTCCCGGATCGCTCCCTGCCTTTCATTTGCCCGAGCTCTCCTGGGATTCCGTTCGCACGTTGATCTATCCTGCCTTCGTCATCGCCATGCTCGGCGGGATCGAATCGCTTCTGTCCGCCGTCGTCGCCGACGGCATGACCGGCAGCCGCCACAACAGCAACCGCGAATTGATCGGGCAAGGCGTCGCGAACATCGTCGCCCCGCTGTTCGGCGGCATTCCGGCTACCGGCGCCATCGCGCGGACCGCCACCAACATCCGCAGCGGCGCCGTCAGCCCGCTGTCGGGCATGTTCCACAGCGTGACCGTGCTGCTCGTGCTGCTGTTATTCGCGCCGCTGGCATCGGACATTCCGCTGGCGGCCATGGCGCCGGTATTGATGGTCGTGGCGTGGAACATGTGCGAACGAAAGGAATTCGCCCGCATCGCCGCGACCCGCACGGCCGATTCGCTCGTGCTCGTCGTGACGTTCCTGCTGACCGTGCTGGTGGACTTGACGACCGCCGTGCAGATCGGGCTGCTGCTCGCCGCCATTCTCTTCGTCAAGCGGATGAGCGAACTGCTTACCGTATCCAAGGTGCTGCCCGATTCTACATCCGGCAACGGGAAAGTGACGGCGCATAACGTTCGCGAGGGTCATGATTGCCCCCAGATTGCGATCTATACGGTGGAAGGAGCATTGTTTTTCGGGGCTGCGGCGTTGTTCGAGAAGTCTGTCATGCGCAGCATTCACGACCGGCCCGGCATTCTGCTGCTGCGGCTCGGCCGGGTGCCCTTCCTCGATACGACGGGGGAGTCGACGCTGTCCAGCGTCGTGAAGGACGTGTACAGGCAAGGGGGCATCGTGCTGATCTCCGGCATCCAGCCGCAGCCGCGGGAAGTGCTGCGAAGGACCGGGCTGGACCGGAAAATCGGAGCAGATCGTTTCTTCGCCCATACGGGCGAGGCGATCCGTTATGCGATTGAAAGGCTGAACCGGCAGAAGTGTCTGGGCTGCAAGCACTTCGCCTTCCGGGAGTGCGACGGCTTGTCGCGCGGCGAAAACATCGGAGGCATCGGTGCCATCGGTGCTATTGATGACATGGACAGCGTTGGCGGTCTCAGCGGCGGCACCGCCGTCGGGTCAGCCGTCAGTGGGCATGCGCGACCTGGTCTACGTGCATCACATGGCTGCGATTCAGTCCGATGAAGACGACGGATGCAAGCACGAACGCCGCGCCTACGATGAACGGCACGTGCGGGTTGAACCATTCCGCGAGCTTGTTGGACAGGTACGGCGCGATGGCGCCGCCGATGAACCGCAGGAAGCTGTAAGCGGCCGAAGCGGTCGATCGCTCGACCGGCGCCGCGTTCATGACGCCGGTCGTGATCAGGGTGTTGTTATTGCCGAGCAAGGCTCCGGCAGCGATGACGGCGGCGATAATTACCCACTGCGTATTCGTCCAGATGCCCATCGCAAGCAACAGCAAGCCGAACAGCGCCAGCATGACGCACATCGATTTGACGGTGCCGAATTTCTGCTGCAGCTTCGGGGCCATGAACACGGAAGTAAACGCCAGCAGCAGCCCCCAACCGAGGAATACATAGCCGAGTCCGTGCTCATCCAGATGCATCACGAACGGCGCATAAGCGAGCAAGGCGAAGAACCCGAAGTTGTACAGGCACGCCGTCACTCCGAATACGACGAGCGATCGATGCTTCATCGCGCGGAAAGGGTCCAGCAGCGATGTCTTGCGGCGTTGCGCGCCGCGCGTGCCGGAATTGGGCATCATCAGGCTGAGCGCGACGAAAGCGATCGCCATCAGCCCGGCGACGCCGAGGAACGGCCCGCGCCAGGAGATGGCGCCAAGCTCCCCGCCGAGCAAGGGCCCAACCGAGATGCCAAGGCCGATTGCCGCTTCGTAGAGAATGATCGCCTTGGTAACGCCGCTGCTTGACAGCGATACGATCGCCGCCAGCGCGGTTGCGACGAACAGCGCGTTGCCGAGGCCCCAGCCGGCGCGCAGCCCGACCAGCTCCCATATGCCGTTGGAAAGACCGCCGAGACCCGAGAACAAGGCGATGGTCACGATTCCCGCGAGCAGCGTTCCTTTGGTCCCGAGCCGGCTGGAGATCGCGCCCGTCACCAGCATGGCCACGGCCATCACCGCATTGTAGCTCGTGAACAGCAAGCTGACTTCGCTGGGCGTCGCCTCCATCTTCTCCGCGATTGCCGGCAGGATCGGATCGACCAGGCCAATGCCCATGAAAGCGATAATGCCGGCAAAAAAGACGGCCCAGACCGCCTGAGGTTGTTTCCATATACTGTCGTTGTCCTGCATGGATGATTTCACTCCTGATTTGAGGTTAATTCACGTTTGGCTTCCTGAATCCGATGCTGAAGCGAGACGACGTCTTGCCGGAATCTCGTCAGCTTCTCCATCTTCTGATCGATCAGCCTCAATTGATCTGAGGCGATTCGCTCCATTTCCTCGAGCTTGTTCAGCTTCAACGCCCGGTCCTGCGCTTCGCGCGCGCCTTGCCGGCGCAGTTGAAGCTCCTCGATGACAGAGACATATTCCTGCAATTCTTGCAAAGAAGCGCCGAGTACGTCTCGCGCCATCAAGATTTGCTTCAGCCGCTCGATATGCTTGTCGCTGTACAGCCGATATCCGCCTTCGCTGCGGTCCGGCGGAAACAGCAGGCCGATCTCCTCGTAGTAGCGGATCGTACGTTTCGTCAAACCGCATGCGTTCGCGACTTCTTCGATTTTGTATTGGTTCACGTCTTTCCTCCATTTCGATCCTTCGAGTGTGAAAACATCACGAGTTGAATCATACACCTGAAATAACATTAACGTCAACGTTAATGTTAGGGGGGAATATATTTATGTCAAAGTTTTTGGCTGTGACGGGGATGTCATACGAGGTTGCTTAAAATGTACCTGTTCCGATTATGACAGAATTGCCCGGTTTGGTTGGGTAACTCGACGCTTGGACAATCAAACTAAATACAGCCTTAAATTAAAAATTTAGATTAAAATGATTCTAATTTAAGAAGGAGTTTTAGCCGCGGAGGTAGAATGCTATACATGCCTGAATATATACGTAGAAGGAAGGTATGCAGAAGATGGAAGAAAAGAAAAACTTGACAACCGCCGCGGGAGCGCCAGTCGCCGACAATCAGAACGCGATGACGGCCGGACCCCGGGGCCCGATGCTGTTGCAAGACGTATGGTTTCTTGAGAAGCTCGCGCATTTCGACCGGGAAGTGATCCCGGAACGGAGGATGCATGCGAAAGGATCGGCTGCATACGGCACTTTCACGGTAACCCACGATATTACGAAGTACACGAAGGCGAAGATCTTCTCCGAGATCGGCAAGCAGACGCCGATGATTACCCGCTTCTCCACGGTCGCCGGTGAACGCGGCGCGGCAGACGCGGAGCGCGACATTCGCGGATTCGCGATGAAATTTTACACGGAAGAAGGCAATTGGGACCTCGTCGGCAACAACACGCCGGTGTTCTTCCTGCGGGACCCGCTCAAATTTCCGGACTTGAACCACGCCGTCAAACGCGATCCACGCACGAATATGAGAAGCGCGCGGAACAACTGGGATTTCTGGAGCTCGCTGCCCGAGGCGCTGCATCAGGTCACGATCGTCATGAGCGACCGCGGCATTCCCGCCACGTATCGTCACATGCACGGCTTCGGCAGCCATACGTTCAGCATGATCAACAGCAACAATGAGCGATTCTGGGTCAAGTTCCACCTCCGCTCCAACCAAGGCATCCGCAACTTGACGGACGAGGAAGCCGAAGCGCTGGTCGGGCAAGATCGCGAGAGCCACCAGCGCGACTTGCTCGAGAGCATCGATCGCGGCGACTTCCCGAGCTGGACGATGTACATTCAAGTCATGCCGGAAGCGGACGCGGCGAAGATGCCGTACAATCCGTTCGATCTGACGAAAGTATGGTACAAGAAGGATTACCCGCTGATCGAAGTCGGCAAGATGGAATTGAACCGCAATCCGGACAACTACTTCGCGGAAGTGGAGCAAGTCGCATTCAGCCCTGCGAACATCGTGCCGGGTATCGGCTTCTCTCCCGACAAAATGCTGCAAGGCCGCTTGTTCTCTTATGGCGATGCCCAGCGCTACCGGCTCGGAGTCAACCATCACCAAATTCCGGTCAATGCGCCCAAGTGTCCGTTCCACAACAGCTATCACCGGGACGGCCAGATGCGTGTGGACGGCAATCATGGCAGCACGCTCGCCTATGAGCCGAATAGCTACGGGCAGTGGCAGGAGCAGCCGGACTTCCGCGAGCCTCCGCTTGCGCTCGACGGCGCAGCCGCGAACTGGAATTTCCGTGAGGATGACGACGACTATTACACGCAGCCAGGCATCCTGTTCCGCTCGATGAACGGAAACCAGCAGCAAGCGTTGTTCGAGAACACCGCCCGCGCCATGGGGGATGCTCCGGACGAGATCAAGCTGCGGCACATCCTCAACTGCTACAAAGCCGATCCCGCCTATGGACGCGGCGTGGCGTCCGCCCTCGGCCTTGCATTCAGCGAGTCGGACGAGGCGATTGGTTAGACCGGTCGATATTCGTGGAAAAGCCCACTGGAGCCACTCTCCGGCGGGCTTTCTCTTGCACCTCCGACACTCGCACGCAGGCAGGGTTATGTTCGTGCTCATACGTGGTGGGATTTACGCTCATAGGTGCTTTTGTTCATGCTCGTACGTGCTTTTGTTCGTGTTCATACGTGGTTGGATTTACGCTCATAGGTGCTTTTTTTTCGTGTTCGTACGTGCTTTTGTTCGTGTTTATGCTTGCAATTATGTTCGCATACGCATTCGTACACAGGTACGTATTCGAGCTCTCGCCCGTCTTACTGCTCGCGTTTGCGATCCCTGCGGCTTCTTTCCATCGCATCCGCCTCCAGCAGCCGGGCCATCCCTTGCGTGAATTCCTCATCCGTCTTCGCCTTGTCCACCATGGCGTCCGGAAAGCGAATCGTGCCGTATGTCCAGGTCTTCGCGGCAGCCTGATACTGAAAGCCTTCATGAACCAAGTGCCTGCGGCGCGCGTCCAGGGCCGGGCTCGGTTCGGTTGTTCGCGATGGAGCTGTTTCTTCGGCTGAACGATCGATGCTCGAATCTTCGTACACGACAACGGGCGGCTTGTCCTTGGACAGCACGACCTTCTTTTTGCCGGACAGCCAGGCCAAGTCGTAGCGCATTCTCGGCGTGATGACATAGCAGGCTTTTCCTTTAACGGTTTCCTTGCGCACCTCGTCGTACAGAGCTTTCCGCTTCCGGAAGCCATCGATCACTCGCTTGATCTGCTCCTTCTCCGCAGCGATCGGCACGACTTCGTTACCCGGCATGAACACGTCGCACATGACCTGTGTAAATAAAAACTCACCATAAGCGGAATCGTACTCTCCGCTGAATTCCACGCTTATTTCCTGATTGTTGATCACTACACTCCTGCGCATGCATGGTCCCCCTCGAATCTTATGTATCCATTATAGCCTGAACCGCTGCCTGAATGTCGAAATCGATCATGAAATAATTGAGAATGTTTACGCAAATCGACAGACTCCGCGCGATACATTATGTATCATAAGCACAAATACGCTCAGCATCCATCCTCCGAGGTGATTCCGTGAATTCTGCCGTCTCTGTTTATTCGCTGCAAAGATTGATGTACACCGATCCGTCTGCGGGGTTGCGACTGGCGGACCGACTGCACGAACGTTTGGCCGTTCTCCCCGACGATCGGCCGATCGTCGTCGTCTGTCTCGGGACAGACCGGTCAACAGGCGACTCTCTCGGCCCGATTGCCGGCTCCATCCTGCGGAGGAATTGGTCGAGCAATTTCGAGCTGTACGGTACGCTCGAGGAACCGGTGCACGCTTTGAACATTGCCGATACGCTCAGGCTGATCCATTACAAGTACTCGCATCCGTTCGTGATCGGTGTGGATGCCTGTCTCGGCAAAACCGCCAGCGTCGGCAGCATCATCATCGGCGACGGCCCGCTTCGCCCCGGCGCGGGCGTGAACAAGGAGCTGCCGCCGGTAGGCGACATTCATATCTCGGGCGTCGTGAACGTCGGAGGGTTCATGGAGTATTTCGTCTTGCAAAATACGCGCCTGCACCTGGTCATGGCCATGGCCGAGCTGATTGCGGAAGGCTTGCTTGCGGCGATCGACCGACGCGGCAAGCTGGAGACGGCATGCGATCTGGAGCCCGATGACGAATGGACGGCGCGCTAGATGAACTTGGACGGCGGCACGTTGTAGTTTTTCTTGAATGCCTTTGAGAAGGTATAGGCGTCCGCATAGCCCAGCAGCGCGGCAATCTCCTGCATCGTGTACGCCTTTTTGCTGTAGAGATAGTCCCGCGCCTTGATCATCTTCAATTGGTAGATATATTGACCCGGAGTCACGCCAAGCGCCCGTTTGAAGTATGCGATGAAATACTTTTCCGACATGCCTGCCTCCTGCGCCAGTTGGCTGATCAAGACCGGTTCGTGCAGTCGATTGTGAATGGCGGCCAGCACATCCTGCAGCGCATCCAGGTGGCGAATGCGATTGCGCTTCAGGTGCGAATGGGGAAACAATCCGGCATAATGACCTTGTGCATGCTGCTGCAAAATTTTAGCAAGGATTTGTGTCAGAATCCCTTTCAATTCCAAGCGTATTAATCCATCCCTCGCTTGCTTCCGATGAAACGTGCGGCTGAACAGCGTTCCTTCCGCTTCCAAGAGCCGCTCGGGCACGACGCCTGCCAGCGGAAAATCCTCCAGCAATCCGACCTGATCGCCGATTCCGAATTCGAAATGGACGTAAATAAATCGGCAATCGCCGTCTGCCGCACGCGCCGTATACGGCATGCCGGGATAGAAGAACACCCAATCCCCCGGACGTGCCGACAGTCGGGCTTCCCCGATCGTCACTTCGATAGTGCCGTCCTGCACCAGCCATAAATCGTAATCGGCGTGCATGTTGTTTTCAATCCAGTCGTCCGTGTGATCGGCTTCGTTGCAAGACAGCATGCGGATGGAGATGCTGTCCGACAGCACCTCGAAGATGTCGGTATTGTTCATGGCGCCCTCCTATTCCTCATACTTTAAGTCAATTCATCAAAAAAGCAATATAAAATCGCAAATAGATTATTGCACAAAATCATACTTTATGACATCCACTCGATACTTCACTGCATTCCAACCCACTCTCCCTTGGCCTATAATGGGCTCAAACTCGATGGGAGGTTGCGCTTAATGAAATCTGCAAATGTACAAAAACCGAAAGTCGTCGTACTCGGAGCGGGAAGCTTGTTCTTCGGACGCCAATCGATCTGGCAAATGGTGCATTCCGAATACCTCAATCAAGGAACGCTGGCATTGGTGGATACCGATGAGGAGAGACTGCGCAAGATGGTCACGCTCGCACGGATGGTCGCTGCGGAGGCCGGAGTGGCGCTGGCTGTCGAAGGCTCGACGGACCGCAAAGATGTGCTGCCGGGCGCCGATTTCGTCGTGCTCAGCTTCGCCGACAGCACCGTGAAGTATCGGGGAATCGACTGCGCGATATCCGAGAAATATGGCATCCGCATGTGCTCCGGCGACACGATCGGGCCGGGCGGCATCTTCCGGGCCATGCGGGAATTGCCGGTCATCATGGCTTGCGCGCAGGATATCGAATCGCTCTGCCCCGACGCGTGGGTGATCAACTATATTAATCCCTCCACTGTGCACGGGATGGCGCTCGCGCGATATGCGCCCAAGCTGAAGAGCTTCGCGCTGTGCGATTCGCACCATATGCCGCACAAGAAGATTCACTATGCGATTCGCGCCGGGATCGTCGCGGATGCAGCCGGATATACGGAAGAGATCGATCGCAAATTCGATTTTCGGATCGCGGGCGTCAATCATTTCACCTGGCTGCTGAAGGCCGTGTACGATGGACAAGATGTCGCACCCGCGATAGCGGAATCGCTGCGCAAGTCGGCCGAGACGGAAACGAACGGCGGCGATCAAGGCGCGAAAGCGATCTACAACGACGCGATCAGTTATGTGCTTTACGATGCCTTCGGCTACGTACCGACTTGCACCGGGCATACGAAGGAGTATGTCCGATTCTGGCAGGGGCTCGGCAAAACGACGGAGCGAATACCGCAATTAAGCATTTGGGAAACGGATGCGCGATATGCCCGGCATGACGCGATGTGGAAGCAGGTGGACGACTTCGTTGCCGGCCGCACGCCGATCGCCGACTACATGAAAACTTTCGGCCCCGACCACGCGACGGATATCATCGAGAACATGGTGGGCGGGCTCGGCAAAAAGTTTTTCATCAACACGCTGAATCAAGGCGCGGTCACGAATATGAATGACGATGCGTTCCTCGAATTGCTGTGCGACGTGTCGATGGATGGCGCAAGGCCGCTGCCCGTCGGCGACATGCCCCGCGGCATCCGCGGCATGCAGGAGCTCGTGCTGGACACGCACGAATTGACGGCGCAAGCCGTCGTGGAGGGCAGCCGCGAGCTGCTGCGCCGGGCGATGCTGACCGACCCGCTCGTCAGCTCGATCGGCGATGCGGACCGCATCATCGAGGAGCTGCTGGAGCTGGAGAAGGATGTCATTCCCGCGCACTGGTATGCTTAGTACATTGCAACACTAACCGACCCGCTCGGTCGGCGCCCGGATCACGAACGAATCACGCGTGTCGCAAACAGGTTATTTTCAGACGGTATAGCCTGCCGCCGTGGAGAGAGACGAACGAAGTGCACTTATCGCACAGCGGGCTATCGGAGCAGGAAGCCTTCACCGGCTTCGTCGTCCGGGTCCATGACGAATTGCAGGGATCCCGTGACGAACGGGCGGCACAAGATCTCCCAATGGGTTATTTGCATCAAAGACTCGTTTGCATCGATCGTCTGCCGGGCGGCTGCCCGGCAGATGATCGTACCTCCGTTCAATCCTTCCGCTGTGATTTCGCCTGCCATTACGCCGATATCCCCTTCGCTCAGGAATGCCATGACGGCGTGCAGAGCGCGGCTTCCAGGGGCCCGCAGCAGATTGCCACAGGCATCGAATACGGCGATTCGCATGCGCCCGGCTTGGCCGGTATCCCTCTCGCTCAGGACGATGCTCGAATGGGATGACATCGCGCTTTGCGCGCTGCGGGCGGCTTCCGTCAACTCCGAAATCCGATCGATTCGTATCGTCAGCCCGCTTCCTTGTACATTTATAATCGCATATTTCTCACTGCCGGATAGCACGATGTCCGCTGCTAACGACAGGTGTCCTGCCTGGACTAGTCGGCCGTGTTCCACGATCCTCGCTGGTCGATCGTCCGATAGGACGGTATATGTCATGGCATCGTCCTCACACTTGCGCACCCGGTAAAGACCGTTTTCGGTTTGAATGACCTTCTCGGCATGCGGAGTGCGCCGCCCCGGGCGAATGACACCGGCGAAAAGGCCTGATTCATCCATCGCAGCCGCAGCGCATATAGCATCCAGCCCATCGGCCCGGCAAGGTCCGTTCGCGTCAAATACGTGCAAGAAAACATCCGCCAGCCTGCCGACCGAGGGAGCGATTGCGCCGATACGCATGGCAGCATGGCCTCTGGGCTCCTGCTGAAGCCAACGGACCGGCGACGGATAGCCCCCTTGACCAACCCAGTCTCGCCATAAAGCACGAGTCGATTCGGCAAGCGGGATTCCCTGGCTGATGCTTGTGGCGGGAATCTGCAGCACACGCAGCGGCCAGCCCGCAGCATGTACGTCAATGACGTGCGTCAATCGATGAATATGCATGAAATTTGTGCCTCCTGTCGTTTGGACTCAACGTCCGACATCCGCCGCTCTCCGGACTGAGTTAGGGCGATTTTCGACTCATCTCCCACCAACGGCCGCTTTCCAGACCGAGTTAGGGCGATTTTCGACTCATCTCCCGCCAACCACCGCTCTCCAGACTGAGTTAGGGCGATTTTCGACTCATCTCCCGCCATCCGCCGCTCTCCGGACTGAGTTAGGGCGATTTTCGACTCATCTCCCATCAACCACCGCTCCCCGGACCGAGTTAGGGCGATTTCCGACTCATCTCCCGCCGACTGCCGCTCTCCAGACTGAGTTAGGGCGATTTTCGACTCATCTCCCATCAACCACCGCTCCCCGGACCGAGTTAGGGCGATTTCCGACTCATCTCCCGCCGACTGCCGCGCACTCCGATCTTTCAATGGAACAGGAAGCCGCCGTTCAGCGGATCCTCCGCATGCGAGAACCAGGTGTGCATGCCCATGATCCGCGCAGAGCCTGCGATTTCCGTGATGACGCCAGCGTAATCACCGACTTTTACTTCCTCCAACACGCGTCCGGTGAAGCGCGAGCCGACGATGCTTTCATGCACGAACGTCTCGCCAACGCCAATTTTCCCATGCGCATGAAGCGTGGCGAGTTTGGCCGATGTTCCCGTCCCGCAAGGAGAGCGGTCGATGCCGCCGGGCGGCACAACGACGGTGTTGCGTACATCCGCCGACGGATCGGCGGGATCGGTGTAAAACTCGACATGCGTAACGCCCCGGATGAACGGTGACTCCGGATGGATGACCCGGACGGCTGCGTTGACTGCATGGCGAATGCGCACAGCCTTGTCCACGATTACCTCCGCGCGGGACGGGAGGAGCGGCAGCCCGAGCGGTCTGGCATCTACGATCGCGTAATAATTCCCGCCATAAGCGATATCGCCGCTCACTTCACCAATCCCATCCACTTGCACCCGGAATCGTCCGTGCCAGTATGCGGGGATATTGCGGAAAGCCACCTGGGCCGCCCTGCCGCGATGAACCGCGACTTCCGCGCGGACGAGTCCTGCCGGTGTATCCAATCGAATCGTCGTGACCGGTTCGCAGACCGGCACCAGTCCGCATTCCACCAATGCGGTACACAAACCGATCGTATCGTGACCGCACATCGGCAAATACCCGCCTGTCTCGATATAGATGACGCCGACATCCGCCTCCGGATGGCAGGGAGCAACGAGGCACGCCCCGGACATGACCTCGTGGCCGCGCGGCTCATACATGAGCAGTCGACGAATGTCGTCGTGGCGGGCTTGCATGTCGAGCATTTTGTCGGCCATCGTCGCTCCGATCAGGGGAGGTATGCCGCTGACGATGCTTCGCGTCGGATTGCCTCCCGTGTGCGTATCGATCGTGCGAAATACCCGGTCGGACTTCATGGTGCCCATCCTCCCCGTTCTTGAAATCGGCCCAGTCGCAGCGGTTCCCATGGAATGCAAGTTGATTCTTGACCGCTCAACAGCTCACTCATCAGCTTCCCGGTTACGGCTGCCAGACTGATTCCATCGCCTTCGTGGCCTGCCGCGACATAGAAGCCCGGCATATCAAGCACGGCGGATACGATCGGCAAATGATCGGGCGTCCAAGGCCGCAGCCCCGCATAGGCCCGGATCGTCAACATTTTCGCCATCCCGGGATAGAATCGGATCGCCCTGCGAGCCATACAGGCGATGACCTCCGGACGAACCGTCGTATCGAAGCCCGCGAATTCCCGGCTGGAGCCGATCAGGAAATTTTGGCTCTCTGTCGGCTCGAATACGAGCGCGACGCCGTACTTCTCCGTCTCCGCATCGACCAGGCGCTTGCCGCCGAACTTGGACATCAAGTATCCGAACTCCATCACTTTGCGCCGCCCGACCGATCTTCCCCGCGATGCGACGATCAAGTGGCCCTTGCGAGGGACGATCGGCAGCTCCAGTCCCAGCATCCGCCCGATCCGCTGCGCCCAGCAACCGGCCGCGTTAACGATTTTGCCGGTCAGCCAATCCCCCTGGTCGGTCTCGACGCGAAATCCGCCGCCCTCCACCTGCGTTATCCCCCGAACCGCCGTATGCACATGAATCGCCGCGCCCCATTTTCTCGCCCCATCCGCCAGCGCATAGGTCAGCAAATAGGGATTCACCGTGGCATCCGACGCGCATTCCAGCCCGCCCGGCAGATCGTCGGCAAAATCGGAAGATTCCTGCCGCAGGTCGGAGCGGTCCAGCATTCGAAAGGGCAAGCCCAATTCCGCTTGGCGGCTCACCCAACTTCGCGCGGCTTCCATCTCCTCCTCCGTCTCGCAGACGAATATGCTGCCGGGCGCACGATATTCGAACGGTTCTGGCAACTCGCAGCCCCATTCCCGGACGATCTTCTGACTCTCAATGGACATAAGGCTGTCGAAGCCCGGATCTTTGTCGATGACCAGAATATTGCCGTCGCAGCGGGACGAGGTCCCTTGGGCAATCTCCCCCTGCTCCAGCACGGCGACCGACATGCCGGTGCGGGCGGCGAAATAAGCGACCGACATGCCGATAATGCCGCCTCCGATAATGATAAGTTCAGCCGAACGATAGTTGACGCTCATGTCTGACCTCCCTGGGTACAGATCTTTTAACAATGTGTAAAGAATCATATACACATAAACAAAAACATGTAATAATTAATTTACATATTAATGAAGGAGCGAATTCGATGCCTTCCCGGTTAATGCCCGGCGCCCCTGATTACGAACACGCCGACGATCCTTTTGGCGTCATGACCGGCACAAGCCGCCTATTCCGGCTAGCCGTAGCGCAGGCCCGCAAGCTTCGGGGAACGGCCGCGACCGTGCTGCTGACTGGCGAGACCGGCGTTGGCAAAGAAAATTTCGCACAGGCGATCCACCGCTGGCGCGAAGGTGCCGATGCGCCCATCGTGGCTCTTAACTGCGGCGCCATAGCCGGATCGCTCGTCGAGAGCGAACTGTTCGGCTATGAAAGAGGCGCCTTCTCCGGCGCCGATCCGCGGGGCAAGCCGGGCAAGCTCGCCTTGGCGCAAGGCGGCACGCTCTTCCTCGATGAGATCGGGGAACTCTCGCCGGACATGCAGGTCAAGCTGCTGCGCGTGCTGGAAGAGCGGACTTACTACCCGCTGGGCGGCACCCGGGCGCAACTGGCCGATTGCCGCTTCATCGCCGCGACCAACCGGAACTTGGAAACGGAGATGCGTGAGGGCCGTTTTCGCGAGGACTTGTATTACCGGTTGAATGCGGTCGCGCTGGATATCCCGCCGCTGCGGCATCGGCGAGAGGACATTGCGGCGCTCGCAGACCGATTTCTAAGTGAATTCGCCGAGCGATACGATCGCCAGTTGCCCCGGTTATCCGCGGCCCAGGCCGATACACTGTGCGCTTACGATTGGCCGGGAAATATCCGCGAACTGCGCAATGCGGCGGAACGGCTCGTCGTGTTCTCGGAGGATGGCATCCCGGATTGGGACAGCTTGCCTGCCGCGATTCGGCGGATAGAGAAGCTGCCGGTTAACGCCTCAATCGGCAAGGGGATGTCGCTTGACGCCGTCAACGACGGGTTCCCCATTGGCGTTGCCGCCGGTGACGGGATATCGTTTGACGCCGTCACTGGCGACGAAATGCCGATTGACACTGCTACCCGGGATGCCGCACCTGGCATCAAACGAGGCGGTCCCGACGATTTCACGCATCTGCCTGAGTCTGGGACGCTCCAGGAATGGCTTGGAGAATACGAACGCCGGTTGATTCGTGCGGCGATCCGCGAGTCTGGCGGCAACAAGCAATCGGCCGCGCAGCGGCTTGGCATTTCCCGCGTCTCCCTGTACAACAAGCTTGGAAACCAACCCGATCGACCGACGTCCAGCCGCTGACGCAGACCGCTTACAGCCTTCTCAATTCGCGCGAAAATGCCGTCAGCACATCCACCGTCCCATTTTCGTCCACGTACACATCGTCTTCGATCCGGACTCCGCCGACTCCCGGCACGTAAATGCCCGGCTCGACGGTGAAAATCATGCCGGCGAGCACCGGGTCCCGGTTGCGGTGATGAATTGACGGCTCTTCGTGAATAGTCAGCCCGAGGCCATGGCCGACCCGATGGATAAAATGCTCGCCGTAGCCTTGCGCATCGATATATTGCCTGGCGGCGTCATCGATATCGCTGAGCGGCGCACCCAGGCGAACAGCCGCAACAGCCCGCTCGTTCGCTACGCGCACGGTCTCGTAGAGACGAACCCGTTCTCCATTCCCATTCCCGTCCCCAACCAGGAACGTTCTCGTCATGTCGGACAAGTAATGCCGGCAAACGACGCCCATATCGACGATCAGCAAGCCGCCTTCGCGAATCGGCTCTTCCGTCGTGTCCGCATGCGGCAGCGCGGTTCGGACGCCGCTCACGACCGTCGGACCGAACGCCAGACCTTCGCCTCCGGCCGCTCGGATTTGCCGCGCGATTTCCTCCGCCAGTTCCCGCTCCCGCATCCCAACGCGAAATGCGCCAAGCGCAGCCTCCAGCGCCCGGTCCGCGATCTGCGCCGCACGGCGAACGAGATCGGCTTCTTCCCGGCTTTTGCTGGCCATCATCATGTGAGTTGTCGGTCTGATATCCGCGAACGCCGTCTCGGGACATATCTCCTGAATCCGCTCCGCCAAATGCCAGTTCAACGCCAACTTATCTACGCCGATGCGTCCGGAAGAGGGAAACCGGCACGCTTGCCGCATGGCCTCCTGCGGAGGCGTCGCATCGTCTACGGTCCATATTCGCACGCCGGCGCTCGCCGCCGATTCCGCTTTCCCGGCATCCAATTTCGGCACGAACAGCACCGCTTCTTCCCCCTCTGCCAGCCATAAGCCCAGGAATCTTTCCATCGGATCGGTCCACAGCCCCGTGAAATAATACACGGCGGCAGGAGCAGTCAGCAGCGCGGCCCCTATGCCTTGTACGGCCATCCGTTCGTGAAGCGCCGACATCCTCCGCTGAAAATCGCTCATGCATCCACACCTCCCAATTCCGCTGTCATCTAAAGTTCCAGCAAGAATGATGCCAGCCTCGATCGAAGCACGCAAAAAAGATTGGCACGATTGTTGCAGATAGTTTATGCAGGAGCTGATTGCAGCTGTCTGTAAGGAGGAGGAGAGCAATCCATGGATGATCGCGATTTGATCGTTTGCCGTTGCGAGGAAGTTACGTTGGCACGGTTGGCTGAAACGTTCGCGTCACACGGCTGCTCGTCGCGGGAAGCGAAATTGCGAACACGCGCCGGTATGGGAATATGCGGCGGGCGCACTTGCAGGCCGCTCATCGAGCAATTGACAGCGCTGCACGGCGGTCTTGAGCAAGATGCCACGCTACCCTTGAAGGTCCAGCAGCCGGTTCGCCCCGTAACGTTCGGAAACTGGGGGGCTTCTTCATGAAACCAGGGCGCATCCGCGAGCACCCGATTCTGGGGCCGCTTGCCGCCAGTTCGGCGGAAATCGCTTTTACGTTTGACGGGGTGTCGTGCTCCGCCTTGCCGGGAGAGAGCATCGCTGCCGCGCTGCTGGCGGAAGGCGTCCGGCGGCTGCGAGACCACGAAGCGTCGGGCACGCCCCGGGGAATCTATTGCAATATCGGCCACTGCATGGAATGCAGGGTCACGGTGAACGACACAATCGGTGTGCGCGCCTGCTTGACGCCCGTGGCGGAAGGGATGGACGTTCGTTCCGGCCGGCGGCTGCCTGCTCCGTTCGGGCACTCTCCGGATGAAGATCAGGGGCGGTTGGAAAGAACGGAAAGATGACAAAGTGATGGCTCTTTGATTTGTTCGAGTATGGGCAATTGCGGACAGGAAAGGAAGCGGGTGTAGATGAGTGAACGGTTCTCTGCGGATATTCTCGTCGTCGGTGCGGGGCCGGCCGGTCTGTGCGCGGCTGCGGAAGCGGCGCAATACGGATGGAAGGTGACCGTGCTGGATGAATACATGCGCCCGGGAGGGCGACTGCTGGGCCAGCTTCATCAGGAACGCGGCGGGAATTGGTGGAACGGCATTCAGGAGGCGAAACGGCTGGCGGATTCGGCAACAAGGGCTGGTGTCGAGGTGCGCACCGGTGTATCCGTAACTGGACTGGAGCAAGCGAGTGGTGTAGCGGAAGGATGGGACGTGTGGACCGACAGCGGACGGTTTCGCGGTCGGCAATTGCTGTTGGCAACCGGAGCGGCGGAATCGGCCATCCCCGTGCCGGGATGGACCCTGCCTGGCGTGATGTCGATCGGCGCCGCGCAAGTGATGACGAACGTGCAGCGCGTCAGGGTCGGCAATCGCGGCGTCGTCATCGGCATGAGCGTGCTGGCGATGGCGATTCTGTCGGAATTGCGGCTAGCCGGTATCGAGATCGCTGCGGTCGTGCTTCCCCCGCGCCATCCGCTGTCCGGCGATGCGTCTATCCCCTCGCAAGTGTTCGCTTCCCTGCTGCGATTCGCGCATTTGGCGCCGCGTCCGCTATTTCGCATGGGGGCACGATTGGTCCAGCCATCCGTCTTGCGAAAGCTTGCCCTTGCAGGCTATCCCAAGCGAGGGTTGAAGCTGATGGGAACCCCTCTGCAATTGCGGCGGACGGCTTTGGAAATTATCGGCGACGGAGGCGTGGAAGGGGTGCGCGTGGCCGATGTGCAGCCGAATGGCAGTGCGATTCCCGGAAGCGAGCGCGTGGTGGAAGCCGACTTCGTCTGCATCGCGGGCGGATTATATCCGCTTGTCGAACTGGCGGCAGTCGCCGGTTGTCCGTTCCGCTATATCCCGCAATTAGGCGGCCATGTGCCGGAGCACGACGAACGGATGCGGACACCGCTGCCCCGCTTGTTCGTCGCCGGCAACATCACGGGCGTCGAGAGCGCAAAAGTCGCGATCGCGCAAGGCCGTGTCGCCGGTTTGTCGATGGCGATGTCTATGAATGAGGCGTACGGCTCAGCGTCTGTGGAAGGAAGGCGTGATTCACGCGGCGCGGAGTTGTTGGACGGCGAGAATGCGCTTCGTGGCACGGCGTCATTGGAGAGCACGAATGTGCTTCGTGGCGCGGCGTCGTTTGAGAGCGAGAATGCTTTTCGTGGCGCGGCGCCGTTGAATGAAAAGTATGCTGCTCGTGACGGGGCGCCCTTGGAAGAGAAGTTGCAGACTGCACTCGAAGCCGTCAAACAAGCGAGACGCGAGGCGCTGATCCAGTTTCAGCCAGGCATCGTCGAAGTCCGTCAGGAAATGTATGCGAAGAGCCGTTAACACGCCAACCTGCTGCTCAAACCCGACAAAACCCGGTTGCAGCACCGACTGCTCAACACACGTTTGCTCGAACCCGACAATAGAGACTGTCGATTAATTGTGGAACGGGCCAAACAACCTGTGGAGGCAGAGGCGGCAGCGCAACGGAACCCAGAAGCCTTAATCGGCAATAAAGGGGGTTTTGGAAAAGCTAACGGAACGGAGGGCCCTTATTCACGACAAACGTTGCCAAAATCACTGGAAAACCGCGGAATAACGGTGCTGTGTTCCGTTAAAGCCCAGAGTGGAACCCTCTTCACCGGATAAGAGCGCTGTGTTCCGTTACGACGGATGGCTAGGCGAAAGAGCGATGCTTCCTGCACAATGTATGTTGTTATCCATTAATCGACAGTCTCCAATACCCGGTTACAGAGTGCTGAAGTCCACTGTGCGATTGTTGGGGCCCACTCATGCGTCATCCATGAGTCCCGTAAACCCTTATCGCCTCATACTCCATCGCAACCTGAGCGAACGGGATATCGGCGTATGATGCATTCATTTCACCAACACAAATCCCCGGGAAATTCCATTGAGGAACACCCGGGGATTTATATTCACTCATACCCGCTTAACAACCGTTTTCATACTTCACATACTTCACATACTTTCCACTGCCAGCCCTGCACATTCCCCTCAATTTCCGAACACTTTCCACTGCTCGATTCCGGTCGAGAAGCCTGTCTTGGCCGTGATATTCAGGCGGATGCGGCTTGTCGACACCGGCGTGAATGTCGTCGTGTTATATTGGTTGCCAAGCACGCCGAGTCCGGACGGATTCGCCACGTTCACCCAGGCGCTGCCGTTCCAATACTGAACCGAACAGGAAGCGGGCAAGTCGATGCCCTGATTGTCGTCGAACCAGTACACGTCCACGCGCGAGATCGTCTTGCTCTGGGCGAAGTCGTACTGCACCCACTGCGTCGTGCCCGGGTTGTCCCAGTTGCCGTACACCGAGTGACCGCGGTCGTTCGAGCTGGCCGGATCGTACCCGTCGTTCAGCCCGGTCAGGCTCTCCCAGGCGGACACGAACGAGGTCGATGCCATCCCTTGCGGCGCAATGTTCGTCGCGGTGGACGCGGCGTTCAGCTGAATGTAATCCAGTTCGGCATAGCCGGTCGCTCCCTTGGTCAGACGAATCGTGTTCGTCCCGGCGTTCAGGTGCACCTGCCGCGTGAGGCTGCCGAATTGCCCCCAGCCCGCCGTGGCCGGATAGCTCACCGTCTGCGCCGTGCCGCCGTTCACGCTCAGCGCGTGCGTCGATGCCGCACCGGTGCCGTTCGCATAGCGAATTTCCATCGCGTAGTCTCCAGTGGAAGGCGCTTGCACCGCAAATTGCACATAGCTGTCCGTATAATCGATCTGGCCGACATATCGACCGCCGGATGCGCCGCTGCCCGTCACGATGTTCGCGTGATTGACCGTTGCGCTCTCCGCTTCATACATACCGGTGCCCGATCCGCCACCCAGCGAGATCGTGAAGCTCTTCGTCACCGGCGAGCTCATCGCATCATAATCCCGCAATTGCACGGTGAACGTATAGCTGTTCTGCGAAGCGGATGATGCGATCGTCCCGGCGATCGTTCCGGTGAACCGGTCGAGCGCAAGTCCCGGCGGCAGCGAGCCGCCTGTCACCGTCCAGTCGTAAAACGGTACGCCGCCCTTGGCCGTCAACTTCTGGCTGTAGGCTTGCCCCTTCGTGCCCGCAGGCAGCGAAGCTGTCGTAATCGAAGGCGCCAGGAACGGCGTCAGGTTCTTGTTCAGCTTCCAGCCCGCGTTCTCCGCGACCAGCAGCGTCAGCTTCGTCAGCATCCAGCGCTTAGACGGGAAGTAATGCGTCCTGCCGCCATTCTGTCCGCTGATCCGGTCCCAGTGCTGCTCTTCGCCCGGGATGTGGTAGCCGCCGTCGAGCGGTACGGCATGGCCCTGATACGCAATGACCTCGGCATCGTTAACGCCGCTGCTGCTAACGTAGGAGGCCATGCCCGACCAAGCGCTCTCGAATGCGACGCCGTGCCCGAACTCATGCATCATCACCGAATACACGTCGGTGGCGCAGTTGGCGGTACAAGTCGAGGAATCGTTCTGCGTCAAATACCATTCCTCGTCGTTCAGCGACGTTTGCGGCGTAAAGTTCGGGAAGAAATCGAGAATCGTGCTGATCGAACGGTGAATCGGGCCCGGCACCTGCACGCCGCCCCGCTTGTGATAGCTGCCGTTGCCCGCGGGAAAACCGGTCGAATACGGATCGTTCAGCCCGCGCAGGAAAATCCATTCACCGTTGTACGCGGCGTTGTTGGATACGGTCGTATTGCCGCTGAAGTTGTCGTTCGGCAAATGGTTCGTTTCCGCGCCGGCGGCAACGGTGTCGAACGGGGCCATGTCGAAGAAATAAAACCAGTCCTTGATCGCCCGTTCCGTCGCCGCCTTGATGCCGGGATTGCTGAAATAGCCGGTGATCGTATCGTACCGGTAATCGAATACGAGCGGTAGAGTCGGCTCTGCATCGTCATCCTGATCCAGCACCCGGATCGGAATCGTCTGCGTGCGAGACGCACCGCCGTTCTCCTGCAACTGCAAGCTCAGCGTATAGTTCTCAATCTCTCCGTTGCCTCCGATGCGGTCGGGGTGAATTTCCAGCTTGAAGCTCTTCTGCTCCGACGCGCTGGCGAACGTCAGCGTCTTCGTTGCCCCGGTCGCCGACAAAGTGCTGGGCAGGTCCATCATCAAGCGCGATGTGCCTTGCGCCCGCAGCGTGACAGTCACCGGGTACGCAGCCGTCACAGGCGGCTTGACCGTCAGCTTCACGTACGGATTGGCGATATACCCTTGCCAGTCCACCAGGTCGATGCCATAATCGTTGATCGTCCGTCCGAACATGTCGATTACCTCGGCGTCCCCTGCCGCCAAAGCGTCCGCTTGCCGGACGGGCCCCGTCAGCCACAATCCCGCAACCATTGCGCAGCATAATGCTGCAACCAGCCATTTCCTCAACTTAACTCCCTCCTCCATACGGATTCGTGTCATGCCCATCATGCGCCTTGCATTCTGCATGTCAGCATTTCTGGCTGCTTGACCGCTCCCTCACCTCCTTTCATCCCCTGCCAAGTGTTCTATCATCGCAGCGAAGAGGGCAGCAGCCTCTCCTGCATGCGATACTTCGCCACGGTGCGGCGCGAGATCCGCACGCCTTGGCGCTGCAGCGCCATCGCCAAATCCGCATCGGACATCGGCCGCCGCTTGTCCTCCTGCTCAATCAGACATCGAATGCGGGACTTGACCGCCCGGGCGGACACTTCTTCTCCGTCTCCCGTGCCGAGCCGCGAGGAGAAAAACCGCTCCAGCGGCATAACGCCATAGTCGGTGTCCACGAACTTGCCCCGCACTGCGCGGCTGACGGTAGAGGGATGGCAACCGAGCCGGACCGCCACCTGCTCCATCGTCAACGGGCGAATAGCCGTCGTTCCGGCAGTAAGGAATGCCTGCTGTTCATCTGCAATCGCGCGAATGACGCTGCGAACGGTGCGTTCCCGGAAGACGAGTTGTTCGGACAAGCGCTCGGCCTCTTTCATTTTGCATTCGGCCCACATCCGCCACCTCGGCTCGCCTCCCCGCGCTTCCGGCCAGCCGGACTGTGCGATCACCCGCGGAGCGCTCCCTCGCCCGTAACGAATTTCCGTTCGACCGTCCGGGGCGAGCGCAAGCCGCGCATCCGGCAGGATGTAGGGGACGCTGCGCGACGCATACGCCAGTCCAGGCCTGGGCGACAGCCGGCGTAAATAACGGACTGCCTCGGTCACCTCGTCAACCCCGATCTTCAACGCATGGGCGATTGTCCGCCACTTGCCCTTGGCAACGTCGTGCAAATGCCCCTGCACAAGCTGCTCGAAGCACGGCGGGGCGGCGGAATCCCGGGCAGCTTGCAGCAGCAGACATTCGGCCAGCGTGCGTGCGCCGACGCCGACAGGGTCGAGCGATTGCAGCAGCGACAGGCTCGCCACCGCATCCGAAAGCGACAAGTCGAGTGCGTCGGCTGCTTCGTTAAGTGCGATCGTCAAATAACCGTCATCGTTTAGATTGCCGGCCAAATAGACAGCCCCGCGTTTGACCTGCGGTACGGCATCCGCAAGCCGGATCTGCGAAGCCAGCACCTGCTCCAGCGAATCGGGCAAAGCCGCCGCGACCGTCCGCACGCCGCCGGACGAGGCGGTAGAACACTGTCCGACCGATGCAAGCGCGTCCGGCCATTCCACTTCCAGCAGCGGGTTGTCCCGCTCCATCTCCCGCACGTATTCCGCCAGCTCGATCGCGGACATGCGAAGCAGGCGCAGCGATTGGCGCAGCTCCTGGGACAGCCTGCATCTTTGCTGCAATTGCGGAGCCAGGACAAGCTGGTGGCCGATTGCCGTCATGATGTTCCGTCTCCTCTCTGCACGCGTCCGGTTGCCCTTGTTCAGTCAGCTTCCTGCGTTCACTATTCAATGTTCAGCATCCTGCGTTCAATGCCCTACGTTCAGTTTCCTGCGTTCTTCATCCCGCGTTCAATATCCGGCATTCAGCGTCCTGCGCTCTCCATCCTGTGCCGACCTCTTGTCAACTGTACGCGATCGCGCACGTTTTGACGGCGGAATAGAAATCGAGCGCGGCCTGTCCCTGTTCTCTCGAGTGGGAACCGGATTCCTTCATTCCGCCGAAGGGTGCCTGGTATTCCACGCCTGCGGTCTCCTGATTGACGCGGACCATACCTGCTTCCGTCCGCTCCAGAAATCGGATCGCCGCCCGGATGTCCCGCGTGAAGACGGATGCGCTCAGTCCGAACGCGCTGTGATTCGCGAGCGCGATCGCCTCCTCCGCGTCTTCGGCGGAAAGCACGGCGGCGAGTGGCCCGAATATTTCCTCTTGCACAAGCGGATGATCGGCCGCAACGCCTTCCACCAGCAACGGGGACACATAATGTCCTTGCCAGTCTTGCGGTACCGGGGCTTCAGCCAGCGTCCGGCTGTCGGCTTTCGCCAGACGCACGTAATCCGTGACCGTTCGATACTGTTCGCCCGTCGCCACCGGTCCCAAATACGCCTCTTCATCCAGCGCATGGCGCACCTTCAGTCCGGCGGCTGCGACCGCGAGCGCCGATACGAACTCGTCGTAGATCGGACGTTCGACGATGATCCGGCTCGTCGCCGTGCACTTCTGTCCCGCCGAACGGAATGCTCCGCTGAGCACGGCGGGAACGGCGAGCGACAATTCGGCGTCGCGCAGTACGACCGCCGCATTCTTGCCGCCCATTTCCGTCTGGTATTTGATGTTGCGGGCGGCGCAGGCAGCGGCGAACTTCATCCCCGTGCCGGTGGAGCCGGTGAAGCTGACCGCATCCAGAGCGGCATCCTCCAGCAGCGTGCGGCCGAGCGCGTTTCCCTTGCCGATGACCAGGTTCAGCGTTCCCGGCGGCAACACGCTTGCCTGCGAGAATACTTCCGCCAGCTTATAGGCCGTCAGCGACGCCGCTTCCGCCGGCTTCCACACGACGGTGTTGCCGCAGATGAGAGCGGGCGCGATCTTCCAGATCGGAATCGCGACGGGAAAATTCCACGGAGTCACGACAGCGGCAACGCCTAGCGGCACCCGCATCGCGTATTGCAGCACGTCCTTCTGGGCCGACGGGATCACGTCCCCGATCGCCCTGACCCCCTCTCCCGCGTAATACCGCAGAAGCTGGACGCCGCGGGCCACCTCTCCCCGCATCTCCGCGATCGGCTTGCCCATCTCCCGGCTTGCCAGCTCCGCCACATCGCCGCCGCAACGCGCAAGCGCCTCCGCCATCCGATACAAGCACTCGCCGCGAGCGGCACCGGTCATTCCGCGCCACTCCGCCCCCGCCTGTTTCGCCGCATCGACGGCCTGCAGCAAGTCGCCGCCGTCCGACAGACGCAACATGCCTACCGTTTCCAGCACGTTCGACGGATTGTGCACCTCGACTGTGCCCGATTGCGGCGCCAGCCACTCCCCGCCGACCCAATTGCGCGTTTCCATGCGCTCCCTCCGTTCCCCCGGTCATCCCGACTATCGGCACGCATCTAGGCGGCCAGTTCATCCAAAACGCATACCCAAGCACTCTACAGTTCCCGCGGTCAATCCCGGCCTATAGCGTACGCATAGGCGGCCTGCACATCCCGTTTCTCCTCCTCCGTCAAAGCCAGCCTCGGCGGACGGGAGCCTCCTGCCGGCCGGCCAACCAGCTCCATGCCGTACTTGATCGCTTGCACGAGCCGGGGACTGGCGTCCCAATGGAAGAGCGGCAGCATGCGCCGGTAGAGCGCCAGCGCTTCCTTCAGCTCGCCCTCCTGGGCGAGCTTGAACATACGTACGGTGTCGCGCGGGAGTATATTGGTCACGCCGGCGATCCAGCCGGTTGCGCCGGCCAGCCCACCCTCCATGGCCACATCGTCCACGCCGACGAGCACCTCCAGGTCCGTTTCCCGCAAAATGTCATGCACCCTGCGGATGTCGCCGGTGAATTCCTTCACGCCCACGATCGCGTCGATCGCGGACAAACGCTTCAGCAGCGCTGGCGTCAAATCCGTCGGGTAGTCGCGCGGATTGTTATAGGCGATAATCGGGATGCCGACCTGCGACAGCGCTTCGTAATGCGCCACGACTTCGGCCTCGCTCGGCTTGTAATTGATCGGCGGCAGCGCCATGATGCCGTCCGCGCCCGAGCGCTTGGCGTGCGCCGCCCACTCGATCGCCATCTTCGTCGACGGCGCGGCCGATCCGACCACGACCGGCACGCGCCCGCTGGCGGCGTCGATAGTGGCTTCCACCACCATGGCCCGCTCCGCAGACGTCATCGTGGCGTATTCTCCCAGCGACCCGGTCGGAATGATGCCATCCACGCCTTCCTGAATAAGCCAATCCACATGTTCCTTCAACCCGGCGACATCCACCTCATGATGGCTGTCCATCGGGGTGATGATCGCGACCAATACGCCCGGAAAATGAGTCATTGCGATCAAGCTCCTCTCCTGTCCCTTCCCTGTTCATGCCAAATTGCCAAACCACCGTACCGCCAAACCTCAAAACGCGCACCCCATTCGCCAAGCTGCCTCACTGCCCAAACCGCCCGACCAGCCTGAATTCCCGACCATTTACCGCGCACAATCGACTTCAACACGTCTGCAACAGCACAATCAACTTCAACGCGCCCGACTTATAACGCGATCAATTCCCGCGGTAGCGATGTCAGCGTCCGCACGCCCGTCCGCGTGACGAGCACGTCATCCTCGATCCGCACGCCTCCGAACCCGGGCAAGTAAATGCCCGGCTCGACCGTGAGCACGTTGCCCGGCTCCAGCACCGAATCGCTCTCCCGCGACAGCCGCAGCCGCTCGTGAATTTCCAGCCCGATGCCGTGCCCGAGCCCATGTCCGAAATAGTCCCCGTAGCCGTGCGCGGCGATCACGTTGCGGCCCAGCGCATCGCCTTCCTTGCCCGTCATACCGGGCCGCAGGCCGGCGATCGCGCACTGGTTCGCTTCCAGCACGATCCCGTATATTTCCTTATGGTGCGAGGTCGGCGTGCCGACGAATACCGTCCGGGTAATGTCCGACATGTATCCGTCCACGATCGCGCCGAAATCGAACGTGACGAACTCGCCGCTCGCGATGACTTTGCCGCTGGCCGTGCCGTGCGGGAGCGCCGAACGTTCTCCGGATGCGATAATGAACGGAAACCAGCCGCAATCCGCGCCATGCCGCCGCATCCGGTAATCGAGCTCGGCCGCCAGCTCCCGCTCCGCCACCCCCGGGCGAACGAGCGCCAGCGTCTCCTCGAACGCCACCTCCGCAATGCGCGCCGCCTGCTCCAGCACCTGAATTTCCGCCTCGTCCTTGACGTCCCGCAGCTTCTCGACCACATCCTCCGTCGGCGCCAATTCCGCGAACCCGACCGCCTCCTGCAGCATTCGCAGCGTCGACATCGTCACATGGCGGGCTTCCACGCCGAGCCGCCGGATCCCGAGGCGCGCCGCCTGCTCGGCAATCGTCTCGGCTGGCCTCGCGGCATGCCGGATCACCGTGAACGCCGGCGCTTGCGTCGCCGCTTGTTCCATGTAGCGGAAATCTGTCAGCAGCAAAGCTTCCGACTGCGAGACCAGAACGTAGCCGGACGATCCCGCAAAGCCGGTCATATATTTGCGATTAGGCCCGTGCGCGATCAGCAGTCCGTCAACGTCCGCCTCGGTCATCTCCGCTCTCAATTTCGCCAATCTCCCGCCAGAAGCCATCCGTTTTCAGCCTCCTCAGCCTTTGATCCCGGTAAGCGTGATCCCTTCGATGAAATAACGCTGTCCGACGAAGAACAGCAGAATGATCGGGGCGATCATCGCCGTCGACGCCGCCATCAAGTAGCCCCAATTCGCGTTGTACAAGCCCTTGAACGTCGCCAGCCCCAGCGACAGCGTAAAATGCGCTTCATCGTTCAAATAAAGCACCGGCTCCAAAAAGTTGTTCCACACGTCGATAAAGGTGAAGATGCCGACGACAAGCAGCGCCGGAACCGACAGCGGCACGATGACTTTCCACAGCACGGAAAGCGGCGTTGCCCCGTCCATATAAGCCGCCTCATCGAGCTCCTTCGGAATGCTCAGGAAAAATTGCCGCAACAGGAAGGTCTGGAAAGCGCCCTGACCGATATAGGCGCCGCCCCCGAACCACGCGGGCACGGTGAGCGGCACGAACGTATTGAGCACGCCGAGTTCTCGCCACAGCACAAACAGCGGGATGATCGTAACGGCACTGGGTAGCATCATCGTGCCGAGCATCGTGAAGAACACGACTTGCCGACCAGGCCAGCGCAGCCTTGCAAAGCTGAACGCGGTAATGACGCTGATCAGCAGCACGCCGCCCAGCACGCACACTTCGATGAACGCGGTGTTCAGAAAATATCGGCCGAACGGCACGCTTGTGAGCGCCTCGGGATAATTGCTCCATTGAAACGGCCGGGGAATCCATTCCGGCGGAAACACGAAGATTTGCGCATTGTCCATGAGCGAACTGCGGACAAGCCAGAGCAGTGGCATGAGCATGAGCACACTGCCTGCGACGAGCAGCAAGTAGATCAGCAGTCTTGTCAATCGCAAAGACGCCCTGACCGAGATCCTCCTCATGCCCGGGCGGACGACGGTCGATGGATTCGGCATCAGCGGCCTCCTCCTTCGTAATGCACCCATTTTTTCGAAGTGGCGAAAATCAGGAACGTCAGGCACATGATGATCAGGAATAAAATCCAGGCGAGCGCCGACGCATACCCGATCTTCGTCTCGGAGAATGCCGTCCGGAACAAGTAGTACACATAGAACAGCGTCGAGTTGTTCGGACCGCCTTGGGTCATGATATACGCCTGATTGAACGCCTGGAACGTGCCGATCGTCATCATGACCAGGTTGAAGAAGATCGTCGGCGTCATCGTCGGCACCGTAATATGCCAGAACTTGCGCAAGGCGCCGCCGCCGTCAACTTCCACCGCTTCATAGAGATGGGCAGGCACCGCCTGCAGTCCGGCGAGGAAGATAATGACGTAATTGCCTACGCCCCAGGTGCCCATCAGCACGATCGACGGGATCGCCGTCGCCTCGTCGTAGATCCACTTGCTCTCCGGCAAGCCGAGCGTTTCGAGCAGCAGGTTGAGCAGCCCGAAGTCCGGATTGAACAGCCACAGCCACAGCATCGTACTCGCGATGCTCGGCACGATCGTCGGCAAATAGAAGATCGTACGAAATACGGACAGCCCCCGGACGCGCTGGTTGAGCATCAACGCGATCAAGAACGCGATGGCGAGGCAGACGGGCACGCTGAACAGCGAGTAATACGTCGTGACGTACAATGATTTGGCGAACGTGCTGTCGCTCGTCACGATCGTCCGGTAATTGTCCAGGCCGACGAAGGACGATTCGCTGCCGATTCGCCAGTCCGTCATGCTGAACGCAAATGATGCGACGATCGGGCCGATCGTGAACGCGAGCAATCCGATCATCGTCGGCAGCGCCAGCAGCAAGCCCCAAGTGCGTTCCATGCGCAGTACGCCGGATGTCGTTCGCTTCACCCGCACTTCGCACTCCTCCTCTCATGCGAACCGGGTCAGCCGATTATTCGTTCGGATATACCCCTTGCAGCAGCGGTTGCAAATCTTTCTCGAGTGCGTCCAGCGCTTCCTGCGCCGTCTTCTTGTTCGTCCAGATCAGGTCGAGCGCCGGCGCCAGCTTGGCGTTGATATCCGGCCAGTTCTTCACTGCCGTCGAAGGCGACTTGACCGCGTAACCGCGCGAATATTCGATACCGGCCTGCAAGAACTCCGCCGGATGAGCGGGATTGCCCGTCCACGACTGGATGGCCGCCTCTTCCGTGTAATACTTCTCTTCCGTCGGCATCCACAGCCCCGACTTATACAGGTCGACTTGCTCCGGATTGTTATGGTACAAATAAAATTGCAGCGCTTCGGCAGGATGCTTGGTCGTGTTGAAGACGACCGTCGTACCGGCCAGAATGACCGTTCTCGATTCCTTGAACTTCGGCAGCACGCCGATGCCCCAGTTCAGGTTCTTGTTGTTGGACATGTCCAGCAGCGCCCATGTCCCGTCGATGACCATCGCCACTTTGCGGGTTTGCAGACGCACGTTGTTGTCCGGCATGTTCTGCTGCTGGATCAGGTCCGGGGACACGTGCTCCTTGTGGATCAAGTCCTGCAGCTTCTGGAACACTTCGACGGATGCCGGTTCGTTAAGTGCGTACTTCATGCCGCTCGCGTCGGTGATTCCGCCGCCGTTGCTCTCCAGGAACGGGCTCCACGAGCCGCGGTCGGAGCCGAAGGAGAAGCCGTACTGCTCGATATTTTTCGAATCGAAGCCGGCTTCGCCTGGGTGCTTGCCGCTCTTGTCCTTCGTCAGTTGCTTGGCAACCTCGACGAACTGATCCCACGTCCACGCCTGCTGCGGGTCCGTCGGCGGCAAAGGAATGTTCGCTTCCTCGAAAATCTCCTTATTGTAGAACAGAACCATGACCTCGAGCGCCGTGAAGTTCGCTACCGCTTTGCCCGGCTCCGAGTAGAGATAAGAGGCTTTCAGCTTGTTCTGGAGCTCGGGATAACGGTCGTAGTATTGGCTGAAATCGAGCAATTTGCCTTCGCTGCCCCACTTGTTCGTCAGAGCGTCGCCGAGATAGGCGACATCGGGGAGCTGATTGGCCGCCATTAATGTATTGATCTTCGTGTTGTAATCGCCCGGAACGTGCTCGCCCTTGACCGTAATGTTCGGATGGGAGCCGTTGAAGGCTTCGATCATCTGTTCCATCGCTTTCTTCTCGTCGTTGCTGCCCCAATACATGAAGGTAAGCTCGACCGGTTCCGACGGCGTGCTCGCGGATGCGCCCTTCGAGGGAGAATTGCCGCTGGCGGCCGGATCGCCGGACGACCCGCTCCCTCCCGAATTGCAAGCCGTCATCGCCGCAAACACGAGAGTAAGTCCGATCGCAAGCCACCTGCGTCTGAATGCGAGAAGCATGTTGCGTTCCCCTTTCCATGGATGGTTTGGTCGTTTCCCCTCCATTATGAAGATTGCGCGCTCGCCGCGAACTGGAATGCGTCCATGTCGGCTTTGATCGGGTACGATCTTTCGGGTACGATCTTTCGGTGCGAATTCGGGTGCGAATCCTGTGAAAAAATTCAACTCAAATAGCGCTTGCGAAACTCCGTCGGCGTATGGCCCGTTTGCTTCTTGAAGGCGATGCTGAAATAGTTCGCGTCGCCGAAGCCGACGGCGCTTGCGATATCCGCCACCTTGCGGTAGGGGTCGAGCAGCAGCTCGCGGGCGCGATCGAATCGCAGGCGGGCCAAGTATTCGGCGAACGGCTCGCCCGTCACTTGCTTGAACCGCGCGCTCAGATATTTGGGACTTAAGTGCAGATGCGCCGCCAGCTCGTTCAGCCCGATTTCTTCATGCAAGCGGTCGCGGATCCATTCCTTGGCTTCCTCGAACATGCGGGGAACGGCATGCTCCCGGGACATTCGGATCATCCGCCCGACCTGCACAAAGTAACTGCCGAGGAAGCGGACGATGTCTCCGGATGCGCTCGCGCGCTCCAATTGCAGCAGAGGGTCTTGCGGCAATGCGTCGGCCCGGGAAGCGAGCGGGCTGCTCCGCACGATTCGCATGACGAACAGCACAAGCTGAATGGCGGCCAGCTTCACCTGCCGTGCGGGCATGCCGGCAAGCGAAGCCGACCATTCCTGCAGAATGGCGAGGACGGGGCCTTCGTTGCCGGCCCGAATTTCCGCCAGCAGCAGCAATTCCTTCTCGAGCATGGCGCGCCCTGCCGCTTCCATCGGCTGGATGCAGTCGAACGGGATCATCTGGCCGCCGCCTACCCACCCCCTGTATTCGGCGGCGATCTGCGCCTGCCGGTAAGCTTCGGCCAAGTCTTCGAGCCGCGCGGCCGGACGGCTGATGCCGACCGTCGCCGAGACGTTCAAATATTGCTGCAGGACGCTGCGGATTCGGACAGCGGCATCCGTTGCCGTATACGATCCAGGCGATGTGAGCACGACCGCGGCCCGCGTGCAGGAGACAGCGGCGCCGGTAGACGTCCAAGCGCTATCCGCCGCTTCGAATACCATCTTGCCGAAGGCGTAGCCGAACAATTGGCTGCCTTCCGGGCCGGATACCCGTTCGGGAATCTCGTCCAGGTCGCAGACCAGCACCGTATAGGGCGGAGACATCCCGGCAAGCGGCAGCTTCATCCGGCGAATGGCGGCGATCGTGTCCGCATAGGGACTTCGTTGCAGCAGCAGGTCGATCAGCGCATGCTCCGCAGCGGCAGTTCGCTCCCGCACCGTCGATCCCGGCGCCGCCGCTTCCGCCTTCCGGCGCCGAATGAGCGCTTCCGCCTTGCGCATGCCGGCTACCAATTCCTCGCGGCTGACCGGCTTGAGCAGATAATCGACGGCGGACAGCCCGAGCGCCTCGCGTATGTAAGCAATGGACTCATACCCGGTCAGAAACAGCAGCGGCACATCCCGGTCTTTGTTCCGGATCTCCCGCGCGACCTCCAGTCCGGATCGATCCGGCAAATTGATATCCAGGAGCACGATATCCGGCGCCAGCTCCTCGAACCGCCGCAGCGCTGTCTCGCCGTCCCCGGCTTCGGCGCAGATGTCGACGGGCAGCCCGGCATCGGCCAGCATATGCTTCAGGCCTTCCCGGATGTAGTATTCGTCATCCACGATCAGCAGTCGATGCATGGCCTTCCCCTCCTGGATCCCGGATCGTTCTGATCGGCACGGTAAGCGTGACTGTCGTAAACTTGCCCGGTTCGCTCGCCATCCGGATGCCGTACTGCGGACCGTAATGCCGCAGACGCGCATGTACGTTCTTCAAGCCGAAGCCGACGGACGCGCCGTTCGCCTTTCCGTCCAGCGCCTCCCGAATCGCCGCCAGCCTCTCCGGTGCAATGCCGACGCCGTCGTCGCTGACCGTAAATTGCAATGACCGATCCGCAAGCGCCGCCGTCAGCATGATATAGGCGGTTTGCGCGCGACCCTTCAAGCCGTGGTAGATCGCGTTCTCCACGAGCGGCTGCAGGATCAGCTTCGGGACGACGCAGCCGCGGATGTCGTCCTCCGCCTCGCAGATCCACTCGAACTTGCCCTGGAAGCGGAACTGCTGTACCTTCACGTATGCGCACACGTGACCGACTTCATCCTCCGCCGCGATTTCTTCGCTGCCTCCGTTCAGTGAGATGCGGAAAAATTTGCCCAACGCCCCGATCACCTCGGACATATCGCGCTGTTTGCTCGCCAGTGCCAGTCCGTTCAGCGATTCCAGCGTGTTGTACAGAAAATGCGGATTGATCTGCGCTTGCAGCGCGCGGAATTCCGCCTCCTTCCGGGACAGCAGCGCTTCGTATATTTGGCTGTTCAGCGCTTCGTTCTCCTTCATCATCCGCAGGAACCGATCGCCGATCTGGCCGACTTCGTCACCCGTATCGAACTTGCCGATCGGCGAAGTCGCAGGACCGGTCAGGCTCATTAAGCTTTTCAGCTTGCTGAGCGGACGGCGGATCGTGTCGCTGAGCCGGTACGCGATGATCCAGCCCGTCACCAGCACGATCAGGAAAATTTGTACAGTCCATCTGCCGATCTGTTTGGCGTCTTCGAGCAGGGCCGCACCGTCCACGCGATAGAGCAGCGTCCATCCGTTGTAATCCAGCGGCGCGTAGGTGATCATGGCCCGGCGTCCGTTCCAATCGACCCAGCCCTTGTCCAGCGTCGGCATCCCGCGGGCTTGGCCCGCGACCTGCTTCAAGGCGTCCGGATCCTCGGCGACATCTTCGGGCATCCGGTAGATCGGGCGGCCCTCTTCGTCGATCACCCATACTTGCGACTGCCGATCCGTCTTCAGGAAAGCAACGCCGCGGAAGAAGCTCGATTTCTCGATTTCCAGCAGCAGAAAGCCCAAATCGTCGTTATTGCCGTCCGTCTTGCGCAGCAGCTTGCCGACGTAGAGGTGATCGTTGTCCTCCGCGGACGGAAACGGCGAGCCGTCGTGCCAGAGCAGCCGGTTGTCGGCGCGCAGGCCGTCGTAATACCGCCTGGCTTCCGGCAACGTGGGAAAGCCGCCGAAGCGGATCGAAGCGTCTCCTTGGTAGAAGGAGCGCTTCGGCCCGCCGTCCGCGGCATATACGAGCGAGGAGATGATATACGGTTTCGTCTGGGTTTGCGAGCGAACGATCTTGATCAGCGCATCGGCGTCCCGCAAATATTCGTAATCGTCCTCCGCGGGCGCAGCCAATATTTCCTGCATCGCAGGGTTCCCCAGAATGGCGTTTGTCAAATCGTTCAAATCGGTAATCGTGCCGTTCAGGAAATTCTCGCCCATCAGACGCGACTGAATCGCATGTTCCTCCGCCTTGTTGCCGAGCGAATGCTCGGCGATCCGGTAGAAGATGACGCTGAGCGCGATCATGGGCACGACGGTGAGCAGCAGGGTCAGCATCAGAAATTTGCCGCGGATCGTCGTGATTCTCCAATGCCTGTGCATGGCGCTCCTCCCGTCTGCCCCATGATCGCCAGCCGATCGTCCGTTCGATTATGCGGCTATGGGCGTTCGCGAATCCAGACCGCCATCTCGCCTTCTCCCCTGTTGGCCCAGGCGTAATAGGGAATGGCGCGAATCGCCGCGGGCACCTTCGGATATCGCCGAATCGTGTACAGTTCAGGCGCGACGGCGGAACGGTCGGTGCGATACGCGTCGTCCGATTCCAGCACGCACACGCCGCCGAGCAGGTGCGGCTCGAACCGCGCGCGAACGTCGGCCTGGCCGCTGAGCTCCAGATCGCGCAAATTGCCGCCGTTATCCTTCTCCTCGAGGCAGTATATGATCGGCCCTCGCTGCAGCGCCATCTTGCCGTTCGCCTCGCGCAGTTCCGGATGCGACCGCACCTTCAGAACGGGCATTTCCATCCGCAGCACAACCCGGTCGCCCGGCAGCCACAGGCGGCGCAGCTTGATATAGCCGCGATCCGCGGGCGAGATCAATACGTCGTCCAGCTCCTCGCCATTCACCGAGACCGCCAGCCGCTCGCACCAGCCGGGACGGCGCAGCGCCAGCGCGAACGCGGCAGGCTGCGCGAGGTTAAGCTCCAGGCTCACCTCGCCTTCCCATGGATAATTCGTCCGCAGCGTCAAGCCGATCTCGCTCCCCGCGACTGTCTGCCGCACGCTGCTGCCGACATACAGGTGAACGTACAGTTCGTCGGCGGAAGCCGAGTAAATATAGCCGCCGAGCGATGCGATCAGGCGCGCAATGTTCGGCGGGCAGCAGGCGCAGCCGAACCATGGCTCGCGCTGCGTTCTTGTGTTGGCGATATCGTATCGCTTGCCCGTGATCGTCGGCCACGCCTCCAGCGGATTCAGGTAGAAGTACGACCGTCCGTCCAGCGAGATGCCGCTGAGCAGCCCGTTGTACAGCGTACGTTCCATCACGTCGGCGTACCGGCTGTCCGCTTCGATCATCAGGAGGCGATGACCCCAGACGAACAGCCCGACCGACGCGCAGGATTCGGCATACGCCCGTTCGTTCGGCAAATCGTAATCGAAGGAGAAATCTTCGTAATAATCGGAGGAACCGATGCCTCCCGTCACATACATTCTGCGGTTGACCGTATTGTCCCACAGCCGCTTCATCGCCACCAGCAGGCTGTCGTCATCGAACTCGTCCGCAATGTCGGTCGCCCCGCTATACAGGTATACCGCGCGCACCGCATGGCCTTCCGCGGCATGCTGCTCGCGGATCGGGGCGTGCGCCTGGAAGTAATTCATCGGACGCAGCCCGACTCGCTCCGTCTTTCCCAGGCGCCGGCGCTCCTCCAGTTCCCGCGTGAAATAATGCGGCTCGCGGCCCCGCTCCTCCACGAAGAATCGGGAAAGGTTCAAATACTTGCGTTCCCCCGTCGCCCGGTACAGCTTCACCAAGGCCAGCTCGATCTCCGGATGGCCGCAGTAGCCCGGCTTCTGCCCCTCGCCCGAACCGAATACGCTGGCGAGATGGTCGGCGAATTTGCGCATGATGTCCAGCGCTTGCGGCTTGCCGGTCGCTTCGTAGTAGGCGACGGCCGCTTCCATGAAATGTCCGGCCACGTACATCTCGTGATCGTCCCGGACGTTCGTCCATTGTTCGCCCGGATGCTTGATCTGATAGTACGTGTTGAAGTAGCCGTCCGCCTGCTGCGCCCGCCCGACCAGGTCGAACGCTTCGTCGGCCAGCTGCTCGAGCGCTTCGTCCCTGTTCTGCTGCAGGACGAAGCCGACCGTTTCCAGCCACTTGGCCAGGTCGCTGTCCTGAAACACATGGCCGTAGAAATCGCCTGCCGCAACGCCTGCCGCAATCCGGAAGTTGGCGATCGTCCGGCTCGGCTCGGCCCCCGCCACAAGGTCGTTCAGCGCCTCCCATTGATAGGGCACGACAACTTCCCGCACCTGGCGCTGCCGAAGGGACCAGAACGCATCCTCCACAACCACTTGCTTCATCTTGACGGGGTTCATTGACCGCAATGTCCGATTCTCCTTCAGCCGTTAATAGCCTTGCATAAAACACCACTTTCGTTCCCTTCCATTATGAAGCGCGTACGCATGCCCCGAACTGGAATGAATCCATGTCGGCTTTGATTGGGTACGATCTTATGCTTCGATTCTCCTTCTGCAATTGATAGTCGTACACTTTCGATTAATAGCCGTACACCTTCCAACTCTCTATGCCTGTCGAATAGCCGGTTTTCGCGGTGATGTTCAGCCTGATCTTGTCCGTGCTGACCGGCGTGAATGTCGTGGCGTTGTACTGATTGCCGAGAACGCCGAGGCCGGACGGATTGCCGACACCGACCCAGGCCGAACCGCTCCAATACTGAATCGTATACGAAGCGGGCAAGTCGATGCCTTGGTCGTCATCGAACCAATACACGTCGATCTTGTTGATCGTGTACGACTGGCTGAAATCGTACTGCACCCATTGCGTCGTACCCGGATTGTCCCAGTTGCCGTAGACGGAGTGACCGCGATCGTTCGAGCTGGTCGGCGTGTAGCCGTCGTTCAAGCCGTCCAGGCTCTCCCAGGAGGAGACGAACGATGTCTGAGCCGTCGCAAGCGGCGCGATATCGGATGCGGAAGGCGTCCCTCCCCCTCCGAACAGCGCACTGATTTCAGAAGCGGACAACGTCCGGCTGTAAATTTTGAAGTCGTCGATCGCGCCGTTCAGATAAGGATCGGAAAATTGCGACCGGCCGATGTAATTCTGCGTCGTGCTGCCCAGACTCGACGGCTTCAGCGTCATGCTTGAATTGCGCGCAACCTCGACTCCGTCCACATACAGGATGCCGGTCGAGCCCGACAGCGTCACGGCGACATGCTTCCACACGCCCGTCGCGAGAGCCGTATTGACTCCGATCTGCTGCTCGCTGCCGTTGCCGCCGGTCGTGATGGCGAAGCGCAGCCCCGGCGTTCCGCCCGCGTCGGCCGTCAGGAACATATAATTGGAGGTTCCCGTGCCGAAGTCGAAGATGCGCGCCCAGTCGCTGTTGCTGTTCACCTTCACCCAGGTGGCGATCGTAAAGTCGTTCAATCCGCTCACGATGCCGGACGGCAGGCTCGCATAGGCGTTCGAGCCGTTCAGCCCCAGCGCATTGCCGGCATGACCGGCCACCCAGGATGTTCCGCCCGTCAGAGCCGCGGTCTTGCCGTTGCCGGAAGAATCGGCTGCGGTCGATCCGCTGGATTGGTTCATCTCGTAGAACGCGATCACTTCAGAGGTTTGCCCGGCGGGATTGACCGTCATCGTGACGGTATCCGCGGCGGTCAACGCGCCATCGCTTGCCGTCAGCTTGAACACGTAGGTTCCCGACACCGATACGGTTGCCGTCGTATTCAAGGCACTTGCGCTTGCAATCGTCGCGGCGCCCGGTCCGCTTTGCAGACTCCAGGTCGTCGTCAACGTACCGCTTGGCTGCCCGTCATCCGAGACCGTCCCGGCCAATGTAATGGATGAAGGCAAGGTGAACGAAGCATTCGCGCCCGCATCGACGACAGGCGCCGTATTCGCCGGCGGCGTGCCCTGCGTCAATTGGACGGTGTAGGTCGCTGCCGTGCCGATGCTCAGGCTGACCGTCGCCGTTTGCCCGTTTACCGCCGTAACGCTGCCTGCGGACGCACCATTGATCAGCACGTTGTAAGAGCCTGCTGCCAGACCGGTGAATGCAACCTTCGTCGTGTGCGCGGCGCCCGGCGTCGCGTTCTTCAGCGTGAAGCTGACGGCATTTCTGGCCTTTGCCGCCGTTGCTGAAGTATACGTGTCACGCTCCAAAGCCATGCCCAGCTTCTGCGTGATCAGGTTCAGCTTCTGGAACACGCCGTCCTTCGGCGTCACGACGTAATTCCCGCCGCTCTCGGTCACGTCGCAGCCGTAGCAGTACAGGCCGAAGATCGGGTCGACGGCAACGTCGGCGCTCAAAATCTTGATCGCACCGAACAAGCCCAGGTCCGCTTCCCCGGACATGCCCCGCCAGCCGTTGAACAGCGGGCCTCCGTCAAGGCCGAGGGCGCCATTATTGCCCTTCATGGCCTGATAGGTCCACGACACCGCGCCGATATCCGCCGGATCGGAGCTGATCTGCCCGGAATTGATCGCGCCGACATTGGCGATCTTGGCGGCGTAAGAGAGCCGCTGCTCGACTTCCGGCGATGACGAATGGTTGCGCACCCAGTCGTCCATGGCGTAGCCGGCCAGCGATGTCGTGTACTGGAACTGCCACCACGGCTCGCCGTTGATCGTGACCGGATCGGCGTAATAGTACCATACCGGCATCTTGCCCCGCGTCGCCCGCGTCTTCGTATTGATTTTGCCCTTGATCGTCGTGTTGTTGTTCATCTTGGCGAGCGTGTAGACCGCTTCTTCGCCCGTATTGTCATAGTTGTATTCGGAGCCGTACGGGTAAGTCGTGTTCTTGAAATTGTTGTATTTCGTCGCCATCTTGGCGATGATGTCATTGGCCTGCGACGTCAGACCCTCGTCCTGCAGCGCCTTGATGATCTCGGGCGTCGTCAGCTCGCCCATGAGGCCGGTGTTCCAGTTGTACGCCACCGGACCGTCATAGAGCGCCTTCATGATATTGTAAGCCCGCAGCAGATACGTGTTGCGCGGCTGGATGTAGCCGACCAGGTTCGGGTACAGCTTCGCGATCTTGTACATGCTGAAGTACGTGTTGTAAATATGCGGATACGCGTAGCCGCGATAAGTCGGCGTCGTATTCGTCCCTGCCATGAGAAAGTCCGGCACCAGATAATCGCTGTGGTGTCCGGCCATCAGGTTCGTCCAGATCGCCGTCTCGAGGTATTGGTCGAGCGCAGTCACTTCGGAGGCGACGGGCTTCTGAACGTTCTTCTCGGCGAGGAACTGGGCGTGCGTGTAGCCCCAGTCGTCCCCCCAGCCCCAATATCCGGCGAAATTGTTCCGCTTGGCATTGTTCTGCATCATCCAGTCGTCGAACACCTTGTCGCGAATGTCGCCAGGCAAGTTCCACTGCTGGTTGTTCACCATGAACGTCGCATGCCGCTGCAAGGCGTCGGCGATCGGCTCGATGGCATAGAACTGCAACACCGTCTGCTCGCCGCTTCCGTAGGTAACGGTTATGTTATTCGGTCCGAGCTGGTTCATCTTCAAGGAATACAGCTTATGATCCGTACCGGAAGTGCCCAAGGGCGTTATCGTCGTGCTGCCGGGGTATTGCGCGGCAACGGATACGATCGCCTTGGACGTGTGCAGGTCGAACTTGGCGGTCTGATCGGTCGGCACGATCATGCCGGGTACGACGGTCACGTCGACCAGCCCTTCGCTGTACAAACGATCCTTGACCGCCTGGTCGCTCGCCGCCTTGACGAATTTGAAGGCATACGTCTTGCTGGCCCCTGGCGCCAGCGTCAGACTCGTGTTCGGCAAATAGCCGCGATTCGTGCTCTTGATGACGTTGGAATGGATATAGTAGACGGACAACCCTTCGACCCAGCCGCCCTGGTCCCCCGCCCACTTGCTGCCGGGGTGATCCTGGATGCGCCAGTTGTCCATGTACTCGAATCCGGCCCCGGTCGAGGCGTCCGGCATGAGCACGAGCTGCGGCCCGATGCCGCTCGGACGCTGCACGGTGACGTAGGAGCTGTTATTGCCGATGAACGATTGCGTGACGACGCGGGTTTCGTAAATTTCTTCATTGCCGCCGCCTGTCCAGAATTCGTTGAACGGAAGCGGCAGTCCGAAATCCCCGATTTCCATCTGCTGGCTGCTCGTGTTCGTCAATTTGATTTGCCATTGCAAATAATCGCTGACGAGCGAGTAGGATTCGTCCACCCGGAAGTTGCGAATCCCTTGGGCATTCGACGAGTTCTGGTACGTAATGTTGACCGTGCTGCCCGATTGGCTCTGCGTTCTCGCGTCGGCAGACTTGCTCGTCCACCCTTGCGTCCAGGCGCCGGTACCCAGCCGGTAGGTGAACATCAGCTCGCCCAGCCATTGATGATCGGACGTGTTCTGATTCGGCGCATTCGCGGCATTCATCACGTATTCCGTCGGAAAATTGTCCCCGGTCAGCTTCAGCGACGAAATTTCCCCGCTGGAGCCCGTCGTGACCTGGAATGTTCCATTGCTGAGCGAATATGCCGCGGCAAGCCGCGGACTTACGATACACAATAGAGCGCTTACAACGAACGCTGCGGCATACAGTGCCATTTTCCTGCCGCTCCATCCTGCTGTCAGTCCGTTCAACATCAATTACAACCTCCTTCAGTATGGGTGATTGTCCCGTATGGTTTCCTCCATCTGGGTGCCCGTTCTCTCTACCTGCGCCAACACGGCATTGCGCCGCATCACCTCCTTTCCCGTCATTTCGTCCGCAACGACAGACCGCTCGACGATCGCCAAACAACCCTGATCGTCAGAGTGCTTGCGCCATCCGCCGGGAACAGGGTTGCCCACCTCTATGTTGTCAATTCCGATGGATTATCCTTGCGACTTGACCCAGACTGCCATCTCGCCGACGCCCCGATTCGCCCAGGCGAAGTACGGGATGAATACCGCTTCGGTTCGCCTGGCCGATTGGCCCGCATCTTTGCGGTACAAGGCATCCTGCCAATCCGCTTCGGATAAGCAGACCCGCACCGCCTCGGCGCGAATCGTCCGCATGCCGGCCAGCAAGCGATCGTCGCGCCAGACCTGCAAGGCGCCGTCCGCGGGAAGCGCGAATTGGTGCAGATGAGCCCCATTGTCCGCTTCTTCCATGCAATAAACGAACGGCCCGCGCTGCAGGGCGACTTTGCCGGCGGTATGGCGGATAAGCGGATGGCCTGTCATGCGATGCACCGACATGTCGAATTCGATGGCGATCTCGTCGCCGCTCTGCCACTTCCGGTGCAAAATCCGATAGCCGTTCTCCCATTCGCCCTCCTCCTCCGCCACGGCGACGCCATTGACGCGAATGGCCGCGCCGTCCGACCATGAAGGCATCCGCAGCGCCACGCGAAAATCAGCCGGACGATCCGTCTGCACCCGCATGCGAACCTGCCCTTCCCACGTATAGCCCGAATCCTGCTCGAGCGCGATTCGCGCGCCGTCGTCCAGCCTCCACTCCGCCCGGCTCCCGATATACAGATGGGCGTACACGGTCCGATCGCGGAAGCCGTAGACATACTGACCCAGTGAAGCGAGCAGGCGCGCGATATTGGGCGGACAGCAGGCGCAGCCGAACCAGCACTGGCGTTCCGGCTTGACATGGCGATAATTATGGTTGCAGCCGATCTCGCGAGGATGAACCTCGAGCGGGTTGACGTAGAAGAACTTCTTGCCGTCCCGCGACATCCCGCTGACGACCGTATTGTACAGCGCCCGTTCCAGCACGTCCGCGTACTCGCGGCTCGGCTCGATGTCCAGCATGCGGCGCGCGAAGAAGATGAGGCCGATCGAGGCGCACGATTCCGCGTACATCGTGTCGCTCGGCAGATCGTAATCCGCCGTGAACGATTCCCCATACGCCTGCGAGCCGATGCCCCCGGTAATGTACATGCGCCTGGCCACAATATTGCGCCACAGCCGCTTGCAGGCGGCCAGCATCGCCTCGTCGCCGGCGAGCGCGGCCACATCCGCCATGGCTGCGCACATATAGACAGCCCTCACCGCATGCCCTTCCGCCGTCATCTGTTCGCGCACGGGCAGGTGCGCCTGGCTGTAAGCATAATCGTGCGACATCCGCAATTCGGGGAAGAACGCCGGGCCGCTCCCGCGTCTATTCCGCTCCTCTTCGTAGAAGTGCGGCCGCGTGCCGCGTTGGTCGAGAAAATAACGGCTTAACCGCCAATACCGGTCAGTGCCGGTCTCCTTGTACAGCTTGACGAGCGCGAGCTCGATCTCCTGGTGGCCGTCATACCCGTGCAGCTTGCCCGGCTCCGGTCCGAATACGGTGTCGATGTGATCGGCAAAGCGGCAAGAGATATCGAGCAGCCGGCGCTTGCCGGTCGCTTGATGATAAGCGACGGCAGCCTCGATCAGGTGGCCCGCGCAATACAACTCATGGCACTCGGCCAGATTCGTCCAGCGCTTGCCAGGTTCCTTCAGCGTGAAATACGTGTTCAAGTAGCCGTCCGGCTGCTGCGCGCGGCCGATGATCTCGATCATCCCGTCCGCCAGGCTTTCCAGATCGGGGTCCGGATGGGCTGCGAGCAAGTAAGCAACGGCCTCCAGCCACTTGGCCACATCGCTGTCCTGAAACACCATGCCATGGAATTCCCCTTGCGCAAGACCGGCCGCAATCTCGAAATTGCGGACCGCATGGCTCGGCTCGGCCTCCGGCACCCGGTCGTTGAGCGCTTCCCACTGATAGGGAATGACGACATCCCGGACCAGTTGCACATAAGATGACCAGAAATCATCCGTAATCATCGCTTGACTGAAAGAAGCGGCAGTGGCCGGATTCGGATTCACATCGATAACTCCTTTGCATGAAACGCCGAATGGTTCCGTTGATTTAAACGTTTAGATTTATAAAGAGGACAACCCGGCGATTTCTCCAAGTGTCCGGGTGTCGCACGATTTCACTCGCTTCCGGGCGGCGCGACGGATTCCCGCTCCAGCAGCCGGCATAGCGGGACTTCCTCCTGCACGGCTTCTTCCCCGTTCACGATACGGACAAGCGCCTTCATGGCCGAATAGCCCATGTCATGCAGCGGCAAATCCATCGTCGTGATTCTCGGCTGCAAATAGTCGCTGAACTCGCGGTTGTCGAAGCCGACGAGCGACAGCTCGCCGGGGATAGACACGCCTGCCGCCGCCGCCGCCCGGAGCGCGCCGACGGCCATCACGTCATTCATGACCAGAAGCGCGGTCGGAGGCGCGGGCAATTCCAGCAGCTCCTTCGTCAGGCGAAAGCCCGATTCCAGCCCCCAGTCGCCGACTTTGATCAACTGCGGCTCGAACGGCAGCTCGAACTCCGTGACCGCCTTATAAAAGCCGTTGAAGCGAAGCCGCGACGGAATCGAATCCATCAACCCGCTGATCACGGCGATTCTGCGGTGCCCGTAGGCGACCAGATGCCGGATCGCCTCATAGGAAGCCTGCTCGTCGTTATACTGGATCGACACATCGTTCTGCGTATAGCAATACGTATACACGATCGGTTTGCCGTACGTATCGATCAGCCCCGTCAAATCGCGGGGATGCACGCCGACATAAACGATGCCTTCGACTTGTTTGGCGAGCAGGTCGGATACGGCGTTTTTCGCGTATTTGCGGTACGCCTCCACATCGGAATATTGATGGCCGACCCGCTTGTGCAGCCGCAAATTCGTCAGCAAAATATGCAGGTCGTGGCGGTCTGCGTAGTCGTTAATGCCGTCGATGATCTCCGGCACGTTGAATACGGTGACGTCTTCCGCGATGACGCCGATCGTATTGGTCCGCTTGCTCTTGAGACTTTTGGCGATGTCGTTGGGCTTGTAATTCAACTCCTCGATCACCTTGAGCACGCGTTCCTTCGTCTTCAGCCGCACGTTGCGCGTTCCATTCAGCACATAGGATACGGTGGCGGTGGATACGTTCGCCTTCGCTGCGATTTCTTTGATGCCGATCCTGGACATCCTGCCGCCTCCTTCCGTCATCTAAACGTTTAAAATTTCACTCTATGAATTTGTTATAGCATTATCCGCGTGCCGATGGCAAGATACTCCCTCCGATGCCGGCCGCGGCAGCGCCCCTCCGGCTAGCTTTTCAATCCGGTCATCGTGATTCCTTCTACGAAATATTTTTGCCCGATCAGGTAGAAGATGACGCCCGGAGCGAAAGACAGGCACGTGGCCGCCATCGTCGACGACCAGTCTTGCTTCAATTGTCCTCGGAAATCGGTCAACCCCAAGGCGATGGTGAACTTTTCCTTCGAATTGATGTACACCATTTGCTGCAGCAAATCATTCCATAGGCCGATAAAGATGAACAGCGCGACGACGATCATGGCAGGCCTGATGGCCGGCATGATGATGCTGAACAAGATGCGGAAGTAGCCGGCTCCGTCTATCGTGGCCGCCTGGTCGAGTTCCCGCGGAATCGTGTAGATAAACTGTCGGATCAAGAAAATATTGAAGGCGCCGCCGCCGCAGAAATAAGGCAGTATCAACGGCAGGTAACTGTCGCGGATGCCCAGTCCCCGCGTCCAGCCGATGTACAGCGGAATAAGCGTCACCATGGCGGGCAGAAGCATCGAGCCGACGACGAGCATCCAGATCCACTTTTTTCCTCGAAACCGCAGCCTCGCAAAGGCGTACCCGCACAAGGTTGCCGTAAACGTTCCCGCCAGACAGGAGGGGACGATAATGATCATCGTATTCCACAAATATTTCCAGAACGTAAATATGTCCAGCGTTTTTTCATAGTTGGAAAACAGCCAGCGGCCCGGCAACAGTGATGGCGGATATCGATAGATCTCGGCATTCGTCATCAGGGACGTGCGGAAGATCCACCAGATCGGAAAAAGCACAAGCAAGGCAAAGATGACGACGACGACCAGTGTAACCATGTTCAAGGTTCGCTCATTGCGTCTCTTGCTCTTTAATCTGCCGTATGCGGCTTCGCTCATTTCTCGTCCCCCCCTTCATAGAAGATCCACCGATTCGACGTTTTGAACAGAATAGCGGTAAAGATGGCAATGATGACGAATATAATAAAGGTTGTCGCACCTGCATAGCCCAGTCTGTTATTGACAAAAGCCTGATCGTACATCAGATAAGTCATGAAGCGGGAAGCGTTGCCCGGGCCGCCATTGGTGAGCACAAGGGAAGGCGTCACCACCTGGAAATTGGCGATCAGGCTGAGCAGCAGGTTGTAGAAAATGATCGGCGTGATGTTCGGCATCGTGACATGCCAGAAGCGTTTCCAACTGTTTGCGCCGTCGATTTCGGCCGCTTCATGATAGACGCTCGGGACGTTCTGCAGCCCGGCCAGAAAGATGACGATCAGGTTGCCTGACAGCCAGACCGCAATCAAGGAAAGAGAAGGCACGACATAATCGGAATCTGCGATAAACAAAATTTTGTTCAGCCCGACCTCGGAGAGGAGAAAGTTGAAAAAGCCGAAATTCGCCTCGTACAGCCAGGACCACCCTACATAGATGGCGACGGCGGGCAACACGAACGGCACGTAAAATACGGCTCGGAAAAAACCTCTTGCCGGGATTTTACGGTTCAGCAAAACCGCGATGAACAGCGAATACAGCATGCTGCCGACTACGGACAAGAAGGAGAAATAGACCGTCGCGACAATCGAATCCTGCAAATAAGGATCGACGGTAAATAGTTTGATGTAATTATCGAGGCCGATAAATTCAGGATTCGTGAGTCCGGACCAATTCGTCATGCTGATTCCGAGCACCCCGGCCAGCGGCAGGTAGGTCAGGAAGATCAACCCGAGGAAAGCGGGAATCAGGCATATATAGGCGACTCGTTCCTCGCCGGCATGAATGCGGGAACGGCGTTTCGGCAGATTGTCGGTCGTTTCCATCTCTGTCTCCCCCGCATGTAGGAAGGATGACCGCCGCTTGCAAGATGCCCGCAGTCATCCTCCCGTTTCGTTATTTGTTGCCTTTGTTCGCTGCTTTCAACGCCTCGAGGTTTTTGACAATGGCATCCTTGGCGGTCGTCTTGCCGGTCCATACATCTCCGAGAATCGATCCGAGCAAGGTGTTGAATTCCGTCGTATAGTTCGTGTAGAACCAGGAAGCGGGTCTTGCTGCCGATGATTGCGCATAATCGACGACCGCAGATTTGTATTCCTCATACGGCGGGAAGTTCGGATTGTCGACCCACTTATGCGTGAGCGTTTCGTCCTTGTACCACTTATCCAGCGTAGGCATCCAGATGCCCGAGCTGATGAGTCCCCAGTTGTTCTCTTCGGAATTGTACCATTTGAGGAATTCCATCGCTTCGGCCGGATGCTTGGTTTGGGAGAAGACGACATTGGCGCCGCCTGTGTTGAGTGTAACCTTGTCTTTCATGTACGGCAATACGGCTACGCCATAATTCAGTCCTTCTTCTTTGGCCGTATTCAAGCTGGTGCCTACGTTCCACGCGCCGTTCGTCGCCATGGCGACCGTGCCTGCGATAACGGTGCGCTGAATGCCGTCATCGGTCTGTCCGACGGACAGCGGGGCCACATGGTCTTTCAAGTACAGGTCCGCCACCTTCTGAATCCCTTCGATGCTGGCGTCTTCGCCGATTGTTACCGCTGTCCCGTCATCGGAATAGTAGCCGCCGCCATTGCTGATCGCCCACGTTTCGAGCTGCCACGCCAGATTTTCGACGGAAGCGCCGAACTGAACGATGCTCTGCGGGTCGAAGCCGTCTTCGCCGGGGTGCTTGCCCTTCTTGTCGAGCGTCAGCTTCTTGGCCGTTTCTACAAATTCCTCCCATGTCCAAGCCTTGTCCAGGGAAGCCGGCGGATAGGGCACGTTCGCTTTGTCGAACATGTCTTTGTTGTAATAGAGAAGAAGGACTTCGTTGGCCGCGGCGTAGGCCACGGTCTTGCCCTGATACTTGTAAGCCAGACTGTCCAGCGGCTGGCTGCCGGTGCCTTCATACATGGAACTGACATCGTTCAACATGCCTTCGGAGGACCACTGGATGACGGCATCCTCTTTTAACATGCCTGTATCCGGCAATTGACCGGCCGTTGCCATCGTGTTCAACTTGGTGATGTAGTTTTCCCAAGGAATCGCCACAACTTCGACTTCAATTCTGTCTTGCGAAGCGTTAAATTTGTCTACCGTCGCCTGGGTTGTATTTCCCTCTTCCGCGCTGCCCCACATCGAATAGGTAATCTTGACCTTCTCCGCCTTGGAAGCCGACTCCGAAGCTTTCGGCGTCGTCGACGCCGATGCCGGGGCGGAAGCTTCCCCCGATGGCGACGGTTTGGCCTCGTTCTTCCCGCAGCCCATGACGCCGAGTACCAATAAAGCCGAGAGAAGACCTGCCCCCAGTACCTTTCCTGCTTTCATTTCCCCGCTCTCCCTTCATCATTTGAACGATTTTATCGCTAACCGTTTACCGCAGCGCCCCGGAAATGGCAAGCAGATGGGATAAACGTTTAGTTTCGCTTCCTGACAGCGAATTCCTTCTGCGAGTTCTGGGGAGTATGAAAATTTAAACGTTTAGATTTATGTCGAGTCCGAGCCGCAATTTATTCGCCCAAACAAAGAAATTCTATGAATGGAAACCGGATATTCCTGCCGATTTGCCGTCCGTTGAATCGTTCAGAGCTGAAATCTAAACGTTTAGATTTTTGATTAATTTGGTTATACCACATGAATCGGGAATAATGCAAGCGCTTTTTTCGGAAAAAATTTATTCTCTACTCTTCATACACAATGCTCAGTTCGATGTCCTTGTTCGTATTGCCGAACCCGGCGCCGTACAGCGTCAAGCCGCCGACATGCTCCGCATCCGGTTCCACGGCGAAACGCAGCGTCCAAAATTTCTCCTCCAGCCGCAAATCCGCCAGCACGGTGTCCGACATCCGTTCGCCGTCCATATAAGTACCGGTCGCGTCGACCCGGATCGTTTTCCACAGACCGAACTGGTTCACGTCGCCGCTCCACCAGTCCGGGGTATACTTCCCGCGCGCCGCTCTGCCGAAGTCGCCGGGACTTGTCCAGGTACCGAGCGGAACGGAGTTGAGATAGAAGCGGATATCGGAAGGCCAGTTGTCGCTTAATCCCGGCGCTTCCGACGCCAGCTCCATCGAGATTTCGAGCGATACCGGCTTCTGGCTGGGCAGCAGGTAATTCGGTGTCTTGTATTCGACAAAGCCGCTGCCCAGCCAGAGGATTGCCGCATGGACCCGTTCGGGATCGAGGAAATACCGGGGATCGTCGTAGAGACCGATCATCTTCTCCTTGGTGGCGAGTCCGCATGTCGGATGCACTTCGAACGCCGTATAGTGGCCGACCGGAATCGACTGCTCGCGTACCGGCTTCGCTTCGCGCGCGGCAGGCAGCGCGATCTCGATCGCGGACGCTTGCAGGAAGCACAGCTTGTGCGTGCCGCCGTCCCGGCGAACGCGGCGAGTGCCGATGATGCCCCCATGCTCCAGCTTGCGGACGTGCATCGTGACGATGGCCGGACTGAGCCGCAAGCTTGCGGCGATCTCCTTCACATTCAATTCGCGGTGTGCCAGCAGTTCGACGATGCTTAGCCGGACGTCGCTGGCCAGAGCTTCATACAAGGGCAGCCAGCTGCGGTCGGTCGATGCATGAATCTTCATATTCGGATGTCCTTTCGGAGTTGAATTTATATATTTGTAATTTTAATATCGATAGATCATATAATAAATGAATTTTATTGCGAATTCATAGCGTTAGTGTTACATTATTATCGAATCAAGTCAATCATTAAATTAATAATAATGTAAATTCAGGAGGGAACTCTTATGTCGGTTAAAGCAAGCATGATCGTGGATAAAGATTTCACCATCGGCCAAGTCGACGACCGCCTCTACGGTTCGTTCATCGAGCATCTGGGACGCGCGGTGTATGGAGGCATCTACGAGCCTGGCCATCCGGCAGCGGACGAACGCGGCTTCCGCAAGGACGTGCTGGAGCTGGTGAAGCAGCTTCGCGTGCCGATCGTCCGCTATCCGGGCGGCAACTTCGTATCGGGTTACGACTGGAAAGACGGCGTCGGGCCGGCCTCCGGCCGCCCCGGCAAGCTGGAACTTGCATGGAGGACCGTGGAACCGAACCAATTTGGCATGAACGAATTCGTCGATTGGTCGAGAGCAGCGGGCAGCGACGTCATGTGGGCGATCAATCTGGGGACGCAGGGCGTGGATGACGCGCGGCAAGTCGTGGAATACGCAAACCATCCGTCCGGCAGCTATTGGAGCGATTTGCGCGTCAGCCACGGTTACAAGGACCCTCACAGGATCAAGACCTGGTGCCTCGGCAACGAGATGGACGGCCCTTGGCAGATCGGCCATAAGACGGCCGAGGAGTATGGCCGGATCGCCCTGGAAGCAGCCAAGGTGATGAAGTGGACCGATCCGTCGATCGAGCTCGTCGCTTGCGGCAGCTCCTCGCTGACGATGCCGACGTTCGCCGATTGGGAAGCGACCGTGCTGGGCCATACCTACGAGCATGTGGACTTCCTGTCGCTCCATCAATACTACGGCAATCAAGAGAACGATACCGCCACCTTCCTGGGCCGTTCCTTGCAGATGGACGAGTTCATCCACAGCGTCGTCGCGATTTGCGATTACGTCAAAGCCAAGAAACGCAGCAAGAAGCGCATGTACTTGTCGTTCGACGAATGGAATGTTTGGTTCCATAGCCATGAGTCTGACAAAAAGCTTGAACCGTGGCAGATCGCGCCTCCGCAGTTGGAAGATATCTACACGATGGAAGATGCGCTCGTCGTCGGCTGTCTCCTGATCAGCCTGCTCAAGCATGCGGACCGGGTGAAGATGGCGTGTCTGGCGCAGCTTGTCAACGTCATCGCCCCGATCATGACGGAGAACGGCGGGTCCGCCTGGGCGCAGACGATCTTCTACCCGTACATGCATGCATCTCTGTACGGCCGCGGCCAATCGCTCGTTCCGCTCGTGCAGTCGCCGAAATACGATACGAAATCGATCACCGACATCCCGTACCTGGAGTCCATCGCCGTGCATAACGAGGAAAATGGGGAAGTGACGATCTTTGCGGTCAACCGCCATCTGGAGGAATCGCTCTCGTTTGAGGCGGATCTGCGCAGCTTCGGCGCTTGCTCGCTGATCGAGCATATCGTGCTGGAGAACGACGATCTGAAGGCCGTCAATACGGCTGCGAACCCGTCGCGCGTACAGCCGCACAACAAGGGCAATGCCAAGGCCGACGGCTCGAAGATCGAAGCGAGCCTGGGCAAAGCTTCCTGGAACGTGATCCGGCTGCAATTGGCACGATAAGATCAAGGATCCAACTTCAGCCTTCGGCCGCAAGACGCGGTCGAGGGCTTTTGGCTGTCCCGCGGGTTTGACCGATGCCGCCAACTCGCCTAAACTTATAGACAGCCTCACTAATACTTGCTTCCCAAAGGAGATGTTCATGGAATTCTTTCAGGATTTATTCGAAGATTACGGTGTCCGTCAAGGTATGGCTCTCAATCTGGCGAAGCTGTGCATGATCCTGCTGATCGTCCTTCTCTGCATTGCGGCCCATTTCATCACGAAAAAAATCGTCCTGCGCCTCGTAGCCCTCGTCATTACCCGCAACAAATTCAAATGGGACGATCGGCTCCTGGAACGCAAAGTATTCCACAAGCTGTCGCACATCGTGCCGGCCGTCATCATATTCTCGTTCTCGTCCGCGTTCCCCGGTTACGCGAGTTGGATTCAGAAAGGCGCATACGTCTACCTGCTCATTGCGGCGATGTCGGTGCTCAACGCCTTCCTTAACGCGGTGGGCGACATCTACCAGACCTATGAAGTGTCCAAAGTCAAGCCGATCCGCGGCTATATTCAAGTGGCGAAAATCATCCTCTTCATCGTCGGAGCGATCGTGCTCATCTCGGCCCTCATCGGCCAAAATCCGCTGTACATCCTGAGCGGCCTCGGCGCCTTGTCGGCCGTGCTCATGCTCATCTTCAAAGATTCGATCCTCGGCCTCGTAGCCGGCGTCCAATTGTCCGCCAATGACATGGTGCGCGTAGGCGACTGGATCGAGATGCCCAAGTACAATGCGGACGGAGATGTCATCGACATTACGCTCAATACCGTGAAGGTAAAGAACTGGGACAAAACCGTGACCATGATTCCCAGCTACGCGCTCATCTCCGACTCGTTCAAAAACTGGCGGGGCATGCAGGATACGGGCGGGCGGCGGATCAAGCGATCGTTATATATCGATGCGACCAGCGTGAAGTTCTGCACGCCGGAGATGCTCGCGCGGTTCAGGAAGATCCACCTCCTCTCCGATTATATCGAAAACAAGCAGCAGGAAATCGAATCCTACAATCAGGAGCGTCAGATCGATACGGAAATCACGGTCAATGGCCGGCGGCTGACGAATGTCGGGACATTCCGGATCTATATTCAGCAGTACCTGGAGCATCATCCGCACATTCATCACGATCTGACCACGATGGTCAGGCAACTGGCCCCCGGCGAGCATGGTCTGCCGCTTGAAATCTACACCTTCACAAGCGATATCCGGTGGGCGGTGTACGAAAGCGTGCAAGCGGATATTTTCGATCATCTGATGGCCATCGCGCCCGAATTCGATCTGCGGATTTACCAGGCTCCGTCCGGTCATGACATGCGAAATATGCTTCAAACCGCTTCAATAAATGATTGACTGTCAAAGAAGGGACTGTCCCCATTGCAAGTTAATGATGCGAGCTCAAATTAGCGCATTTGGACGAGGGCGCGGGGGGAAGCGGTGGTTCGGTGGAATTGCGGCGATTGTCTCCTTAACTCGGTCCGGAGAGCGACGATTGGGCGGAATTGCGTCGATTGTGAGACTGTCGATTAATTGTGGATCTGGCAAAACAACCTGTGCAGGCGGAGGCGGCAGCGCAACGGAACCCAGGAACCTTAATCGGCAATAAAAAGTGTTTTGGAAAAGCTAACGGAACGGAGGGCCCTTATCCGAGACAAACGTTGCCAAAATCACTGTAAAACCGCGAAATAACGGCGCTGAGTTCCGATACAATCCAAAGCGGAACCCTCTTCACCGGATAAGAACTCTGTGTTCCGTTACGACGGATGGCTAGGCGAAAGAGCGATGCTTCGTGCGCAATGCATGCTGTTATCCATTAATCGACAGTCTCCCAAGGGCGCTTATTTGCTAGAAATGCAGCGTTTTGGGCGGAATAGAAGGCCCATGGACTTCTATTCCGCGGCTTCGAGTCGATTAGCGCATTGGGGCGAGGTCTCTATAAAAAAGGGCGAACCCTTAGGTCATATTAATGATCCTGTCGGGACCGCCCTTCCCATTGATTCTGGAATCTGAATGGGCTAAGCTTTTGCGCGCTCCTTGCCTTTGTCGGCTTCGCCGGCGTTCTTGTTCGCCGATTCGCGGTCATGCTGCATCTCCTCGACTGTCTTGACATGCAGCCGAGCGGCCCCCCGATAGCCCTCACGCGTCGGAAGGCGCGTCTCCTCCTCCTGCCGCTTCTTCGCGGCAGCGATGGCATCGCCGTATTGCGGCAGCCACTGTCCCTGAGCGATCAGCATGTCGTCGACCATCTGCCAGATTTCCTTCGGATTGCAGACCGCACCGACGAGCGGGTCCATCATGAACGCCTGACGCAGCAGACGATCGTCGCCGTGGACGGCTGCCTCCACTGCCAGTCGCTGCACGGAGATGCTTACATTGCACACGGCAGCAGGGCCGAGCGGCAGGTCGCCGATGCGCGGCATCGAGATGCCGTTGCGGTCGACGTAACCGGGCGCTTCGATGATGGCGTCATCCGGCAGGTTCGCGATCACCCCGCGATTGACCACGTTGAAGTGTCCGCGGTACACCCGGCCCGTCTCCAGCCCTTCGATGATATAAGAACCGTGTTCCTGACTGCGCTGCGCCCCTTCGTATTTCATCGCCGGATCCTTCATCCAGTTCGGAAAATCGGTCTCGAACCAGTTGCGCCCTTCCGTGCACACCCGCAAATAGCCGCCCGTCTCCCCGTTGATCCAGCTCCCCATATCGATCCAGTCGGCGATCTCGTCCGGCCGCTTGCGATACCACGGCACATACTCGCTCAGATGGCCGTTCGACTCCGTGCTGTAATAGCCGAAGCGCCGCAGCATGTCGATCCGGACTTTCTCGGTGCGGCTGAAATCCGGATGCTTCTCGAACGCTTCGAGCAGACCGGCGGTCAAATCTTGCCCTTTGTGGCGAATTTGCACGTACCACGTCTGATGGTTGATCCCTGCGCAGACGATGTCGACTTCCTCCTGCTTCAGCCCGTACACTTCGGCGATCTGATGATGTCCGTGCTGCACGCCGTGGCATAAGCCGACCGTGTTCACGCCGCCGTACTTGTTGCATGCCCAGGTGAGCATCGCCATCGGGTTCGCGTAGTTGAGCAGCAGCACGTCTTGCCGCGCCACCTCGCGAATGTCGCGGCAGATATCCAGCATGACCGCGATGCCGCGCTGTCCGTACATGATGCCGCCCGCGCACAGCGTATCGCCGACGCACTGGTCGACGCCGTATTGCAGCGGAATGTCGACATCGGTTGCGAACGCTTCAAGTCCTCCGACCCGCACCGTGCAGATGACGTACTTGGCGCCCCGCAGCGCTTCGCGCCGGTCCGTCGTCGCCGTGATCGGAACCTGCAGCCCGTTCTCGCGAATGTCCCGGCGGCACAGCTCCGTTACCATCTCCAGATTGTGCGCATTGATGTCCGTAAACGCAACCTCGACGTTGCAAAACTCAGGCACGCTCAGCAAATCCCTCAGCAGTCCCCTCGTAAACCCGATGCTGCCCGCTCCGATAAACGCAATTTTGAAAGACATTGTAAAAAGTCCTCCTCTTCGCTGAATTGTTCTGCTTGAATGCCGCAGCTTCATTGTACCAGCGCAAGCGGAGGACACGTTATCAAAAATCTGACTTGTTGCGCCCGAAGGTGTCAGAAATTCTCACCTTGGTTGCAGCGTTATCGCTCAGAAGCATCGGCCTGTCGGCGTCCCCGGCAGCGGGCATGAAGAACCCCCGGCAATGGCTCACAAGCCAAACAAGTCCAACTGCTCCGGCTGCTTCGGCGGCTCCGGCGCTTCCTGTACCGGCATGCCCAGCATGCGCATGAATTGCTTGGCATTGCCGGCCGCATGACCGCCCGAGTTGTTGTTGAAAATGACGCCGACCGACGAGCAATCCGTCAACAAGCGCATCGCGCGCTCTTGCCACTCCGACAATTCCTCTTCATTATATTCGTACAAATAGCGAATTTCCCGCCAGCGCCCGTCCGCATCCCCGCCGCCGCTCCGGTTCCACCCGGAGACGTTCCTTCCATGCATGCGCACGAGCGTGAACGACGTGTCCGTCGGCACCGGCACGATCGGCACCGATCCCGGTCCCGCCTGCGGCTCGTCGCATACACTGTGAATCCAGCCTTCCCCACGCATGAACGTCAACGTCTTCTCGCGCAGCACAGGCTCGAACCAGCTCTGATGGCGAAATTCAAGCGCGCAAGGAAATCCGGCCATCCGCCGCTTCGCTTCCCGCAGCACGCGCACGTTGTCCTTCGTGCAATCGAACCAAGGCGGATACTGGAACAGCGCGGCCGCCAGCTTTCCCGCGTCGCGAAGCGGCTCGAGACTTTCCCGGAATGCACGGTACATATCATCATCGTTCTCGTAGTAGGGCTTGCCCCGCAAGTGGCCCGTCATGCCCTGGTAAGCTTTCACCACGAAGCGGAAGCCGTCCGGCGTCTCCTCCGCATATCTCGCCATCCGCTCGGGCGGCTGCACCCCGTAGAACGAACTGTCCATCTCCACGAGGGAGAAATGTTTGGCATAACTTTTCAGCTTGTCCTTCTGAGGCGTGCCGGGCACATACAGCGAATCGTGGTCCCCCCAGCCCGTAAGTCCGACCGCAATCATCGTAATTCCGTTCCCCTCTGCCGCCCGCTTGACGCGCATCTGAATGGGTCTGCGCCAGCCAGGCGTTGTTCTTGCGAAGCTTCGCGCTCTTGCTCCCCATTATATACGCCAATCCCGTTCCGATTCCACCGCATATGCACACAAAAAAACGCGCTCCGGGCGCGGATGCCGCCGCATGAAGCGTGCTTCGCCTGCTTGACGTGGCAGTTATTGCCGCAGCCGATGCCTGAATACGGCGATGTCGAATCCGTTCGTACAGCGCAAACCAATGGGCCGGTCGCCAGTTCGCCAAGATAACGGTTGACTTCATGATGGGCGTAATTGCCCATCTAGTATAACGATCCAGAAATAATGTAACTATGTTCCCAAAAAAGTTTGTGGTGTAGTCTGGACCTAGCCCAACAAAACCCGGTGGCAGCACCTCAGCTACTGCGAACGTGGTCCCTAACCCGACCAAACCCGGTTGCAGCACCTCAGCGACTGCGAACGTGGTCCCTAACCCGACCAAACCCGGTTACAGCATCCCAGCAACTGCGAACGTGGTCCCTAACCCGACAAAACCCAGTTACAGCAACTCAGTCACTGCGCACGTTGTCTCTAAGCCCGACCAAACCCGGTTACAGCATCCCAGCAACTGCGAACGTGGTCCCTAACCTGACCAAACCCGGTTACAGAGTTTAAATAACGTTACTTCAGGATCGTTCTACTAGTTCTCCCCCTGAAACAACTCCCCGTTCGGAAACGAGGATTGCCCGTAGTGGAAGACGACGGTTATCGAAATATAGTCATCGTCCATGGCCGTTCGCACGGAATGCTTCTCGTACGGTTTTGCTTTTATAATGAGTGCAGGCGAATTCGAAACCAGGGAGAGTGACAGCCGATGGATGTGCAATATCCACCCATTATCGCGGCAGTGAAGGGAAAAAGATTGGTTTGGGAAGTCGGCAAGGATCAAGCCGCGCTGACGGCGGAGCAGCCGCATGCGAACGAACACGCGGAGCAGCCGTCTGCCGGCCGCAGCGTGATCTGGTTCGGCAGCCTGCTGCCCGCATTCGAGATCGAATCGGGCGGCGGCGAAACGGTTTATGTGAAAGGCGCCGCGTCCGCCGTGAAATTCGACGCAGCCGGAACGGGATTCCGGATCGCCCTGGACTTCGGCGCATTCGGCAGCGGTTCGCTTGATGGCGCCGCAACGGAATGGGGATTGCGGTTTACATGTCTTCAGACGAACTGGACGGCGGACACGCGAATCGTCTCCATGCAGTTCGGAACCCGGCCGCTGACCCGGGCAGAGCAGCTCCGGGCGCCCCGCCTCGACTGCACGTACTGGCCGGATTGGTCGTCGGAAGGCTATTGCGTCCCGGCAGCAGGCTCTTCTCCAACCCATTCCTTCTTCCGCTGTTGGGACATGGGCGACGCAAAGCTGCCTCTCGGCAGCTTCGGCGATGCGATGGGAACACCTTACGCTGCGGCTTTCCCGCGGCCGTTATACGCCGCGGCGATGGGCGGAAGGCACGGCTGGATGGCTTTCGGCCCCGGCGAAATTCCCGACGCTCCGCTCACGTTGCAGTTGCAGTCGACAACCGCAAGCCTTCAACTCGCTTACCGGGAAGACCTTTGGTCTCCTCCGGACCCGAGGCAGCGCACATGGTCAGAGCCTCTCCGTCTGGCATGGGGAGATTCCGGTTACGAGGCATTGGACCGCCTTTACGCTTCCTTCGGCCCTTTCGAGCCGAAATCTCCGCACCATGCACGCTCATTTCTGTGTACTTGGGGCGATTTCAAGGAAGGCCGCTTCGACTTGAAGCATTTCACGCGGCGGGTGTCTCGCAGCACGTCGGCAGACATGGTCATTATGGACGACAGCTGGGAAACGTTTAACGGCAGCGGGGAGCCGAACCTGGAGAGATTTCCGGATTTTGAGGCGGACTTGGAAGCGCTCCGCGGGCAGGGCTACGAGATCGCACTCTGGCAAAGTCTCGGCTGGACGGACGATCCCGAAGCTTCCGGCCTGACCGCCGAAGATTTGCTGTGCGGGCCGGACGGAGTTCCCCGCCAGTGGCGTTGGTCCGGCAACCCGCTCGGCGAAGGCGGGTATCATTATTTGCTCGATCCCAGCTCGGCAAGGACGAGGCAACTGATCGTCAGCCGTACGCAGCGCATCATGCGCAGATGGCGGCCTGCCGCCCTGAAGCTGGACTTCGGTTACGGCTTTCCCGGTCCGGACGCATGCGTGCCGCGGAATCCGGCTTATCGGGGAGAGCGACTGGCCCATTCCTTGCTTCAGCTCACCTGCGACGCCGCAAAATCCGTCGATCCGACGGTTACGATTGTCTATTACGGCGTTCATCCCCTGCTCCGCGACGTTACCGACATGATCAACCTCGACGATCTCGGCGGCGCGGGCGACAGCGCCGCCCATGAGATCGCAGGCCATAACCAGCGCTGCCTGTGGGCATCGCTGGCCGCAGCTCACGGACTGCCCGTCAACACTTCGACCGGCTATTACTGGGACGCGCTCGCCTCCATTCTGCTGGACACCTCGGTTGTGGGCGTGAACGGACTGACGCTGGGCGAGTTCGATAACGACGGCAAGCGGATAACGGATTCGGACTTGAACCGCTGGGCCGCGCTTCAAACCTGGCATCGCCGTGCTTGCGGCTGGAAGCCTTTATGGCTTGAGGCGGATGTCGGAAGCTTGAAGGGTGAGCCTCGAATCGTGTCATGGGGGAGAATCGAAGCGCCGAACTCCGTGCTGACCGCCCTTGCGCTTCGCGAACACGGCAGCTCGAAAGCCATTCGATATGAGCAGGTGCCTGATGTTCGATTTACGGGCAAGTGGGCGCTGATCTCCCAGGATGGGCAGGATTTGAGCGTATCCGGCCGCTTCGTATGCATTCCGTTCTCGGCCGGCACGCTCGCTATTGAAGGCTCATTCGCCGCCGTGCAAGCGTATGGAGCGGTCGAAGGGCGTTTGACGCCCCTGGACCTGGACGCGCCGCCTCGCGCTGTTGACTTGCCGGAGCTCCGGCTGGAAGTGACGGAAGAACAACTGTCGAAACTCGCAGGGTATGAGATCATTCGGAAATCGTGAGCAGAAAAGCACACCCCAAAGCGTCAAAGACGCCAAGCGGGTGTGCTGCACAAGGCTCTATCCGTCGTATTCGCGACCTAATCGAAGTTCCACAGCTCGTTATCCGGCGATTCCCGATACGCGACAGGAGTCAGCCCGGTATGCCGCTTGAACAACGCATGAAAATATTGCCGGCTCCCCACGCCCACATAATCGTAAATATCCGTAACAGGGATGTCTGTGCTCTTCAGCAGCATCTTCGCCTTTTCGATCCGGATCGCGGTCAACTCTTCGATCAACGTCCGCCCTGTCGACCGTTTGAAAATCCGCTGCAAATACCCGGGATGCAAATTGACAGCGGCTGCCGCGTCACGAACCTGGATATCACGGTCATAGTTCTGGCGCAGATAGTCGAGTACTTGGCGAATGTACTGATCATCTGCCTGAGCTCCGCCTTCGCCCGCCTCTTCCCGAATTCTTGCGATCCGAATCAGCAGCTCTGCCAGCAATATCGTCGCAAGCGGGCTTCCCTGTTTGCCGCGGCTGTCCAATTCCAACACAAGACTCTTCAACGTATGGTAAACTTCGTCCGGGTCCAGCAGCACGAGATGAGAAGCTGTGGAAGCAAGCAGCGCATCCAGTGCGTGTTCCCCTTGCACTGCCGCAGCGATGAGCGAGCCGTCCGTCTCCCCGCCGCCCGCAAATCCGAATTCAAGATTGAGCATCCGGCAGGACCGCTCCACCAGCAAACGATGCGAAACGCCGTAGCCGACGACGATGAATTCGCCCTTCTTCATGTCGATCGAAGCCGATTTCAGCTCAATCCGGCACGTCCCGTTCATGACGTACATGATCTCGGTCCATTCATGGCTGTGGAAAGGCATCCGAAACCCGTTCCATTGCTTGTAATAGTAAGCATACACGCAAGGCTGCAGGCAGGAACGCAAGCCCGGCGCCTGCCCATCGTTTATCTGAAACAAGCCTGCCAAGTCGCGCTCCCTCCTTTTATGCCATTCTACCAACCGCCAACGTATGCTTACGAATCTGAATCAGCCCGCTCCTGCCGCCCGCCAGAATCCCCGTCTGTCAGCGCAAACGCCAAGCCAGATCGCCGAGCCGCAGCTGCTGGCGAATCGCCAGCGGCGTCGACGACTTGTCAATGACGACCGTTTCGATCCCGGCCATCTCGGCCCAATCGAGCAGATGCTCCGTCTTCACCACGTATGAGAAGCAAGTGTGATGCGCGCCGCCTGCGATAATCCACGCTTCTGCGGACTCGCTGAGCGACGGCTGCGGCTTCCAAAGCACGCGAGCGACCGGCAGCTTCGGCATCGCCTGCTCTGGCTGCACGGCTTCCACTTCATTGATCAGGAGCCGGAAACGGCTGCCCATGTCGATGATCGAGGCGTTCAGGGCCGCTCCCCCGCGTCCGTCGAATACCATGCGGGCCGGATCGGCTTTGCCGCCGATGCCAAGCGGATGCACTTCGATCCGCGGCTTCGTCGCCGCGATCGTCGGGCAAATTTCCAGCATATGCGCACCCAGCACGAGCTCGTTGCCCGGCTGCATGTGATACGTATAATCTTCCATGAAGGACGTACCTTCGCCGCCCGCCATCATTTTCATGATGCGGACAAGCGCCGACGTCTTCCAGTCGCCCTCGCCGCCGAAGCCGTAGCCGTCCGCCATCAGGCGCTGCACCGCGAGGCCCGGCAGCTGTTCCATCCCGTGCAAATCCTCGAACGTCGTCGTGAACGCGCCAAACCCGCCATTTTCCAAAAACGCCCGCAGCCCCAGCTCGATCCGCGCCTGATAACGAACGTTGCTCCATGCCGCGGAATCGCGCAGCGTCTTTGCGATCTCGTACTCATCCGTATATACGCCGAGCAGCCGCTCCACTTCCGCGTCCGTCACTTCGTTCATGACCGCGACCAGGTCGCCGACGCCATAGCCGTTGACCGACCAGCCGAACTGCATTTGCGCCTCTACCTTGTCGCCCTCCGTCACCGCCACCTGCCGCATATTGTCGCCGAACCGCGCCACCTTCAGCTTGCGGCTCTCGATGAAGCTGACGGCCGTCCGCATCCACTCGCCGATCCGCTTGCGCGCCGCCGCGTCCTCCCAGTAGCCGACCACGACTTTGCGGGCAATGCCCATCCGCGCCCCGATGAAGCCGAACTCGCGGTCGCCATGCGCCGCCTGGTTGAGGTTCATGAAATCCATGTCGATCGAATCCCACGGGATGTCCCGGTTGAATTGCGTATGGAAATGCAGCAATGGCTTGCGAAGCTCATTCAGGCCGGCGATCCACATTTTGGCGGGGGAGAAGGTGTGCATCCAGGTGATCACGCCCGCACAGTTCTCATCGGCATTGGCGTCCAGGCACAGGCGGCGGATCGCGTCCGGCGTCGTCAGAACCGGCTTGCATATGATCTCATAGGTGAGCGCGTTGTCCTGGTTCAACCCTGCTGTCATCGCGCGCGAATGGCTCTCGACTTCCTCGATCGTCTCCGGTCCGTACAAGTGCTGGCTGCCGGTCACGAACCAGAATTGGTATGCGGATGTTTGTTTCGTCATCTTGCGATTCCTCCTGTTTCGGCTTAGCCGCTGCGATTAGCGGACTGCCGTTTCCTTGATCGCCTTCAGGCGTTTCATCACGTCGTTGTCGCCGCGGCCGAAATAATCGTGCAGCTTCTCGTATTCCGCATACAGTTTATCGTAGACTGCCGCGTTTTCCGGGATCGGCTTGAACGTCTCCTCCCGCACGCGGCCCATCGCTTGCGCCGCTTCCACGATCGAATCGTAGCCGCCTGCCGCGCGCCCTGCCGCCACCGCGCCGAACATCGCCGCGCCGAGCGCAGGCGTCTGCTTGGAATCGGCCACTTTGATTTCCCGATTCGTCACATCCGCATAGATCTGCATAAGCAGCCGGTTGCGCTGCGGCAAGCCGCCGCATGCATACAGCTCCTGCACGGGCACGCCGTTGTTGTGGAAAGCTTCCACGATCTTGCGCGTGCCGAACGCCGTCGCTTCGAGCAATGTGCGGTATACTTCTTCGGGCTTCGTGAGCAGCGTATAGCCGACGATGACGCCGGTCAGATCCGTGTCCACCAGCACCGATCGATTGCCGTTCCACCAGTCGAGCGCTACGAGCCCCGTCTCGCCCGGCTTGTACTTGGCCGCTTCGCGTTCCAGCCACTGGTGCACGTTAAGGTCTTCTTTGGCAGCAGCCTCGTGCACATAAGCGGGCACCGCTTGCTCCACATACCAGCCGAAAATATCGCCTACCGCCGACTGTCCCGCTTCATAGCCGTAGTAACCCGGAATAATGCCGTCTTCCACGACGCCGCACATGCCCTCCACTTCCCGCTCTTCCGTGCCGAGCAGCATGTGACAGATCGACGTCCCCATCGCCATGACCAGCTTACCGGGCGTAACGACGCCGACGCCAGGCACGGCCGCATGCGCGTCTACGTTGCCGACGGCGATGGCGGTTCCGGCGTGCAGGCCTATCTGCGCCGCCATGTCAGGGGTGAGCCCGCCGGCTTTCGTGCCGAGCGGCACGACGTCGCCTCGCAGCTTGGTCGCGGCGAGATCGGCCAGCTTCGGGTCGAGCGCGGCGAAGAACGCGCGGCTTGGATAGCCCTCCTGCTTGTGCCAGATCGACTTGTAGCCTGCCGTGCAGCTATTGCGGACGTCGAGATTGCCCGTCATCTGCGAGATGACCCAGTCGGTCGCTTCCAGAAAGCGGTCGGCGCGATCATAGATATCCGGCGCCTCATTCGCGATTTGCCAAGCCTTGGCGATCATCCATTCCGATGAAATCTTGCCGCCATAGCGCGGCAGGAACTTCTCCTCGCGAGCTTCCGCGATGACGTTGAGCCGGTTCGCCTCGTCCTGGGCGGCGTGGTGCTTCCACAGCTTCACCCAGCTGTGCGGATTGCCGCGCAGCTCTTCATGGAAGCAAAGCGGCACGCCTTGCGCGTCGATCGGCAGCATCGTGCACGCCGTGAAGTCGATGCCCAGTCCGATCACGTCGGCGGGGCTTGTGCCCGATGCGGCCATGACGGCAGGCACGGAGCGGCGCAGCACCTCCAGGTAATCGTCCGGATGCTGCAAGGCCCAATCGGGCTCGAGCTTTTGTCCGGTGCCGGGCAGCGTCTCGTCGATGACGCCGTGCGGATACGGCGTCACATGCTCCGCCACTTCCGTCCCGTCCGACAGATCGATCAGCACCGCACGCCCCGACTCCGTCCCGAAGTCAACGCCGATTGCATATTTTTTTGACATGATGGCACCTCCGAATTTGGTTGATGTTCTCATTAGCACAGCACGTACCCCGCTGTCGGCGGAGTTAGGTACTTTGGGTTCCCAACTCCCTGCCACGGACCCCGCTGTCGGCGGAGTTAGGTACTTTGGGCTCCCAACTCCCTGCCACGGACCCTGCTGTCGGCGGAGATGGGTACTTTTTGTTCCCAACTCCCTGCCACGGACCTCGCTGTCGGCGGAGTTAGGTACTTTTTGTTCCTTACTCCCTGCCACGGACCCCGCTGTCGGCGGAGATGGGTACTTTGGGTTCCCAACTCCCTGCCACGGACCTGGCTGTCGGCGGAGTTAGGTACTTTGGGTTCCCAACTCCCTGCCACGGACCCTGCTGTCGGCGGAGATGGGTACTTTTTGTTCCTTACTCCCTGCCACGGACCCTGCTGTCGGCGGAGTTAGGTACTTTTTGTTCCCAACTCCCTGCCACGGACCCTGCTGTCGGCGGAGATGGGTACTTTTTGTTCCTTACTCCCTGCCACGGACCCTGCTGTCGGCGGAGATGGGTACTTTTTGTTCCTTACTCCCTGCCACGGACCCTGCTGTCGGCGGAGATGGGTACTTTGGGTTCCCAACTCCCTGCCACGGACCCCGCTGTCGGCGGAGTTAGGTACTTTTTGTTCCCAACTCCCTGCCACGGACCCTGCTGTCGGCGGAGATGGGTACTTTTTGTTCCTTACTCCCTGCCACGGACCCCGCTGTCGGCGGAGATGGGTACTTTGGGCTCCCAACTCCCTGCCACGTACCCCGCTGTCGGCGGAGATGGGTACTTTGGGCTCCCAACTCCCTGCCACGGACCCCGCTGTCGGCGGAGTTAGGTACTTTAGGTTCCTTACTTCACTGTGTCCTGCCCGTAGTAGGCGTTCGCACCATGCTTGCGCAGGAAATGCTTGTCAAGCAGCGTCTGGTCCATCGCCGGCACGCCCGGATTGAGCGCGAGCGTGTGCAGCGCCATCTTCGCCACTTCCTCCAGCACGACGGCATTGTGCACCGCTTCGTGCGCGTCCTTGCCCCAATTGAACGGTGCGTGCGAATGGACGAGCACACCCGGCATTCGCAGCGGGTCGCGCCCGCGGAACGTCTCCACGATCACGTTGCCTGTTTCCAGCTCATAAGCGCCTTCGATTTCCGCCTTCGTCATCGGCCGCGTGCACGGAATTTCGCCGTAGTAGTAGTCCGCGTGCGTCGTCCCGAGCGCCGGAATCGCCCGCCCGGCCTGTGCCCAGCTCGTCGCCCACGGTGCGTGCGTGTGCACGATCGCGCCGATGTCCCTGAACGCCTTGTACAGCGCCACATGCGTCGCCGTATCGGATGACGGCTTCAGCTTGCTGTCCACAACTTTGCCGTCCAGGTCGACCACGACGATATCCTCGGGCCTGAGTTTCTCGTACTTGACGCCGCTTGGCTTAATCGCGACGAGTCCGGCTTCCCGGTCAATCGCGCTCACATTGCCCCACGTGAACGTAACCAGTCCATACTTGGGCAGACCCATGTTGGCTTCCCATACTTCTTGCTTCAAACGCTCAAGCAACAACCTCACCCCACTCCGATAAATTAAAGAAAGCCGCCTAAACTCATTCTATATTTGTACGTACAAATTTTCCACAACTTTTTTCCGTTCGATAATCCCTATCGGATAACGAGGCACGGCTCTCTCATGTTCGGACAATTTGGCTTTACATTCCCATGATCAAACGCTCCGGGTCGAATCCCGCACGATCAGTTCAGGCGGGTATACGATATCCTGAGCGCGAGCGCCGTCCTTGCCCTCCAGCATATCCAGCAACAACCCGGCAGCGCGTGCGCCCAACTCGTACTTGCGATGAACGACCGATGTCAGCTTCGTTTCCGTAGCAGTCGCAAGGAAAGAATCGTCGAACCCGATCACGGACAGATCGTCCGGCACCCGCAACCCTGCATGGCGGACCGCTTCCATCAGCCAAACGGCGAGTTCGTCGTTATAGCATACGAACGCGGTCGGGCGTTCCTCCGGCGGCATCCGCAAATAGTCCAGCGCCCGCTGAAACGCATATTCCCGCTTCTGTTCCGTTGCATATTGGACGACAGAATCCGGCAGCAGCGGAACGCGTTGCGTCTGATGCGCCCGCATGAATCCCCGAAGCCGCTGAACCCCTTGCATGTCGTCCGTCTTGAAAAACCCGGCGACCCGCCGATGCCCCAGCTCCATCAGATGCTTCGCCGCGAGGAATCCCCCCTGCTCGTCATCCATCTTCACGCACGGGCAGTCCAGCTCCACATAGCGTTCATTAATCATCACGTACGGCAGCTTCCATTGGCCAAGCGCCAAATAGCGGTCCAGATTCGCGTTGCCTTGCGCGCTGCGCGTCGGTTCGACGATCAACCCCTTGACCTGGCCCGACATCATCGCGGTCAGGCTTTCCCGTTCCTTCGCCTTGTCATTGTCCGTACTGGACAGCACCATCGCGTAACCGCGCGAACGCAGCACCGATTCGATCCCGCGCACGATTTCCGGGAAGATGTAGTCGGAAATATACGTCGTCATGATGCCGATCGCGGGCCACTCGCTCTCTTGACGCACCGCGGCCTCCGCGACGTAAGTGCCGCTGCCCTGTCGCCGGTTCAGCCGCCCCTCCTGCACCAGGGCGCCGATCGCTTGACGGACCGTCTGCCTGCTCATGCCTGACTGCTCGGCTATTTCGTGCTCGGTCGGCAGGCGATCGTTCGGCCTGTATTGGCCGGAATCGATCCAGCTTACGATTTCCGCTTTCAATTGCTCATGTTTGGGCTTCGATTTCTCGTTCAACAGTCTGACCCCTTGTCTGCCATCGTCGTTATCCTCATCGTATCATGATTTGTTCTGACAGGAAACTGCAAGCACGACAATATGTACGTACAAATGATCGAAACAGACGAAAACGAAAAGAACCGCCGGATGTCTCCGGCAGTTCCTGATCTCTGTGTGCATATACAGCTTTCACGCGTTCACCATATACTTGGCCAGTACATTTTCATAAGCTGCTCTCGGCCGCAAACCAACCAGCTTTTCCACCGGCTCGCCATTATGAAACAAGATCACCGTCGGCATCGACATGACGCCGAATCGGCTCGCCGTTTCCGGCGATTCGTCGCAATCCACCTTCAATACCGCCAAATCTTCGCCATGATCGCTGGCCAATTCCTCCATGATCGGCAGCAGCGCTTTGCAAGGCGGGCACCATACCGCACCGAATTCCACCAATGTCGCGCCCCGATCCCGAATCGACACCCGGAAATTGCCGTCATGTACCGCTTGTACGCTCAATTCGATCCCTCCTTGTATACGAAGAGCAATTCCCGCTTCAGGATTCCCTCTGATAAAAGGACTCCTTCCGTTTCATCGTTTGCTCCCCGATTCGGTACGCTCTTGCAGAATGGAGGCGATCCGGTCCCGCAAATTTTGACGAATGCCGGTGAGCAAACGGATTTGATCATCAATCTCCTGCAGCTTCTGCTTATAAATCGGCAACACCTCATCGCAGAACGCTTCCTTATTCTTCAGCACGCACTGCAGGAAGCCGGCGATCTCCTCCGTCGAGAGCCCCAGGTTCAAATATAGCCGAATCGTGCGCACCTGTTCCTCTGCCAGCCCCGAATATTCCCGGTAACCGTTCTCCCGGCGGATCGGCGCCAGCAAACCCTGTCTTTCATAGTACCGCAGCGACCGGATGCTGACACCGGTTCGCCGTGCCAGTTCGCCGATTGTCATCCGCTTTTCGCCTCCTCCCTCTGCGAGCGACCTGGACCCATTGTAAACCATGACGCCGATGTCAGAGTCAAGCGATCATTGCTCGTCAAATTTCCTTCTGGGCTGCTTAGTTCCATTTGCCATAGACAGCGTCTTGGCCCACGTCTTCTCCGTCTCGTATTTCAAGAACCGGTACAGCGGCTCCATATCCTCGTTTTCATCGTACTTTTGTAAACATTCATAGTACAATTGTTTATCCTCTTCATATACGATCACAGGCGGGTGTCCACGAACCATGAGGCAGTAATTCATTAACGTTCGTCCGGTACGTCCGTTGCCATCGGCGAAGGGGTGGATATATTCGAACCTCCCATGAAAATAAGCCGCAGCTTTCAGCACATCCGCGCCGTTATACGCATTCAACTCGATGACCAGCTCCTCCAACTCCTCCGCCACCGATTCCGCCGGGGAGCCGACCTCATGAACGCCCGTTACGTAATCATGCTTTTTGAATTCGCCCGGCCGTTCCGCATTGTCGATATATCTTCGTTCATCGTAAGTGCCTTCCGTCAATGCGCGGTGGACTTCTTGGATCAATGCGACCGTAAGAGGGGCACGGGCTATAATCCGGTTTTTCAGCAACTCGTAGCAAACCTTCTGATTCCGCTGCTCGAACACCGCCCGCAGGTCGCCGGTGTACTGAATCACCTTGCCGTTCTCAAAAATTTCTCTTGTATCGTGATAGGTAACGTCCGCATTCTCGATTTTTCCGGAATGGTAAGCGAACAGAATGCGAAAATGGTCCAGATACTTGTCCAGGTGTCTGACATCCGTGATGGCGTAAGACTGCCACAGCTTCACGATTTGCTCGTACGTTGACAACTGCCCTCACCCTTCCGAAAGCGATATGCAAATTATACCACATCAGAATGGATGCCCGCGGCGACAACCCCAGATCAACCGACTCATAGATGCCGGTCGCCGTCCGTCTTCACCAACGATCAACGAAATTTAAAGGGTTGCCTCTTCGACCCCAAAAGACCGAAAGAAGCAACCCACTCACCGTAAATTGGCACGACCGACCATCCTGCCACCGCTCAACACTCGCCATGCCCGGATTCTTGCCGCCACATTATTTTGCCATGTCCGACGATCCAGTCACCGTTCAACAATCGCGACGACCGACCACCTACCTCCGTACGATCCACAGATCGCGGCCTGCCAATTCCGCTGCCCCCGCGATCTCGCGCCTGCCAAGCAGGTCGATGCCGCCGCGCCCCCCTAACTCCACCGTCACCGGTTCGGCGTTATGGTTCAGCACGAACAGAAATTCTGCGCCGTCCTTCTCCCGCAACGTCACCTCTACGCCTTCCGGCGCGCCGGCAATCAGCGGCTTCACGCCATGCGCGGCGCAAACTTGCGGCAGCCACTCGTTCAGAAACGATTGCTCGGGGCTCGAGGCCAAATACCAGGCTTGCCCTTGGCCGAAGCGATTGACCGTCAGCGCCGGCATGCCTGCGTAGAAGTCCTCCCCATACACGGCTGCAACGATCGCACCTTCGCTGTGAATCAGGTCGCACAGCATCCCGCAATCATACGAGTTCCGGCTGAGACCGAGACTGCCGTCCGCACCTTCACCGTCGGACAGCACCATGGTGTTCGTCTTGCCCGGCAGCAGCGCGTCGATCTCCTCCGCCCAAATGCCGAGCAGCTTGCGCAGCTTGCCCGGATAGCCGCCGGTAACGACGCGGTCGTTCTCGTCGACGATGCCGCTGAAGAACGTCGTCACGAGCGAGCCGCCGCGGCTGACGAATGTCTCCAGCTTCTCCGCGACGCCCGGCTTGACCATATACAGCACCGGCGCGATGACGATATCGTATCCGCTCAGGTCCGCATCGACGCCAATGACGTCCACGCCGATATGCGCGCGGTATAATGACTCGTAATATTTATGCGCTTCTTCCACGTATTGCAGCGCGATCGTCGGGCCGCTGGACATCTCGACCGCCCACCAGTTGTCCCAATCGAACAATAGCGCAACCTTGGCCTGCACCCGGCTGTCCAGGAGCGTATCCCCAAGCGCTCCCAGTTCCGCACCGAGCGCCGCGCATTCACGGAAGACGCGCGTGTGCTCATGGCCGACGTGCTCGATGACCGCGCCGTGGTACTTCTCGCAAGCGCCGATCGAACGCCGGAGCTGGAAGAACATGACGGTATCCGCGCCCCGCGCTACCGCCTGATAGCTCCATAACCGCATGACGCCCGGACGTTTCAACGAATTGTACGGCTGCCAGTTCTGCTGGCTCGGCGTCTGCTCCATCAGCATGAAGGGCTGGCCCGCTTTAAGTCCGCGCATCAGATCGTGCCGCATGGCCGTCAAGCTGAACGGCGTATCCGCAGCCGGGTAGTTGTCCCAGGAGACGACATCCAGCTTCTTCGCCCACTTGTGGTAATCCAGTTCCTTGTACGTCCCCATCAGATTCGTCGTGATCGGAATGTCCGGGGTATGCCTTCTCAGCGCCGCATATTCCAACTCATAGCAAGCAAGCAGGCTGTCCGATTGGAACCTGCGATAATCGAGAGAGATCCCTTGGAAATTCGTACTCGTTCGTCCGCCCGCGCCGCGCCATTCTTCGCTGATGCCGCTCGGAGGCACGATGTCGTCCCAATCATAAAACGTGTGTCCCCAGAACGCCGTGTTCCATACCTCGTTCACCCGGTCGATCGTGCCGTGCCGTTGCTGCAGCCACACACGGAACGCCGCCGCGCAGCTGTCGCAATAGCAATAGCCCCCGTACTCGTTGGAGACGTGCCAGATCAGCAGCGCCGGGTGCCCGGCATATCGCTCTGCCAGCTTCTCGGCCATCTTCATGGAGAACCGGCGGTAGCTCGGGCTGTTCGGGCACGAATTGTGCCGCCCGCCGAACTTGCGTTTGCGCCCGTCGAAATCAACCCGCGTCACGTCCGGATAGCGGCGCGCCATCCAGGCCGGGTGAGCAGCCGTGCTCGTGCCCAGGCAGACGCCTACGCCGGCAGCATGCAGTTTGTCCATCATTTCATCAAGCCAGCCGAAATCGTACGTTTCCTCGTCCGGCTGATTGCGTGCCCAAGCGAACACGTTCAGCGTTGCCACGTCAATGCCCGACAGCTTGAACATGCGTACGTCCTCGTCCCACACCGGTTTGTCCCACTGATCCGGATTGTAATCGCCGCCATACCAGATTTTTGGCTTTTTCGCGTTGATCATTCATGTGCACCTCATTATCGCATAAAATAACCGCGCAGTTTCACCTTAATTGTAAAGCCAATCACGCAAGGTTTCGATATAATATTAAGGTGATTGGATATAAGAAAACGGAGGATTTTCCATGACACGCAGAGTCGTCGCTCCCGCCCCGGCCGCACCGCTGCCGATCAGTCTGGAGACGATTGGCATTAATGCCGACCAGGAACTGATCGACAGGCCGCAGGGTTACCCTTGCTATCATTGGCTGCATTCGCTCGAGGGCGAGGGAGAGTTCGAAATCGGGAGGCTGAAATGGAAGCTGCCGCCGCGTACCGGCATTCTCGTGCATCCGAACGTGCCCCATCGTTATCATGCGCGGACAAGCGTCTGGCAAACCGCTTACGTGACATTCGAATGCGAGACGGCGCCCGACTGGATTGCCGTCATGTTCGGCTTGCATGCGGAACGCGTGCTGTGGGATGCAGGAGAAACGCGCATTGCCCGACAATGGACGCATATGCTTCAGGAGGCGGAAGCAGGCAGCGATCGATCGGGCTGGGACCTGTCCGTGGAGCTGTATCGGTTCCTGACGCTGCTGAAGACGGCCGGACGCACCGATCATCAGCCTTCCATGACGAGAAGAATGGAGAAAATGCAAGATTTGCTTGAGTGGCTGGAACAGGAATATCCCGATCCGGATCTGGGGCTGACGGAGATGGCGGCGATTCTCGGCATCGGGGAACGGCAGTTGAACGAGCGATTCCGGCAGCTGTTCGGGCAGACGGCATACGCCTATCTGATCCGGCTCAGATTGCGCAAGGCAAAGGAAATGCTGCCCGTGCGCGCCGACCTTACCGTAGGGGAGATCGGCGCAGCGGTCGGGTTCCGGGATGCGAGCCATTTCGTCGCAACGTTCCGCAAGACCGAGGGGCTCACGCCGGAGCGGTACCGCCTGCTGCACGGAGCGAATATGCGGACATGATCCGTGCGCTGCAGCCGGATAGGTCGCTTCGGCGCAAACACCGCTCTGCAAATGGCACACGTTTACGATCCGACCACCGCACCCTACACCACTTCAGCCCCAAGACCGCTGCGAAAATGACGCAGTGCCCAAGCATGCCCGTCCGGATCGAAGCTCGCGACCGCCTGCTGATGAACCACGATGCGATAGTTCAAATTATAAGCGTCAACCGCCGTGTGCAGCACGCAAATATCGGTGCAGACACCGACGAGATGGACTTCGGAGATACCGCGCTCGCGAAGCCGCAAGTCGAGGTCCGTACCGGCGAACGCGGAATAGCGCGTCTTGTCCATCACGCGCACGTTCTGCAGATACCGGATCTCTTCGTACAATGCTGCCAATTCCCCATACAGTGTGCGGCCTGCCGTGCCGCGAATGTTGTGCGGAGGATACAGCTTCGTCTCCGGATGCAGCGGATCGCCGGCATCATGAACATCCAAGGCGAACACGACATAATCGCCCGCATCCGTGAACGTACGGGTCAGACATACGATTTCCGCCTCAATGGCCTGCCCAGGCGCCCCGCAGGTCAACGCCCCGTCGCTGGCCACGAAATCGCAGGTGTAATCGATGTTGATCAATGCACGCATCTTCATAACTCCTTCCTTGTGCCATCTTGCTTTTTACACTTCGCCGATATACAACTCGGTCTCATAGGCGATGATGACTCGCCCGTCTTCCTCGTACTGGTCGAACATTTCGCGGAACGCCGTCATGAGCGGCTCATGGTTCGGATGTCCCTGCGTCGGAATATAAGAAGACGACAGCATGCGACCGCACAGAGACTCGTAGTCGTATTTCAGCGGGTTATCGAATACGAGACGGCGCATCGTGCCCGGACGGAAGAACGCCGTCATCTCGTCAATGGAAATGTTCCGATGATTCACCTGCCCATAATCCGTGCCGTAGCGATGCATCAATTGCTCATAGGCTTCCAGGAACGGCGTGCCGGAAGTCGGCCTGGTGTTCCAGACGAGCGCAGCCAACCCGGCTGGCTGCAAGATGCGCCGAAATTCGGATCTCGCGGCGTCGCGGTCAAACCAGTGAAACGCTTGAGCGGATACGATGAAATCGATGCTGCCGCCAGCCAGCCCCGTCGCCTCGGCGGACCCTGGCGAAATACGCAGATTGGCGGAAGCGCCGAGCGCTTGTTCCAGCGCTTCACGCATCTCGCGATTCGGCTCGACCGCCGTCACGCGGCTGCCCCGTTCCAGCAGCAGCCGCGTGAAGATGCCGGTACCCGCCCCGATATCCGCGATTTCGACGTCCGGGCTGAAGCCTGCATTGCCGTACAAGTAATCGAACAATGCCTGCGGGTAACTCGGGCGGTATTTCACATACGTATCCACCCGGTCGGAGAATCTGGTCTTGCTGTCGGCGGTTTGCTCTCCTGAATAATTATCGCGGTTACCCATGCGGCAATCCCTCCTCGTCTATCCACCATTATACGTCAACCGTGAGCCGAAGAGGGAATCTGCCGAGCTGCCGCTTTCCTGCCCGAACAAAATTCATCCAATTGTCATTCCCCGCCCAATACCCGAAATTCCTTCAACATCTGTTCGAATCTCGCGCCGTGTCCTTCCGCCGCTTCGAGGAAATACTTCTCCGTCAGCACGAAGCTTCCCTGCTTGCCGTTGCTTACGACGTAGACGGTCGTTACTTCGCTGTTCCACTCCTGCCCGTTCAAAGCATGGATTCGATACCCGGACACGGGCGCGGCTACTTGCTCCGCCGGTTTTACATCTGCGTAGTTGTTTTGGACCTGCTGCTCCAATTCGGCGAACATATCGGCCGGACTTGCTTCCGGATATTGCGCGATCGTCAGCGATACGTCGGGATAGCGATCCGGCAGCGGCTCCTTCGTCGTAATAATATCCTTATTCTGCCCTTCCACAAGCTTGTAACGCTCCTGATCGTAATAGATGACATATTCGCTCGCTTCCTTCTTCGCTTCCCCGCTGCCGCCATTCGGATTTTCTTGCGCTTGGCCGCCCTGATGCAGCTTCTGATTCGTCTCTTCCGTCTGGCCTTCGATGCTGATTTCGACTTTCTTCTCTGGCGCAAACCAGGTTTTGATATCCTTCATAAGCGCGGTGCCTGTCGGCATTGACAGAAATACGGCAACGGCAACGGCCGCGGCGGCCACGCCGGTCGTGATTCGGATTCGTTTCATGGTAATCCCCCTGCTCTTATTGTGCTGCCGTGCGGAACGCGGCGCTGCAGCTTCCTGATCCAGATTGGCTTCGATGCGTGACCACAACTCATCCTTCATCGCATCCGGGTAACGGCTCTCTTCCTGCAACCGGTCTTTAAGCTTCCGTTCCATAATGTTCTCCCCCCAACCCTTTCTTGAGCTTCTCCCGGCCTTTCAGCAACCGCGATTTCAATGTGTTCACATTCACGTCGAGCATCTGTGCGATTTCCTTCTCGCTGTAGTCGTGCAAATATTTCAGAATGACCGGGATCCGGTACAAGTCATCCAGCGTCTGCAGCGCCTCGTAGACGTCGATGGACGATTCGGACAAGCTCGGCTCCGCCGGAATACGGTCCAACTGCTCGCCGAACGGAATCACTTTGTTTTCCCGTTCCATCACCCTGTAACATTCCCGCAGTAAAATAGTATAAAACCACGGTCTGAACGGTTTGCGTTTGTCATATTGCCAAATGTTGCGGTACACGCGAAGAAATGTCTCCTGCACCGCATCCTTGGCCCGCTCCTTGTGTTTGGTCACGACGATTGCCGTTCGCATCGCATAGTCGAAGTATTCGTCGTACAGCATGCGGAACGCGCCGCGGTCGCCTTGCAGCACCTGCTGGACCCACCGTTCCTCCAATCAGCTCACCTCTTTTCGTGTTCTGTTAATAACTACCCGGCAACGGGCGTTAAAGTTTGCTCCCCGGTCATAAATAAATGAAAAAGGCCGACCCCCACGATGCGCCGCATCGCTTCGAGATCAGCCTTTCCCTGTTTGGAGCTTGCTTATTCCGCTGTGAGCTTCATGAGCAGACTGACAAAATCGCCCTCCAGCCGCGGAAGATTAACGCCATAATGCATCAGCCGGTCGCCCGCGAACAAGCCGGATTCGCCTTCCAGCCGATAGTCGCGTTCCGGGTCGAGTCCTTGCAGCTTCAGGCGGCCGAGCGGCGGGTTCGGCACGGCGAGCGTGCGAAAGAAGAAGACGACCGCCTCCTTCCGATCTTCGGAAACGAACATCCACGCCGTCTCATTGCCCTCGAACGGACTGAGGAGCCGGTACAGGTCGCCGTTTTGCACGAGCGTTCTCAATTCTTTGTAAGTCGCGACCTGCTGCCGCACGACATCCTTCTCGCGCTCGTCGAACCTGGTCAGGTCCAGCTCGTAGCCGAAATTGCCCGACATCGCGACATGGCCGCGGATGTCCAGCGGCGTCAGCCGGGAGACTTGGTGGTTCGGAATTGCGGACACGTGGGCGCCCATCGAGCTGACCGGATACACGATGCTGGTGCCGTACTGGATCTTGAGCCGTTCGATCGCGTCCGAGTCGTCGCTTGTCCACGTCTGCGGCATATAATACAGCATGCCGGGGTCGAAGCGGCCTCCCCCTCCGGAGCAGCTTTCGAACAGGATGTGCGGGAATTTCGCCGTGACGCGCCCCAGCAGCTCGTATAAGCCAAGCATGTAGCGATGGGCGGTCTCCATCTGCCGTTCGGATGCCAGCGAGGCGGACCCGATTTCCGTCATGTTGCGGTTCATGTCCCATTTGACGTAGCTGATCGGAGCATTCGCGAGAATGTCGCTGAGCGCGCCGAACAGGTAATCGCGCACGTCCTGGCGGGACATGTCGAGAATCAACTGATGCCGCGCCTCGGTCCTTCTGCGATCGGGTACGTGCAAGCACCAGTCCGGATGCGCCCGGTACAGGTCGCTGTCGGGCGAGATCATTTCCGGCTCGAACCACAGGCCGAACTGCAGACCTGCCTGGTTCACCCGCTCGGCAACATCACGCAGGCCGTTCGGCAGCTTGTTCTTGTCCACGACCCAGTCTCCGAGCGAACTGTGATCATTGTCCCGTCGGCCGAACCAGCCGTCATCGAGCACGAACAACTCGATGCCCAGCTCCGCTCCTGCGCGGGCGATCGCTTCGATCTTGTCGGCATTGAAATCGAAGTAGGTCGCTTCCCAATTGTTGACCAGGATCGGACGAGGCTTGTCTCGATGGGCGCCCCGGCACAACCGCGTCCTGTAGAGGCGGTGATAAGTCCGGGACATGCCGCCAAGCCCTTCCGGCGAGTAGACGAGGACGGCTTCCGGCGTCTGGAACGACTGCCCCGCTTCGAGCAGCCAGGAGAAATCGAGCGGATTGATCCCGATCGATACCCGCGTCATATCGAACTGATCGACTTCCGCCTGGGCCATGAAGCTGCCGCTGTAGACGAGGCTGAAGCCGTAGGCGTCGCCTTGTTCTTCGTCCGTCCTCGGGCGAACGAGCGCTGCGAACGGATTCATGTTATGGCTGCTCGACCCTCTGCGGCTCTCGATCCGCGTCCCGCCCGGCAGCACTTGCCGACGCTGAATATGCCGCTCCCGCGTCCAGGCGCCGGACAAGTTCAGCAGTTCATAGTCGCAGTCATGGAAATCGACGCTGGCACTGAGCGCACGAAGGATGCGCAGAGACGGCGCGCCTTCCAGCGGCAAGGAGAGCCGCGCCGAACGGGTGACGACGTTGAGGCGTTCGAACACGGAATAAAGCAGCGTGGCGGTTAAGCCGCTATGGTCGTCGGTCAGCGTCAATTCCAGCGTCTGGGCTTCTTCGTCCGACTCCGCATAGACGGCGGGCAGTCCGGGCAATCCCGGCTTGCCGGCCAGGATCCGGTGACTCCGGTATCTCAGTTCCGTAATTCGGGAGCCATCCGCCAATTGCACTTGGTACGCCGGTTCGCGGAAATCGCTGGTGCCATATTGCGGATATTCCTGCGGCAGCGTGTCCAGCGAAATGCCGGGATCCTCCGGCACGGTGCTCGGACAGAACGAGGAGCGCTCCATCCTCTGAAGCATCCCGCTCCAGTCCATATTGTCGCGCAGCCGCTTGCCCCAGTAGAGGTGAACCGGATATCCGTTCACAATCTGAATTGCGTAGCTCATGCCTTCCGAAAACAAATGATAAATACGTTCGGATTCGTGATACTGAATCGTCATGCAGGCACGTCCCTTCTATGTACACTGTTGCTGTTCGGTACTGCTGTCAGCATAACGTATCCGGGAGAGGGAGATCAAGGTAACGAAAATATGTACGACAGCACTCGGGTTACGCTGAACATTCTCCGGTATCCCCTTCGCTCAGAAAGGCGATTCGGAACGGCATTCGCCGATATCCCCTTCGCTCAGGACAGGGTAGTCGAGCCGGAACACTATCTGCCGATCCTGCCAAGGATCAATGCCAGCCAAGATGGCCAAAGCCAAATTCGCGCCGAATCGGCTAGCCGCCAGTGCGTCTATCAATCGGTATACGCCGTCGCGATGATCGGGCATGAACAGCGAGTAAACGCCAGGTACGGCGCAAGCATAACGATCGTAGGGTCCAGGTGAGCGTTGCCGATCATGTACAGTGTCTTGTCCTTCATCTTGTGTCAGCTCCCCGAATTCGTTCGTTGATGCATGCACCGCAACGCGGACGCATGACCGGTATGTATGCCCACTGCTGCGGCTGCGTGGATGGCGGCGCCGAATGCCGCTTCCTCGCGCGCTTCCGGCAGCAGCAGAGGCAATCCGCTCATCTCCCGCAGCAGCAGTTGCATGGCCGGATTCGCCCGAATGCCGTTGCCCGAACCGACGACAGTATGAAGCGCAGCCGCCAGTTCCCCCGGGATCCGTCCCATCGCGCCAAGCAATTCGTCCAATATCCCGCTCAACCAGCCCGCCGTCAATTGTCCGACGGTCCAATCGTCCTCATCGATGCCGTCGATCAATCCTTTCGCCTGCGGCGATTCGCGGCTGCCGAAGAAACGGGCATCGACTTGCGGCAGCGCCAGTCCGCGCGTCAGCGCATCGAGCGCAAGCCCGTTCATCCGCGCATACAGCGCGCCGGCTTGCGGCTCCTCTGTTTTCGTCGCCGCGAATACGCGCACAACTTCGCGGTAGAACCGCTCCAGCATCGCGTAGCTTTTGCCCCCGCCGAGCGCAGCGTACACGAGCAGATAGCCGCCGCCGGGAAACGGGCGACGCTCCCAGCCTCCGCCCGGCGATGCGGGCTCCCGGGAATAGACGGACAACTGCGACCCGGTCCCGATATTGACGAGCACATGCCCCTCCAGTGAAGGCACGGCCCCCAAGAAGCTGGCCTGGTTGTCCCCGATCGCGCAGACGACCGCTTGACCGTCCGGCGTTTGGCCCAGCACGGCTCCATCCTGCGCTACAGCCGGGAATAATTTTGCCGGAAGCCCGGCTTTCTCCGCCGCGAAGCGATCGAAGACGCCGCCAGCGGCATCGTACAACCCGATTCCGGCAGCGTTCGTTGCATCAACCAACGGCTTTGTCTTCCCGCACAAACGCATGCCGATATAATCGCCGATCGTACATAACCGGGCCGCCGACCGCGGCACTTCTCCATTTTCAACCTGATGATACAGCGTCACAGCTCCGTATCCGCCAGCCAGCGGATAGCCCGAAGCCGCCTGCAGGCGAACCGCGTAGGACTGTCCGTCTTCCGCCGTCAGTGAGCCGCGTCCATCCTGCCATGTGTACAGCGGGCTGACGGCTTCGCCGCGGTCATCCACATAGACGATGCCGTGCATTTGACTTGACAGTCCGATCGCTTTCACATGCGACCAATCGTCCCCGCATTCCCGGATCATCCGCTGAACGAGCGCCAGAATACGCGCGGGGTCCTGCATCCGCTCCCATGAACGCTTGGAAGCCAGTGCGGCTTCGTGCGCGCAACATAAATTTCGGCGCAACCGGCCGTCCTCGGCATCCAATATCGTCAACCCGATCGATGTCGTTCCGATATCGATTCCCGCCACCGTCGCCATCCGTACCCCTCCGCCTCAGTCGTCTGCTCGAATTACATATCCATTTCCACAATCAGGTCCGAACTCCTTCACAGGCCCTTCAGCTTATAGGGCTCGATCAGGTTCGTCCGGAAGATCCGCTCGGCGAATTTGCATGCTTCCGCTTCCGACAGCGCGCCTTCCGCCACCTTCTCCGCCAGCGTCTCGCCGACGAGACGCCGCGCCAGCTTCTGGTGAGCATACGTCCCTTCAATATAATTGTAATCCACGCCGAAGCCCTGAATTTTGTTCATCAGTGCCATTTCCACGACCTGATGTAAAATCTGCTTGGAGACGGTCGGCGAAATGATGTACGTCCAAGTGAAATCGGCATAGACGTTCGGGAAATTTTTGGCATGCTCAAGTACGCCTGATGATAGGGCAGCCCTGCATGCAAGAGCACAAACTTCGCCTCGGGGTAGGCCAGCAGCAGCGGAATGAGCCCTTCGACATTCGATTTCGTGATGACGTTGCCATCTCCGGATACGCTCGTCTCGTGGTGGCCGGTATGAATCTGGATCGGCAATCCGTGCGCGGCCGAACGCTCAATCACGTGCCGGATCAAATAGTCCTGCGGCGGGCGCGTCTGCTCCAGCGTCATCTCCTCGCAGTCCGGCAAGGCGTTCAAGCGATCGTACGCCGACTCTGCATCCATCGCATCCGGATTTCCGCATTGCAGCGTCCGCCAATAGGCATGTCCAAGCTTCGTTGCCGGCATGCCTTCCTGTACGTATTTATGCAATAAGGCATCCACGACGTCCAGATACGAACGGAAATCGCCTCTAGACGCTCCCCCTGCAGCCTGCACCACGGCCTGAACGTCCTTTTGCGTTTGCAGTCTGAACGTAAAATCGAGAAACATGATCGGGCGAAACCGGGCATAATCCAGCTTTGTTGTCTGAATAAGCGTGAACGCGAGATCGATGCCCGAACGGTCCGCCAGCACGTGCTCGTACCAATCCGGGTTATGCGTCGCTGCGAGCACTTTGTCATTCGCTTGCAGGATGCTTTCCACGGACCAATCCCGCATTTCGTACAGATCTTCCATCGCTGTCTTGAACATCCGGGCATAAGTCGTGTTTTTCGTCAAGTTCCAGTATTGCAGAAACACATGCGCTTTCTCTTCATCGCTGGCCTCGTGACGCCGGGTCAAGTCACTTGGGAACGTTCCCATCTTTAGATAAGCCAACATGCAAGATTATACTTGCGTCTATAGGCCGCAATGTCAATGAGTTTTTAAGCCAAGTTTTTTTCGAGTGTTGCTTTTCCTCCACCCACCTATCGCAAACTTTTGGCATTCACCGATATCCCCCTCGCTCAGGATGGCCCTGGGACAGCAATGGGACGGCAGTGGGACGGCAGCGGCTTCACACAGCATTGTACTTTCTGCGTCACTATACTCTCTGCGTGTTGAGTTGTGCGTCAACCTTCTCCAACAAATTTCAGATTCTCTCATCTTGTTATTGAATTAAAATCCATCCGATGATATAATGAGAACATATATTCTTGTTGTCTGGAGTGTGAACTGCGATGGTTATGCCTATGATCGATAGTTTCGACTGCTCCGAAGATGATTGCGTCTTTGCGTTATTTCAGGCGAAGTGGCCGAATGGCTTTCGCTGTCCGGGCTGCGGTCATCATAAGGCTTACCGCATTGACACACGCAGACTCCCCTTGTACGAATGTGCGAATTGCCGGAAACAAACGTCCCTCATCGTCGGCACTGTGTTGGAGGGCA